>Ga0210396_10004373_pt1 | contig 13856 bp, 11 predicted proteins | sample IncBWH17OmetaG_FD_155466 | JGI IMG/M metagenome (GOLD analysis project Ga0210396, IMG submission 155466) | Forest soil microbial communities from Barre Woods Harvard Forest LTER site, Petersham, Massachusetts, United States - Inc-BW-H-17-O ...
GCTTGCGTATCAGTAATTAAGTCCCCCGCCAGGCGGTTCAACACTCCTTTCAGCGCTTCGTTGAATTTCAGCTTGGCGGCGGCATTTGGGTAAGTCTGCTCGGCCTCGCGGAAGAAACGTTCGAAGACGGGCACGCCTCCGCGGATTTGCTCGAGCGTGAGCAGGTGGGCTTCGTAGCCGTCGTCGAGGTCGGCGGTGTTGTAGCCGATTTCGTCGGTCAGGTCTATGAGTTGGGCTTCCAGCGGAGGGCGCTGATCGAGAAGATACTCCGCCAGTTCCGGATGGCTCACCGCATCGTAGTCGTGGGAGTGTTTGATAATGCCTTCGCGCACTTCAAAGGTCAGATTCAGGCCGCGAAAGGCGGCATAGCGCTGCTCGAAATCTTCCACAATGCGCAAGGCGTGGAGGTTGTGGTCGAATGAAAGGTTGTGGGCCCGCATAGCGGCGTCGAGCGACTTTTCGCCGGCGTGGCCGAATGGAGGATGGCCGAGATCGTGGACCAGTGCCAGCGCCTCGGCGAGATCAACATTAAGTGCAAGTGCGCCGGCGACGGTGCGTGTGATCTGTGCTACCTCGATGGTGTGGGTGAGCCGGTTGCGGAAGTGGTCGGAATAGCGGCGGGTGAAAACCTGAGTCTTGTCTTCGAGGCGGCGGAAGGCGCGGGCGTGAATCACGCGGTCGCGGTCGCGCTGGAAGTCGTTGCGGTAGGGATGCGGGGGTTCAGGGAAGCGGCGTCCGCGGGAATGTTCCACCTGCACCGCGTAGCCGGCCAGCATTTGCGAAGTTTAACAGGTGTCAGTACCGAGTACCTAGTACCGAGTTGCCAGTAAGGGGCGCTCTTGCAGTCGATGCGATCGTGTAAGTTACTTCTGGGTCGCATCCGCGGTGGGCGAAGGTGGAGACATCAATGCCTTCATGCGTGCCACGACGGTGTTCATCGCCTGATCGAAGTTCTTGTCACGATTGCCCAGCAGCAAGGCTCCTCGCACATACTCCGTGAAGTTCCACAGCGTGACGTGCGTCTTGGGATCGATCACCACCAGGCGAAGCTGTCCGAGGACGGGCAGTCTCAATCCTGTATCCGTGAGGACCCAGCTGATTTCGAGGACCAAGTCGGCATCGGCGGGGGAAGATACGAGTTCAAAATGTCCCCAACTCTTCATTGCGGAATAGAACTCGTTGTAGGGGCGGTCGGGGCCGCCGTTGAAAACAGTCTCGTCTATGACGGTCTCGAGGCTTTCCCCGCCGGCATTAGCAATGAACACCTTTTGGGCGGCGGCAATTTGCGCGGGCACCGGAGCGGGCGCGGCTTTGGGCTGCTGGGCGCTTAATAGCTGGACAAGCCCCAAGACCGCGAAGGCTAAACAGGAGGCCGGGAGCTTGAAGGTTTTCACGAAAGAGGCCTCCTGAAATGCTAGCTCTCAGTGCCCGGTACCGAGTGAGAGCACCGGTACTTATTGCTGTTTACCCGAATCTTCCTTGGCCAGCCGCACCTTGGCGGCGTCGAGTTTCTTTTGTGTGGCCGCGAACAGAACGGAGTCCAGTTCCGGGCCTATCGTTTTATTCCACTCTTCGACAGCGCGCTCCCAGTGAGCCGCAGCCAGCTTCAGGCGTCCTGTCTTCTGGTAGAGGTCGCCGAGGTGGTCCTGCACGGTTGGATCAGAACCCATGCGCAGGGACGCTTTGGTCAGGTTCTCTTCGGCGAGGTCATACTTACCGAGCTTGAAATAAGCCCAGCCCAAGGAGTCCAGATAAGCGCCGTTCGTGGGTTCCAGGCTCACGGCCATCTTGATGTAATTCAGTGATTCTTCGAGACGTACGTCGCGATCGGCATTCATGTAGCCGAGATAGTTGAGGGCCGCGGCGCTCTGCGGGGTTATGGCAAGAACCTTCTTGAACTCAGCTTCGGCCTCGTCGTATTTCTTTTCGTGCTCATAGGTGTCGCCGCGCAGGAAGTAGACGTACTCCTTGTCGTCTGCCTTGGTGGAGAGTTGCTCGGCTTTGTTGAGAGCCTCTTCGGCGTCGCTGTAGCGCTTCAGACGGGTGTACATGATTCCCAGCCGAAGGTAGATGTCACGATCTTCGGGTGTGCCCTTGAGCATCGAACGCACGTCGGCGAGAGGCTTGTCGGGGTCGCCGCTGTCGGCGAGCTGGGAGTCCAGTACCATCCGCAGTTCGCGGTCGTTGGGCAGCTTTTGCACTGCTTCTTTGGCTGCGGCCGTGGCCTGTGACCACTGCTTGGCTTCGCGGTAGGTATCGATGATGTTCTGGTAACCACTGCGGGAGTTGTCGTCGCCCAGGGTCAGCATCTTGCGGAAAGCTTCAACGGCGGCCGGATAGTTCTCCTGGTCGCGATAGACCATGCCGAGGCGCTCCATGAAGATGCCGCGATTATTGCGGTCGGACTGAGAGTAACTGCTCTCGGGCTTTTCGGTCTTCTTGAGCAGATCCTGCAGAATTTTCTCAGCTTCGTCGTAGCGAGCCTGAGCCTGGTAAACCACAGCGATGTTGTACGGCACTTCGAGAGCATCGGGAACCATGGCCTCGGCCTTCTTAAGGCTTTCGAGCGCTTCGTCGTATTTGCCCTGGCGGCGATAGATCTCGGAGATCCGGAGATAGGTTTGCGCGTCTTCGGGATTAGCGTCGGCGATCACTTTGTACTGATCGAGGGCGGCGTCAATCTGGCCATCGTTCAAGAGGTTCTCCGCGAGGCCGCGAATGGCATCGAGGTTGTCACGGTCCAGCTGGATGGCATGCTTGTAAGCGTCGATCGCGCTCTTGTAATCCTTGCGCTGCTCGTAGGTGGCGCCCAGTGCGGCGTACAACTTGGCGGAGCGTCCGGTATCGGGCACCGAGCTGAGCACTTGCAGGGCGTGAGTCGTGTCGCCTTCGTCGCTGTAGAGCAGCGAGAGCGTGGTGACGGCTTCCTCGGAGTCAGGATCGAGCTGCACTGCAGTCTTGAGTTCGACTTCCGCCTTCTGCAAGTCGTTGTTCAGGCGGTAGAGACGGCCCAGCAGCAGGTGGTCGTCTACATTGTTGGGCTCGATCTTGACGATCTGCTCGTACTGCTCGATGGCCAGCTTGAGCACGTTCTCGGAACCGTTGCCGCCGCCGGGCATATCGCCGAGCGACCGCAGATAAATCCTTCCCAGCAGCTTATGGGCTTCAAGATTGTTGGGGTCGCGCTTAAGGATGTCCTGGGCTTGAAGCACGGCGTCACGAATGCGTCCGGTTTTCACGTAGAGTTCGGCGAGGCCGGAAGTGAGGAACTCGGAAGACGGATCGGCTTCAATGGCAAGCCGGTACTCTTCCATGGCTTTGTTCGCCAACTCACTGCGGCCATAGACCGTGACCTGCTCCTCGTACATGTGCGCGACCGTGTAGTGGTAATAGGCGGCGGCGCGGTCCAGTTTGCGTGGCAAAACCTGCGCCGGCTTGGACGGAGCGGCCTTGGAGTCGTCAGGCTTGGAATCGGCTGGCGTGGATGGACTGGTTTGCGCGGCTGAGGCCGCAGCGAGGATTGAGAACACTAAGATAGCGCTAGAAATTCGATTCATGCTCGACCTTGAACGACGCTGGACTCGATTCTACCGAAATTAATTCTGCTAGAGCTGATTCTGTTGCAGCCCGCTCACTTCCCGAAACCATTCCGATTGGATGCAAAAGCGGCGGGGTAGTGTGCCTCAATTCTAACCTGATACAGGTGGGATTGGGGAAAAACAGTGACTTCGGCGCGACGAGAGCGAAGCGGAAGTACAGGGACTGCGGGGACTTGCAGAGTTCATTGTCAAGTTTGGTAAAGGGACAATTGTTGATTGTTGATTCGATAGCGATCGATAGGCACTTAGATTGTCTCGGTGGAGCTGTCTAGTGGCGGAAATGCCGCACGCCGGTGAAAAGCATCGCTAATCCCAGACCGTCGGCGGCCTCGATTACCTCGGGGTCGCGCTGTGAGCCTCCGGGTTGGATTATGGCGGTCGCGCCGGCTCGTGCGATTTCTTCGACACCGTCGGGGAACGGAAAGAACGCATCGGAAGCGGCGACCGTTCCTCTCAATGGCAGTTGCGCTTTCATGGCGCCGATCTTGGCCGAGTCCACACGGCTCATCTGCCCGGCGCCGACGCCTACAGTCTGTCCGTCGCGGGCGTAGACGATAGCATTGGACTTGACGTGCTTGCAGACCTTCCATGCGAACAGCAGCGCTCGAGTTTCTTCGGGCGTGGGGGCGCGCTGGGTTACGACCTTGAGGTCTATGTCCTGCAAAGGGCGTGAGTCGTTGTCTTGCAACAGGATTCCGCCGGAGACGTTTTTCAGAATCCACTTCTGGGGTGCGGCTTTCACCTCGACGAGGCGAAGATTTTTCTTGCTGGCGAAGCGAGCTTTGGCAGCTTCGTCGAAAGAGGGCGCTGCGATCACTTCGAGGAAGAGCTTGTGCATCTCTTCGGCGGCTTCGGCGTCGATGGCGCGGTTCACTCCGATGACGCCGCCGAACGCCGAAACGGGATCGCATTCGAGAGCGCGTTTGTAGGCCTCGGCGAGAGTCTTGCCGGTCGCGGCGCCGGCGGGATTTGTGTGCTTGATGATGGCGCAGACAGCGGCATCATTCGGATCGAATTCTTGCGCGAGATCCCAAGCGGCTTGAAGGTCGACGATGTTGTTGTAGGAAAGTTCCTTGCCTTGGAGCTGGCGGGCGTTGGCTACGCCAGCGCCGGAGCCGTCGGAATACATAGCCGCCTTCTGGTGGGGGTTCTCACCGTAGCGCAGGTCGAGGGCTTTCTGGAAGGACAGGCGCAGGGTTTGCGGGAAGGCTTCTGCAGCAGAGAGCTTAGAATTCTTGATGTCAGGAATGCGCTCCAGCGTTGAGGCGATAGCGGAATCGTAAGCGGCAGTGGTGGCGAAGGCCTTTTGTGCCAGCCGCCACTTGGTTTCGAGCGAGAGTGCGCCGCCGGTGCTGGTGAGTTCTTTCGCAATGGCCGGATAGTCGGCTGGCGAAGTGACGACGGCGACATCGTGAAAATTCTTTGCAGCGGAGCGGATCATGGACGGTCCGCCGATGTCGATGTTCTCAATCAGCTCTTCGAACGCCACGCCTGGCTTGGCAGCAGTTTTCTCGAAAGCGTAGAGATTGACGACGACCATGTCGATCGGCTGGATGCCGTGCTCGGCGACGGCCGCGACGTGCGCGGGATTTTCGCGGCGATGCAGGATGCCGCCGTGGACCTTGGGATGCAGCGTCTTGACGCGGCCGTCGAGCATTTCAGGGAAGCCGGTGAGTTCGGAGATGTCTTTGACGGCGATGCCGGAGTCGCGCAGCAGCTTGGCTGTGCCTCCGGTGGAGATGAGTTCGATGCCGAGGCCGGAGAGCTGGCGCGCGAAGTCGACGAGGCCGGTCTTGTCGGTGACGCTGAGGATGGCGCGCTGGATGCGGGAACTGCTGCGGGACATGTGAGGCCTCGGATATGAAGGATGAGTGGGGAGCGACCGAAGATTCTATCAGCAATCCGGTTGTAGATCGCTCAAGCCACGGATTGTCCCAAAATGTTTTCTTATCGTTCCAGAATGTCTTTGTACGCGTTCAGGGTTACTTTCTTGGGCTGGGCTGGAAGCGGCACATCGACGGTGCGGGTACTGTTGCCGACGATTCCGATTTGGCCAATACGGCTCATGCCCTTGCCGAAATCGGCAAACACGGGAACCAGCATGGCAAAGTGGTCGTCGACCTCGCTCTGGGTAATGGTCATGTGCAGCTTCAAGTGCCCACCATCGCCCGAAGCGACCTGGTACTCGAAGTGGTATCGCGGCACCTGAGTGCCGTAGACCCATTCTTTGAAGAACCAATCGAGGCGGCCATTCTTGTCAAAATCCATCAGCTTGGTCATATGCTTCTCAGCGATGGCCTTAAATGACTCAGTAGTCGCCGCCTGCTCGCGATGGCTCTCGACGAAGTCGTGCATCATGGCGATGAACGCCTTGTCCTGGTCCTGATCTTCCGTGCTGCGCATCATCGAACGCAACATTTGCAGGACGTAGGCGCCCTTGGGATAGGTAACGTTCTGGTAGGCGCTCTCCGTGCGAGGGGAAATCAGGCGCAGTCCCATCCACAGCGGCCCTGCGTCATTGGGAGCGATGCCGAAATTGTTCTTTTCCAGAATGCGCTGTCGCAGGCGCTCCCAGAATTCGAGGTAGTCCTTTCGCCAGTCCGCTCCCACGGCCTGCTGTAGAAATAGCCCGGCAGAAAACTCCGCGAACCCTTCGGAAAGCCACTGGTCGTGGTAGGTGGCCCAGCCCACGGAATGTCCCCACCACTGGTGGGAGACTTCGTGCGGAGTCACCTCCTGCACGAAGCCGGTGAACTTGCTGTTGATCGACCCGAAAAGCATCCACCTCTGGGTCGAATCCGTATAGGCGGAGATGGGAAGGTAAACCAGGTTTGGCCAGGATTGTCCAAAATTAAAATCGGGCTGCTCGGTGATGTGGATTTCCTCGTAGGGGATCTTGCCGAAGTAGAAACTGCACAGCTGCAACTGCGCCCTTGTTTGTTCGAGGGCGTAATTCGTCATGCTGCGGGGCGCCAGGGACTGAAGCGCACGATTCCGGCGCAGGCTGTCGGGCAACTCACTCAAGTAATAACCCGAATTTTTGTAGCCCGTGATGTCGTCCTGTATATCGAGCCTTTCATAGGCGCCATAGTTGAATCCCGCGACGGCTACGGGGATCGGCGTTATCCAATGGCTGACGGCCAAGTCCTGCTCGACCGACTCGCTCTCCAGTCTGCCGATGCTGATGACTTTGTAATGGTGCGGGACTTTGAAGGTGAGATCGTAAAGAGCTTTTTCGCCGAATCCATTCAGGTTTGGATACCAGGACGTGCGCGCGAGGACGTAGAAACTTCCCTCTCCAGCCTGTTCCAGCACCTTGTCGCCCGAGTATTCAACCGTGATCGATACTTCTTTTCCGAGCGGCGGCGCCTCAGGAAGTATCGCGTAAAACGAGCCATCTTCTTTGCGGCTCTCCTGTACGAAGTAAAGATCCCTGCCCAGTTGGTCCGCAACCCGCGTGACCCGGAGATTGGGCAAGAGGCCGAACTTGAGCACTCTCTCGCCAGCCACCAGAGGCTCGAAACTGATCGTGGCAGTGCTGAACAAGTGTCCGTTCTTCGCAATCACGGTTTCGATTTTGTAGCGGTGGGTGGCGAAGAGGCGGCGGTCTTCGCGCGAATTGGCAGTGCGATTGGAGTATTCAGACTTCAGGTGAGCCAGATACCAGACGCCATCCTCCATTCCCATGCCGTCGGGATCGTAGTTGATGAGAGAGACCTCTTCCGGCGAGTCGATCTGGGGCACGGCACCCACGCGATTCCTTACAAAGAAGCGGAGATCCTTGTGCTTCTTGCCGCGGAGGTAGGCATTAAAGAATTCGGGATGCGCCGGATTGTAGACCGCGGCCAGAACATCGGCATCCACGTTGTCCATGGTTTCACCCTGCAACAGATACTGGGTAAAACCCAGAGCGTGTTCCTGGCGCTGCCGCATGCGATCCCTCCAGTGACTAAGGACTGCGGCGGCCTCGGATGCAGCTTCCGTTCGATCCCCCAAGCCAGGGTGGAACTTCAGGCTGCCGTCGCGAGTGAACCGGAAAACCGCCTCGCTAAAGTCCTCGTTCACTTCGGCTGCGCCGGTGCGACGGCTCAGTTCAGTCGCGTCGAGAGCAAGCAGGGGCTTCAGACTGAAATGTCCTTCGCCGATGAAGATCGCGCCGGTTACCACCCCATCCACCGGGCTTAGGAACGTCACAGTCCCTTTCTGAAACTGGAAAGTTGCAGCGTCCAAAGTCAGCGTGAAATTGTCGAAGTGGAACGATTCACCCAGTCCAGGTCGCGAAGCTGCCGGTAGACGCGGTCGGTGTTGGCAAACGCCAGACTCTTTCCCGGAACCGAGACGAGTTCCTGCTGCTTGGCGATGGCGAGCGTGAGTTGCAATTCGACAGCAGCCTGCAAATTTACGGTTCTTATCAAAGGCTCGAAACCCTCGCGCGTCACCCGCACCGAGTAGGTCCCGGGTTTCAGATCAGGAGACGCGAATTTGCCCAGCCCGTCCGACGCAAGCACGATTGGCTGTGTCAGATCTCCGCCGGTGATTTCGATCCGCGCCCCGGCGATGACCGCGCTCGATGGATCCTGAACAGTTCCTGAGATCGTGTGTGCATGCAGCACGGTTGGCACAATCAAGAAGAGAAGGAACAGCGCCATCTTCGGCAAGGAAGAGAATCGGAGTTGACGGGCTTTATATGAACCGCGCATGATCTCGCTAAGCTTGATTCTATTCGTAATCGGGTCCCAGGTATTTTGGAATGATTCCGAACCGCGAGAAATGGAGAATAGTCAAAACAGCGGCCGATAAATGCCAAGGCGCTTGGCAGCAACTCGGCGGCGTAAGGCGATTTTCCCCGATTACGATTTCGCCTTAGCCTTCAGCTTTACATGCCCATCGGTGAGTTCGACGGAGAATTCCACGTCCTGGCAGCCGTACTGTTTGCGGATTTCCTGGGTCTTCTTCTGCACGAAGCTGTTGAAGGAATCGAGGTTGCCGGAGACATTTTCTCCCGCCTTCTTTTTGGCGGCGACCAGAGTGTTGTAGAGGCGCTCCACTTGTTCGTGCTCGCTCTTATCCACGTTGTGTAAGGTGAAGGGCTGCGAGGTGGCTCCCGCTGCTCCTGCGGCCGCAGCGTGGCTCAAGCCATAGACCGGGTTGTGGTGGGGCTTGTGATCTTCTTCGGGACGAACTCCCTGTACGCCTAGGAGTGCATCTTGCGGGCGGCGGTAGCCTTCTTCACGGACGCGGGACTTCTTGCGCCACAGATCGCTGTAGATGGCGTAGCGCTGAGCCATTTCGTTATAGCGAAAGCGCTGGGAGAAGCTCATGCGGCCGCCGTCGGAAAACTTGCGCAGCAGGGAGAGCACCTTCCACTCAACGTCGGTGGGCGGTCGTTTGGTCGGGTTGCTGAAGTAAACCTCGTACTCGATCTTCAGCCGGCGAAGCTGAGTCTCGAGCAGGTTCAGCTCTTCATCAGTGGTCACTCGCGAGTCTCCAAGTCAACGCTCTCCAAGTCACAGTGTAGTGAGAAGGCGGCGTGGCGGCGAGGTACCCTGTGGTCACCGAGGTCATGGTACGAAAGTAAGGGGGCTGCTTCTGGCTGCTAGCTCGGCAACTCCCTCACAGCTCGATTGCGTACGTGATTTGGAAAGTTGGGTTGAGAAGTGACGCGGATCGAGTCGAGTGGGCTAGCGGCCAGGAACTAGGGCTACTTCGAGGAATTCGACGCCATCTTCTTAACCATGGCGAGGACCAGCTTGCGGTCGCTGTCGTTGAGGCTAGCCGCGTAGCGGCGGACCTGGCTCAGGAAGCGAACTTCGTCGTCGGAGAGTTGCGGCAGTCCCTTGGAGCCGTTGCTGTGGCCGGATTCGGAGAAGAACTGCGAGAGCGCGATCTCCATGGCTCCGGCAATTTTTGAGAGCGTGTCGAGCGACGGGATGGTATGGCCGTTTTCTACGCGCGACAAGTAGCAACGCAGCAGGCCGGTGCGCTTCTCAATGTCCCCCTGGGACATGCCTTTCTGCAACCGGTAGTTTCGGATGGTCTCGCCGATGTTGATCTGGGGGAGCATTTCAGGATGCGACATAGTAACCAGACGGGGATTTTCTGGCAAGTGGAAATTAGTGCCATACCCAAGCCACTTTCTTCCTACGACTTGACGGGCTGGGATCCAGGTATGCTTAAACAGTGTATAAGAAACGAATTGCCGGCACCCTTGTCCTCCGGAGGTGGCGAACCGGAGGTTGCGAAGAGCGCGTTCTATCCCATCAACATCCCGCCGTTTACGCTTAATACATGGCCAGTGATGTAAGAAGCCTCGTCCGACGCGAGAAAAGCCACGGCACTGGCTACATCGGTGGGTGACCCCACGCGACCGAGCGGAATCTGTTTGGCGGCGTTCTGCTTAAACTCTTCGCCGAGCACGTCCGTCATTGGAGTTTCGATGAAGCCTGGTGCCACGGCGTTGCAGGTTATATTGCGCGATCCCAGTTCGCGCGCAACCGCCATGGTGAGGCCGATCAGGCCGGCTTTTGACGCGGCGTAGTTGGCCTGACCCGCCTGCCCCATCTGGCCGAAGACGCTAGTGATGTTGATGATGCGTCCCCAGCGCTGCTTCAGCATGGAACTTGTGACCTGCTGGATGCAGAGATAAGCGGATGTGAGATTAGTTTGCAGCACCGAATCCCAATCGGCCCGCTTCATGCGCATGACGAGCTGGTCGCGCGTAATGCCGGCGTTGTTGACAAGGATATCGATTTTGCCGAACTGGGCGATGGCCGCCTTGATCGCGGACTTAACCTGTTCTTCGTCTGTGACGTCGAGGGCAAAGGCTGCGGCTTTGCCGCCGGCGCCCGTGATTTCGTTCACCAGCTCATTCAGCTTGTCCTGATTGCGCGCGGCTACGGCTACCGATGCCCCTGCTGTGGCGAGCTTCACAGCGCAGGCTCGTCCAATGCCTTGCGATGCTCCGGTGACGAACGCTATGCGTCCGGAAAGGGACATTAGGATTCTCCCGATGGTTGCTGTGAGTCTCTTCTGCGAAAGTCTTTGTCGGAACGTGGAATTATACGCGTCGTTGCTTCCATTCGGCGCGCCGTCGAACGATCCAACGCGAAAGCGAAGATCATCCTCACTAGCGCATTGCGCATTGTTCGTCCTCCGATTAACATTCAAACACTCCCATGCCTCAGACTGTGGCCAACGAAGTGATCGCGATGCCCGAACCTCCCAGCCAGCAATCATCAACGTCAGATTCAGTGTCGTCCGATGTGGCACACCGATCGTCGCTGCGGGCTTCGGCCGCGGAACGCTCGGTGGCAGCTGAAAAATTGCAGACCGCGGCACCTTCCACTGAAGTCTTCGCGGTTTATGGCGTTGAGCCCGAGATTCAGGCCTATGCCATGGCCAAGTATTCGCGCTCGGCGCTATCGATGAAGGAGTCATTGCGCGAGATCAGCGCGCAGAAGGCAGAGAAGTTTCTCAACACTTTCTACTTTCAGTACGGTCACCGGTCAATTGCTGACCTGGCGCACATTGCGCTGGCGGTTGAGAGACTTTCGATTCTCGCAGCGATCGAACTGGCCGACGAGCAGCGCTGGGACGGGCAAGAGCGCTCGACCCGCTATCAGGATTTCAAGAAGAGTGGCTATTACACGCCCGATTTCGGATCCGACGACGAAGCCCGCAAGCTCTACAGCGAGACGCTTGACTTTCTTTTCTCCGAGTACCAGGCGCTCTCCGCGCACATGACGCAGCACCTGATCAGCATCACTCCCAAGCCCGCCGAGATGAAGCAGGAAGCGTATGAGCGCACGCTGAAGGCTCGAGCCTTCGACATTACGCGCTACCTGCTGCCACTGGCGACGAATACTTCGCTGGGCGAGATCGTCAACGCGCGGACGCTTGAGACCCAGGTTGCGCACTTGCTCTCGCACACACACAAAGAAGTGCGGGTTCTGGGCGAGTCGCTGAAGAAGGCCGCGACTTCCGCGGCTTACAACGTGGCCGCGGAATCTTTGCACGGCTTGGTGGACGAGATTCGGAAGTTGAGCCCAGAACTGGGAGCGCGGGCGGAGCAGGAACTGCTGCACGAAGTTCGAGTCGCGCCCACGCTGGTGAAGTATGCCGACCCGAATCCGTATGAGATGGAAACGCGGCGCGAGCTGCGGCAGGCGGCGCGCGAACTGATGAAGAGCGAGCCGGTTGCGCCCTCGAAGGCGATCGTCGACCTGCTCGATGAAGAGCCGCTCGAAGTGGAGATCGCGACAACGTTGCTTTACGAGCATTGTCACCACTCTTATCGGCAAATCCGGCAGGCGCTGCAGGTTTCAGGCGAGAGATTCCGGCGTGAGATCATCGACCTTGGGCTGCGGCATCGCGGCAAACACGACGAAATGCTGCGCGGCTTCCGAGCCGGACAGCAGTTCCGCTTCGACATCCTGATGGATACGGGCGGCTTTCGCGACATGCACCGTCACCGGCGCTGCATCCAGGTAATGCAGTCGTTCACCACGCAGCATGGTTACGAGATGCTGCTCGATCTGGAAGATGCTGGCGTACGCCACCGCTACGATGCCGCCATGCGGCGCACGCAGACGGCAGTGGAGCAGCTCGCCGCGCGCCGCGCGCCCGAGGCGGAAGAAAATTCGCAGTACGCGATTCCGCTGGCCTATCGCAAGCGCGCCCTGTTCAAGATGGACTTCGCCGAGGCTGTCTACATCTCCGAACTGCGCACCACGCCGGCAGGGCATGTTTCCTATCGCAATGTGGCTTATGCGATGTACGAGGCCGTGGCTCGGAAGTATCCGGCACTGGCCAAGTATTTCCGGGTGCATGATGTCACGGCGCCGGTGGATCTGCTGCAGAGGTAGGAAGGATGGGCTTGGATACTACTTTTACGTTAGAAGATGAGATCTACGATCTATACAGGAAGCTGCATCGGCGAAGCAAAGAGAAGGCGGAATCGGCGATTTGTAACGATCTCTAGATTTATCTTGATCCTACCAGTTCCACCCAGCTAGAATCTGATCGAGGGCTATCCATGCCGCGTTCCGTAAAAATCGCTCCGGAAATCGATGCCAAGCTTTATCAGGAACTCGTCTCCGTGGCCAAGGAGAACGGGCAGTCGCAGCGCTTTGTGCTGGAGCGGGCGCTGGAGCATTACCTGCACAACGTGGTCCCTTCGCAGCGCATGGTGAGGCCTGAGGTGATGGCCGCCTATCGCCGCTCCAACGAAAAGTATCGGGAGCTGTACAAGAAACTGGCCAAGTAAATGGCCGAGCGCGTCTACCTGACAGTGGCTGAAGTCATCGCAATTCACCACCACCAGATTGAGGAATACGGCGGCGCGCAGGGCCTGCGCGATCAGGGGGCGCTGGAAGCTGCGGTCTTTCGTCCACAAACGGGCTACTACAATGACGTCAGCGAAGAAGCGGCCGCGCTGCTGGAGTCGCTGGTCAATAATCACGCCTTCCTGGATGGCAACAAGCGGGTGGGCTTTGCTGTGATGCACACGTTTCTACTAATGAACGGATTCGATCTCGATCTGAGCAGCAGGGCCGCTTTCGAATTCATGATTGGAGCGATGGAACAAGGTAAGTTTCGTTTCGCTTTGATTCATGAGCGGATCGCGGCTCACATCGTTCCCCTTCCTGAATAGATTTCGCGGGCGAAGGTGCCTGCGCCACACAGTCGTTGCCCAATTTGGAACGATTTCCACTGTTTATTATCAAGATTCGCCTTTTATTCGCTTCGATCTGTATGTATAATCCGGCCAGATTAGTTTTGCGATCTTAAAGGAGCCACACTCCCATGGCGGACGAACGGAGCAAGGCGATTGAGCTGGCGTTTGCGCAGATTGAAAAGCAGTTTGGCAAAGGGTCGATCATGCGGCTGGGGTCAAAGGAAGCGATTGTCCCCATCGCGGTGATCTCAACCGGCGCGATCTCGTTTGACGCGGCTCTCGGTGTGGGCGGCTTTCCCCGCGGGCGCGTGATCGAAGTGTTCGGGCCGGAGTCTTCCGGCAAGACGACGATCACTTTGCAGGTGATTGCTGAGGCACAGAAATACGGTGGCATGGCCGCGTTCGTGGATGCCGAGCATGCGCTCGATCCCGGCTACGCCAAGAAGCTCGGCGTAGATGTAGACAACCTGCTGGTCTCGCAGCCGGACTACGGCGAGCAGGCTCTCGAAATTACCGAAGCGCTGGTGCGCTCGAACGCCATCGATGTGCTGGTGGTCGATTCTGTGGCGGCGCTGGTGCCC
>Ga0210396_10004375_pt1 | contig 13849 bp, 14 predicted proteins | sample IncBWH17OmetaG_FD_155466 | JGI IMG/M metagenome (GOLD analysis project Ga0210396, IMG submission 155466) | Forest soil microbial communities from Barre Woods Harvard Forest LTER site, Petersham, Massachusetts, United States - Inc-BW-H-17-O ...
GCAATACCATGCCGAATGGCGACTGGGTTATGCGGCGCAGCAGAAGATAAGACAGTACAACCACCCCGAGCACAAACCAGTGCAGCGTATTGGGCGAAAAGCGAACCGAGAAGAGCCCCGCGATCGCTAGCGGCGGCCGGCTGAAGGTGAGCCCGTTCTCGCCTCCGGTCACCTCCGTCCAGGTGAAAATGATGACGTAGAAAATCTGCGAAAAAATCAGGGTGGTGATCGCGAAATAGATGTCGCGCAGCCGCGTCGAAAAATAGGCGACAAAGGCAGCCGCAGCAGCCGCGGCCACCAGCCCAAAAAGCAGTGCCAGCAACAGACTTGGCGGATCGACCGATAACAGGGCGGCTGCGGCGCCGTAGATCCCGAGCCCGAAAAAGGCCGAATGGCCGAAAGACACCATGCCCGTGTAGCCGATCAGGATGTCGGACGACATCGCCAGGAGGCCCCAGATCAGAATCTCGGTCAGGAAGCGCCGCCAGAACTCGGGCAGCACGAGGGGGGCCGCAATCAAAAGCGCCAGGATTACGCAGAACCCCGTCCAATAGACGGTAGTTCGGCGCCGGCTCATTTCGGCGTCGGCACGAAGAGCCCGGTGGGCCGGAACAGCAGGGTCAGGATCAATACGACAAACGAAACGATGACTGCTTGAGCCGGGCTCACCCACAGCGAGGCATAGGCCTCCAGGAGGCTGATAAAGATGGCGGCAGCGATCGAGCCTGCGAGGTTCCCCATGCCTCCGACGACGACGACGATAAACGCCTTGAGAACCCAATCGACTCCCATGGCGTGGTTGACGCCCACCAATGGGCCAAACAAAACCCCGCTGGCAGCCGCCATGCCGGCGCCGATGGCGAAGACCGCCGTCAGCACCCACGGCACGGGGATGCCCATCGCTTGAGCCATGACGCGGTCCTGGGTGGTCGCGCGGATCCAGATGCCCCAGGTGCCGAATTTGAGGAACAGCCAAAGAGCGCCGATGATGGCGGCGGACAGCAACGCAATCACTATCCGATACCACGGATAGTCCAGATAGAAGAGCGTGAACTGGCCGGTGAACGGCTCCCCGATCTTGCGCGCCGCCGGACCGAACTGCCAGAGCGCGTAGTTCTGTAGGACGAGCGAGACTCCGAAGGTGGCGAGGATCGTATAAAGCGGATCGCGGCCAAGGAGCGGGCGCAGCGTCGTCAAATAAATCGCTGCGCCGAGCAGCGCTACGAGGAGGGTAGCCGCTACCAAGGCAATCCAGAAATTCCCGGTAGCCGCCAATATGATGACGCCGGCATAAGCACCCAGCATAAAGAGCTCGCCATGCGCAAAGTTGACTACGTCCATGATGCCAAAGATCAGGGTCAGTCCGGAGGCCACCAGTGCCAAGATCATGCCGGTGACGATGCCGTTGACTGTCTGGATCAGGATCTCCTCGATCGGAATGCCCACGCTACACTCCCAGATACTGATGGATGACGGCGTCGTTGACGCGAAGGTCAGACGCCATGGCGTGGTGTCGAACGACTCCTTTCTCGATGATATAGATCCGTTGGCCGGCCTCCAGGGTCAGCGGCACATTCTGTTCGACCAGCAGGACGGCGACATTCTCGCGGTGGAGCATGTCGATGATCTGCCGGATTTCGGCCACCATCCGCGGCATCAATCCCTCTGTTGGCTCATCCAGCAGGATGATCTTCGGCTCCAGCATCATCGCGCGCGCAATGGCGAGCATTTGCTGCTCGCCACCGGACAGCGTGCCGCCGGCCTGATTGCGGCGCTCGGCCAGCACCGGGAAGTAGCCGTAGACTTTTTCCAGCAGCTCCGCCTTTCGAGCCTTGCTCACACCATGGCGGTCGAGCCCGGTGCGGAGATTTTCGGTGACAGACAACAGGCGAAATATCCGCCGATCTTCGGGAACATAGCCGATCCCGAGCCGCGCCAGCCGGTGCGCCGGCAGATGGGTGATCGGCCGCCCCTCGAACAACACCCTGCCCTGGCTCGGATGGACGAGGCCCATGATCGCCTTGAGGGTCGTGCTCTTGCCAACCCCGTTGCGGCCGAGGAGGCCCACCACCTCGCCTATTCCGACTTCGAGCGACACCCCGTGCAGAATGTGGCTCTTGCCGTAATAGGTATGGATGTCCTCGACTTTGACGAGTACTTCGACCGCTGTACCAGCCGAACTCATGTCCTCCGGGCTCATGTCTTCAAGTAAACCTCGAGCACTCGGGGGTTCTGCTGGATTTCCGACGGCGTTCCCTCGGCCAGGATCCCGCCGTAGTGGAGCACGGTGATCCGCTGCGCCAATTCCATGACCACTTGCATGTCGTGCTCGACGATCAAGATCGTCAGATCCTTGGCGATGCGGCGCACCAGTTCCATCGTGTCATGGGTCTCGGCTGCGCTCATGCCCGCCGTCGGCTCGTCGAGACACAGCAGCTGGGGCTCGGTCGCCAAGGCAACACCGACCTCGAGATTGCGCTGCTCGCCGTGCGAGAGATTGGCGGCAAGCTCGTTCGCTTTGCTCAACAGACCTACCGACGCCAATACCGTTTCGGCCTTCTCGACGATGTCGCGATAGGCGCGATGGTGGGCCAACAGGCTCCAGCCGTGACGGCGCGACTGGGCGGCGATCCGGACATTCTCGAGTGTGGTGGCGTTGGGAAGAATGTTGGTGATCTGGTAGGAGCGGGCGATGCCCTGGTGGGAAATGCGGTCGGGAGAAAGCCCGGTGATCTCCCCGCCGTTGAACAGGATTTTCCCGGAAGACGGGCGCAGCACGCCGGTTAGGCAGTTAAAGAAGGTGCTTTTGCCGGCACCGTTTGGTCCGATGATCGCGCGGATCTCGTCGCGGCGGACCGCGAAGTTGACCTGATTGAGTGCGGTGAGCCCGCCGAAGCGGATAGTCAGGTCCTCGGTGCGTAGGATAGGGGCCGAGATCGCCGCACGGGCCGGGAGTGGTCGTTGGAAGGACGGATCGGCCGTCACTTATGGAACCCGGAGCGAAGCGCCGGTCAATCTCAATCGACTGCGATTGTTGCAGTTTCAGTATGGGTCTCGCCGTTATCCGCGGTCCAATTGAAAGCAATCACCCCGCTTTCTGCCGCACGCGTGAAGAAGGAGATGAAAGGGTTCGCGGAAATCGCCGGGAACAGATCTGCGCGGAACACTTCCACGCCGTTATACGTGCAGGTGAACCGGTGGATGATTTCGCGCGGGATCGCCTTGCCGACCTCGTCGCGACGGTAGCCCGTTTCCATCGGATGAGAGATCAGGGTCTTGATCTCGATTATCTCACCGCGCTTGGCCCTGGCGGGCACATTGACGAGGGCATGGGTCATTTTTGCGGGTTCTCGAGGCACGCAGCTAGGGTCACCACCACGTCGACATTGTCGGACCAGAAGGAATCATCGCTGAGCTGGGCAATCGCGATGACCTTCTGCGAATCGGCGAGCCGGATCCGGGTCGAGACTTGCGCCCGGCCGGCACGCGGATCGAGATAAAAGCTCGCGACGTTCGGCTGCGGGTTCTTTTCGTTGAAGATATGGATGCTTTTGACGTGCTCCCTCTCCGTCATAGGACTGTCGACCGAGACGGTGAGCGGGACGGCGTTGCCGTTTTCGACAAGCGGCGGCACCTCGAGCTTCACCTTTCCTCGACGCACCGGCGCATCGCCGACGATCTCGTCGATGGCCGCCGCAAGGGTGGCGGGAGCAGGCGGCGCCGCTTGGGCTGGCGCAACCGCGACGGCGCCGATCAAGCTCCCCGCCACCGTCAGGAATTGACGGCGCGTCGCGGTCGAATCGAGCTGTCTGTCGCTCATGAGCCCGGTGAGCTGGTCCTGCGTCGGCGATGTTTACGCGAACGACAGGTTGTGGTTCTTTAGCGGGAACGAGCGGATTCGCTTGCCGGTCGCGTTGAAGAACGCGTTGAGCACCGCGGGCGCCGCGACGCAGATCGTCGGTTCACCAACGCCGCCCCAAAAGCCGCCACTCGGCATGATGACCGACTCCACCTTCGGCATGTCGGCGATGCGCATCGATCCGTAGGTGTCGAAGTTCTCTTGCTCGATACGCCCGGCCTTGACCGTGCACTCCTGGTAGAACACGGCGGAAAGGCCATAGACGAAAGAGCCGGCGATCTGCCGCTCGATCTGCGCCGGGTTGACCGCGTATCCGGGGTCGGTCGCTGCCACGATGCGGTGGATCTTGATCTTGTTTCCACCGGTGACGGAGATCTCGGCGGCCGCCGCGACATAGCTGCCGAACGCCATCATCTGCGCAATCCCGCGATGGATGCCCTGCGGCGCGGGCTTTTCCCAACCGATCCCGTCGGCCGCCGCGTTGAGCACGGCGAGGTGCTTGGGATGCGCCGCCATCAACTTGCGGCGGAATGCGACCGGGTCTTGGCCGGCCGCATGGGCCAGCTCGTCCATAAAGCATTCGAGATAGATCGCATTGTGATTGATGTTCACACCGCGCCAGAACCCCGGCGGGACGTGCGGGTTGCGCATCGAATGGTCGATCAGCAGGTTGGAGATCGTATAGCCGATCGCCGCTTCCGCCCCGCTCGGATTGAGGCCCTGGAACGTCGCCGGATCGCGCCCGTTTTGCAGATTCTGCGGAAACACCGAGGCGAGGATCGACTGGCCCGAGATCCGCATATGCAGCGCGGTCAGATTTCCGCTCGCATCGAAGCCGCCGACCATCTTCGCCTGCGTCACCGGATGATAGTGCCCATGCGTCATGTCCTCTTCCCGCGACCACAAGAGCTTCACCGGGGTGCCCGGCATCTCCTTCGCAATCGCCACAGCCTGACGCACGAAGTCGGTGAAAATGCGCCGCCCGAAACCACCGCCGAGGGTGAGTTTGTGGACGTCGCATTTGGCGCCCGGCAGGCCTGACGCCTCGATGACCGCCGCGAGGGCGGTTTCGCCGTTCTGGGTGGGGCACCAGACCTCGCATTTATCCGCGGCATAGAGCGCGGTCGCGTTCATCGGCTCCATCGTCGCGTGGTTCTGGTAGGGATACGCGTAGACCGCATCGACCTTTTTTGCCGCGTCCGCGAGAGCCGCTTTGGCATCACCGTTCTGATTGCCGACAAAGGCCTCTTCAGCGTCGAGGCCGGCCTTCAGCCATTCGGCGATCGACGCACTCGAAACCTTGGCGTTTTCGCCCTCGTCCCACACGATCGGGAGGGCGTCGATCGCGGTCTTGGCTTGCCACCAGGTGTCCGCGACAACGGCAATCGCAGAATCGCCGACCGGCACGACCTTTTTCACCCCGCGCATGCCGGCGACCTTGCCGGCGTCGAAGCTTTTCAGCGTGCCGCCGAAAACCGGACAGTCCTTGATCGCAGCGTTGAGCATTCCCGGCAGTTTGACGTCGATGCCATAGGTCAGCTTGCCGGTGAGCTTGTCCATGGTGTCGAGCCGCTTCAGCGGCTTGCCGGCGATCTTCCAGTCCTTCGGATCCTTGAGTTGTATTTCTTTCGGCGGATCGAGCTTGCCGGCGGCCTCCGCCACCTTGCCGAAGGTGGTCGTGCGACCGGAAGGCTTGTGCGTGATCACGCCGCCAACCGCGCCACACTCGGCAGCCGGCACATTCCAAGCGTCGGCCGCGGCCTGGATCAACATCAGGCGAGCCGCGGCGCCTCCTTTGCGAACGAGTTCCTGCGAATCGCGGATGCCGCGGCTGCCGCCGGTCGACATGTTGCCCCACACGCGTTCGCGGGCGACATTCTGGCCGGGCGTGGGATATTCGACGGTGACTTTCGACCAGTCGCAGTCGAGCTCCTCGGCGACGAGCTGCGCAAGCCCGGTGATCGTCCCCTGGCCCATTTCCGACCTGGCGACCCGAATGACCACGGTCTCGTCCGGCCGGACCACGACCCACGCATTCACTTCCGGCCCGCCGGTAGCCGCTTGGGCCCGACCGAAGGGGAGCTCGAGGCCGAGCGCAAGCCCGCCGCCGACCGCGGCGGTGCCGATGACGAACGAACGCCGGTTTATTTGCGGAAGATCATTCATCGCGTCTTCCCTCCTCACGCGCTGGCCGCGGCGTGAATTGCCGCGCGCACCTCCTGGAAGGTGCCGCAGCGGCAGATATTGGTTACGGCGCCGTCGATGTCGGCGTCGGTGGGTTGCGGTTTTTCCTTCAGAAGCGCTGCCACCGCCATGATCATCCCGGTTTGGCAGTAACCGCACTGCGGCACGTCATGATCGAGCCAGGCTTGCTGCACCGGATGCAGAACACCGTTTTGCGCAAGCCCTTCGATCGTCGTGATCTGCTTCCCCTCCGCGTCGCTCGCCAACAAGGAGCACGAGCGGACCGCCATGCCGTCAGCATGCACGGTGCATGCGCCGCATTGCGCAATGCCGCAGCCGTATTTGGTGCCGGTCAGCCCAATCTGCTCCCGCAATACCCAAAGCAGGGGCGTAGTAGGGTCGACATCGATGTCGTAAGCCTTACCGTTGACGGTGAACCGGGCCATTGTCCCTCCTCCCAGATTTCTGGTTGTCCAGACGATTCAGTCTCTCACGCGGAAGCGAATTTGCAGGCCGGCGGGAAGATTGTCTTCTCTTTGGGGACGGTCTCGAGAATGTGGGGCTTGCCGTCCTGGATGTCGTAAATGAACTCGCGGAGGAAGGCCTGATGATCCTCCTTGCGCAGCGTCTTGTCGCCTTGCGGGAAGTCGTCGCCCTCTTTCATCTCCAGCCCCTCCAGGGCTGTGATCAGCTTCGGCGCTTCGGCGCGGGTCTGAAACCCTGACTTCTCCATCGCGATCTTGACTGCGTTCACCGATTCGAAGTTCGACTGCACGTAGCGGTCGGGTAGTGGACCGGACGGGTCGATCGCCTTGAGGCGAACCACGGCGTCGTCGAAAAACTTCTTGTGCGCTGCCGTGTCGAGCGGCGGATCGAACACCGGAAGGTACCGGTTGATGCCGACAAACCCCTCGATCTTGTTGCCGAGAGCGGGAAGGTTCGTCGACTCGGTAATCGCTCCGTCCCCGGCCCATTTGTATTTCTTGGTCAAGCCGAGATCATAGGCCTGGTTGCCGATCGTCACCCCGTCCTTGCCAAAGAAGATGCCGAACAGTCCGTCGAAATCGCCGGTGATCTTCGACAGGAACGGCGTCATATCGGCCGTGCCTATCGGGATGCCGGTGGTCCCGACGACGGAGCCCCCCGCCTTCTTGATCTGCTCCGCGTAAGCATCACGGGTCGATTGCCCCCAGGCGTAGTCGGCATAGGCGATGTGCCACCTCTTGCCGAGCTTGTTGACCATGTACGGGGCGAACGCGACCGCCTGGGCCGGGGCATAGTCGAACGGACGAAACGTATAGCGGCTGCACTTGCTGGTGGTAATCGTCGTATCGAGGCAAACGCCAATGATGTTGACGATACCGTGCTCCTCCCAAACCGGCATGCACGCCAGGCAAATGTTCGAGAGGACACCGCCGACATGGAGATCGATGTTATCGTCGACGATCAGCTTCTCCACTTTGCGCCGTCCGACATCGGGTTTCGACTCGTCGTCCGCGACGATGAGCTCGACGGGCCGGCCATTGATGCCACCGGCTTTGTTGATCCGGTCGACGGCCATCTGAACCCCGACCAGAGCCGGCTTGCCGATTGCGGCGGCGGCGCCCGAAAGGCATTGGACGGTGCCGATCTTGTATGGCTTGGCCTCGCCAAAAGCTGCCCGCCAAGGCGCCGGCGCCAGGATCATACCCGAGCCGGCCATGCTCCAGCCGAGTAGACGCCGGCGCGTGAGATTTTCGCTACCAAACATTCCTGGGTCCTTCCCTGTTCTGACCAGACGGATTTCTCTGCCGTGCCCGCCTTCTCTGAGCAATAGCTACCCTTAGTTGCAGGGGCTTGGCAAGAACTCGGCTGCCTCCCAGAACCCGGTGCCGTCAGTCTCAGCCGAGCTTCAGGCGCCGCGCCGCCTCGACGGCGGCGTAGGTCAGGACGCCGTCGGCGGAGGCGCGCTTGAAGCCGATCAGGCTCTCCATCACCGCCCGCTCGCCGTCGAGCCAGCCGTTTTGAGCGGCGGCGTGGAGCATCGCGTATTCGCCGCTGACCTGATAGGCGTAGGTGGGCACGCGGAACGCCTCCTTGACGCGCCGGACCACGTCGAGATAGGGCATGCCGGGCTTAACCATGACCATGTCGGCGCCCTCTTGCAGGTCGAGCGCGACTTCGCGCAACGCCTCGTCGCCGTTTGCCGGGTCCATCTGATAGGTGCGCTTGTCGGCGCTGCCGAGGGCCGTCTTGGAACCGATCGCGTCGCGGAACGGGCCATAGAAGGCCGAGGCGTATTTTGCCGCATAGGACATGATGCGGACCCGCGCAAACCCGGCTTCGTCGAGCGCCTGGCGCACCGCGCCGACGCGGCCGTCCATCATGTCGGAGGGTGCGATGATGTCGCAGCCGGCACGGGCCTGAACGACCGCCTGCCGCGCCAGGATCTCGACCGTCTCGTCATTTTCGACATACCCGTCGCGAATGACCCCGTCATGCCCGTGCGAGGTGAACGGGTCGAGCGCCACGTCGCACAGCACGCCAAGGTCGGGCAGGGCCTGCTTCAACGCCGCCACCGCGCGGCAGACCAGGTTGCCGGGATCAACCGCGTTGCTGCCTTCCCCATCTTTGAGGGCGTCCGGCACCGCCGGGAACACGGCGATCGTCGGGATGCCGAGCTCGGCTGCCTCCCCGGCCGCATCGACGAGCGCCGGGATCGGCAAGCGAAACACGTCCGGCATCGACGGGATCGGCGTCCGGTGGCCTTCGTCATGGACAAAGACCGGCCAAATCAGGTCGCCCGCGGTCAGCACCGTTTCGGCGACCAGGCGGCGGGACCATGCATCGCGACGGTTGCGCCGCAGCCGCGTCTGCGGATAAGGGGCCAGCGGTGGGAAGAACGACGTCACCGGATCAGTCCCGAAGTTAAAGCGGCGAAAGCCGCGAATCCCAGGAAAATAGCCCCACAGGGCCACGGTGACAACGCGCCGCGCCCACGCCTAGTCGAGCGTGTAGTCGTAGCGGATAAAGCCGCTGAACTGGGCGATCTCGTCGTAGAGCGAGCGCGCGGTGGCGTTGTCCTCCTTCGTCGTCCAGTAGAGCCGGTGGCAGCCGCGCTCGCGGGCGGCTGCGGCAACCGCCTCGATCAGCCTGCGGCCTACGCCGCCGCGCCGGGCGGCGGGTTCGACAAAGAGGTCCTGCAGGTAACAAACCTCCTTGGTAGTCCAGGCATGCGCGTGAAAGAGATAGTGGGCGATCCCGACGAGCGGCGCGGTCGCGCCGCCCTGCCGCGCTCCCAGACCGCGGATCTGGCCTTCCGCGGCGATCAGCCGCTGCCAGGTATGGTCGTAAATCTCGGGCGGCAGGCGGATCTCGTAAAAATCGAGATAGCCGCGCCACAACTCGGCCCAGCGGTCGCGATCCTGCTGCATGATCGGGTTAACGACGATTTCGACCAAGACGGCTCTCCCGCTTCCCGACCTGCGATAGTACCATAGGGTGCGATTATCATCGGAGCTTCGCAATGTTGGTTTTCCGGCAGCTGTTCGATCCGCCGTCCTCCACCTACACCTACCTGCTCGCCGACGGCGCTAGCGGGGCGGCGGTCATCATCGATCCGGTGTTCGAGCAGGTGCGGCGCGACGCGGCGTTGATCGAAGAACTCGGCCTGCGCCTCGCCTACGCCCTTGAAACGCACGTGCACGCCGATCACGTGACCGGCGGGTGGCTGCTGAAACAGCGGACCGGGTGCCGGATCGCGCTGGCGGCCAACAGCGGCGCCGAGGACGCCGACCGCTATCTGGCGCAGGACGACGTGGTCGCGTTTGGCGATCGCAATCTCCAGGTGCGTCAGACCCCCGGCCATACCAATGGCTGCCTGACCTATGTGCTCGACGACCGCAGCATGGCGTTCACCGGAGACTGTTTGTTTGTCAGAGGCACCGGGCGGACCGATTTCCAGCAAGGCGACCCGCACGCGATGTACCGCTCGATCCACGAACAGATCTTCACCTTGCCGGATTCATGTTTACTCTATCCGGCGCACGATTATCGTGGCCTGACGGTCACCAGCGTCGGCGAAGAGAGGCGGTTCAACCCGCGCTTGGGGGGCGAAATCGGCGAGGGCGATTTTACCGGCTACATGAAAAACCTGCGCCTGGCCCACCCGAAAAAACTCGATGTGGCAGTGCCCGCCAATCTGAAATGCGGACGCCCCGAAAGCGGCGTCGGGATGACCGCGGAGCCGAATTGGGCGGCGCTCAGATACTCGTTCGCCGGGATCTGGGAAATCGATCCGCACGGCCTCGAGGAGCACGCGCCGGCGGTCCAGATCCTCGACGTTCGCGAACCCGAAGAGTTCACCGGCCCGCTCGGGCACATTCGCGGCGCCGTCCTGATCCCGCTGGGCGACCTCGCCGAGAGCGCCGGGCAATTGGCGCGCGATCGCCCGATCGTCACCGTCTGCCGCGCCGGCAGCCGCTCCGCACAGGCAACCGTCATCCTGCGGGAAGCGGGTTTTGGCGATGTCGCCAATCTTGCCGGCGGCATGCTGCGCTGGCGCGCCGAAGGCCATGCCGTCGAAGGCGGCAGGGTTTAGCTCGATCGGAGACGATGAGCGCCCTACGGTCGATGCAAACTCTGCGCTCGTGTCTGACGACAATTCGCTGACCGGCCGCGTGCGGCGCTACGCCCAGGTGTCGACCGCGATGGGCGGGCTCGCTGCCCGGCTCGCGGGCGAGCGCTATCTCGGCCTCAACCTCGACCGCGGCCGGCACGCGGCCGAACTGAAGGCGGTGCTCGGCGGCATCAAGGGGCCGCTGATGAAGGTGGCCCAACTGCTCGCGACGATCCCCGACGCGCTGCCCAAGGAGTACGTTCAGGAGCTGGTTCAGCTGCAGGCGAACGCGCCGGCGATGGGCTGGCCATTTGTCCGGCGGCGTATGGCCGGCGAGCTCGGCACCGATTGGCGCAACAGGTTTCGCGAGTTCGATAGAGACGCGGCGCGCGCCGCGTCGCTCGGGCAGGTGCACCGGGCGACCGCGCTCGACGGAACCCCGCTCGCCTGCAAGTTGCAATACCCCGACATGGCGTCGGCGGTGGAGGCCGATCTGCGCCAGCTGAAGCTCGCAATGAGCCTCTACGAGCGCTACGACCGGGCGGTCACCACCGCGGAAATTCATGCCGAGATCGCGGACCGGCTGCGCGAGGAGCTCGATTACGTGCGCGAGGCCGCGCACATGCGTCTCTATGATGAGATTCTGCGCGGCGAACCCGGCGTTGCCGTTCCCGTGCCGATCCCCGAACTCTCGACCGGTCGCCTGTTGACAATGACCTGGCTCGACGGTGCGCCGATCTTGGACAGCGCGAAAGCTCCGCTCGAGGAGCGCAATGCGATCGCACTGCGCATGTTCCGGATTTGGTACCTACCATTCTACTACTACGGCGTAATCCACGGCGACCCGCATCTCGGTAATTACACGGTGGCTCCGGACAGCACCGTCAATCTCCTGGATTTCGGCTGCGTCCGAGTCTTTCGCACGTCTTTCGTCCGCGGCGTCATCGACCTTTACCATGCGCTGCAGCGCGGGGACCGTGACCTCGCTGTCCACGCCTATCAGAGCTGGGGCTTCGGCAATTTGTCGCGCGAGATCATCGACGTGCTGAACCGCTGGGCGTTGTTCGTCTACGGCCCGCTGCTGGAAGACCGCGCGCGGCTGATTCAGGAAAAGGCGAGCGGCGTCTATGGCGCTGCAGTCGCCGAGAGCGTGCATAGCGACATTCGCCGGCTCGGCGGCGTCCGGCCGCCGCGCGAATTCGTGTTCATGGACCGCGCCGCAATCGGGCTCGGCTCGGTCTTTCTGCATCTGAAGGCGGAAATCAACTGGTACCGGCTGTTCCACGAGCTGATCGAGGATTTCGACGAGGCCGCACTGGCCACCCGCCAGCATGCCGCCTTGAAGGCGGCTGGGGTGCCGGACGGCGGCGTCCCGCCCGCGAGGCGCAGGAGAACGGCCCGTCCTCCGATTGACCAAAGGGCGCTTTGACCTGGCCTTGCGCTCGCGGCGCCAAGCGGGCACAATTTGCAAATCCAACCAGCGGTCGACTTGGCATGCGATTGTTATTTGTTCTCGTGCTTCCTGCGCTGCTCTCGGGCGCGTGCACGCCTTTCATCCCGATCGAGGACGCGTTCAGCACCAGCGCGGTCCAGCCCACCGGCAACATCCCGCCGGAATTTGCCGAGTTCAACCGTTACGACCCAGAGGTCAACGCCATAGTGAACGACCAGATGTGCGCCACTCCCTACTTCCTGGACACCGAGAAGTCGCTGCGCGCCACGCCCGGCGAATTCGTCGCTTGGAGCGGGCGCTGCGAGCAGTACGAAATCCGGCTCGACAATTTGGCTGAGCATTTCACTCCCTGAACCAAAGGCCCCTCCCCGCCTGGGGCGCGAGGGGTGCACCCGCGTAATCACGAGATGCAGAGCGCCGTTCCGGCACTGCTCTTGCCGGCCGCCGTTGCGGCCGCAGCAAAATCCATGTCCAGGAAGAAAGGCAGCACGTGCTACGTTGTGGCTTCACCAACGGGTCGGCGAAGCAGCTCAAGCATGTCAGAGGCGGTTCTGGTCACGGGTGGGGCCGGTTACATCGGCAGCCACGCGTGCAAGGTATTGGCGCGGGCTGGACACCGTCCCGTGGTTTTCGACAATCTTTCGCGCGGTCACCGCGCGGCGGTGCGCTGGGGGCCGTTGGTCGAGGGCAACCTTGCGGAACGCGGCAAACTCGCTGAGGCGCTCGACCGGCATCGCGTCTCGGCCGTGATGCATTTCGCGGCTTTTGCCTATGTCGGCGAATCGGTCAGCGATCCGGCATTATATTACGCCAATAACCTGGGCGGGTCCCTGGCGCTGCTCGATGCGATGCGCGAGGTTGGGGTCGACAAAATCGTCTTTTCCTCGACCTGCGCGACCTACGGTACTCCCGCCCAAGTGCCAATCCGTGAGACCATGCCCCAGCTGCCGGTCAACCCTTACGGCGAGACCAAGCTGGCGATCGAGCGGGCGCTCCGCTGGTACGGCGAGGCTTACGGGCTGCGGTGGGTGTCGCTGCGCTATTTCAATGCTGCCGGCGCCGATCCCGAAGGCGAGATCGGTGAACGGCACGAGCCCGAGACGCATCTCGTCCCGCTCGTTCTGGAGGCGGCGCTCGGAAGGCGGCCGCAAATTGAGATCTATGGAACCGATTACCCGACGCCGGACGGCACGGCGATCCGCGACTATATCCATGTCCAGGACCTCGCCGACGCGCATCTGCGGGCGCTGGAACATCTCGGCGCCGGGGGGCAGAGCGCGGCGCTCAACCTCGGCACCGGCCGGGGTCACTCGGTGCGCGAGGTGATCCGGACTGCCGAGGCGGTCATCGGAAATATCATTCCCTACCGCGAAACCGCACGAAGGCCCGGCGATCCGCCCGTATTGGTTGCCGACCCGGGTCTTGCAGCCGAGCTGCTCGGGTGGCGCGCCCGCGTCTCGGATCTCGACACGATCGTTCGCACTGCTCTGGCTTGGCACGCGAACGCTTCTGCGCAATCTGGACGCGCGGAACAAAATTCATGATCGCCCGTTATGCGAGCGCCGCCCGGCTCGCGGGTTGGCTGCCGCTGCAGGCATCCCGGGAGCTACCGTCATGACACTGGTCGAAACCGAAGAGGTTGTGGAGCAGCCTCTTTCGGCGGCAGCAGCAAAGCTTGCCCTTTCAACGCGGGTCCGGGTGCAGGGCAAGTTCTTTTTTAGCGGCGACAAAAAGCATTTCGTGAGAGGCGTTACTT
>Ga0210396_10004376_pt1 | contig 13846 bp, 12 predicted proteins | sample IncBWH17OmetaG_FD_155466 | JGI IMG/M metagenome (GOLD analysis project Ga0210396, IMG submission 155466) | Forest soil microbial communities from Barre Woods Harvard Forest LTER site, Petersham, Massachusetts, United States - Inc-BW-H-17-O ...
TACCGGCTGGCGCAGTTCACCAACAAGAGCGACTTCGTGCTCCTGCCCGGCGAAGCCACGATGTACGTCGGCGCCGATTTCGTCGGCCGGGAGACGCTGCCGCTGGTGGCGATCGGCGAGCAGTTCACCGCCGGTTTCGGTGTCGATCCGCAAATCCAGGTCACACGCGAATTGGTCGGCAAGAACCAGTCGATCCAGGGCGGGAACCAGGTGCAGACCTACGACTACCGCATCCGCGTCACCAACTACAAGGCCGGCGAGGTGCAGTTGCAGGTCTGGGACCGCCTGCCGCGATCCGAAACCGACGCCGTTGCCGTCGAGCTGGTGCAGACCTCGCCCGATCTCAGCAAGGACCCCGACTACCTCCGCACCGACCGCCCTAAGAACCTCCTGCGCTGGGACCTGACGGTCAAGCCGAGCGGCAGCGCCAGCGCGGCGCAAACCATCACCTACACGTTTCGGCTCCAATACGACAAGACCGTCGCAATCGGCAGTTTCCAGCCGGCAAAGCGGTAACCCCCCCCAACCCGGAATGTCTCCCCGTTGAGCTCCGCAAGTGAGACGCACTCCGCTTCTCGTGTTGAAAACCGAAATCTGTGAAAAACGTTGCAAAACGTTTCAAACGTCGCGTTCGGGCAAGCCGTCAACTCTCTGGCCAACGAAGTCGTTCCGCAGCTCGCTCGCGCCGTGCAACGCTTGAAACGTTTTGAAACGTTTTTCGCGTTTTGCGCGACGCTGAATGGGTGACCGTCCCGAAAGAAGGCGCAACATCCACGGCGATGTAAGTGACGGCTGCGGATGTTTTCACAGCGCCGGCGAAGGCTCCGGCCGTCTGGCGACGTCGCCGGTCCGTACCGGGCTTTGGTCGTCGCGGAGCAAGACCTCGGCGGCCAGCGGAATTGTGCTGATCGCGCCGATCGCGATCAGCGTCCACCCAACCGCCCGCCGAGTTTCTGGGGCCAATCGGTCAGCCACCAGCAGCCCGACGCCCGCCCCTAAAAGCGCCCGCGTGCCGGCGATCATTCCCAGCTCCGGAACGGTGATCCTTCTCTCACGCATGGTTTGCCTCCACGTCAACGTGTTGTTGCCGCAACGGCATATATTAAACGTGAGGGAACGCCGGCCTGGGAATCCTGGAAATCGGAACGTTTAAACCTGAGCGTCTGAATACGGTCAATTCCCGGATTCACCCGCGGCCCACGCGGGTCAGGTGGACGGAAAGGACCAGCACGTCAGCGGGGGTGATGCCGCTGATTCGCAGCGCCTGGCCGAGGCTGCGGGGAGTGAAGGTGGCGAGCTTCTGGCGGGCTTCGTTGCGAAGGCCGGTGACCGAGGCATAGTTGATCGACGCGGGGATCAGCTTGGTCTCCCATTGCGCCGAGCGCTCGATCTGGCGGGCCTGGCGGGCGATGTAGCCGGCATACTTGGCGCGGATTTCCAGCAGGCGGCCAACGTCGGGCGGGATCGACGCCAGCAAGGCAACCTTCGCGACAAGGGAATCCCAGGCCGTGTCCGGGCGGCGCAGATGATCCAGGGCGGTCGCTTCGCCCACGCGCTGCTCGCGGAGCAATGCGAGCCCGGCCTCGAGCGCATCGCGGCGGGCTGCGAAACGCGACCAGCGGTCGTCGTCGACCAGGCCGATTTCGCGGCCGATCGGTGTGAGCCGCTCGTCGGCGTTGTCGTTGCGCAGGTGCAGGCGGTGCTCGGCCCGGCTGGTGAACATGCGGTAAGGCTCGATCGGCGGTTTGGTCACCAGGTCGTCGATCAGCACGCCGATATAGGCCTGCTCGCGGCCGAGCACGAAATTCGCTTCGCCCGCGGAAACATATTGGAACGCATTGATGCCGGCGACGATCCCCTGGGCCGCGGCCTCCTCGTAGCCGCTGGTGCCGTTGATCTGCCCGGCCAGGAACAACCCGCGCACCGGCTTGGTCTCCAGCGTCGAGCGGATTTGCGTCGGCCAGACCATGTCGTATTCGACCGCGTAGCCCCATCGCAACACGTGTGCTTTGGCGAGCCCCGGCACCAGCCGCACAATCTGCTCCTGCACGTCGGCGGGCAGCGAGGTGCTGATGCCGTTGCAATAGATCTCTTCGGTATCGAGTCCCTCGGGCTCGAGGAATATCTGGTGGCGGTCCTTGTCGGCAAAGCGCACGACCTTGTCTTCGATGCTGGGGCAATAGCGCGGGCCGGTGGACTGGATCTGGCCGCTGTACATCGGGGCGCGGTGGAGGTTGGCGCGGATCAGCTCGTGGATCCGCTGATGGGTGTAGCCGATCCAGCAATGGACCTGTGGTAGCGGGGGACGCCATGCGGAGGACGCGGGGACACGGAGACTGGGGGGCGCGGGGATCGAATGTTCGTTGAGATACGAGAAGGGGCTGGGGGTGTCGTCGCCGGGCTGAGATTCGAATTGAGCGAAGTCGATGGAGTCGCGATGAAGCCGCGGCGGGGTGCCGGTCTTGAGGCGGCCCAGTTCCAAGCCGAGCCTCGCCAGGCAACCCGACAGCCCGCGAGCGGCGGCCTCGCCGACCCGGCCGCCTTCGGTCTTCCGTTCTCCGGTGTGCATCAGGGCGCGGAGGAAGGTGCCGGTCGTGACGATGACGGCACGGCATCGCAGGCGCGTGCCGTTGGCGAGCACCACCGCGGAGATTCTTGTCGCCCCGGTTTGGGGGCGTCTTTCATAGACGGGCGCACTCGGCACGCGTTGAAAACCCGTGTCACAGGGAGTGTCACACGCGGTCTCACAGTGGACGGTTTCAATCTCGGCGACTTCCCCGCGGACGATGGTCAGATTCGGACAGGTCGCCAGAAGCCGCTGGACCTCGGCGGCGTACTTGTATTTGTCGGCCTGGGCGCGCGGGCCCCAGACGGCAGGCCCCTTGCTGCGGTTGAGCATCCGGAACTGGATGCCGGTGTTGTCGGTGGCGATGCCCATGAGCCCGCCCAACGCGTCGATCTCGCGGACCATCTGGCCCTTGGCAAGCCCGCCGATGGCGGGGTTACAGGACATCTGGCCGATCCGCTGCGGGTCGAGCGTCACCATTGCGACGGCGCCCCCGAGTCTGGAGGCCGCCCACGCGGCTTCGGCGCCGGCGTGACCGCCCCCGATCACCACAATGTCGTAAGTCTGCTCCATGAATTGGTTTGTTAATTCGCCCGTATTATGCGACACTCCCGGTTCGCTCTCGGATATAATAGCAGTGTCTGCCGGTGTCGATCGGCCCCGGGTTTTATTCGGAGAAGCAGCCATGACCATCCGCCGCACATTCATCGTCAGCTTCGCGACGCTTTGTTCCCTGCTGGTTGTCCCCACCTTCGCCCAGACCAGCAATAGCAGCAGTAGCTCGATGAGCAACCAGAATTCGGCCACCGCATTGGCGGGAAAAGCCGTTGGCAAGGCCCAGGCCGACGTCAACCGGATTCAGGCGGATATGCTGAAAATCCATGCCCGCATCCGCGCCCAGATCCTGAACAAACCGGAATGGGGCGCCGTCGTGAACGCCAAAAAGCAGGCCGAGCAGAATCTCGACACCGTCAAACGCTCGATCCTCTCCACCGTTCGCAACAAAGACGACTACAAAAACCTGGTCAAGGATCGCGAGCAGGCGCGCCAGACCATGACCGAAGCCAGCGCCTCCGACCCCAACAGCCCCGAGGCGCAGAAGGCTGCTGATACGTTTGTCAAGGCCGGCTTTGCCATCAAGCAAATGGAACTGGCGGCCCTGAAAGACGACCCCAAATATGACGAGGCGAACAAACAGGTCGAAGCCGCCGATGCGAAGATGAAGGAACTCGACGCTCAGGTCGATCAGACACAAAAGGACGATCCGGAATATCAGACGGCGGAGAAACAGCTCGAAACGGCCAAGACCGCGCTCGCCACGGCACGGACGCAACTCGCTCAGGCGTCGCAGCAGGAACGGACACAGCGCGAAGCCCAAGCCAAGTCGCGGCAACAACAACAGGGTGGCGGCGGCGGCTCGGGCCTGTTTCGGTAACTGGTTCGGCCATTCAATTCTGACCCCTGGTTAGTTTCAGCTCCAGCTGCGCCGCCAGCGCGATCAGCCGGTTGAACTCCAGATCGTCGAACGGGCGCCGGGAAAATTCCAACACCAGCCAGTGGCCGTATAGCAGCAGGCCGATGTCCGGCGGCAGCAGCGATCGCGCCGTCGAGTCGGGGAATTCGCCGGCGGCGGCTGAGTCGGCCGCGTAAAGCACGAACCGCTCGATCTCCCCGATCGTCGAAAAGCTCGATAGCGAAAAATAGTCCAGCACGCTGCGCGGCGCGTCGGTGGGGCGCAGACCGGCGGCCTTCCAATCTGTCTCCACCCTTCTTGCCAGCAGGTTCCACGAGACCTCGACAACTTGCTGTCGGGGTTGCACCGGCGCCGGCGAATCGCACCACAGACGTACAATCGTCGTCGTCTGATTCGTCAGTTGGGTCTCAATCCGGGCGGCGTGCGACTGGAGCACTGCCAGAGGCGGAACAAGCCTCCGCTGTGCGGCAGGGGCGACCCGGAAACCGGCATTCTTGCCCCACTCGATCAGCGCGACCAGTTGTCGTTGCGTCGTCCACCGCCGGACCAGCGCCCAGAATGTTGCCGACGACGACGCCAGCGCCAGCAAGAGCACGCCAAGCACCTCGACGTGCGTCGCGCGGGAGAGGAACGAGATCATGGATTGCATTTTACGCACCAAGTTGCCGAAGCGGCTGAAAGACCCGCGCTGCTAATCGCAAATCCGGTGCGCCGGAATGCGGCTTTCCCGTTGGAGAAAAAAACGCTCGCCTTCGGCGTTGCGGCGAACCAGGTGATACAACTACACGTGAATTTCCACGGTCCGGCGAGCTATTATCGCCCGTAAAATGGCCCGCCTATTATGTGTGCGCTTTGTTTATCCCACCCGTTTGTGCGCGCCGATAGCAGCGGTGCGATGGCGGAACTGGGCGCGGTGGTGGCGCGGATCAAACAAGAGCATGACGTCCGGGTGAAACGCTGGCGCACCAACATGACCGGCTGCGCCTGGCAGGTCCGATATCGCAACGGCCGCGTCGTCCGCTGGATCGAGGCCCCCTACCCCAAGACGCCCATCAGCCTCTGCATCTTCCTGCACGAAGTCGGCCATCACGTGATCGGCTTTGAGACCTACAAACACCGCTGCGAAGAGGAGTATCACGTCTGGAACTGGGCGATCGCGCAGATGCGCAGGCTGGGAATCGAACCCGACGCGGCGGTGCAGCGGCGCTTCGAGCTGTCGATGCAGTACGCCGTCGGCAAGGCCCTCCGCCGTGGAATCAAGCGACTGCCCGAGCCGCTCATGCAATTTGTCTCCAAAGCAGCGTGAGAAGATTGCTGATTGCTGAATTCTGATTGCTGATTTGGGAATTCCCGTGAATCAGCAATCAGCATTCAGCAATAGAAAACGGGGTCGTCCCCTCCCACGACCCCGCATGCGCTCAGGAGAATGTTTGTGCGATCAATACACGACTGCCATCGCGTCTTCGATCGCCTCGATGACCTGGCGGACATGGAACGGCTTGCGGAGGAAACCGTCGAAGCCGGTCGAGAGCAGGCCCTGCGCTTCCTGGTCAGTGAGCTTGCCGCTCATGGCGATGACCTTGGTCAACTGGAGGTCGGCGTTCTTCTTCACGTGCTTGCAGACTTCCGGGGCGTCGATGTCCTTGAGGTGCATGTCCAGCAGAATCACATGGGGGCGAAACTTTTCGGCGGTGATGCCGGCGGCAAAGCCGCTTCGGGCAACCTCGACCTCATACTTGGCTTCGTCTTCGAGGATCTTCTCCAGCACCTCGACGATGTCCTGCTCGTCGTCGACGATGAGGATGCGGGTGCAGCCGGTCATCAGGCCGTTGAGCGGCATGCCGTGCTGCTTCATGAAACGGATCAGCTGGTTGAGCGGAATGCGGCGGTCCTTGCTCCCGGGAATCCGGTAGCCGTGCAGCGCTCCCGAGTCGAACCACTTGCTGACGGTGCGCGGCGCGACATTGCAGATTTTGGCGACTTCACCGGTCGTAAGTACGTCTTTCACCTTGGCAGTCGTGTTCATGGCATTCTCTCCCTGGGGGCGCGATGGTGATGTCTGGCGAGTGCTCCGCGCCGGTTCGTCCTTGGATGTCGGCGAGTCTCCCTCAACCCGCGGCGGTCAAAGCGCCGCACTACTGATGTAGCTAATATCGTCTTGCCAGTTGCAAGCTTTAGACGATCTGCGCCGTTTGCAAGGAGCCCACCGCGAAACCCGGCACCGCCGGAATTAGCGGACCCGCCACGCTGGTTTCACACCACAAGTTGAAGGGAACGTCCGGGAAGATGGAATTGCTGATTGATGACGGTGGGCGCTCCCTGCCGGCGGTCGCGACGGTTCCTGCGCCGGGCGGGCTGGGCTGATCATGAGCTTTCACGCGTCAGCAAATCCACCGTGCAATCAATGACGGGATTGGGACAGGACCAGACGAGCAGGAACAATGCCTCGCGGGCGAGGCGCTGGGCGGGATGAGTGACGAGCAGGGCCGTGCCCTTGTAGAGCGTGACGGCGGCGTGGGCCGAACGGAGCGCCAGGTCGTTGCACTGCCCGCGGATCATGGGGGCGGCGGCATTGGCGTCCGCCTCCATGCCGGCTCCGCTCAAACGGATCACCTGCTCGCGGATTTGAACCAGTTCCGCTTCGAGGCGTTTGAACGCCTTTTCGGCCGCTGCCGACCAATGCTCGGCAATGAGGTCGAGCACGCCCCGGCAGAACCCCATGGCCAGAAATGCCTGGCCGAGCGGGAGGTGGTTGGGGCGGACGATGACTTTCTCCGCCGGGCCGCGGAGCACGAACCTCTCATCGATCTTCACCCCTTCGCAGTGCACTGACGTCGTCCAGGTGGCGCTCAGCGCGACCAGGGGCATCGGGTCGTCAATCCGCACGCCCGGCGCTTCAGTCGGGAGGAGAACCAGGATTTGTTTGCCGTCCTCCGTATTGGCGCCCGCGACGATGAACTGCGCTTTGGCGGCCCCGGTGCACCAGGGAATCAGCCCGTCGAGTTGGTATCCGTCCGGCGTGCGAACCGCACGCACCGCCGGTGGCCCGCCCTGCCGACTGGTTGTCAGCTGCGCAATCCCGACCGTGCTGAAAACCTCATCCGATGCCAGCCGGGGCAGCATTTCGCGACGAATCTCCGACTGTGCCGCGTCAACCAGCCCCACCGCCGAGTCGCGCTGCGATAGAACCAGCGCCACCGCCAGCGTTGCACGGGCGAGGCGCTCATAAGCCAGATGCTGATCCAGCGTCGAAAGCTCCAGCCCGCCAAATTCACGCGGTACGGCCCACCGCATCGCGCCCGCCCGGGCCAGGCGCTCGAGCTCCTCCAGCGGCCACTGGCCGCTCTGGTCGAGCACATCGGCGCCGCGCCGAATCTCGGCCAGTAGTTCCTTGGAAAGCTCGGAGGCCTGCGGTTCCATCAGTTCTTGCCCTGGCGGGTAACCCGCGGCATGCCGAGCGGATTGGTCAGGAACCGCCGGTGACAGACGGGGCAGAGCCGGTACTCGAATCGTCGATGCACGCCGTTCTGTAACTCGTCCGGGCTCATGTGCTTTGCTTGCTCGATCACCTCCGCCAGCGTCTGATCGAGATTCGTCTGGGCGATCTGGTCGGCGGTCATCGGCGGAATCTCCGGATCGGCAAAGACGTCGATGCGGACGACGAATCCGGCGCCCGGTCCGATCGCAGAATCACACAGCGCGCATTGCTCAAACGATTCCACGATCGCAATTGTACGAGCACCGGGGTGGCGATCGAATTGACATTGACCAACGGCAATATGTTCGCTCGCTGGAAGTTTGCTGCCCTCATGCGGTACAGTCAGCCAAGGCGATGACCGATCTCGACTTAACGGCGGCGTGACTGACAGTTCCCGCCGGCCAAGTCGAGAAGCCGCAATGCGAATGATCGAAAACGGACGAATCGAGCTCGATGAGCAACAGGAAGATCAAAAGGGGGTGTGGTGCATCGTTGCCACGGCCGCCGCCGATCGCACCGACAGCCGTCGCACCCGCGTCGGCGTGTTCAACATCGGAACTCCGGTTTACTGCTTCCCCCCACTTCGCGGCGGCGCTTTTGAGAGCGTCGAAGTCGTAGGGCAGCACCGCAAAAGCGGAAAGATCGTCCAATCTGTCGTTGCTTCCTCCGACCTGGCCGACTGGACGGCCACGCTGGTCACCGACGAAACCATTCTCCCCCATATATCGCCACCCTGGGATTCCAGCCACGTTTCGCAGAACGTCGCAGAGGGGATCGTCGCCTGGAAAACGTCGGGCGCCCCGTGGCCAATCAACGAGCTTCGGATCTGGAATCGCTCGCGTGCGCAGCGTGTGGTCGGCGAAGGCGGCTTCTTCGCCCGTCTCCGCGCCGGCCTGCTGCGCCTGCTCGGCCGACCGTAGCCTGCCACCCGCCCCCGTAGACTAGTCCTGATCCGAACGGTACGATTCGGACAATTATCTCACGCCGTTCCCGTAGCTCAATTGGACAGAGCGTCGGCCTCCGGAGCCGAAGGTTATAGGTTCGAGCCCTATCGGGAACGCTAACCTAGTCGGAACACCAGGTATCGCAAGAGGCACAGTCGCTATGACCCGGTTGCAGGGTAAGCGTGATGCTGTCATTGCCGCTGGCGCCGTCGATGACCGGCGGGATTCGACGGCTCCTATCTCCACCGTTACTGCGAAGATGTTTCTCTATCGCTTGACGCTGGCGACGGCATAGGGCGTCTCGATTTCCAGGTCGGGGTAGATCTGTCCATTGCCCTGCCGATCCGCGACTTCAACGTAGTACATCAGGTCCCAATGTGGATCAATAAATGCGGCCGGGATGTTCGCGGCGTATAGGCCGGTCTGGGCGTCTGGCGTCATCTCCACGGTTTGATAGTCTTCCTTTTGATTCACGTGTCGATAGCGCAGGCGTATCCACTTTACGCCGGCGGGCGCGGTGACTTTTGCCCTGACAATGAGATCCTTGCCGGGTTCCGCCGGCGCGGGCGTTGGGTCGATGACTGTCACAACCGGTACGCGCGGGTTTGCCTCGCGATCTGGAATGCGCACCGGCTTGGCATCGGCCCGCGCAGTCGCGGATTTTCGCTCGGACAGCAGACGGGCGAATTCGATATCCAGGGCTTTCATCTCGTCCTTCCAGTGGTGTGGGAAGTTCCTGCCATTGGGACCGAACCACATGCCGTCGATGTAGAAATCGCCGGCGGCGTTTACAAGGTCGTGCCAAGACTCGACGGCCTTTCGCTCGTCGGCGATCGCATCGTCAAAAGCTTCAAGCGAGCCTGCCTGACGGTACAAGTTGTAGCTCACACCTCCGAGTTGGCGCCAGGCGTGATATCGCGCCAAAGCCGCCAGCATCCTTGCGTCCGTCATGGTGGACTTGAATTCATTGTTATTCTTTGCACCCTCACCCATCGCTCGTTCCGCCGCATCGGCCGCCGCAAGGATGGCATTCGATGTCTGAGCAAACCAGCGGCTGGTCTCCTCAAGACGGCGCATCGCTGTGTCCGTGCCCTGCAAAATGCTGCGGGCTTCATCGCGCAGATTCATAAATTGTGCAATGTCGCTGCCCTCCTCCTGCTCCGCATATCTGGGCAAGGGTCCGAGATGCATCATTTCCGGCCAGCCGGTGGTCGTGGGAAACATGCTGTAGGGCACACTTGCCGCGACGATCCTGGGCAGGACCCGACTTGCCAACTGCACGGTCTTCATGACCTGCGGAGCGGCGTCGGCCCCGAACCGGGCGACATACTCCTGCCCCCAGACATCAGCCGTCGTTTCCGGGTTATATGAAAGCCGGCCGAACACGCGATAAAACGCCCAATATCGCTCGAATTCGTAGTCGAAGTAGCGGTATTTCTCGTTGAGGAAATTGACCGGTTTAGCGTCGTGCGGCTGCCCGGCCATCTTGGTCGCCTGCATCTCCGTAACGATAAGGCTCTGGCCGTCGTAAAGGCGGGCGCTGGCCGCAAGCCGTCGCGCGTAATCGGGATCTGACCAGAGCAGTTCGCGCGTCGTCCCGCCATTCCAAAGGGTCCAGTTCATGTGATAAGTTTGCGGATATTCCAGGAGATCAGCATAGCTCTGGCGAGCGTTGTTCTGGTCTTCCCGGTTGATGTGTGTGGGATTGTAAGGAAGGCCCATCTGCTCCATCCAGATTTTGGTATCGAGCTGAATCCTCAGTCCCAGCGACTGGGCGTCTTTGATCACGGATTTGGGGAGACCTTTGGCACGGAATTCCAGCCGGACATTCAGTTGGCTGTTGCGGTAGAACGCGAAGACATCGTGCCAGAAAGGCTCGATTTCATCCTTTCGCAGGCCAGATTCCTCGTGCATGCGGAACTGCACTTCGCTCACTTCCGGGAACACGTCGTGAAACTTTTTCAGGGCGGCGACGGTGTAACTCGCGAGGTTTTGGGAATTCAGTCCCCACACCAGACCGGCGGTGGGTCTGGTGCCATCGGATGCCCAGGAGTTCGCCCCGGCCTGTATACCAGCGCGATAAATATGCTCCCAGATCCCGGGCTTTACGTGAATGCCGCGTTCGGCGGCGAGGCGTAACATCGCTTTGAAGGCCCCGAAATTCCTTGCTTGCTGATTTGCCGTAAGACCCACGACCCGCACATCGGGAAACCCGTCGACGTCGAAGAAATACGGATAGAGCGGCGCCATATAGCCGCCATCCTCGTAGCCGAAGACCAGCACCAGGCAGTTGAAACGGTCCCTGGCGAGCATGTCCAGATAGCGCGCCCAGAATCGCTCGTCCAGCAGGCGACTTTCGAAGTAGGCGCGGTTCATGGTGAACATGACGACGCCCCGCTCCCCGAGATAGGGCGTTTCCGCGACATCGCGAATGCGTTGGAAGGGATTGGCGCCCATCGCACTCCATCCGACCTGATCGGCGAGATCGAGGGCGGCATACATCAGCCCGGAGTCGTCGGAGCCAGACAGCACAATCGCCGGTTTCTCGAGATAGCGTGCCGTTGTCCGAACCGTGAGCGCTTCAGGACCGGTAGGAGGGGACACGCTCAACTGCGCCAAAGCGGCGGCCGCGGCGCCGTGGCTGTTTCCCAATCCAGCGAGCAGGACCAGGTCGCTGCCGCCTGCTGAGTTGTCTCCCTCTGCAACGACGATGCCTTTGTCTCGAATTGCCGCTTCGAGTTTTCGTATGCCGTAACGCGCGGACTCAGTTAAGGAGGCGTCAGTGATCACTGTAACTTGCTTGATGGGGTCCGGTGAAGAATCCCAGGCCGGGGCGGCCACGCTGAGTTTGTCAGCCATGAAGACGCAAGCCAGAACTGTAAGGAGACCGAACTTCCGACGCATCGTGCACATGTAGTTCCTGCTCACGGTTGGAAGTTGTCATCCCGGCGCCTGACCTCGCCGTCACCCCGAACCGTGCCGGTTTTCCAGTTCATCGCGATCGCGATGTCCTCTTCGACTTTGGCCGTCAGCTTGTTGAGATCCACCGCGCCGACGCGCCCCAATTTCTGCGGAATGTACTGGCCCGTCGATGTCGCCGCATATTTCTTCCAGTCATCCAGGGCTGCCCGCATGTAGCGGACGGCTTGGGTCTGCCGCTCGGGCTTGCCGTTCTGGTCAAACAGGGCCAGCTCGCTGGCACCCAGAATCTTGTCGGCGTAGTAATGGCCCAGATGGGCCAGCGCTTCGCAGTCGAGCAATGTCTCGCGAAGCTCCTTATTGGTGCCCTGCAGCGGCCGTAATTCGATGACGAATTCCAGCGTCCTCTCGGCATCCTCATTGAGGGCTTCGGCCACTTGCAGTGGCGTCATCCCCTCCATCGGCGCGCCCTTGGCGAGACGCACCCGCCATTGCCGGATATTCAGGACACCAGCATCGGGCATGGCGACTCCTTCAACAAAGTGCCTGACCGTGTAAAAGCCAGTGGCTTGCGTACACGCCTCGGGGAACCAGCGAACATCGATGTCGCCCCAAAAGAACCGGGTCGTCTGCGGAATGATTCGAGACGCACGGGCGATTGCCTCGTATAGCTTCGTCGCCGGCACCTGCGGAAAGCGAACGGCCAGTGTTCGCTCAAACAAGGAATTGGGAATCGTGGGATCGTAGCTCAATCGTCCCCAGAGCATGAAGCTGTACCACTGCTTCTTCATGACCAGCTGACGGGGCGTTTCCGGCTCGCGGTCGATGAATTCCCTGCCCCAACAGTAGCCATCAGGCCCCATGTAAAGGCCAGCCACTCGGTCCGACCCGGGAATATTCGACACATACTGACGGGCATACTCCGGATCGCCCCAGCGAAAGCTGAAGATGTCGTCGTTGCGCACCGTCAGCCACGTGCGCATGGCGGGCGACATCAGCTTGAGCAAGTTCTGGATGAACATTGGCTTGGCCGTCGAATACATGTGTGCGACGGAGTACTTGAAGCTGAAGTCAAACACCCCCGGGTAATCCCTAAACGCATTGAGAATGTTCCGCTGTCCCGTCTGGTGGAACCGGTGGATGAGGCGGAACTTGCGCCCTGGCTCGTCCTTGAGCGCGTCGCGAATCCCTTCACCGTAGGTCTGCCACAACCAGGCCTCATGGTCGAACTGTCCCTGCCTGCTCGTCATGTTCTCGCCAGCGGTGATTCCGATCCCCGCAAGCAGCGGATAGGTTTTTACGGTCTCACGCACGCTTGCCCGGAAATAAGCAACAGTCCTGGGATTGTTGCCATCCTCGGTCAGGTCGTATTTACCCTCAGTTCCCCATACGAAGATATTCCAGGTAAACCAGTAGACCTCAACGCCCCGATCCCTGGCGTACTTCATGACCTCCCGCCAGAAGCTGATCTTCTCGTCGATGGTCATTTTCTTGATGACCTCGACGTTCCCAAGCTTGAAGGGCTGCGCCATAGCGCTGCTGTTCATGCTGAACCGGTAGTCGATACTCCCCTCTTTCTGACCCCAGACGTCCTCCAGAGCCACGTCGGGATATTCCGGCACTTTGACGATGGAGGGAAACGGGTGCAGGTTCCACAGGGTCAGCACGTTATAGCGGTGGCGCGCCATCTCATCGAGGTATTCCTGCCAGAAGTCCATGCTCCACATTTCGGCGATGTTGAGTTGGGCCGAGTCGCTGTTGTCAGAGTAACTCGGTGTCCGCCGATCCGGCGTGATGTTGAATTTGATGCCGCGATGTTCGATGTAGGGCTTATGTTCACCAACCTTCAGCTCGGTGAGCGTGCCCAGTCGAATCGCCTCGGCCACATCCAGCCCGCCGTACATCGCACAGTTGGCGTCGCCACCGATCACTTTGGTTTTTCCGCTCGCGCGTTCGATCCGGTAGCACTGCGGCTTTAAGCCGACTGGGTCGATGGTGAATTCGACCGGCGGCATTCCTTCCCTGGAATCACTCGCTTTTTTGATTTCTGCCCGGGCAAACGCAACCTGCGGGCTGCCCTCGACATCCTCTGGCGGTGCATTTGTCGTCGGCTCTGCGGCAGCTGACTGCACTGTCCCATCGCCGGAAGGGATCTGCGCCACGACCCCCAACATCAATGCACTCTTCGTAAACTCCCGACGATTCATCTGGAGCCTCCTGCGTCGTCCGGCTCAACGCCACGGGTCAACCACATTCCCGCAGTCCATCCCAACTTAGCAGAATCGACCAATTCAGGCGCAAGCCACGCGGTGCTCATGTCCACGGGCCTGAGCGGATTGGGTGGCGCATGTGGCCTGAGCCAAAAAACCGCGCCAACACGCGCTGTACAATGTTCCAAATGGCCCCTTTCGGGGCCTTGGTCAAAAGGGGAGAGGTCTACCCGGTACACGATTTTCACCCGTTCT
>Ga0210396_10004378_pt1 | contig 13842 bp, 12 predicted proteins | sample IncBWH17OmetaG_FD_155466 | JGI IMG/M metagenome (GOLD analysis project Ga0210396, IMG submission 155466) | Forest soil microbial communities from Barre Woods Harvard Forest LTER site, Petersham, Massachusetts, United States - Inc-BW-H-17-O ...
GGCGATCGGCCCGGTCGCGTTTTGCTGCTGGGCGGCACACCGTTCACCGAGCAGCTAGTGATGTGGTGGAACTTCGTCGGACGAAGCCACGACGAGATCGCCGAGTACCGACGGCAGTGGGAAGAGGCCGACGAACGCTTCGGCGCCGTGCACGGCTACCAGGGGACTCCGGCAAGGCTGCCCGCACCCGCACTGCCCACCACCCGGCTGCTGCCACGTCCCTCCGCCGCCGATAGACCGGGTAGCTAAGGAACGCAGATGACCACGGACAAGACCGGCGCCCAGACCACCGTCAGCGCCGCAAACGGGAAGTACACGATCGCCGTCGATGGCGAGACCGTCGGGCTCGCCGCCGTCGCTGACCACGACAACCAGCGGGTTTTCTACCACACCGAGGTCGATGAACGGTTCGGCGGACGCGGCTTGGCGAACATCCTGGTGCGGGAAGCTCTCGAGGCGACCCGCGCGGACGGCAAACGCGTCGTCGCCCTCTGCCCGATGGTTGCCGCGTTCGTCAAAAAACACCCGGAGTTCGCCGATATCACTGACCCGGTCACTCCGGAGATCCTGCGATGGGCGGATACCCTCTAGGCGCAATAGCCGGCGCGCGTTGTCGGCATAATCAGTTGCGTGCCACAAACACACACGGCGAAAGCGCTCGCCAACCCAGATCAGCCGCACCGCGCCCTGTTGCACGAGTTGGAGCGCTACATCGAGGCCCACAATCCCGACGTGACCGACGTCAACGTGGTCAGCGCGACGGACACCGGTCAAGCCGACAACCATAAGCCGGTCCGACACTGGTACCACGTCACGTACGAAGCCTGAGAGGCCGCCCGCCTAGAGACCGCTGAGCGTGCCGATCACCTGGACGGTGACCGCCAGAATCACCGTGCCGAACAGATACGACACCATCGCTTGCTGCAACGCCGAGAGCCTAATTGCGCGATTCTTCAAGGTCGTGTCCGTCACGCCATAGGTCACGGCGATGGTGAACGCCAGATAGGCGAAGTCGGCGAAGGTGGGCTTCTCGTCTTGATTGAAGTCGACCCCGCCCACCGGTTCGGTGTAGTACTGCACCGCGTAGCGCAGCGTGTAAACAACATGCACCGCCAACCAGGAGGCGATCACACTTAAAAACCCCACGGCGGCGGCAATAGCGCTGTCCGGCCCTTTGACATTGCTGGCGACGAGCAGGTAGGCGACGCCTGCGAGGCTGGCGATGCTGGCTAGCACCACGATGGTCTCGGCCGGCCGGCGCGCCGGATGTCGGTGTTGCACAAGGCGTTCGCTTGCATCCGCGGTCATGCCGGCGATGCTCGCCCAGGTCCAGATCAGATAGACGGCGACGGTCGCGATCCATCCTGCCGGCGGGGCGTACCGCCAGCCCGCTGTAGTTCCAACCACGGCGGCAGCGGCGACGCCGATCACGGCGGCGAGTCCAATGTGCACCGTTCTCGACTGATCCTGCTGCAGCACAGAGGGAATGCGCATCGCGCCAGCTAAACACGCCCGGCCTGTGATTCCGTCGTCGAATCACCAGTAAACGGTGACGCGATTAGAACATTTGTGACAAACCATGGCGGCGTGGCTGGCTCTGGCAGGCCAGCAGTGCCGCCGGGAAAGAATAATGTGCTCCGACCGCCCGGGTCCACGACAATAAAAAGTGTCAAAAGCAGTGCCAGCCGCGCAGTAATGTTTTAGCTACACACCGCCGCACGCGGAAAGAGGTCGCGTCATGGGCGTCCCGCCCGATAGCAGCCCGTACGGGTCGCAGACATTGATGGGTCCCGGCTGGCCGAATGTCGAGGAGGAAACGCTCACGGCGGCCGCGCAGGAGTTCGAACAGCTGGCGGCGCACCTGACCGGCGTCGTGGTGCCGCAACTGCAGGGGCAGCATGCGGGAATGGCCAACAGCTGGACGGGGCCCGCGGCCGACGCGGCGCTGGGCGAGGCCAGCACGATCATCAACGGTCATGAAATCAATGCCGCCCAGGCCTCGGCCATCGCGCTGCAGCTGCACGCCATGGCGGCGGCCGTGACCAAAACCAAGGCGATGGTGAACGCGACCGCGCAGGAGACGCAGCACGCGTGCGAGGCGATTGAGGCCATGCCGGTCCAGAACAAAGACGAGCTCTTGCAAAGCATGGTCAGGCTGGGCCAGTCGCAGAACATGGCCGACGTCACCGCCAGCACCAGTGAACTGGCGAGCAATCTGGGCGTGCCGGCCGTCAACCCCGCGGGGATACCTATCCCGCCCGGTGGGGCGCCGGGGGCAGGACAAGCCAGTCAGGACTCGCAGCAAGGCGCCCAAATGATGAGCCAGTTGGTCTCCCAGGTTGGGCAGCTGCCGCAGCAGCTGGGCCAGGGCTTGGGTGGTGGGCAGGGGCTGCAGCAGCTGACCCAGCCCTTGCAACAGATTTCGTCGATGTTCGGGCAACTCGGCAAGGGAGGGGCTGGCGGGCCAGGCGCGGACTCATCCCCCTTCGCCGCGTTCTCCGGTCACCCGGCCGCGGGTGGCTCGGGCGCCGGTTCGGGGGCGGGAATGATGCGCGGCGCGTCGGTGCCCGGCGCCGGCGGCAGCTCGCCGCGGACCCCGCTGATGGCCAAGCTGGTGGACAAGCACACCAGCACCACCCCGGCGGCGACCGCCGAAGAGCACGGCGCGCTGGCGGGCGTCACCGCGACCGCCGGTGCGGCACCCGTCGGCGCCGGCGGCGCCATGGGCGGAATGGGTGGAATGGGCATGATGGGGATGGGCGCCCACGGAGGCGGTGGAGGAGGCTCCCGAGCGGGTCTCGCGGTTCCGTCGCCGCTCGATCACGACCTCGCCGAGGATGAGGGCGACGATGAGTGGTGAGCAACGAATCCCGGAGAGGAGGCGGTCCCCGTGAACTTCTGGAGGGGGCAGGAGCAGAACTGGCCGGCCACGACGGGGATACAAATGCCCCAGCTCCCGACGGTGACGCCGGGCGAGGACCTGATGAGCCAGACGATCGCTGGTGTCCTGCCGACGCTGGGCGCCCCGTTGGAAGCCAATATGGCGGCGTTGCAGGGCAAGGAGACGATGTTCTCGGGCAAAGTGGCCGCGTCGAACGTCGCATATCAAGGCTCCGAGGACTCCGGGGAGCAGGGCGTGATGCAAGTGGTCCAAATGCTGGGCCAATTAGGGGGCCAGGCCGGCCAGATGGCCGGCGCTCCCGCGCAAATGGCAGGGCAGATCCCCGGCAGCTTCAGCTCGTTGATGCAGCCCATGATGCAGGCATTCCAGGGCGCGGGCCATGGTGGGGGAGAACACGCATTCGGCGGGCAGGGCCCGGATAGCGGCGGCACCGGCGCCGGCCAAGGTCCGGGCGGTATGGCAGGCGCGCAGCAACAAGAGCGCGACGACGCCAAGGCTCCCGCTCAGGCTCAGGCTGGGCCTCAGCAAGACCGTGACCGGGATGACCATGCCGCGGCCGGACCGCAAGCAGGACCTGGCGACAAGCTGCAAAGCCTCAGCCCGGTTCCGGAGCTGCCGCCCGAGCATGCCCACCGGGACGACGGCGAAGACCTCGCCCGAAGGCTGTAGCAGCCCACCGGACGAAGTCGCCTGCGATGAGCGACCCGATGAGCGCAGCTGGCCGCGCAGAAAAACCGGAACGGGCTAGGTTTCCCGAGCCGTAGGATTAGCGGTGACTGCGTGCCGCCTCATGGGTGCGAATATGTTGCTCTCGGCTGGGTGGTCCGCAGTTTGTCGTGTCTGCGGTGGCCCCGGTTTGGTCAGGCTGGTAGCGGAAAGGGGTGGTCGATGGTGCGCCGTCTGGCCGTCGTGCTGGCGGCAGCGACGCTAGCGTTGCTGACTGCGCCCCCGGTTTCCGCGATCGCGCCTCCCGTTATCAATCCGGGTGCCATGCCGCCCGACGAGATGGGGCCGGACCAACCCACCGAGCAGCGTCGGGTTTGCTCGGCGCCGACGTCATTCCCCGGCGCTAACTTCGCCGATCCGCCGTGGGCCAACAACTACCTGCATGTCAGTGAGGCGCAGAAATTCGCCACCGGCGCCGGGGTGACGGTCGCGGTGGTCGACACCGGGGTGAACGCATCGCCGCGAGTACCCGCCGAGCCGGGCGGAGATTTCGTCGACAAGGCGGGCAACGGCCTGTCTGACTGCGACTCCCACGGCACGTTGACCGCGTCGATCATCGCGGGCCGGCCGGCTCCCACCGACGGATTCATCGGTGTCGCGCCCGAAGCACGGCTGCTGTCGCTGCGCCAGACCTCCGAGGCGTTTCAGCCGGTCGGCGCGCACATCGACCCCAACGATCCCAATAGCACCCAGACGGCCGGATCGATCCGCAGCCTGGCGCGGGCGATAGTGCATGCCGCGAATATCGGCGCGAATGTCATCAACGTCAGTGAGGCCGCCTGTGTGAAGGTGACCAGACCGGTGGACGAGTCGACGCTCGGGGCGGCCGTCAACTACGCCGTGAACGTCAAAAACGTGGTGATCATCGTCGCCGCGGGTAACACCGGCCAGGACTGCACGCAGAATCCGCCGCCCGACCAATCGATACCCAATGACCCGCGAGGCTGGCAGGAGGTCCAAACGATCGTCACGCCGGCGTGGTATGACCCGTTGGTCCTGACGATCGGCAGCTTCGGGCAGGACGCACAACCCAGCAACTTCTCCATGCACGGGCCGTGGTTGGGGGCGGTGGCCCCGGGCGACAACATCATCGCGCTGGGCTACGACGGCAACCCGGTCAATGCGCTACAAGGCCAGGACGGCCCGATTCCGATCGCTGGCACCTCGTTTTCCGCGGCATACGTGTCCGGGGTGGCCGCGCTGCTGCGGCAGCGGTTCCCCAACCTGACCGCGGCGCAGATCATCAACCGGCTCACCGCCACCGCGCGACACCCGGGGGGCGGAGTCGACGACGTCGTCGGCGCCGGCGTTGTCGATCCGGTCGCCGCACTGACGTGGGACCTTCCGCCCGGCCCGAAGACCGCGCCGTTCAACGTCAAGCGAATCCCACCGCCGGTGTACATCCCGCCGCCCGACCGCGGCCCGATCACGATGGTGGTCGTAGCAGGTCTGGGCTTGGCAGCGGTGCTGGGCGTGGCGGCGCTGACCCGACGAGCATTGAGACGCCGATGAGCAACGTGGTCGGCCTGCGCTTCACCAGCGGCCATGCAATGGTGGCGGCGGCTTTGGCGCCGGCGTGCGTCGCGGCGTCCATCAGACTGGGCTACCTGTGGGTCGGCGTGACGCTGGCGGTGGTACTCGTGCTGGCGTCTGTCGTCACAGTGCGCAACCGGCGCCTGACCGGATGGATACAGGCGTTGAACTCGTGGCGTCGACGGCGCCGCAGCGCTCCTGCATCTCCCTCGGTGCCCGCGGTTGGTGCGACGGTGCTGCCCGGAGACCACGTGGCCGTGCGCTGGCAGGACGATCACCTGGTCTCGATCATCGAGCTGATCCCCCGGCCGTTCACCCCGACGGTGATCGTGAACGGAGGAGCCCACACCGATGACGTGGTGGATACCCGGCTGGTCCAGCGACTGGTCTCGGCGCACTGCCCCGATCTGGAGGCCGACGTCGTATCGGCCGGATACCGCGTCGGCAAGACCGCTCCGGCGAACCTGGTCGGTCTCTACCAGCAGGTGATCGGTCCCTATCCTGCGCCGGCCAACCGCCGAACGTGGATTGTGCTACGGGCCGATCCGGAGACGGCGCGCAAATCGGCGCACCGGCGTGACGTCGGCGTCGCCGGGCTCGCGCGGCATCTGGTCGCATCCACAACGCGCATCGCCGATCAGCTGGCCAGCCACGGCATCGATGCGCGCTGCGCACGCAGCATGGACAGTTTCGACCAGGCCACCGAGATCAGCTTCGAGCATGAGACCTGGTCTGCGATCAAGGGGCGCAGCGCGTTTACCGCCGCCTACACCGCGCCCGGCGGTCCCGACACCTGGTGGTCGGCGCGAGCCGACCACACCATCACCCGAGTTCGTCTGGTGCCCGGGATGGCGCCGCAATCGACGGTGCTGCTGACGACGCTGGCCATTCCCAAAACGCCGCGCGGCTTCTCGTGCCTGTTCGGCGGCCAACGCGCGGCTCTGCAGGGGCACACTCCAGTTAACGACCGGCACTACCAGTTGCCGATCGGGTCGGCGGGTGTGCTGGTCGGAGAGACGTCGGACCGCTACCCCGTCTACATGCCATTCGATGACGTCGACGTCAGCATCAACCTGGGCGATGCTCAGTTGTTCACGCAATTCGTCGTGCGCGCGGCGGCCGCCGGCGCGGTCGTCACCCTTGAAGAGCGGTTTGGGGAATTCGCCAGTTACGTCAACGGCCACATCGGGCGCGTCAACAAATTAGTGTGGCCGAACGCTACGACCTACCTGGGCCCGCAACGGGGTGTTGGCCGGGTAATTCTGCGAGACAACTTCATCGACACGCCGCGGCACCGGCAATTGCCGATACGTCTGATTTACCCGCGGGAGGAAAGTCGCTACCAGTGGGCGCTCGAGAAGTGATTAGCGGCGAGTTGCTTTGGAGTATTTATCCCTGAGGAGGAGGCATGGGAGACGAACTTAGGGTCGACACCAATGATCTGCGGGCCAAATCGAATGAGATCAACGGCATCAAGTGGGCCACGCAGGGAGAGCAATCCCCGATTACGCCGCCGTCCGCGCTGACAACGTCTGTGGATGCCATTGCCAACCTCGCTAAGAACGCGCAGTCGGTTTGGGAATACCAAACCTGGGGCTTCACCGAAGGAAAACGGCTCGCAGAGTCGCTATACCGCGTCGCGAAGGCATATGACGAGGTCGATCTCCGGGCGACGAGCGAAATCAATGCCAACAAACCGATATCGAGTGGTCCGATCAACCCGGGCAGCCCCTCGATCCCGCCGGCTGCCCACCCAACCTCGCCGGGAATGCCGGGCAAGGTTGGCCATGGCTCCGGTGACCCGGAAGAGGTTGAAAACGCCTTGAAGAACGGCGATCAGGGCGCTGCGCTTGGGACGGTTGCGCAATTCTGGCGTACCACCGGCAACAACCTTCAGACGGCTGCCGAACCCTTTCATGTGAGGATCCGAAACTGGGAGGGCGCAGCTTCTGAAGCCGCGTACAGCCGATTCAACAACTTCGGCAGTTGGCTCCAAGGCTTGGCAGCCTCGTGGCAGCAACTTGCCGGTGAGGCCGATAAAATTCACGATGCCCACACAGCTGCGCGCGCCCAGCACACCCCGATTTACGAGCAGTGGATGGCACTGAAGAAGCAACTGGAAACCGCCAGCGACGACCAGAAGCAGGGCATCCTCGGAAACCTTTTCAAGCTATATGCGGACTCCGAACACGTTCGCGCGCAATATGAATCCGCCGCCACCATCGATCGGGTTCAACCACCCGAACCCCAGAGCGGGGATCTTTCGTCGACGCCGGTCTATACCAACGGCGATCCACGCCGGCCGGCCGTACCGGCTAGCGACGAGGAGCAGCCGAGCCACCCACAAGGCGAAACACCGGCCCTCGGAGGTGGGGGCGGCGGGTCACCAGGTGGGTCACCCGGCGGTGCTACCCCGCCAACCGATGCAGCCTCGCCGATGGCGGCGCAGCCCACTCAGCCGGCGACGCAGCAGCAGCCCGCGGCCTCACAAAGCGGCGGGTCGCCCAGCAGCCCGTCGGAAGGCAGTCCTGCCGGCGGGTCGCCTAGTGGCGGACTGCCAGGTGGATTGCCGGGCGGTATGCCGGCCGCGGCCAAAGCCTCCCCGCATCTGCCGAAGGGCCCGAGCATGAAACCAGCGTCAACCGGAGGCGGCGGCGCGGGCGGCGGAGGCGCTGGACCACTGCAGCCCGCGGTGACCGGTTCGGCCGTCGCGGCCTCGCACGCGCCTGCCGCGCAGGGCGCCGAAGCGGGCCGGGTCGGCCCGACCGCCCCGGCGGGCGGCGGCATGGGCGGCGGCATGCCGATGGGTCAGGGCGCTCAAGGTCAGGGCGGCAGCAAGGAGAAGCGGCGCAGCCCGGGCCTGTCCCCCGACGAAGAGCTCTACAAGGAGGACCGCGCATGGACCGAGGGCGTTATCGGTAATCGCCGGCGCAAGGACGTGCAGGACGCGAAGGATTCCGAGGAGTCGAAGTGAGCGCGGAGATGCATCCGCAAGTGGCGGCGGTCTTGCAGCAAGCACAACGGTTGACGTCAATCATGGACGAGCAGCTGTACAAGATGAAGTCCGAGAAGTTCACGGCCACAGATGAATCCAAGACGGTCGAGGTGACCCTCAACGGACATCAGTGGCTCACCGATGTCTTCATCAACGACGGTCTATTGCGGCTCGGCGCGCAAGTCGTCGCCCAGCGACTCAACGAAGCACTGCAGAACGCGACAACGCAAGCGAGCGCGTCCATCGAAGCGGACTGGGAACGCCTCGACGCAACGTTCACCGAGATCGCCACCGAGTTCGGTTAGTCGAAAATTTGCGCGCTAGAGCAGGTCCGGGCGCCCTTAGACTTATCCGAAGCGCACCAGTCGATGCGCCGTTGAGATGAGGAACACGATGGGCCAAGACAACCTGTACACGGACATCGACGGTCTGCGCTCGTTCGCCCAGACCCACGACGATGTGTCGACCGGGATGTCGGGGTTGACCGCCTCGGCCTATGACGCGGCCGGTGTCGCTGCAACACACGGGCCGATCGCCTCCGATGTCCACAACTCCTTGCGCGGGGTAATCGACGCTCGCCAAGGCGCGCAGCGCTCGGTGTCCGACATCGGCGAGAGGCTGGCGGCGTCGCTGCGGCAAGCCGCGTACTCCTACGAAGGGGTCGACCACGGCTCGGCAGAACGGCTGCGGACCGCGGCGGACGCGGTCGAGGGTGCTACCGCACCCGGTAGCACCGGTGGGACTTCGGGTTCGGCGGCGAACGGCGGGGGCAACTTCAAAGACGTCAGTGCGACCATGACCGGAGCGATGAAGGACGCGGTGGGCGCGCTTGGCGGAGTGCTTGGGCCCATGACGTCGGGGATTGGCAGCGCGGCCGGATCCCTTGGCAGCGGACTGTCCAGCGCCGCCAGTGCGCTCACCAATAGCCTCAGCCAGGCCGTCAGCCAAGCCGCCAAGGCCGCTCCCAGCACGGCGAGTGCTGTTCCCGCCGCGGCGTCGACCGGCGGTGGCGTCGAGCAAGCCGGCCACCAGGGCGGCCAATCAGATCACCAGGGTGGCCAATCCGATCACCAGACGCACGCCGGCAGGGACGACTCGGCCGCTGTCAAAGAGGTATCCGATGTCGGCGCTGACGCGGGGCCCGGTGAAGATACCGCCGCAGGCAAGGCGCCCGCGGAACACGTCATTCTGGCGCGCAGCACGTCGGCGCCAACGGGTGGCGGGACGGTCGTCTGACTCAACTTGCCTAAGTGGGCAACTCTTGCGGTGCCCGGCCCAGCGATACATGTCGTTCCGAACGGACATGTAGGGCGGTTTCCCGTGCTCTGATTGACTAGACCGCTAGGGATTTCGCGATCAGATACGGGAGAGCGCGGGTGGTGCGCCGAGGGAACCGGCTGCGGTGCAGCACAGCCTCCGGCGATCCCTCGTGGCGGGCAAGTGCGGGGTATCCGGAGGCTCGACTGCAGCAATTCTGGTTGGGTGCCTTGGAGTCTCGGTCTGGCTAGTCCTGCACCTGATCGGAACGGGTTCTGCGATCGTCAATGCGTCTGCAGTTGCTATCACCGCGTCCGCGGCTTGAGAACCCGGCGAGCCCCAACGACCGAAAACCTAGCAGCCCGAGTCCTATTCGGCGCCGCTACCGCGCGGAGCTGGCCAGCGCGTCGTTGAGTAATCCGGCGATGCGTTGCCAGTAGAGCCAGTCGGCGACCGCGGCGCGTTGCTCGACCGCATGGACCGCGGTGTAGGCCCGGTGCAGCGCCAGTTCCTGGGCGTGGGTGGCATAGGTCGAAAATGCCTGCAGATGCGCCGCGCCGCGATCCGCGTCGCTGCTCATCAGGTGCTTCATCAGCTCCCACCAGAGCGTGCTGCGCTGATCGGCCGGTGGAGTCGCATCCACCGGCGCCGGCGGCAACATGTCGACCAGCGCCAGGTCGCTGAGGGAAGCCAGGCGGCCCCCCGCTAGGGGGTCGACCACCTCCAGGCGTGAGCGCCCCTGCATCTTGCCGCTGCTCGGAATGTCCTCGTCGGCCACAAACTGCGTCGGCACGCCCGGATCGATGCCGGCGAAATGCTCGCGCTTGGCGATCACCGTTTTCAGCGTGGTGTTGTGATGGACCGCCCAACCCTGCAAGGCAAGGTTCGGGTAGGTCGCCCAGCGTGCCCGCTCTTCGACGGGGACGGTCTCGTCGGCGGACACCATGGTCACCTGCGCAGGCAGGTTAACCGCATCGGGGATATAGGCCAGGCCGTAGCTGTTGGCGACCACGATCTGGCCGTCAGCGGTCACCGCGGTCATCCAGAAGAACCGGAAATCGGTCGCGTTGACCATGTCGGCGGCATTGAGCGCCGCCGCGAGCCGATAAGCCGTCTGCACATCACCGCCGGCCTGCCGACGGGTGGCGTCGGCGATGGCATCTTTCTGCGCACGTGCGGATGACACCGGGATCGGCGCCGGCGCGGCCTCGGGCTGCGACGACGCCATCGACCCGCTAAAGCCGGCCCGGCCGACGCTGGCGGTGGACGCGGGATGCACACCCGGGCCGCCCGAGCCGGTACCCGGCGTGCCCGACGTGCCGCCACCCGTAGATGACATGGGAGCTGCCGGGTGCGGGGTCGCCGGCGGAAGCAGAGGCATCGCGGAGGGGGCACCCGAGCCTGCATTCGACATCCCCGGCGGCGCGCCCATGCCTCCGCCGCCGCCACCGCCGGCACCGCCGCCACCGCCGTGGCCGCCGCCACTGCCAACACTGCCGACACCACCCGCGGCGGAGCTACCTGCAGCCGCCGTTGTCGACGTCTCCGCTGTGACCGGCGGGCCTTGGGCTGCCGTCGGCGCGATCGATGCGGAATTGGTCACCGCTGCCTGCGCTGCCTGGGCCAGGGGCGTATTCGGCGGCGACTGACCGAGACCCTGCCCCGACCCAGCCTGCGCCAGGTTCGACGCGTCCGGCGGATGCCCTCCAAATGCCGCCGCTTCCAATGACCCCAGATTCTGCTGACCACCCGCTTGGCCGCCGAAGGCGTTGTTCAACCCCGTATTCCACAATCCGCCACCGCCACCAGGCCCGCCGCCACCAGGGCCACCGAGCGGCGAGATGCCGCCGAGGCTCGGGTTAAAGGGGATGCGCGTACCGCCCGACGGCTGCGGCGCCCCCGGGCCGCCGGGAGCTGGCATGGGTCCCCCCGGTTGACCAGCGAAGCCAGCAGGCACGCCACCATCGCCGGCCTGAGGCGCCGGACCACCAGCACCCGGCGCAGGTCCCCCGGGTTGACCAGCGAAGCCAGCAGGCACGCCACCATCGCCGGCCTGAGGCGCCGGACCACCAGGAAGGGGCGCCGTGTACGCATCAAGCTGGACTTTCGGCGCGTCTGGACTCCCGGGTCCTCCAAGCGCGTTTGCTGGTAGCGGAGGGTTTTGACCGTTCACGGGTGGCGGTGCTTTTTGGTTGAGGAGGTTCTTTAGTGCGTCCGTCGGCGGTTTCCAGGTCGCGCTGGTAGGTACCTTTGCCGCGGCCTCGGTGACGTCCGCGACGTTTTCGCCATGCACCTGCTTGACCAACGCCTCGATCACATCCGACCAGTCTTGGCCATCTTGGTCGGCTTCGTCTTCGATGACGGCGATGTCCTGCTGGGCTTTGCTCACCCGGTCGGCGATCGTTGTCTTGGTTTGCGCAACGGTCCCGGCGACATTCTGGTACCAAGTGATGGCTTTGACGAGGTCGTTCTGTAACCCGGTCACTTCATCGATGATGCCGCCGAGTTTGCCCTTGGCCGCGTTGGCCCCGCCACCCTCCCAGACACCGCCGTTGAAGATCTCGGCCTGCTCATGCTGGAGACCTTCCAAAGAATTTGTCAGCTGCTGCAGGGTCCGGGTCAGTTCTTGCGCCCGGTCGTACAGTTTCTGCTCATCGGTCTCCACCCATCCGCCGGGGTCGAGCATCTCGTCCGCGTATTCACCGGTCGGCTTCGCGACAGTCATCGTTTAGTTCCCTACCGCTTGGCAGGCTTGGCGGATCACACCGGAGCTGTATGAGGCGGTTTGGTTGAGGTACTGGTCAGCCACGACGTAGGTCGGAATCGCAAGAACGTAGGCACGAACGTACTGGGCAGACAACACCGCGAAATCTTCCAGCGTGGGGTTGCTGCTGCGCCGACCCAGCTGTTCCCTCTTATCGGCGAAGGAGCTCATCACCGGTCCGACGGCATCGTTGAGCGCTTTTTGTTCAGGACTCCACTGGCTTGCTGGGACACTCGAATCCGTCTTCTGCCACTCGGCGGTGGCCGCATTGAACTCAGACACCTCGGCCTCCCAGTCGGTGCAGATCGGGTTGCTGGCACTCAGGAAGCGCTGCGGCTTGGACAGATCCGCCGCCGGCGGCGCAGCCTGCGTCGGCGAGGCTGGCGCGGCGACCAGCGGTCCACGCGCTGCCGCTGATCCATATGTAATGGCGTTGCAGATCGCCCCGATGGCAGCTGTTGCGCCGGTGGTCACAAGCACCAGGTGGTTGTCGTTGGCCGCGTAGTTAGGGATCCGGTCTACGTAGGCGTACCAATACGCGATGGTCTGTTCGTAGAGTTCGCGCATCACCCGATGCGGTGTCAGCTTGGCTAATGCCACGGTCTGGTCGGCCGCATGACGTATCGCGGCGACGACCGCCTCAGACTGCGCGCGCTGCTCCGGGCTCCACGCTGAAGCTGGAATGGACGGGTCGCGCTTATCCCATCCGTTCTGCTGGCTCGCCGCCAGTGTGTTGATAATGGGTGTCCACGGGGCACAACTCGGATCTTCGGTAATTACCGTCACCGGCCCGTTGTCGTTGGCGCTGGCGATGCCCGGAGCTGCGGTCGATGTCGTCGAACCTTTTGAGTTCCCACCGGAATTCGAATGCAGGACGACTACCGTCACCGCGACCGACACCGCCACGATGACAAGTGCCGCCACTCCCAGTAGCACCCACTTCGCGCCGCCGCCCCTTCTGGGCGGTCCCGGGGGCGGATACCAGGGCTCCTGATATCCCGGCGGGGGCGGGCCGTAGGACTGGCCGTGCGGATGCCCGCCGTGCGCACCCTGCGCCTGCTGCGGCGGCTGCCACGAGCCAGGTTGCGGGGGCAAACTCATGCAAACACCTCCGTGTGCTTCACTTCGCACCCCAATGCGAAAACACCCGCCCAATTACTGGCCAAATGCTACCGAACTACACCTTCTCCCAGCCTAAGCCACTGATCACCGTGCTGTGTGCAGCAATTCAGCCCGGCCCAAGTCTGCGTAATTAATGCAAGCCGAATGCTACCGAACTACAGAATGCCGCTGAGATTGCTGATCAAGCCTGCCTCGACGACATGGCTCGAGTCGGTGAGGGCGCCGACGGAGCGCGCGACGTCAGGGCATAACACCTGGCCACAAACTCGCTCGCGGTGGAACTTTGGCGTCGCTGCCCCTCCAGGAATTTCCGACAGGAACCACGTGTGCGGACCCTTAAACTCAGAAGGACACCGGTCGCCGGAAAGGGAGTCTCGGGTGGGCGCGCTTGATGCTTTTATGTCGACGTGGTCGCGTGCGCGGTCCACGTTGGGTGAAGGGACGCCGCAAGAAGGCGCCCCGTTTGACGGCAGCAATCAGTTGCGGCAGATGCAATCTAGTGTGCAGTCGGCTGCGCCGGGCTCAAAGTGGACGGGCTCGGCC
>Ga0210396_10004379_pt1 | contig 13840 bp, 10 predicted proteins | sample IncBWH17OmetaG_FD_155466 | JGI IMG/M metagenome (GOLD analysis project Ga0210396, IMG submission 155466) | Forest soil microbial communities from Barre Woods Harvard Forest LTER site, Petersham, Massachusetts, United States - Inc-BW-H-17-O ...
CGAATATCTGGGCGACAAGAACGCGCGCAACAAGATGACGTTCTTTCTCACCAATGAGCAGGATCGGGAAGACGTCGTGGCTTACCTCAAATCCGTTCCGAAATAACTATCGCGTAATCACCGCAATGGATGCCGCCGTGATCGCAAGCTGGCTTGTCGCCTGAATCGCATCTTGCAGGAACGAATCCCATGTGAAAGGCCGCAAAGTCCGCGGCACGACAATCACCGAACCAGGCTCGAGTCTCGGGCTGCTACCCCAAAACGAATGCCCGGCCTGCACCGCAGAACCATCGGGCTCAATGATGAAAATATGATCGTCATCGGCGATCTGCGTCGTCCCGCCCGCGCGCGCGACGTAATCGGATACGCTCAAATCCTGTGCATACTGAATACCGCTTGGCGACATCACTTCGCCCGCAACGACGACGGAGTTTGGCTTGCGCGGAATGAACAATTGATCGCCCGGTTCGAGCGTCGCATCCAATTCCGGATGCTCCGCGATTTTCTGCGGATCGATCTGCACCGCAACGCGCCCGCCCTGGCCCTCTGCGCCGCGCAGACTTTCCGCCATATGCGTTACATATTGCACTTCGGAATCGGAAAGCTGCGGTCTCGTAGCCGACGCGGTCCCCATTAGACCCACAAGCTCGCTTTCGAGCGAATCCGCTTCGCGTTGTAACACGCCGCGTTCCTGCTCCGCCACGGAACGGCGAAGAAATATCGCGCCGTATGTATATGCGGTATCCGTCAAGCCGCCAGCGCGGGCAAGCACGGAGGAAAGGCGTTCGCCGCGCGCGATGCTGTATGTGCCGGGATAGCGCACTTCGCCGTAAACCTGCGCTTCGCCGATGCTGTCGGAAAACACTTTGTTGAAGCGCACGCTATCCATGGGCTTCAATGTCACCTGGACGAACTGATTTCGCGCGAGCGAATAGGCTTTGCGCATCGTGCGCGACGTGCCGGAGCGGTTGTCGACTTCGGCGGACGAAACCTCGAAATCGTTGAGATCCACATTGGGCGTGAGGCCGCCCGCCGCCTGCACGATTTTATCGAGTCCCGTTTGCGGCATGATGAGAAACGCGCCCGGATTGTTTACTTCGCCGCTGATCGAAACGCAATAATTGCTCAGCGTGTTGATAAGCAATTGTCTTTCATCATCATCCAGATCGACAAATAGCCGCAGATTGGTTTGCTCCATCGCCTGTCTGGCGCCGGGATTCCGCGCAGTTATGCTTCCATTCGTTTTCATGGGCATGGCTTGCGCGGTCGTATCAGCAGGGGTGAGTGTTTGTGGCGGAGCGGGAATGCCTTTCAGATCGGGCAGATCGTCATTGCTTGTTGCGATCTGCTTGGTCTCGGTAGATTTCGTATCGGGATCGGCAGTTTCCTGCTGCATTTGTTGACCGGCGGAATTCGTATTCACCGCGCTTTTCAACGTCGTCTGCAGTCCGCTCACCGAACTTGTCTGCAAAATGCTCGCGGAGACAGGTTGACCATTGTCATGCGGCGCGCCATGCGCGGCTTCATCGGCATTCATCAAAATCTGCGCCGCAGCAGCGCGACGGGCGATATAGCGCATCTCCGGCACGTTCAAGATATAGACAATGTCATTGGACTGCAGCGGCACATCCGTCTTGCCGCTGATCGCATCGAGCGCCGAAAATGGTATGACGCTGCGCTGCATCGTCTCGGGATCGATGCGAATGATCGCGGACAGAAGAAGATAAGGCAGCGGTTGCCCCGGTTTGGGCGATAGCATGTCCGTAGATTTGAGCAGCGCATGCAATGTCGGCGCGCTATCGAGAGAAAAATAATTCTGCGAGGCCGTGCCGCCCATGAGTTCCACTTTCGCAAGTGAAACATCGATGCTGGGCGTAACGAACAGCGCATCGCCATCATGCACAAGCATTTCGGATTGCGGGTTGATCTGCACCATTTCGCGCCGGCCATCCTCGCGCGTTTTCAAAACAGAGAAACGATAGGCGCCGCGCACCTCCGGCCCGCCTGCGAGATCGAGAAGCGCAAGCGCTCGCGCGCCTGTTTCCCCCGGCGCGAGTTCATAAATCGCCGGACGTTTCACTTCACCCACTGCTGCGACCGCGCGCGTCAGAAGCGGAACGACAATGCGGTCGCCCTCAGCAAGCGCAATGTCGGTTTTGGCGTCGCGGTCCGTCAGCAATGAATAAAGATCAAGATGCAGGCTTCGATTGCCGCGCACGATGCGAATGTCGCGCAGCGAGCCTGTCTTTTTCACGCCATCCGCGAGATTGAGCGCGTCCAGCACCGTCGAAAGACTCGTCAGGCTATAAACGCCGGGGCTATGCACCTCGCCCAGCACGCGCACGGAGACTTCTCGCACCGCGCCAACAGAAACGCTCACATCGGTCCCTACAAAAGCGCGGCGCACGGCGCCCTCGAGATCGCTTCGAAAATCGCCGAAGCTGCGGCCCGATGCGGCAAGCGGCGAAAGGCCCGGCAACAGTACGCGCCCGTCGCGATCCACGCGGGTGCGATAATTCGCATTCTGCTGACCATGCATTGTGACGACGATTTCGTCGCCTTCGCCGAGTACGTAATTGTCCTGAAGCGCACCGCTTTGATGCACGATGACGGGACTGCCTTGGCCGAATGTATCATAGCCGAATTGTTTTATGCGCTGTCCGGTGCGCGAACTCATGAGCTTCTCAAGTGGCGATAGCGCGGTGTCATTTGCAGGCGGAGGTGGTTCCGGATAGGCCGCCGGTTTTTCAATCTGCACGCTCGGCTGCAGCTGCGGCTGGGTGCTTTGCGCACCGCGCTGTTGCAAGGCGTGCAGGACTTCCTGCGAGAGTCCATCGGAGGCATCGCCTGACGGCGAAATGGTTTGCGCTTGTGCGGTTGCAACGCTCAAGCAACACACAGCGATAACGACGAATATTTTTCGATAGAACATCTGTATCCGAAAGCCCAACCCGACAGAATGCGTGTGAATGACCCTAACGTAAGCCTTGCAAATTCGACAAGAAAAATTAAATCGCGATACGCCAAGGTGTTTTGTACAGGAGCTGGCGCGTTAGCAGACGAACTATCCATGGCGGTGAAATTGGCTTGGATTTACACAAGAAAGAATTCCAATAAGATCGAGTTTTCAACGGATTTCCTCGCGCATGAAACAATATGCGCAGAAGAAATGTACTAAGTATTTTTCTGTAATCGATCTCAACGCCTGTCTCTTTTGCCACACGTTCGATCAACGCAAGATCGTTTTCAAGACGCTGTAAAAAATCCATGGAATTGTGAAAGCGGCCGGCCCGCTCGCGCCATTGCGTGATCGGCCGGTCAAGATAAACAACGGGCCGGTTGGCCGCGTGCAGGAAAAGACTTGTCGCATATTGATCTGTGTGCGTCGCGTCGGCGGGGTCGAAATGCAATCGCGCGGCGCGTAAATTATAGAGATTGGCGCCAAGCGGGCCGAAGATCGCGGCGCCTGCACTTAGTGTTTGCGCAAGAAAGCGCTGCGCTGAGATCGCTTCATCTTCGGGCCAGATCAGGCGTCGTGCGATGCGCGTGGGTTTTCGATCTTCACCGATAATTTTATAGCTCGCAAATCCAAGCGCGGCATCGGCGCGAATCATGCGCTCGCGCAACGCGACAACGCCGTCACCGCGGATAAGGTCGCCAGCCATGAGGAACATGACGTGCGCAAATTCCATCCCTTCGGCCAATTCGAGTATGCGATTCCAATTCTCCACGCGGCCGATGTTTTCCGCATTGCGGTGAAGCGTTATGGGCACGCTCTGGGCGTCGCGCGCGGGAAGGCTTTCGGTGCTGCCATCGGTCGAAGCGTTGTCCGAGACAACGATTTCATAGGCGTCCGGCGGCAACCGCGCGTTGGCTGCCGAATTTATGCTTTCCGCAAGCAACAAACCGCTATTGTAAGTCGGGATCAAGATTCCGATCTTGTTCTCACGCATTGCGTTCGAGCCGCGCAATGATTTCGCTCGATGTGGAGATTCGCGTAATGCCAGGCACTTTGCAACGTGCCGTCACAAACTCTTTCGCTATTGCGTCGTCACGCAACGCGAAGAGAAACGCGTCGTCCGAAAAGCATCGTGAAAAACTGCGCACGGCGCGATCGAAAACAAAGCCGCCCGCAAGCGACAGCGTGAATTTGGGTTGCTGGTGGCTCGCATCGTAAAATCTGCGGCTTTCGCCTGTCATGGGAAAGACGAAAAGCATCTAATGGAAATCGCGTTGGTAGAGACGATAGGCGTTCGCGAGAAGCGCCCATTGGCGTTCTTCGCTATCGCCGTGTAGCGCCAGCATTGACAGAAACAGAAGCACGGAGATCGCTCCCGCCACGCGCCAGCGATGCTCGTCTCCTTCAAAGATTATTTCTCGTAAAAGGCGCGCTGTTTTCGCCTGGCATGGAGCCTGGGCAATTTCGAGAGAAATGTCATAGGCGCCATGCCGCGCGAGATCGAAATATCCCGCAACGATGAAATCATACCGTCCGACAATTGAATGATGCAGCTTTGCGGCGTCGTAGCGTATGTCCCCATATATAGATGGTTTATCCGGCTCGATGTAGCCGCGCGGGTCGAGCAGCTTGATGCTGTTGCGCCGGAAATCGAACAGGATATTGCTGAGACAGAAGTCGCCATGCATGAGGGCGATTTCTTTTTCATTTGGCGGACCGATGATCTGCGCCATTTCGAAGATAACGTGCTCTGGCGAGGGCATTGTTTCGCCGTTCACGCGCCATTCGCGCGCCAGATCGATGCCCGCGTGCGCAGCGAAACGCGAAAAGCGCTCGATGGTTTTTTGCGCATAGAGCTGGTTGATATCGTTCGCATCGGCAGCAGGCGGTTTTTCGGATCCAAACAGAGTAAGAACGTCAGCGCACGCGTTAAGGATACGCCCCCATGTGACGGGCGGAAGTGCGCCGAAGACATAAAGGTCGCTCAGCGGACACAGATATTCATAGGCTAGACGATAGCCCGATGTCTGCGCTCCGCTTCCGATACGGCCGAGAAAGGTAGGTATATAGGGTCGTACGGATACGGGCAATGCCTCAAACCATGAAGCCTCCGCATCCATCTTGCCGTTTTGCTTGCTTGTTTTGCTCACCACATCCCGCTCGATGATAAGCGCGTTGAACGAACGTTGTGTCGTAAGCACCTTGCGGGAATCGTAGTACGTGTTGAGATGGCCAAAATCGAGCCATTCTCCGCAATCGGGCATGGCGCGGAAATCAGAGTGAAGTTGAGTATAAGCGTTAAGCGCAGACAGAAAATCCGAACCGGGTGCGGCCAGGCATTTCAGGAATGAAAGACTATGAGAAAAACTGAATAGACCACTCACGAGACCGCTTCCAGCGCCGCCGGCGGAGGGAACGATGGTCAACGGCGTGTCACTTTCGACAAGCGCCCAGGGATAGGGATGATCCTTGCTATGGACGGAGACACGATTGAGCGGAAACTCCTCCAATTTCAAAAATAATGTGTCGCCGTGAAGAATAACGGCCGGTTCGTCACCCTCGATGCTTTGAATGATTGCAAGCATGATCGACTGCGCGAGCGAAAGCCCGTCTGGCAAACGGATCACGGTGACACCGAGCGATGCAAGTAACCGTTCGTCGTAAACCGATATTGTGAAGGATTGCGGCAGCGTCAGCACGATGCGGTCGACGAGGTTTGCAAGCAGCGCCGCCTGATGTTTGAACAACCGCGTGTTGCCAGCAGGCAGAAACGCGGGCGGCAAAAGGCCGAACTCCGCCGACATCTCCGGATTGACATAGGCAGCGGACGTAATGATTCCCACGCTCATGTGCGCTTTTCCCGCTCGAGCAACGCAGCAACCCCCGCGGCATCCAACGCGAGGAACTCGGATGGGCGAACGGCTTTGTCGTCTACATAGAAACCTTGCGGCCCGCACCAGGGTTTGCCGACATGAATTTCATCAAAGGGGATATCATGCCGTTTCAACCATCCGATTGCGACAGGCAACGTCTCGGCATTGATGCGTCCGATCGAATTGCTGAAGCTGCGCATATTGCGCGACGTCATAATGACGATACGATATCCCTCCGCTGCGTAACGACGCACCTGCTCGATAATTTCGTGACGCGGCGCGATGTCCGCGTAATGCTCCGCGCTGCCTTCAACGGTGAGCGTCCCGTCGAGATCGAGCACCAGCGTTTTCATCGTCCTGTGTCCACGCGCGCCTGAAACCATTCGTGCAAGTAAGCCGCACCGATACCGGCAAAACAGCCGAGAATGAAACCCAACATTATGAACAGATGACGTTGCGGCCACACGCGCTCACGATCGTCGGGAATGGTGGGTGCATCGATCACACGAAAGGCAAATTCGGGCTGACCTTTGGCGAACATATAATTCTGCAATTCGCGCTCATAGGCGCCCGCAAGCGCCGCGGTGGCCGCGTTTTGCGCGCTATAGGCGCCTGCTTGGCGAATTTCGTCGTTGAGATAGTTCATATTGCGCTGTGCGTCCGTGATGGCGCGCGCGCGAAGTTGGCTGTTGGTGAGGTCTATAAGGTCTCGTGCCCATTGCGCGGCGAGCCAGCGATCCTTCCAGGTGATACCCATCGTGACGATGCCGGTGCGTCGGTCGAGATCGATATCGCGAATACTTGTATCGAACAGCTTGAATGCGCGGCGTAAAGTCGGGACATGATTCAGCGGCACGGCCCATTTCTTCGTCGCTTTGTCCCATTTGCTGGCGAAAAGAAGCGGCAGAAGATTTTTCTGTGTGGCATAGGTATCGAACAATTCGCGCGAGCGCAGGATAGCGAGCGCTTCATCTTCATTGGAATTAAGTCGCCCGAACAGCGCATCGATTCCGCCGAGATTGCCCAGAAGACCGGCGTTCAGATTTACGCCGTTACTTTTCGCAACAGGCATCACGACAATTTCGATGCGCCAGTAGGACGGCAACGCGAATGCGAGGACGACAGAAATTGCTACACAGACCGCGACCGCTGAAACCGCGGACGTCCAATTCCGCCGCATCATTTCAAAGAACGACGTAAATTTATCGGAAGCTTCGCGACTGACCCAGGTTGAATTCAACGGCGCGGGGACATCAGCGCTCATCGATATTGGTAAAGTCTCCGTGCAAATCGCTCTCGCAGAACACCGTCATCAACGGATAAGATCAAGTTAGCATTGCGCCCCGACGGACGCAAAGTCTCGCATGTCGAGGGCGCGCGTGTTCAAACGGAATTGGTTTCGGTCGAGCACATTCGGTGGGTTTGCCGATCAGGCGATCGTGAGCTTTGGGAATTTCGCGCTTAATATTACGCTCGCGCGCGGTTTCGCCGAACATGAATATGGCGTGTTTTCGCTGATCCTTTCTTTTACGCTGTTTCTAAATACGCTGCATCAGGCTTTTGTCGCCTATCCATTGTCTGTGCAGAGCGCGCGCGCCGAAAGCGCACAATTCAAGAATTTGCTTGCGGGCGCGGGCATGCTGACCTTTTTGGAGGCCCTGCTGTTCCTGCCCGTTATTGCGGGCGCAACCGTGAGTGTACATCGTATTTCGGTATTGCCACTGGCCGGTATTTTTCTGTTGAGTTGGCAATTACAGGAAGTTTATCGGCGAGGGTTGCTTGCACGTGCCCACTTTGGCGCGGCGATAGGAAGTGATCTTGTACGTTACATCGTGACATTCGCCGCTATTCTCGTGATCGGCCATTTTATGTCACTCTCGCTGCAATCGGTATTTCTTCTGTTGGCCGCTGGATCGCTCTTTGCAAGCTGGCCTTTATTTCCTGCAATGATCAGCGGTTTCTCGGCGGCGCTCGACAACATCAAACGCGAATTCCGCGATCATTGGAGGTTGGCTGCGCCAGTCCTCGGCGCCAATATGCTCGCGGCGCTCTCAACGCAATGGTTTCTATGGCTTCTCGCGTGGGGGCGCGATCTTTCAAGTTCGGCGACGCTTGTAGCACTTGCCAATGTGGTTGCGTTTTCAAGTCCGATCATGTTCGGCATCGAAAATATTCTTGTGCCAGAAATCGCGCGCCATCGCGACGACATGACGTTCGAGCGTCTCGTGTCGCTATTAAGCAAGCGCGCGTTCGTTTGCTTTGTGCTCGTGTTCCCGTTTTTTGTTATTCTCATCATGTGGCCCGAAAAGGCGCTGCATCTTTTTTACGGTCACCACAAAACCTATACCGAATACGCATTTGCGCTGCGGTTACTTGCGTTGGCTTACGCAACCTATCTCGGCTCTTATATTTTCAGTGCAGCCTTGCGCGGTTATGGCGCAACGGCGGCGGTTTTCAAGATGCAGCTTTACCCAGCTCTGCTTGCAGTGACATTCGGGACATGGTTCACGCTCGGATATGGCGTAAATGGTGCGTGTTTCGCTGCGTTGGTAGCGGGCGTCGTGCGCGTAGCAATCGGATATTACTTTGTAAACTCTCTGCGCGAATTGACCGGACAAAATCATGATGTGATAGTCGCGTCGTAATGGCTGAATTTCCCATGTCCAACCAAGGTAAGTGATGTCTGGCATTCATCGGACTGAGAGGACGCTTTGGATTTGTCTCCTGCTGCTTGTGCCTATATCGGCATCACCTTTACTTCCTTTCGGTTCAAGTACATTGATACGGCCTCTTTCGTTTGTGCCGGCAGTCCTGCTTCTGATCTTGGCGGCAATCCGCTTCCTGCTTCTGAAACAGAAGCCGCAATTGCCTGCGGACGGCTCATGGTTGCTCGCTTTGTTCGTGATTTACGTCGCGTTGGCGGGGTTGTTCGAGAGCGGTTCCATTCCAGACGATATGTTCAAAGGGCAGACGCCGCTCGGCAGTTTTATCCGCGCGCTTAGCACGTTGTTTGTGGGCGTTGCTTTCTTTTATGCCGCCCGTCTCAACATACGCACACGCGAAGATATTCGCCTGACGATACGATACCTTTTTGTGGGAATGACGGCTTCTATTGGGCTTGCGATCGTGCAGGTCGCTGCGATAGTCGAGCGCGGCGAAACATTGCGCGTCGTGCAAACCATCACCGATCTTTTCGCTGTGCATTACGATGGCCTTGTCAATCGTGCTCAGGGCATGACGTTCGAGCCTTCCTGGCTCGCCACGCAGATCCTCGCGCTCATGCTCCCCGCATTGGCAGCACGGCTTATCTCGCGGCGAGCTTTTTCGGGCGCGCGCGTGGATCGGCGTAACATCAAAATTGCACTTGCTGGATTTGTTGTTGCGATTGTTGGGCTTCTTTGCGCAGGTTCACGCTTCGGTCTTGCCTCGGCGACATTGCTTACGCTCAGCGGAAGCGCGATGGCGTTGTGGCGCCGCCGTTTCGGCGCGGCAATGGCGCTTGTCGCGGTTCTTCTGCTCGGTGGAGTCGCATTCGGCAATCTCAATGCGGGCGCAGGCGCCACTTATGTGTTGGGGCCGATCCGCTATTTGAGCAATGCTTCCGAGGTTGGCGACATGCGCGACCCGGCAAACGCTGCAACGATCACCGATGCGCTCGCGCTTGCGGGGCGCGTGGCAGCGGGTGAAGCGGCATTCGATTTGTGGCGCGATCATCCGTTGTTTGGTGTTTCCTTCGGCAATGAATATCGTTATTTCAATCGTTACGCGCCCGACTGGGCTTTCGCCACGCAATTATTCACCTCCGGCGCGGAAGAGGGCGTAGGCTGGCTCGATTCCAATTCGCCGCAAAAAGGCAATGCGAAAATCTTTTTCCTGCGCTTGCTTTCTGAAACAGGGTTGATTGGTTTTATTTTGTTCGGCACATTTTTCCTGCGTCAACTTTTCGGAAGCTCCGCGAATGATGCTTATTTTGCCGTCTTTCGGTTGACTGCCGCCATCGCCTTGCTGCTCGCTTGCATAAATCAAGACTCGTTCGCCGATCCCGCGCTTTGGATCACGCTTGTGTTGTGCAGCACGATGGGCCGGTTGCAGATTATACCACAAGAAGCTCCCGCCATGCGTGACCTTATGCCGGCGCCTGCATGATGAAGCCGCTCTCTCATCGCGACTTCGCGATGTGCCGCCGCAAGATCGCAATCGTGCTCACACGCGAACTTACCGTAGGTTACGGTCGCACTACGATTATCAGAAAAATGCTTGAAGGGTTATCGCGAGAACATGATGTCACGGTCATACGGCTGCATAGCTTGCTCGAAATGCATGCCACGTCGGATTTCTTGTTCGCTTTCGGTGAATGGGTTTGGAGTTTATTGCGCGGCAAACCTCTGCCGTTGCAATGCCTGCTTTATTCTTCGCGAAAAGAACGCGCGCGAATTATGAAAACAATAAGCGAGAACGATTTCGCCTCCGTCTATCTCGATACCGTACGCTGTCGTGCGTTACTGCAGAATTTGCGCTGCGACACATCCAAAATGTTTGTCGTCACGGATTTCGATGATCTCATGTCGCGCCGTATGCGTTTTCTCGCAGAAAACGAGATGCCGTTGCTGGCGGGGCATACAAGTGCCACGTTTCCCGCATGGCTTCGCAAACTGATCGAAGGCCCGCTGGCGCGTTTTGTAACGCGTTACGAGGCGGCGACGTTATGCGTCGCAGAGAAGGATGTTGCCGCGCTTTCGGATGCGCTCGTACTTACATCTCCGCGCGAAGTTGAACTGCTCGAAGATCGGCTTTCGAAAAAGTGCGCTGTCATAATACCTATTCTACCTCCTATGATGTTGCGCGCAAAATCTTGGAACGCGCCGCTACGCTTCGTGTTCGTCGGCAGCGATCGGCTTCTGCAAAATCGTTTGGCGATCGATCTTCTGCTGGAACGTTGGAGCGCGCTCCGGCCGCGCACGCAGCTACATATTTACGGCGCGCAAACGAGATCCGTACGAGATGTTGAAGGGGTGCGATGGCATGGATTCGTCGAGGATATTGCTGAAGCCTATCAATCGGGAAGCGTTCTGCTTCTGCCGGGGCTTGCATCCGGCGGCATTAAAACGAAAGTCCCGGAAGCGTGGTCGTTCGGCTGTCCCGTGCTGGGTAATGCCGCCGCGTTTGAAGGACTCGAAATAGCGGATTATCCGCTGAATTTGCCCGAAACATCGTGGGATCCATTTCTGCTCTATCCAGAATCTCACATGTCGCTGTGGCAGGAAGCGGCGAAGCTGGGACAGCGATTCGTGACCGAGTATCTGTCACCCGAGGAATTTCACCGGGCATGGGAAGAAGTTTTGTTGAGCCCTCGCGCGATCGAAATGCAGGATGAACGAGTGTTGACACCAGTTTTATAGTGGATCGTCCGCACATAATTTTCGATATTCTTGCGCTCCAATTTCGAGATCCTCCAGCGTCTGATATATATCTGGCTGCCGCGGCGCGGATTTAGGACTGGCGTCAGGTTCAAGGCGCGCTATTGCAGCATTAACGTTCCGAACATCGGTGATTCTCGCCGCACCCTGCTTTATGAGATCGCCGAATTGGCCCTTCGCTTCTTCGCTCAAGAAGAATGCAGGCACTCCGAATAGAGCCGCTTCCGCTGCGGTGCCGGAAGCGAACGAAATAACTGCCGACATATGCCGCAGTAATATCGGTAACGGAAACTCTGACGTTTCGTTTATCAGGACATTGTTTTTACGGATCGACATTAAGCAGCCGAATTCCGTATCCTGATGAGCCCGCGCAGAAGGATGACGCCTGATCCACCAGCGCCATGTGGGTGGGGAAGCCTCTATCTGATCGGCGAGCGCGTTCCACAATGCGCGCTGTCCGCCGATAGGTTGAAGCGCGACAAGGATTTCGCGTTCGAACCCGTCTCTCGCGACTGTACGAAATTTTGTATCCCACGCATGGGCATTTTTTTCGTTGGTGAAAAATGCGATTTGCATATGACCGCCATGCAAACTGCGATGCCACGGCGCCGGGAGCGAATCTGTCCGGCGCCGGATAGACGCGGCACCTGCCTCCGTCCAATTCCAAAACATAGCGGGCAACGTCGAATAACCGGTCACGGGCGCACTGTGCCAGGAATACGCCTTATGGTCCCGCTGCGGACAATGTTGCACATCGACCGACAGAATGCCTTGGCGCCGGCACGCCAAAACGAAGGCATGTCCCAACCCCGCATAATAGGTGACGACAAAAGCGAGCTTCGGTTTCACCTTTTTCAGAACATGCTCGAATGCCGAGGTCGTTGAGTGTGTGATGCGTGCGCGGCGCGCGAGCACTGCGCGCGCAAGCGAAGGCGCGGAGACATTGCGTGATGCGAGGAATTCCAGAAGCTTCTCATGGTCCGGCAATACAGCGCGCTTTCTGTTGAACAAGCCGAACAGGAAACCACGCGCTTCAACCTGGCTTGCCGCATAGGTCGGGCGATGCCAGGGCAACCGGCTCAAATCGCCGCTTTGCATGAGGAAAGTATCGAGCCCGCGCGCTTTTAGCGCCGTGATTATAGATTCCGTGAACCGATCCCGGTAAGCACCGTCGATGCGATCAAGCGAGACGCCATCGCCGAGCACAATCGCGTGCGCGGGTCGCGGACGCCACACGAAATGCGCGAGATCGCTTCTACTCCTCCAGAGATTGATGGCGGATCGCAAGATTTGCGCAGCGACGCGCAAAAGGAGCGGGCGCATCGCAGGCGGCTTTCCTCCAAAATGCTGCCAATGCATATCGAGATAAAGATCCATGCGCGCGAAGGGCCAGATATCGACATCGCCACATTTCCAGTGTGCTACATCGAATCGTGCTTCGATCTCATCGACGAGTGCAAGATAGCGGCCGTGAAATGTTTCGTCCCTCTTTCGCGTGAATTGGCATCGAACCATGTTTATGGCCTCCGACGGATCAGAAGACAGCGTGAGTCGCCAGCAACCTTCGGCCGCGAGTGCACGAACCGCTTCTTCGGAACGTCTGCCATAGAACTCATAACCGGGTTCCGGCGCGCCAGTCAGCGCGGCAATTGCTTCTTCCGACGTCAGCGGCTTCAATGCTACCGCGTCACCTTTTTCCAACACGCAGAGAGCCGCGCACGTCGCCATATGGCGTGGATAGGTGACATTCAATGCGTGTTTCCAGCGGCCGGAACGAAACCGCATCACATCACCCTTGCGGCTCTGCGCATCTTTCTCCAAAACATGAATGGCTTGCGGCAGCGACCAGATGCGGAAATGCGGGGCAGTTTGCACAAACACCGTATCATCCGACAACACGGGCAATCCGGCGCGATTGGCCGCCAATGCAAGCGAGCTTTTTCCCGATCCGCTCGGCCCCGCGAACACAATCGCCGTGTCGCCAAACATCACCGCGGAGGCGTGAACCGGAGTGCGGCCCGCATGCGCGAGAAGAAATAGCGTGACGGTATTCATCTGCTCGGCGAACGTGGCGCATGTCGCTGTGCCGCGTGGATATTCGCAAAGCCCAATTCCAGTTGCTCCATCCGCCTGCGCCGTGATTCCATTCGCAATTATCGTGAGTGAAGCACCTTCAATTTGAGAGGCGTCTGCACGCGGTTCATTTACATCGTATTCCTTCGACACGATAGAAATGGACGTTCCGTCGAACAAATCCGGCTCATCCCAGCTTTTGAACAGCGCTGAAGCCGCATCCAAGGCCTCACGATTGTCAGATTCAAATATGATGCGTGCGCCAAACACCGTAAATGTTTGATTGAGCACGATTTTGCTTGGCATGTCTCACTCTTTTGCTATCGTCGACAATACCGCGAAATCGGGCGTGACCGGCATATCATGATTTTGATTGCACATTCCTATTTCCTGAATCACGACGCCAAACAAACGGCGCGGATGACGCCTTACTCGCCGCTCGCAACCCTCATATGCGCCGCCATGCTGCGCGAACGCAATCACGATGTAGCATTTTTCGATGCGACGTTTGCAAAGCT
>Ga0210396_10004380_pt1 | contig 13838 bp, 7 predicted proteins | sample IncBWH17OmetaG_FD_155466 | JGI IMG/M metagenome (GOLD analysis project Ga0210396, IMG submission 155466) | Forest soil microbial communities from Barre Woods Harvard Forest LTER site, Petersham, Massachusetts, United States - Inc-BW-H-17-O ...
CGAAGCTGCCCCATTCAAACGCCTGGCTCGCGGCGAAGAACCCGTCATAGGAACTGCTGGTCGGTAAGCCGGGGCTCCCGTCGGTCGAACTGAGAAGTGAAGCTGAAACGCGGGTGCGATCATTTTTGGAGTGACCCATCCACTCCACACCGACTTGGTTGTCGCCGATTCCGAATGTGTACAAAGACTCGGTAACGCCCGGAGCGACGAGGGGTTGGAAGTGATAGTTCTGATAGAGCCCGCCATTGGCCGACAAGGTCAAGATGCGCTTCTCAGAGAGAAGATTGTCCAACTCAAACTTACCTAACTTGACGTTGACCCAACTGCTGCCAAACAAGTTGTCCAAGCGAGCCCACACCGACTCGAAGTGGAAAGCGCCGGTGTTGTCAGAAGAAGGCAAAATATAAAACGAATAATTATTGGCGAGCGTACCGGCCACGTGGAAGTCCAGTCCGCTCCAATCGAAACCGTGCACCGTGCTTTGCGCTTCGGCGCTTCCGGGGCCGTTGGGGCCATCGACTTGCGCTTTGTCGGTGCTCTCCCGATGCCAGTAGGGCGTCATGCGGAAAGTTACCGGCCAGTAGGCCGCTTGCTGAAAGATGGGGGCATCCCGTTCGTTCCCCATTTGATAGCCGTTGTCTTTGAATTGCTGACCAAACGGACTGAGCATTGGCCAAGCAAGGTGACACGCGGAGCACGGCATTCCATACTTTCGGGCGAAAGCGGGAATAGCTGCTGCCGGACGACAATCCACCAACAAAATTGCGAATACGAATAGCACGTACCCAAGAATGGTGCACACCCGGGCCAAGCTATCCTTACCCCTTCTAGGACTCCACCGTTCCATACTGCCTCCTCTAAACGTTAGGGCGAACACGTTAGGCAGACAACGATTGCGATTAGGTGCTTCGGCAAACCTGGAGGGAATTGTGGCGGCGGTGGAATTACCAATAGACCAAAGAGACCTCTGGTCCACCCCTGGGCAAGAGGAAAACTGAGTCTACTATGCTCCACCGTACCCACGGAAAATCACGCCGGTCCTCTCCGTCAAAAGAGTATTGGCGAATTTCCAGTCCCTGAACCGACGTGGATGCTACTCCGGCTTAAAAGTAAAATGCAAGAGTTTTCTTGGATGCATCTGAAAATTTCGCGAAGCGCAGTTGTAGTACTTTTCGTTTACCCGTAATGAGCGCACCTTTCGGCGATTTGACAGACACGGGAACTCAGGTTAACAGTAAGCGTAATGAGAAAAGAGATGAAATTCTAGAGGAGAGGCCAGAACCTTTCGAATGATTCGAACTTTTCGTCACGCAGCACCACTCGGTGCGTTACTAACCTTGGCGCTGTGCGGGTTCGCATGCCCCCGCGGAGATGCCCAGCAATTGACGACCCCCGGACTGACGCAGGAATTTAACGGTTCGATCGATGAAGTGCGAACCGCGGTTCTCGACGTGGTTCGCGATCACATCGTGCATGGCACGAAAATGTTTGATAGGGAGCCGACGCTCAACGGCGCGGAAGCGGCGGACTCGACGCCCTTGTTCCCACCGTGGACTGGACCGGGCGAGGTCTTCTTCAAAGTTCGCCCCGATGCGATTGCGCCTCGGCATTTCGAAGACCCCGCCGACAAAGGCACCATCGGCGTGCGCTACGTTATCATTCCAGTAAACGCAGAGCGAACGCGCGTTCATGTCGATGCGGTGTATGCCGAAGATGCCCGGCGCCGCGTGCACGCTTCCGACGGTACGGTTGAAAAAAGCGAGTTGAAGGAAATTAAAGATCAGCTTGAAGCGGATCAGGAAGCCACGCAACAAGCCGCGGACGCGAAACGGCGCGCCAAAAGCGCGGAGTTGGTACATCAAAGCTATGCGCGTCAGCGCGACGACGAGACTACACGACTAGCGAATGCTCAAAGCGCGGAAAAAGAATTGCGAGGCGAAGTGAACGCTCTTCATCATGAACTGGAGCGTCGCGTGAAAGCGCCAGGAGTGGATCTGAAAGCGGCGCCTTTTCAAGCCGCAGCGACGTTGAAAACGCTTGCGGCATATAGCGAGGTGGTGGTGCTGATTGTTACCCCGCACTGGCTGGGAGTGGAGACACCCGAAGGACAACGCGGGTGGATCCCAGACGAGCACTTGGAGCAGTTGCCGTGATCGTTCGCGCGAGAATGTCAGCCGTTTTTTCACGAATCATTTTTCTGACGATTGCGTTCTTTATTTGCGCCGGTTTAACACTGGCGCAAAGCGTTCCCTACGCGCGCAGCTATGACAAGCCTAAAGATCAAGTGGAGCAAGGGCTTAAAGATTTACAGGCGTATTCCGGGCAAAAATTGCCGATCCTCGATGGCTTCGTGGCCGTGGCCGATAAGCCGCTGGACCGCTACGAGCGCGGCTTTTATCAGTTTTCGGTAACGTTAGTGCCGGGCGATGGCAGCGCCACGATTGTTCGCCTGTCCGCAAAGATCACGGCGTGGTATGCGGATCGCGATGTGGCCAAGTCCGGCTACCAGGTGCTGCCTTCGAATGGCCGCCTGGAACTGGATTTGCTGGATCGGCTGGAAGACAAATTAAACGGGAAAGCGGTCGCGGCTCCGGTTACCAGTGCGAACACGGTGGCGGCCCCGAAAGCGAAGCTGGATCTTTCCGGTGTGCCTGGAGGATCGATTGGCGTAGCGCCGCCGTCCGCATCTTCGAAAACCCCAGATGAAGTTGCGGCGCTTCGTTCGCAACGAATGGCGCAAGAACGGCGGGTGCAGCAACTGACCGCGGAGATGCAAAGTTTGAAAGAAATTCAAAGTTCGCAGGCGCACCCGCAGAATCTGGTTTTGGTCCGCAAATCTGGCACGCCAATCTATGCAAAGGGTGCGGACGGCGCCCGCGTCTTGTTTCAAGCGTCGGCCAATGATGAGTTTGAATTTCTGGATGCCGATGGCGAGTGGTTGCACATCGAGATTTCCGGAGACTCGCGCGGCTGGGTGCGCAAGAGCGCGGTAGAACTGCCGGAACAAATTGCTGCGCGCTTGCAATCGCATGCCGCGGCTGGTGCGGGTGAAAAATTGAGCGCCTTCCGCATCGAACGCGAAGAAACCAGCACGTTTCCCGGAGGCTGGGCCTCCCTGCGCGGAAAATCCGTAAAGATTTACACGGTACAACCGGTCTCGCAGGATCCCAAAGAAGCGGGGCCGGCGGCGCGCCTGAAATATTCTCTCAGCTTGTTTGAAAAGGCCATGAAGGATGCCGCGGCGGCCACTCCCACTCCGGAAGGCGTCGTTGTAATCTTCGATTCCGCGGATGGTGGCATGGTGAGCGCGACGATGGGCGACATACAAAAAGTCACGGCGGGAACTCTGGATCGCGATGTGTTTTGGTCCCAAAGCTACATGGATCCAGAAGACGCATTCAAACCCGCAAAGTAGCCACTCCAGTACATTCGGTTGCGCGTGATTCTTAAAACCCACTCACTTTGTAACTTGAAAATTTTTGCTTCCTCACGGCTTCCTCCCTCCATAACATAGGCTTGCAGCGGTAAGTGCTGTCTCAGGAGCATCCATGGAATTGAATGCGGCGATTGTTGGTCTTGGATTTGTGGGCCGAGCACATCTGGAAGGCCTGCGGCGATTGGGCATCCCGGTGCGCGGAGTGCTCGCCAGCACGCCGGAGCGCGGGAAAAAGATCAGCGAAGCGCTGGGCTTGCCGCGAGCCTATTCGTCGCTGGAAGAATTGGCAGCCGATCCGTCGGTGCAAGTGGTGCACCTGTGTACGCCAAATAATCTGCATTTTCAAGAAGCGAGTCAATTGCTGCGCGCCCGGAAACACGTGTTGTGCGAGAAGCCGCTGGCGCTGGATTCACGAGAAGCAGCAGCGCTGGTTTCTTTGGCCAAAGAAATGGGACGCGTCGGCGGCGTGGCGTACAACCTGCGCTACTACCCACTTTGCCAGGAGGCCCGTGCGCTGATTCATAAAGGCGCGATTGGACAAGTGCGATTGATCCACGGGAGTTTTTTGCAGGATTGGCTGCTGTATCCCACCGATTGGAATTGGCGATTGGATCCGAAACTTGGCGGCGAATTGCGAGCGGTCTCCGACATTGGAACGCATTGGCTGGATTTGGTGACCTGGATGACGCGCACCACGGTTTCGGACCTTTGCGCCGATCTGGCAACGGTCCTTCCTTCGAGACGCAAGCCCAAAGGGCGTGTGGAGACATTTCAAAAAGTTAGCAATGTGAAAACGGAAGAAGTGCTGATGAGTAACGACGATTACGCTTCGGTGCTGCTGCACTTTGAAAACGATGCACGCGGCGTGATGAGCGTTTCGCAGGTGAGTGCGGGCCGGAAGGCGCGATTGTGGTTTGAGATTGATGGCTCGGAGGCGTCGCTGGCGTTTAATTCGGAAGAGCCCAATACGTTGTGGATTGGAAGGCGCGATCGCGCCAGTGAAGTTTTGCCCAAGGATCCCGCGCTGCAATCGCCGGAGTCGCGTGGATATGCCGCGTATCCCGGTGGCCATCCGGAAGGTTATCCAGACACGTTCGTGCAACTATTCAAGGATTTTTATGCGTATCTGGCGGTGGGCGATCTACGAGCGCAGCGAACTTTTCCGACCTTTGAGACCGGGCACATTGAATTGATTTTGTGCGAAGCGATCGCCGAAAGCGCGCAGAAGAAAAGTTGGATTAGCGTTGGCGCGTAACGCTTAAAAATTGAAAGCGGACCGGACTTCAGCTCTGACTCAGCGCATGAGTTGACTCGCGTACTACCAACTCCGCAGGAATTTTTCGCCGTACTACCGGAATGTCGCGCTTCTGATTCACGCTCTTGATGGCGTCCAGGACCATTCCCGCGCTGAGCGCGCCCATGGCTTCCATCGGCTGGCGAATGGTGGTGAGCGATGGACCAGAGAGACTTGCCTGCGCTACATCGTCGAAGCCGATCACCGAACAATCTTCCGGCACACGCAAACCTTTTTTCTTGAGAGCTCGCAACGCGCCGAGAGCGGTGATGTCGTCGTAAGCCATAAGCGCCGTGAAGGACTGTCCGCGCCGCAAAAGATCTGCGGTCAATTGCGCTCCTGCTTCAAAACTGGAATTCGCGTCCAAAGATTCCGGGAGCTCCGCGACGCGCTTCATATCAAGGGATAAGCCCACGGTTTGCGCAAAATTGCGAATGCCCTTCCAGCGTTGACCGCTGCTGGAAAGCGCTTTTGGCCCGCGCAGAAAGGCGATGTCGCGATGCCCCAGTTTATACAGGTGTTCGAGGGCCAGCGTGGCGCCGCCTTCGTTGTCCACCGAAACCGTGCTGACCGAAGCGAGATCGAAATCCCTTCCGGCAATCACCGTGGGAACCTGGCGTCGCGTAAGATCGGCGAGCACTTTAATGTCGGTGACCAACCAATTGGCAATGACGATGAGACCTTCGACGCGTCGATCCAATAACATTTCCAGGTAGCGTTCGAAACGATGTGGTTCGTTGTGCGCGTCGGCCAGCAACGAAAGATAACTGGATTGGTAGAGAGAATTTTCCAGGCCGCGCAGGATCGGCGTGCAAAACGGGTCGGTGATGTCGAACACCATCACGCCAACGATGTTGGAGCGTTGACTGCGCAACGAACGCGCAAGGGGATTCGGTCGATAGCCTAAACTGCGTGCTGCCGTTTCGATGCGTTGTTTAGTGTCTTGCGGAATGTAGCGAGACAGCGGAGCGCTGTTGAGCACGATGGAAACCGTAGACGCGGAGTAGCCGCTTTGGCGTGCTACGTCGCGAATCGTGACTACACCGCTTCTCGCCATCGAGGCATCCTCTTCTACTTATTTTGGTGGAGCGTAGTTATACCGCAAATTTCCCGGCAAGCGATCGGAACGCGACCGCGTGTTGTATTCCAGTTCGTAATTCAGGTGCTCGACATCGGAGGGATACTCAGCGCCTTCGGCGTAAGGATACGACGCGAGGCCATGCTTCGGGAGCGGCTCGACAGTGAAAGCATGCGCCGCGTAAAAATCCATGTCTTTCTCGAAGCCGTCGGCATAGAAAAAGTAATCGCGCACCCAGCCTGCCGGAAGTTGCGGCAACTTTGCGGGGTCGAATTCCAGCTTCACGCCTTCGCCGGAACCAAAGACGGCAAATTTTTCGTCGGATGATTGCAGCAGCGTTTTCACATTGCCATAGCGCGTGAAATTGCCGGCCGCATGCGCGTAAGGACCAGTCTTGCTGCGATGGGCCCAGGAATACACAGTGTCGCTCGCAGGATGCAGGCGAATTTCCCTTGGGTAGCCGAGATAATCGAGCGCTGCAGTGGCCAGTGGCACTTCGCTGACGCGAATCTCTTTATGTTCGGGCGTCTGATCGATGCGCACCGCGTCCCAATAAATCGCAAGATTAGAGACGATGCGAATGCGCCGCGTGCCTGACGGAATTTTTCCGGTTAGATCTGCGACCATGGTGCGCGCCAGTCCGGCAGGAAAACCCATGTCGTCGATGACGCGCTTCCATTGGCCCTCTGCGTCTTGCACTTCCACATACGGAGGAATGACCTTGATTCCGGCTTGATCGGCGGAGTACATGGAAGTGGCAGTGAAGTAATCGGTGTAGCCATCAAGAAGCAAGCGCAGCGGCTTGTTCGCGTCCCATGAACCGAGATCGAGCTCGATCCAATGCAACTCCGCGAAACCAGCGAATGGCAATTTCTCGAAACTGGTGACGTATTTCCGGTCGCGCTTGGCGAGCAACGGCAAAATATCATTGCCGTGATCATCCCAGGCGCCAAGCGGCAAGCGTGCGTTCTGCGTAGCAATAACGCGAAATTCAGGAAATGGCGGATTGCTGGCGAAACGTTCGTTGGGACTTACCTCAACATCTGCCGGGTGGTCGATGGCCAGCAGGCGTACTTGATCGAGGTAGACCGTTTCCTCCATCGGCTCCATGAATCGGAAACTCAGCAGACCATTTTTCTGCTGCGCGCTTTTCGCCGGCACCTTTAAATATTCGTCGGGATCGGGAACATCGCGTTCCCCAGGTGCCACCCAATGGCCGACGACTCCGGGACCAATCATGTCGGCAATAAATTCGTACTCTTTGCCATTCCACGAGAATAAAACCGGACAGGAACTGCCACGCCGATCGAGTTCGTTGATGGTCTGTACTTTTTGCGCGCTGAGATTTATTTCATCTTGAGGGACGCCCGTGGGCCACAGCAGCCGCACTACCTCGGTAGATTTTTCTGGTCCGAGCCCGACGATCACCGGAGCGGCGCTTTGACTCATGTAGCCTGCCGCGCCGCCGTACTCCCATTTCTGATACAACGCTCCCGCATACACTTCGACCTTAGTGCCGATGCCGCTTTTGTTGTCGTTCAGCGCTTTCAAATCGATTTGAATCCAATTATTTTTGTTGGCACCGATATTTTCGAGCAGCAACGGCGCGCCACTTGCCTGCGTGACGATTAAATCGGGACTGCCATTCGACTTCACATCAGCAACAGTGATGCTCCTCGGCTGGTTGAGTTTCACCGCGTCGAGTTGCGTGTTTTTTGTAACGTCGGCCCAACTCCCATCGCCTAAGTTGCGCAGCAGCCGAATTTCGCCGCCAGTGCCCGATTCACCGGCGGCGACCAAATCGAGCCAGCCGTCGTTGTCATAGTCCACCCAGGTAAGGCCCCAACCCTTGCTCCAACCGAGATCGGGTAGCGGTACGCGCTCCAATTTTTTTCCTTGGACGTTGCGCCACAAGCTGATGCCGGGCGCTCCAGCGTGCGTGAACGCAAGATCCATCCAGCCATCTTTATCGAAATCAAAAGCGATAACGCCGACGGCCGGCGGAAGCTTTTCTTTTGCAAAATCGAGACCAGCCAGCGGAACGAACTTGCCTTCGCGTGGATTCAGAAAGACCGAGGCGCCAGAAGTGCCGCCCGCAAAAATAAAATCGATAGCGCGATCGTTATTGAAATCGCTAAGCGTGACGCCAGCTCCAGTTGCGTCGATTGCGAGTCCGGATTCATCCGAAACATCGGTGAAGGTGGAATTACCATTATTGCGCCACAGTTTATTCTTGCGCTTGTCAGCTGCGCCTTCGGATGTGGCTACGGTGAGATATAAATCGAGATCGCCATCGTGGTCGTAGTCGACGAAGAGCGGCGCAACGCAGCCGGCTTCGCGGCGAATGCCGACCTTCTCAGTAACATCCACAAATTTTCCGGCCCCATCGTTGCGCAACAGGCGCACACCATCGCTTTCGCAAACGGCAATGTCAGTGTGGCCATCATTGTCGAAATCTCCCGCTGCGCAACCTAGCCCTGGGCCTAACGTACCTATTCCGGTTTTCGCGGTGACATCTTCGAACTGGCCTTGGCCGATATTTCGTAACAACCGGCTCTTCTCAGTTCCAGCGCCCACCACGAACACATCGATCTTGCCATCGCCATCGTAATCAAGCAGGCATGCGCCATTGCTCGCAGCTTTCAACGCACCGAGCGGCATGGGAGTGTAATGCACCGGAATTTCGGCGGGAGCACGTGTGCCGGTTCCGTGTACAAATTCGGCCAACGAATATTTTCCTTGGTCCCCATAGCCGGCACCAAATGGTGCGCCGAGATGTTCAGTCGTAATTTTCTGGAAGCGCTTCATGTGTTCGCGTGCAGCATCGGCATCGCCTTTGCGTTGAAACGCGCGCGCCAGTCCAAATTGTGCGGAAGCATGATAGGGCGCGATCGCTAGCGCTTTTTGGAAAGCCGCGATGGCGTCATCGAACTTTTGCAGTTGCGACCAAAGAAATCCTTCGAAGTAATAAGCGTCCGGCTCGTCAGGCACGATTTGCTCAACGTGCTGAAACGCGCGGATCGCTTTTTCCGGTTCGCCGGAATCCTTGTACGCAATTCCCAGGTTGTACCAGGCGAATGGATCTTGCGGAAGCTTCGCGGAAGCATCTTCAAGCGCGGCTACGGCCGGTGCAAGCTTTTGCTGAGAAAGCAGCGCAATACCTAGATTCACTTTCGCCGGAGCGAACGCAGGATCCGCCGCGAGGGAGCGGTTAAAATATTTTTCCGCCTCGGCGCCTTTCTGCTGATTCATGTGGGCCACGCCCAAACTGTTCAGGCGCAAAGCTTCGACGGAAACTTCTTTTTCACTTGAAGATGAAGTTTGTTGCTTCTTTGGAGAAGAGTTTTGTGTGGAGCGTGAACGGAGATCGGCAGAACCGGCCAAGAGGGCAACAATCGAAACGGCGGCAAATACACAAAACAGAACGCGTGACGGCCCGGTCTTTTTCAATTGCATGAAGGAAAAATCTCTCTGGACGCAAAACGAATGAATCTGCCTGGCTTCAACGCCTCTTTGATTGTCTTGACTGGCCGCCGCGTCGTCAACCGTTTTTATAAGCGCTTTTTGCAGCGAGGCGCCGCAACCGCTTGACCTGCGTACCACGCTTTTCTAAGGTGTGTGCGAAGCCATGCGCGCCGGTATCCATTTCACCATTGCCGAAACTTTTGAAAAGTTCCGCAAGAAAGAAATCTCGCCGGTCGAACTGGTGCGCGCTCATCTGGATCGTATCAGCGAGTTGCAGCCCAAGCTGAATGCCTTCGTTCATCTGGACGGTGAGTCGGCACTGGCGCGCGCACAGCAAGCTGAGGCGAAGCTGCTTCGTGGCGAGCCGCTGGGAACGCTTGGCGGGATTCCGTTGAGCATCAAGTCGAACATCGACGTGGCCGGATGGCCGTGCCCCGCGGGATCTCTGTTACGCAAAGACTATGTGCCCACCACAGATGCCGTCGTGGTGTCGCGACTCGAAGCGGCCGGAGCGATACTGCTGGGAAATACGAATACGCCGGAATACTTGATGGCATATGAAACCGACAACCGCCTGAACGGAAAAACGTCGAACCCGTGGAATTTGGACTATTCGGCCGGCGGCTCCAGCGGCGGAGAAGCGGCGGCGATTGCTTCGGGCTGTTCGATGGCCGGAGTGGGTAGCGATGGAGGCGGCTCGATCCGCACGCCCGCGCACTTTTCGGGGATTTGCGGATTGAAACCGACACCCGGCCGCATCGCAGCCACCGGACATTGCCCACCAGGGGCCGGAGCATTTGGCTGGATTGGCGTTGTTGGACCGATGGCTCGAACCGTTGCGGATTTGCGCGCTATGTTTCACGCCATGGCCGGGCCCGATGCTGGAGATGCGCTGTCGTCGCCTGTGCCGGTGCGCGAAATTCTTCCCGACGTGCTGCAAGATTTGCGAATTGGCGTGCTGGAGAACGCGGAACTCGGGCGAGCCACGCCAGAGACAATATCCACCGTCCGCAGCGGGGTACAAACGTTGGCTGGCTTGGGCTATCGCATGGAACCGATCACGCTAAACAATTTAGATCGTGCGCTGGATCTGTGGTGGTTTTTCTTTGGACCGATTATCGCCGGATTGATACAGGAATCAGCGCAAGGCCAGGAAACGCTGTTAAGCCCGATGTTGCGCGAATATTTGCAAGTCGCGATGAATGAACCCGCGGTGACGCTGAAGTCTTTTATGGAAGCTTGCGCGGCCCGCGATCATGTGAGAGCCGACATTCTGCGCCAGATGCGCGATGTGCCCATTCTGATCTCGCCAGTTTCCACCGCACCGGCATTGCGCCACGGGCAAGGAACTTACCGAGCAGGCGCCCCGCATAACTATCGAGACACCATGAAATACTGTCAGTGGCTGAATCTTGTGGGATTCCCGGGGTTGTCCATTCCTTTCGGCCGATCGCCCGAAGGATTGCCCATCAATTTGCAGTTGATCGGAAGGCCATATGAAGAGGAATTGTTACTGGCGGTAGGCGAATCGCTGGAGCGTGCCAGAGGTCCATGGCAAGCGCCGCCAATCTAATGCGTCGAACCAACAATACTCAGAAACGCTAGTTTGGATCCTGCGTTAGTTCAGGACTCGGCACCATGCGTTCGTCCATCTCCTCACGATTCTTGTTCAGCCCCGCATCCATCAATTTCTTCGCGGTGGCAAATTCTGCCCGCGCGTCTTCGGTGCGACCCATCTTCTGCAAAATTTGCCCCCGCACAAAACGCACTTTCCCCTCATCGGGTACGATTTTCACCGACTGGTCAATGGCCTTCAGCGCTTCGGCATAGTTTCCCTGACTCTGATAAATCTTCGCCAGACCGAACCAGGCGCCCGAGCGCTTCGGATCGCGTTCCAGCACAGCCCGGTAGGCCTTTTCCGCCTCCGCCTGCTTTTGTTCGCGCGTGTACAGCAAACCGAGTTGGTAATAATTGTCAGGAAGATCCGGATCGATCGCCGTGTCCTTAAGGAATTCCTGTTCGCCCTGCTCGTCTTTGCCGATGTGCGAATAGACGATGCCCAAATTGAAGTGCAGAAAGGGCAGATTGGGCTCGGCGGCCAACGCTTTCTGCAGTTCCGCGAGCGCTTCATCATACTGCGAATGCTGAATGTAGGCTTTGCCGAGAATGAGGTGAAGCTCCGGCGAATTGCCGCCCACCGCCACCAGTTGCTGCATCGCGCGATGGTCAAGCTCCTTCTCGCCCGCTTCATTCGCAGCGATGCCGAGAACGTAGAGGTACATCACGTTTCCAGACATGCGATCCCAAAGCGGCTGAAGCGTAGCCACCGCTTGCTTATGCTGCTCGGTGAACATTTGGCAGAGTCCCAGCAAATAGCGCGCCTGCTCCGAATCGGGCTGATCGCGCAACACCGATTCCAACGGCGGAATGGCCTGACGATAATTGGCGGTGCGAAATTCCACCAGGCCGATGTTCAGGCGAATGCCGTAGGTCTCAGGAGAAAGCTTCTCCGCCTCATGCAGATTCTTCAGCGCTTCATCCCAATTTTTCCGGCGCATGGCGATCACACCAAGGTTCGCGTAGGCCGCGCCCGATTTAGGATCTGCGGCGAGAACCTGGCGGAACGCTGCCTCGGCCGCCGCGAGGTCTCCGTTTTGCAAGGCGGCTTGGCCCTTCTGAAACCATGCTGCCGGATTCACTGCTGGCGTGGCTCGCCCCGCTTGTCGTGAGCCCGTCTCACCGCCGACAAGCGTGGATTTCGCAAGCAATATCCATGAGGATATGACTAGAAGCGCGAGCAGCGCGCCGTTTCGCAAAAGTCGTCTCACGTTGACCATTGCCGTTAGTTTCCGACAAGCGGCGGGCTAGCTCAAGGGCGTTCGAATACTTTAAGTAGAAAATCCTTCGCCGCGCAGCGAAAAATTGCAGCAACGGCATCTCACTTTGCACTTGACACGCTCCCAACTTTCCTTTATTAATCCGATTTAATAAGTTCTTTCCGGTGCGTAACAATCCAGTCGAGGACCGGGGGATGTTTGGCTAGTGGTCGTGGGTTGTCCGCAATTGTAGCGTCAGCTCTCCGCACTTCCCTACTCACCCTGCCGCTTGTGTGCGAATTCGAGGAATTTTACTTCGTGGAGGTCTCATCGTGCAGCAACATTGTCATTTCAACAAGCGCTTCGGCAGCGCGCGGTCTCTAGCCTTTTTCGCGGCATTCACCGCGTTCTTACTTTTGCCCTTGCTGGCTTCCGCGCAGACCAACGGTCTGATCAGCGGCACAGTCACCGACAACTCGGGTTCGACCATTGTCGGCGCGCATGTGGTGGTCACCAACGAAGCGGGAAACATCACGCAAACCACGGAGACCAACGGCGACGGCGCATATGTTGTTTCGTCCCTACCGTCCGGCAAGTACGACATTGCCGTCACCTCGAAGGGCTTCCAGAAATTTCTAGCTAAGGGCGTGGTGTTGGACGTTGCCCAGAAAGCCCGCGTCGACGTGACGCTGACCGTTGGATCATTGACCGAAGAGATTACCGTAACGGGCGAGAACGTCGCGCAGGTCGACACCCAGTCGGCGGAAATCAGCAGTATCATCACCGGCAAGCAGGTGCAGAACCTTGAGCTCAACGGACGCAACTTCACGCAATTGGTCACTCTGGCGCCGGGCGTTGTCAGCCAAACCGGTCAGGACGAAGGCACCGTCGGCATCATCGGCAACACTATGTACGCCATCAATGGTGGTCGCACCGAGTACAACAACTGGGAAATCGATGGTGGCGACAACATGGATAATGGCAGCAACAACTCCATCAACGTCTACCCCAACCTTGAAGCTATCGCCGAATTTAAGGTGCTGACTTCCAATTATGGCGCGCAATATGGCCGCAATGGCTCAGGCACCATTGAAGTGGAAACCAAGTCGGGCACCAATCAGTTTCATGGCAGCGCGTTCTACTACGGCCGTAATGATTTCTTCAATGCCAATTCCTGGCAAAACAATGGGCAGGGGATCGCGCGGCCGTCCTACAAAAAGCACGACTGGGGCTACACGATTGGTGGTCCGGTTTATATTCCGCATCTGTACAACAACGAAAAGAAGAAGACATTCTTCTTCTGGTCGCAGGAATGGCGCCGGGAAATTCAGCCTGGAAACACGATTTCGCAAAACGTGCCTTCCGACGCGGAACGCCAGGGTAATTTCAATGATGTTTGTCCTGTGTACACCGGTTCGTTTGATCCCACCGTTAATAAAGACTGCCCTTATCAACCGGGGTCTTTAGTCGCTGCGACGGCAACCACTCCGGCTTCGGCCACAGCATTCCCCAACAACACGCTTCCCGCACCATTTTCCAGCACCGCAAACGCATTGCTGGGCTTGATCCCCCACGCGAATGGCACCGTTGGTACGTATGCAACGGGCCAAGCTGCGGGCCAGGCATTGCCCGCGTACAACGCCAATCCCAGCTACCCGACGCACTGGCGCGAAGAGTTGATTCGTGTGGACCACAATTTAACGGAGAACGAGCGGCTCACCTTCCGCTACATCCACGACACTTGGGGCA
>Ga0210396_10004381_pt1 | contig 13835 bp, 11 predicted proteins | sample IncBWH17OmetaG_FD_155466 | JGI IMG/M metagenome (GOLD analysis project Ga0210396, IMG submission 155466) | Forest soil microbial communities from Barre Woods Harvard Forest LTER site, Petersham, Massachusetts, United States - Inc-BW-H-17-O ...
TTTCGCGGCACAAATCCACATAGCACCGGCAACGTGCAGAGGTCCTTCCTCGAGAGTCCCCGGCCTCGCCGGGAACTCCACTTCGTCAGGATGACAAGCGGCGGAGGCGAAGGGGATGCTTCACCGCACTTCCAACGACACCAGATCGCCGTCGGATATTCCGCGGGCCTTGTAATTCACCGAGACCGCGCGGTTATTCCATTCGCAGGAGAAGGCGTCGGCCCCGATGAGCAGCACTGACTTGTAGTCCGCGGTGCGCAGCTTGAGAACTGCGCTGCCGGAGCTCACGGTAAGAACGGCCGCCGGGGACTGGGAGCAATCCACATCGACCAGCTTGCCCTCGAGGAACTTCGTAGGCCGTTTGTCCGCTGTGCCGGATTGCGCCGTCTGCTCGGTGGCGGCGCGCTTGGCTGCGTCCTGCTCCAGCACATCGAACGGGGAACTTGGCTTGGAGAGTTTGCTGGCCGCGGCGGCGGTCGCGGGTGAGACTCCGTATTTCTGCTCGTTGGCAAGCTGCGCCAGCTGTTGGCCAGCCGCGGCGGCGACCTGCGGATTGCTGCTGGTCTTCAAGAGTTCCAGCAAGGCTTGCGCAGCAACCCACTTTTTGTCGGAGACGTAAATTTCCGCCATATGGTAAACGTACAGCTGGTTCCGCGGGCTGAGTTGGATGGCGGCGCGCTCGGCCTGCATGGCGCCTGCCGGCCCACCGCCTTCGCGGCGCGCACTGGCCATCAAGTCATAGGCGTCGGCGAATTCGGGATACCATTCGAGCACCGCGCGCAGGTCCTGCATCATGTTGGGCAGCCCCTGAATGTCGGTGTGTTTGGCCTGCGCCATGCGGTATTTCAGCACCGAGAAGTAGTAGCGGATCCACATATCGCTACGGTTGAGCGCCGCAGCGTTACCCAGTTCTTCGGCAGCGTCTTCAAACTCGCTGTGCTGCAGGTGGTCCCAGGCAAGGGCGCGATGGGCAACCTCATTACCGGGGACTGCGACGGGTAGAGCCGCGCTGTCCTCGCCTTTTTCGCTCTCATTCTTATTTTCTTTTTTCTCGTTGGCCTTCCTGACCTGGGTTGGGCTGGGAGCCGTGGCCAGCGTCTGCAATTCCTGCAGCGCGGCGTCGTGGCGATCGGGAATTCTGATCTTCACTTCATCTACTGTGGCGCGCGCATCCGCTTCGGGGAGAAACTTGGATGTGATCGCGCTGTCACTTGGCCCTACGATCTCAGGCACTTCGTAGACCTGCGGCATGTAGGCATGGGAACCCGGTTGCCTCGAAGCGTCCAGCGCCTGGAACAAAGGTGTGAGCGAATGAAAGTAATCTTTCACCTCCCGGTCGAACTGCTCGGGAGACATGCCATAGGCCTTCTGCACCGCTGGTTCCACAGGGACGTGCTGGTTCTCGACCAGGTCAAAATAGGTTCCTGTCTGCGGCAGTTTTTTATCATGAAGCAGGTAATGCATCGTCATCCAGGATTGGGCGTAGAAGAGCGTGTGGTGCGTGCTTTCGGTGTAGGTTGCATTGTCGGGCTTCGTGGTGAGCAGGTCGGGAAGCGCGAGCCAGGACTGGCCGCCATTTTGTCCGCCGAGAAGTTCGGTGAGGGACTTCGATGGATTGGCACTCGTGGTGGCAGAACGCAGTTCTGGGTCACCACCGATCTCGTACTTTCTGTCGTCGACGCGGATGGAACCGAAATATTCGGCAAGGCCTTCGTCGAACCATGCCTGGACTTCAGGATAGTTGTAGTTGAGCAGCAGCTGGGCGAAGTCGTGGGCGACGGCGCGCCAGGATTCCTCCTCGGCCAGGTTCAGCACGATAAAGTTCTGGTCTTCTCCGGGCAGGAAAAAGCCGGGAACGTCGATGGGCTGAGAGTCGATGGCTTGACCGTTGATCGGCTGACCATGGCGCAGCGGCGCCGTCTGGTAATAGTCCTTGTCGTTCTTGAAAGCGATAATCGTCAGCGGCAGCGGCTCGTGGAGGCGCTCCTTCATCAGCAGGACAGCGAAGACCGCCCGCATCTGCTCGAAGCGCACGGCAACTTCTTTGCCTTTTCTATCTCCCGCGTCGGTGATGACGGTGAAGTGCGTGGAGTGGATCTCAAGCCACGGCGACGGCTCGGCAGCGCGGGAGGCGAGACTCAAAAGGAGCACGCAACCTGCCAGAAGAACGCGAACGGAAGTGCTAAGAGAGCGGGACATGCGCACGCCTGCGGAGAGCGGAGAGAGAAATGCGACTACAGGTAAATGCTAACACGATGGCCGCCTCGGCCGTGCTGGAACTCTTCCGAATGACCCGGAACCAGTCTCCGGCCATCAGTCTCCCACGCGAAGGATCATCACTTCTGTGGACTTGATCAGCGCGACCGCGGTCTGGCCGGCCTTGAGGTGCATTTCACGCGCTGAGGTTGCGGTGATGATGGAAGTAATTTGCTGCTCTCCAATAGAAATCTTTACTTCGGCCATGAGGCCGCTGATGCGGACCTGGTCAATACGGCCTACCAGTTGATTGCGCCCGCTTACGCGGCGCGCCGCCTGAGTTCGTTCCGCAACTGTTTTCCCTCGGGTTCGGAAGAGGAGCCTATCGAGTTCACTTTGCGGGATACGGTGATGTCCGCCAGCGGTCGGGACGCTGCGGATCTTCTTCTTGTAAATCCACTGCTTGATGGTGGGGAAACTGATTCCCAGTTGCAGAGCCGCGTCGCGGAGCTTTAGTAACGAGTCATTCTTGCGTCCGGACTTGCGGTTCTTCGGCATCGGAACGAAATCCTACAGTCAACACGGAGGACGGTCAACATCACGCCTTCCTAATTCAAGTTGCGAGGCAAGTGCATATATCCGTATCGAGTTGGACATGGAAACGATAGTTCATATACACTTCCTAATTCTTCGTTCAAATCACTAACGTTGGAGGCCCTCGTGCGTAAGATTGTTCTGCTGTTCACCGCCGTGGTTATCATTATTTCATCGACGTTATCCTCGGCACAGGACCGCGACCCGTGCACGAGCGGCCATGAGTTCGCCACCACTGATTGCGCGCTGACCTGGCACGGCATCACCGTGTACGGTGCGTATGACGTCGGTCTTGGCTATGTCACCCACGGCTTGCCGGAGAACGGCTATAACTATGAAGGCGAGTCTTTGGTGAACCGAAACGGCTATCAACATCGATTCCTCGTCGCGCCGAACAACCTGCAGCAGACGGGTCTGGGCATCAGAGGCAAGGCAGAGTTTCGGCCTGGATGGTCCGTTGTGTTCAACGCTTCAACTGGCATCAATCCGCAGTCCGGCCTGCTCGCAAACGCATCAAAGACTGACATCATCAATAACGGCCTTCCCCGGAGCAGCTATTCGATAGCCATCGACGGCGCGCGCGCGGGCCAACCCTTCAATGACGAATACTATGGCGGTGTATCGTCGGCGCATTTCGGCACGCTGACCTTCGGCCTTCAGCGCTCGCTCGGCACGGATGCGATGCTGCTCTACGATCCGGCTGGCGGCAGCTATGCCTTTTCCTACATCGGGTACAACGGCACGATGGCCGGCGGCGGCGACACCGAGAACAGCCGTTGGGATGACGCCGTGAAGTATCGCATCACTTATGGCCCGGTCCATTTCGGCGCGATGTACAAATTCGCCAGTGGTTCTGCCGGCTGCTACACGAACGCCACAATCTGGAGTGCCACAAGTTGTACGCCGGAACAGGCGCATAACAACGCCTATGGATTCGACCTCGGTGGGGAGTACGGCAAGTTCTCCGCCGACATCGTCCCCCAGCATTACAACCAGGCGATCAGCGTGTTGAACCCCTTGCTGGGGCCCCAGAGTCAGGCCGGGGGGCAGGCATTTCAGTCGACCACCGACAGTATCAATACCAACCCCATCAACGGGGGGCCCGGCTTGGGCCCCAATCTGATCGACCCGAACGACACGGTCTACGGCATCGTGACTGACAACTACGCAGTCATGTTTGCGGCCAAGTATGCGCGGGACCCGTTCAAGTTTTTTGCCGGGTATGAATACATCTGGCAAAACAATCCGAAGAACCCGTTGGGCGTTGGCGCCGAGGACCAGGGCGGTTACATCATGAGCGGGGTTGAAGACAACAATCTGGATACCGAGAAGCTAGTGAATATCTGGTGGACGGGTGTGAAGTACACCTACCTCAGCAAAACCGACTTTACTTTCTCCTGGTATCAACAACGGCAGAACGACTTCCGTCTTCCTCCGGCCTGCTCGCCCGCAGCCGGCTTCCGCGCTTCCTGCGCGGGCACCCTTAACGAGGGGTCGTTCTATGTGGATCATCACTTCACCAAGCGCTTCGACGGTTTTGTCGGAGTTGCGTATTCCTGGGTGAGCGGCGGTCTCGCGATCGCCATTCCTCATGGCCCCGGCGTTCCGTATAACTACAACAACAACTGTGCTCCGACAATCGGTGGCCGCTTCAGCTTCTGATAGCTCGTGCGGCGCGGGCTGCTGACAGCGGCGCGCGTCCGCGCTATTCTTCCAGAATGCGCAAGCGAAATGTGAATGTCGGCTTGATCCTTGCCGCGTTGTTTGCCCCCTTTGTGCTTTTGGCCCAGCAGGCGACGACCACGCCTGAAATCATCCGCGTGAGCGATCAATCCGGAGCTGCTGTCGCGCACGCGCAGATCCGGCTTATGCCGTCTTTGGGCCTGACTTCTCCAGATCGGGTTCCGGCCAAACTCGAAACCGACGACCACGGGCAGTGCGCGATCAATCTGAAAGCTGGCGGGTACACCCTTGCTGTTTCCGCGCAGGGATTCAAGACCTGGGCTGAGAGCATCTATATCGCGACCTCAGTAGGACAACCGAGCGCCACCCAAATCGTCCCCGTGCTCTTGCAGATCGGCGCGTCCAGTTCCCCCACTCCCGTTTATCCACGGGATTCGCTTGTGCTGTCCGCTGACCCAGGCCATGCCTCTGTGGTGTTTTCGCCCTCGGACTTTCAGGCCCTGCCACACATCACCGTCACCGTACACAACGGGCATACGAACGCCGATGAAGCCTATTCCGGAGTTCCGCTCGCTTCGTTGTTGGCTAAGGTGAACGCACCTCTCGGCAAGGAACTTCACGGAGAAGCGATGACCGGCTACGTCGTCGCTACTGGTTCCGACGGATATTCTGTCGTGCTTTCGCTGGCCGAAGTCGATCCAGAATTTCACGCGGGTCAGGTGTTGGTGGCCGACGCGCGCGACGGCAAGCCTCTTGAGAAAAACGGACCGTTTCAGTTGATTGTCTCCGATGATAAACGCCCCGCGCGGTGGGTGCACAATCTGGTTTCGATAACGCTCAAGAGGTGAAGGTAATGAGAAAGATAAAGATATGGATCTTCGCAAATATCTGTTTGGTATTTCTATCTGTGGCGGCCCTGGCGCAAGAGGCGCCGCGTGCAGAAGTTTTCGGAGGATACCAGCTCGTCGATTCCTATGGCGATCAGGGCGAAACCGGTTCTACCGGCTTTGTGCTCAACGGGTGGAACGCTTCGGTAAGCGGGTATTACAACCGCTATTTTGGCCTCACTGTGGACGTCGCCGGGAGCTATGCGACGCCAACAGTGGTCCTTCCGCCGGTCGGAGGCATTCCTGTCAGCACTCACCTTTATACCTTCACGGGCGGGCCAGTTATACGCATAGCCAATCCGAGCAGATACCAGCCTTTCATCCATGCGCTGTTTGGCGAAGCTCATGTTTTAGGTTCGGCGAGCATTGCCAGAGCGGGGGGATCGGTTTCAGGGTCGAACAACGGATTCGCGGTCGCGCTCGGCGGTGGATTGGACATCAAGGTGTCGCCGCTAATTGGAATCCGTCCGGTGCAACTGGATTTTCTGCAGACTCACGTCGGCGGGAGCACCGAAAATAACATCCGTTATTCGGCGGGTGTCGTGCTGCGATTCTGAGCGGCGGCAGTGTTTAGTGCGGGCGGGAAAATGCTGCGACTCTTAGTCCCCGCTGGCGTGGCGATGCGTGGGCACCAGAACAAGACGCGGGCGCTCCTCGGTGGCGCGAGGCACTTGCTGCGAGCCTCGGCCGAAGGCATTCAGGATGACGATGACTGCGGTATACGCGGCTAGAACGCCAATTCCAACGGATGCGATTACCGTGAGGCACAGAATCAGAGGCATGAAGAACGAAATCAAGATCCACCCTTTATTTTGGCTGCGGTAATTGCGCAGTATTCAGATGCCACAGGCTCCAGTTTCGTATACGCGGCTTCTTCAATCTACCTGCGTTGACGCTCACCGCTATTGACGATTAAGATACGGAGTAGAGCTGTGCATTCCTAATGTCGAACATGTCTGTAGAACTGTCGACATTACGGAAGGGCAATCCACCCCAGACTAAATGGCTATTACCAAGATTTCGGTGCGCGGGGCGCGCCAGCATAACCTCAAAAACATCGACGTTGAGATTCCGCGTAACACCCTCACGGTGGTTACCGGACTGAGCGGGTCAGGCAAGTCCTCGCTCGCTTTTGACACGATTTATGCGGAGGGCCAGCGCCGTTATGTCGAGACTTTATCGACTTATGCGCGGCAGTTTCTGGACCAGATGGAACGCCCGGATGTCGATGCAATTGATGGACTTAGCCCCTCCATCTCGATTGAGCAGAAGACCACCAGCCGCAGCCCGCGCTCGACCGTCGGAACCATCACCGAGATCTACGACTATCTTCGCCTGCTGTTCGCTTCGATCGGAGTGCCGCACTGCCCGAAGTGCGGCCGGCCCATCAGCCGGCAATCGGCCGAGCAGATCGTCCAGCGCGTGATGCAGTTGACCCCCGATGACCGCGTAATGGTGCTGGCGCCGATCGTGCGGGGCCGCAAGGGGGAATTCAAGAAAGAGATGGAGACCCTGCTCAAACACGGCTACGAGCGGGCGCGGGTCGACGGCGAAATCGTGAATCTGGATGACGACCTGCACCTCGACAAGCGCAAGAACCACACCATCGAAGTGGTGATCGACCGCCTGCTGGTGAAGCCGGGCATCGAGCATCGCCTCGAAATGTCTGTCGGACTGGCGATGAAGCTGGCGGGTGGTTTGGTGCAAGTCGCCGTGGTCGGTGGTGACGAGCAGCTTTATTCCGAAAAGCTGGCTTGTCCGGATTGCGGCATCAGCGTGCCGCAACTTGAGCCGCGATCTTTTTCTTTTAACAGTATGTACGGAGCTTGTCCGGAATGCCACGGCCTCGGCAGTCGCTACGATTTCGATCCCGCAAAAGTGATCACCGACTGGTCAAAGCCGTTACTCGAAGGTGGTCTTGGACCCGGCTCGGCGTCGCAGGGACTGATTCATAGTCTGCAGGTTGTGGCGGCGGCACACGGCATTGACTTGAACAGGCCGTTCGAGAAATTCCCTGAGCAGATTCAGGATCTGCTGTTGAATGGCGAGTCGGGCCGGGGCAAGACTGGATTCCGCGGAATTTTCGGATACTTGAAACAGAATCTCGAGGAGTCGACCTCCGAGGGCTACCGCGACTGGCTGATGGATCACATGTCGGCGACGGAATGTCCGGCGTGCCATGGCAAGCGGCTGCGGCCGGAGAGCCTGGCGGTGAAAGTTAACCGCATGTCGATTGCCGAGTTCACCGCGCTGCCGATTTCACGGGCGCTGGAAGTGGCACAGGGCGTCAAGCTCGCGGGCCGCGAAGAGAAGATTGCCGGCCGCGTCATGCATGAAGTGGTCGAGCGCCTGCAATTTCTGAATGCTGTTGGACTGAACTATATTTCGCTCGACCGCTCGGCGGCGACTTTATCTGGAGGCGAAGGTCAGCGCATTCGTCTGGCTACGCAGATCGGCTCGAAGCTACGGGGCGTGCTCTACGTGCTGGATGAACCTTCGATCGGCCTGCACCATCGCGACAACGGGCGGTTGCTGACGGCGCTCGAAAACCTACGTGACCTGGGGAATACCGTGCTCGTAGTGGAGCACGACGAAGAGACGATTCGCCGCGCGGATTATGTAATCGATCTCGGCCCCGGTGCCGGGCGTCACGGCGGAGGCCTGGTGGCGCACGGAACTCCCGAAGAGATCATGCGCGAGCCGAACTCGCTGACCGGAGCTTACATCTCCGGCAGGGTGCAGATCGAGATGCGTCCGGAGCGGCGGCAGAAGAACGGCGCGGCGCTGACGATTCTGGGAGCGAAGGCAAATAATCTCAAGAATCTTGATGTAACCTTCCCGCTCGGCGTGATGACGGTTGTGACCGGAGTTTCAGGCTCAGGCAAATCCACACTCGTCAACGACATTCTTTACCGCGCCCTGGCGCGGCAGCTTTACCGGTCGCGCGAGAAATCTGGCGAGCATAAGGCGATCATGGGCGCGGAGAACGTCGACAAAGTCATTCGGATCGATCAGTCGCCGATCGGGCGTACGCCGCGCTCGAATCCGGCAACTTATACCGGCGTGTTCACAGCGATTCGCGATATCTACGCCATGCTGCCGGAAGCGCGCGAGCGGGGCTATAAGCCCGGACGCTTCTCCTTCAACGTTTCCGGCGGACGCTGCGAGGCTTGCCAGGGTGAGGGCCAGCGCCGTATCGAGATGAATTTTCTTCCCGATGTATACGTGCTCTGCGAGGTCTGCGGCGGACGGCGCTACAACCACGAAACCCTGGCGGTGAAATACAACGGCTACTCGATCGCTGACCTGCTGGAGATGCCGGTTTCCGACGCGCTGCCGATTCTCGAAAATATTCCGCAGGTAAAGCAGAAGCTGCAAACGCTGGTCGATGTGGGTCTCGGCTATATTCATCTTGGTCAATCTGCGGTTACGCTTTCCGGCGGTGAAGCCCAGCGCATCAAGCTGGCCCGCGAGTTGAGCAAGCGGCAGACGGGCAAGACTCTTTACTTGCTCGACGAACCGACGACGGGCTTGCATTTCGACGACGTAAAGAAGTTGCTCGACGTGCTCCACCGACTGACCGACCTGGGCAATTCCATAGTCATCATCGAACACAATCTGGACGTGATCCGCAACGCCGACTGGATCATCGACCTCGGTCCCGAAGGCGGCGAAGAAGGCGGGCGGATCGTAGCCCAGGGCACGCCGGAACAAGTGGCGCGGGTGAAGAAGTCTTACACGGGGCAAGCGCTGACGGGGTATTTTGCGGGCAACGGCAAGCGGAGCGCGTAGCCCGATACCCCAGAACCCGCCAGCACAACCGCAATTCGTCGATTTCCTTTAACATTTCTTGTTCACTGCGCGCCGAAACGGGTGTTTAATGGACGCCTGAGCCGCGCCTGTCTTCCCGGTTCCCCAAACTCCGCGGCTTCCCGATCCCAATCGGAATGAGGTTCGTACCAATGAAACCTGACTCAAGATAAGGAGAGCCATATGAAAAAGTACATGGTTTGTCCAGCCGTCGCGCTGGCCCTCGTGTTGGCGTCTATAACCGCCGTTGCTCAGCAAAGCGGCGCCAACCCGGATTGGCAACACAAATTCCAGGTAAGCAGCACGACGTTCACCAACGGTGGCGATCTGCCGCTCAGCATGATTCTCGGTTCGAACAACTGCACCTACGTCAGCGGCGGCCGAGATCAGTCGCCGGAGGTGTCGTGGAAGCATGCTCCGTTCGGCACGCAGAGTTTCGTCGTAACCCTCTATGACGTGACGGCGGCGTTCACGCACTGGGGTATGTACAACATTTCTCCCAAGACGAACGAACTTCCCGAGGACGCCGGCGTTGCCGGAAGTACATACGGCCAGCAGGTCTTTAATGACTTCTACTATGGTGCCGAATACGACGGCCCGTGCCCGCCCAACAACTACACTCCGTACGTCCACGACTACGTCATCACCGTGTACGCTCTCGACACATGGCTCAAGTTGCCCTCGGCGCCACCGAATTTTCCGGCTAACGGCGAGGCTCTGTATCGCGCGATGTTCGACCACGTGCTGGCAAGAGCCAGCATCCACGGCTATTACTCAACTGCCGACTAGCTGCAGTTTCGCAACTTTCCACGACCTCCAAGGTTCCGTTGCGCCTTGGAGGTCGTGGTGTTTGCTTAGTGAGAATCGTTTGAATGACGCGGACTGTCCTGCGCAGCGGCGATAACTGTCGTAGAATCCTGAATGAAGCAACAATTTCGAGTCAGCAGCATCAGATGGGTTCGGGCAGTACTCCTCGGTGCTTAGTTGTGGGAAAGGATATGCTTGGCGTTACCCGAAAATCCGCACCTTGAATCTCCGCCGCTTAATAGTGAGCTGCAAACGCCGGTCCCGTTGATTGTCGAACCATTCCCGCCGCCTGCGCTTATTCCGGCCCGATCCGCGCCGAAAGCTGGCGAGGACCCCGTGTGGAGCGGCTGGGATGTGCTGCAGATCACCGGACTCACGCTGCTCACGCTTTTTATCGTGCAGTTCCTCGTTGTTGTGGGAGCGCACCGGTTCGCTTATCCGCACGAGAGCTGGTTTGATGTGGCGCAGAAGCCGGTATTGGCGCTGCTTTCCCAGCTTCTCACCTATGCGGCGGTTGCGCTGTTTATGATCCTGCTGGTCGAGGGGAAATACCACACGCGTTTCTGGCAAGGAGTTCGGTGGAACTGGCCGGGGATCGCCGGAGTGAGTCTGGTGGGTCTGGGAGTCGTCATGCTCGGTCTCGACTTTCTGGGGCGGTTTCTGCCCATGCCGAAAGAGACGCCCTTCGATCAATTTTTCGCCAGTCCTTCCGATGCCTATCTCACCGCGGCCTTCGCCGTCAGCCTCGGACCATTGATGGAAGAACTCTTCTTTCGCGGATTTCTTTATCCGGTGATAGCGCGGCGGATGGGAGCAGTTTGGGGAATTCTTCTCACCGCTTTGCCTTTCGGCCTGATCCACTTCTTTCAGTACGGGCGTTCCTGGGGAGCGGTACTGATCATCTTCTTAGTCGGCGTCGTACTCACCACGGTGCGGGCAGTCACGAAGTCCGTGGCCTCAAGTTTTCTGACTCACGTAGGCTACAACGGAACGCTGATGGTACTGGCAGCGTTGCAGACGGATGGCTTCCGGCACATGGATAAAGCGGCGTCGCTGGCGGGATGGATAAAGTGAACGCGCCGAACCTATGACCCGTGAAATCAGCTCTGGCGATGGCGCTACTGCTAGTTCTATGCGCCTCGTTATTCTTGCTGTGGCGTCGCAGCAGGAGCGGGGAGCGAGCCTTCAAGAGCACCGACGAGTTCATCCAATGGTTAGGTCTCAGGCGGTGGAGGACGCCGAAAGTCAGAACCACATCCATCTCGATTACAGCGTCGAGTCCATTAAGAGCGTGGAGAAAATTCTGGGCCAGCTCCATGAGCAATATGCGAAGAACCCATCGTCGATCAGCGAAAAAGGGCTCGGGTCGGCTTACGGTGCGTATGTTGGAGAGGTAATCCGGCGGAGCGAACCTGGAGCGATATGGGAGAGAGACGACGCCGCGGCAGGAGAAAAATCCTATCCGCTGATCTGGGGAGCCGGGCATTCCTACCCGCTAGCTTGGTGCAGAAGGCGGATCATCGACGGCGATGGCGATAACGTTTGGATCAAGTATTACATTCTCAAGGAACGCGCCTCGCGACCGAAGACTCCCGATTCAAAGTAACCAGATCGCATTCGAACCAAGGACAGGCTCGCAGGTCCCGATTCATTTCACCGTGATGGTCAGCAACTGCACTCCAGAAACCACATAATCCAGCGGAGCCGTTGCCGTTTCATCCACGTTCGATTCGCCGCTGACAATCATTTCCTGATTGCCGCGCATGCCATCCATCACGTTCATGATCGAGATGGGAAGCGTGGGCATCACTTTGTCGGCGACGCGGGCTTCGGGGTCGGCCTCGAGCAGCGAGACGTAGAGGCGGTTGTTGGAGTGCTCCTTGTTGAGCAGCGCGATGGTAGAAGCCAGATCGAGCTTGTGGCCGAACGCCGGATTGCCATGTCCAATGCGGTCGAGCGTCTCGCCGTCGCTCACCAGGATGCGCAACGTCCCCTTGCTCGCCGAGGTTGGAATCTTCAGTGGAATCTGCTGCACAATGCGCTCGCCGCGGTAGGGGGCGAGAACGGTTTCAAGCGTAATGTTGTCACCAGGACGAGCTTCCGTCACGTCAGTGCGGGCGCTCTCCAGCCGCGCCCAGCGGCGCTCGCGCACCAGGTCGAAATCCAGCTTCACGCCCTCGATAGCGGGGGCGTTATAGGGATTGTCGTAGATGCTTCCGAAGCGCTCGCCCAGCGAGATCGCTGCTTGCATGGCCGCGGGCTGCCCGTTTTCCGTAGGAGCGAACATGTTCCGCATCGTGACTGCTGGGAAACCCTTCACTCCGATGCTGCCGGCGAGCCGGTACGTGATCTCCTCGCCGAACTCGTTCACCCCGTGCAGCGCGTTGAACACCGTTACCATGAGCGCGACGGGCGTCAGCTTGGGATTGTTCAGCACTTCGTAATGGAATTGCTTTTCTCCCGTGCTGCTGTGAATGCTGAGCGTGACCGGAATCATCTCCGGCTGCCGGTCGAACACGCCCATGATTCCGGTGTGGCGATCCTGGACGAAAGCTCCCACCGACTCCGTGGTATTGACAATCTTGAAAGCGTTGAGTGGCGATGCCAGTGTCGCGAGGACCTCGGCCTTATTCATGGGCAGGTCAACCGAGCCGAACTGCAATAAAGGATGTCCGCAAGCCAGCAGCCGCTGCGGATCGACATAAGTGACGCTGCAGGTAGCCGCAATATCCATATCGCCGCGGACCAAGATGGCGCTCACGGCCGAGCCGGCTTCGAGCGGCTCAGGCTGCTTGTCGTTGCTCACCGATCCCGCGCCCATGACGGGGACAATTCCCGCCGAGGCGAACTGCCCTGCGAAAAGTTGAATCGCCTCCTCGGAGAATCCGTTGAAGACCAGCGGAGTCTCGATGGGCTTCAGGTAATTCGTAAAATCTCTTCCCGCAGAATCCGATGACGCGGGCAGCGCGGAGGCTTCGCCGGGCGCGGCAGTCTTGCCCGCAACCGCAGTCACTGAGGGCCTGACGGCAGAGGCGTCTTCGGCGGGCGAGCGGTCAAGCGCGCTGATTTCCAGCATGTCGGCGATGGGCGTAACCCCGGCTATCGGCTCCTTCGAAAATTCTCCGATGCGGAAGGCGAGCGCTCCGGCCAGCTTGCCGTCGAAATAAACCGGACTGCCGCTCATGCCCGCGACCACGCCCGTGTATTCCACCTTCTGCCCGTGCAGCCGCACCAGAATAATGTCGCCCTTCGGTCCATTCACGTTGTGCAACACGCCAAGCACTTCCACTTCCATGGCTTCCGGCTTCACGCCTTCAAACACGGTGTAAGCGACTCCGCGCATGCCGGTATGAATCTGGCTAAGGGTAATGATTTGAGGATTTTGGACCTTCTGCACCGACCCAGCAGAACCAGCCTGCATAGAACCGGCTTGGGCAGACGCAAAAGAAGGGAAAGACAGGCAAGCAAGGGCGATGAAGGAAGCTAGTTTTCTCATGAACCACGCTGGGAGGGATGATGCTAGCCCTACCCTATTTCGCATTAGACTCGGCCAAATTGTAAGTCATTGCCAGGAGGGGGAAATCGGAAGCCGGGCAAAACATCCCAATCGCGAATCTCTGCGTCTATACTAGCACAGGGAATTTTCGCTCCATAGCGTCTTAATCTCCATTTCCTCAGAGGCTTATATGTGTGCCAAATGGATGGTCCTGAACCGGCGGTCGCATTTCGAGAATTTCACCAGCCTCATGCTGGCTATTGTGCTCTCAATCCTTCTTTGTGGCGTCACTCCAGCATCCGGTCAAGACCAGTCACAAGCACCACCGCAAGACAACACGCAAAATAACGGCAAACCCAAGC
>Ga0210396_10004383_pt1 | contig 13834 bp, 9 predicted proteins | sample IncBWH17OmetaG_FD_155466 | JGI IMG/M metagenome (GOLD analysis project Ga0210396, IMG submission 155466) | Forest soil microbial communities from Barre Woods Harvard Forest LTER site, Petersham, Massachusetts, United States - Inc-BW-H-17-O ...
GATGAAATCGAAACGAAAAGAGATCACGCCGAACCGGGACGAGTGCTGGGTCGCGTGCTGCACTGGCACGAGCGAGCGCTGGGCTGGTCTTTGACGCGGCCCCTGATGCTTGGTCTGGTCTGCCTCGCGCTGGTGGCCGGCACGTGGTTCGGTTACAAGCAGCTGGGTTCCGACCTGCTGCCGGCGATGGATGAGGGCGGCTTTGTGCTGGACTACATCATGCCAGCAGGCAGCTCATTAACGGAGACGGACCGCGTGCTGGCGCATGTGGAGCGGATCCTGCGCAGCACGCCGGAGGTTGAAACCACATCGCGGCGTACCGGTCTGCAGATGGGATTGGCGGCAGTAACCGAGGCGAACACCGGCGACATCACTGTGAAGCTGAAGAGCAAACGCGATCGCAGCATCGATGAAGTGATGGCAGATGTACGCGAGCAGATCAAGAAGACCGAGCCACAGCTGGATGTCGAATTCACGCAAGTGCTGCAGGATATGATCGGCGATCTTTCCAACTCGCCCGAGCCGATTCAGATCAAGATCTTCTCCACCGATGCGGCGCTGCTGCAGAAGCTGGGACCGCAAGTAGGCGACGCCATCAGCAAAATCGCGGGCGTGGTCGATGTTCAGAACGGAATCGAGAACACGATCAGCGGACCGGCCACAAACTTCCAGGTAAATCCAACGGTTGCCGACCGCCTGGGCTTTACGCCGACCGAAGTCGCCGAAGACGCGACCTCCATCCTGGACGGTATCGAGGCCACCGTGCCGCTGATTGCGAATGGCCGGCCGTACGCGATTCGCCTGAGGCTGCCGGACGACACACGCACGTCGCTTGATTCCATCCAGAACACGGTGTTCAACAGCGCGACGGGCAAGCTTGCGTCGCTCGGGTCTCTAGCAACCATTCAGCAATTGCCGCCGCAGAACGAAATCCGCCGCGAAAACCTGCAACAGCTCGTCGTTGTGACGGGACGGCTGGAAGGATCGGATCTGGGCACGGCCATCAGCAAGGTGCAACAGATAGTTGACCAGATGCATCTGCCATCCTCCGTTCGCGTGGAGTACGGAGGCACCTATCAGGAGCAGCAGCAGTCATTCCACGAACTGCTGCGCGTGCTGCTGCTGGCGCTGGCGCTGGTCTTCGGCGTACTGCTGGCGGAGTTTCGGAATTTCGCCGCGCCGGTCGCAATTCTCACCTCGTCGGTGCTGTCCATCGCCGGCGTGGTGTTCGCGTTGCTGGTGACGGGAACGGACTTCAACGTCGCGTCGTTCATGGGACTGATCATGATCATCGGCATCGTGGCGAAGAACGGCATCCTGTTACTGGACGCAGACGAGCAGTATCGCGCCGAAGGTGTGGCCCCGCGTGAGGCGATGGTGCACGCGGCGCAGCGTCGGCTGCGGCCAATCGTGATGACGGCGATGGCGGCAATCTGCGGCATGCTGCCGCTGGCTTTCGCACTGGGCTCCGGATCGCAGATGCTGCAGCCGCTGGCCATTGCTGTGATCGGCGGCCTGATGGTGTCAATCGCGCTGAGCCTGATTGTGACGCCCGTGACCTACTACTTGATGACACGCTAAGGGAAAAAAAGGGCCAGCGAGAACGATGTCTCGCTGGCCATTCGGTTGTTGGGGGAACCTAAAGCGCTTTCCTCATTGCCGCTGACGAAACGCGCTAGCGGCCGACGACCAGCACCGTAAAGCTCTCGGGCACAATCGCGGGCCGTGGATGCGGGTTCTCCGCTGTGCCTGCGGGTCTGGGGCCAAATTGAGCGGTTGGAAGATAGATGCGGCCGTTGGCCGAGTCGAAGGCCATGGTGCGAGCGCCGCGCTGTGTGGTCACGTTCTGGACGACGGGAAAACCAGGCTTACCGGCGTCGACCACGGTCAGCGTTCCTTCACCGTTCGAAGAGAAGGCTAGCTTGTCCTTTGCGTTGAAGCCGGCGGCGTCTGGACCCTCGCCGATTTCGGGCGTGGCGAGCACCTTGCCGGTATCGGCATCCACCACCGCCATCTTCTTGCCGTCGCAGACCGCGAAGAGATGACGGCTGGCGGGATCGATGGCGAGGCCAGACGGCGAGTCGCAGCCGGCAAGTGGCCACTCCGCGGTGATCTTCTGCGCAGCAGCGTCGAAGCGGACAATCTCGTTCTTGCTCTCGATGTTGTCGTAGACATTCCCTTTACCGTCGGCTACTGGAAACTCCGGCTTGCCAGGCAATGGGACGGTGGCGACAACCTTCTGCGTTCTCGTATCAATAACAGTGGCGTTACTGCTGCGGCCATTGAAGGCCCACACGGTCTTCGTGACCGGCTCGTATGCGATGCCATCGGGATTGGTGCCGGCAGGAATGGAGGTCACAGTTTTGAGCGTTTTGCGATCGAAGACAACTACTGCATTGGCGCGGCCGTCGCTGATATATCCGTACTTCCCCGCTGCATCGAGCGCGACGCCGTGCGTGCCCTGCAGTCCGGTGATGGCGCCGATTACTTTCCCGCTGTCGCTATCCAGCACCTCCACACGGGCGCCATGCGTGACGTACAGACGGTGTGCCCCAGCATCTGCGGCAATGTAGTCCCAACCGCCTTCGCCACCAATCTTCCACTGCGTGATGAGGTGGTAGGATCCCTGGGCCAACGCGACCGACGGTACAGCGAGACTCAAAAAAGCGGTGGCGAACAGCACCGACCTGCAAGGACTTGCATTGCGTAGATAGAACATCCAGGCTCCGATTCGACGCGGGTTGCGACGCACTCAGCAGTTTTCCACTTCTCGATTAATTCAAGCTGAAGGGGTTGTCTGCAGGGATGGTTCGAAAGAAGCGGTATTTGCCGGCGCGGCGGCGCGCGGCAGGCGGACCACGGCAGTTGCACCATGGCCTGGCTCACTCTCGAGCACGATCTTGCCTCCTGCTTTCTCCACAATCGCCTTGCAGATGGCGAGCCCGAGGCCGGTACCGCCTGTGTTTCGGCTGCGCGAAGGATCGCCTCGCGAGAAGCGCTCGAAGACATGTGGCAGGAGTTCGGGCTCAACACCATCGCCGTGGTCTTCGACACGCAACTCGACCGTGTCCATGTCTGCGTGCAGCAGCACTTTGATCTCGGTCCGCGGCGGACTGTGCTGCAGCGCGTTCAACAGCAGGTTGGAGCACAGCAGGCCACATTCCTCGCTTAAGAGGGAAACGAAGGCGGGCTCGTTTGCAGCAAGCGTAAGTGTGACCCAGCGGAGCTCTGCCATGGACTGAAAGTGCTCCGCAGTCGAGGCGACAGCTGCGGCTAGATCCGCAGTGCCAGCGGCATGCTCTGATTGGGAAGGCTGTTCCGCGCGTGCTAGTGTCAGCATGCGCGCAACGATCTCTTCCATCCGCTCGCAGTCCACCAAGCTCACTTCCACGCCCGCCGCATATTCCTCGGTTGTGCGCTGGCGCATGGCAAGCAGCTGCAGCGAAGATTTGACGACCGCGACCGCGGTCTTCAATTCGTGCGCGGCATCGCTCACAAAGCGACGCTGCTGGGAGAACGAGGCTTCCAGGCGCTGCATGGCCGCTGAAAGAGCGGAGGCCAGAGGGGCCAGCTCGCGCGTCTCCACTGCACTCTCCGGAGCCTGGAAGCTCCAACGATGAATCGATATCTTCTCTGCCTCGCTCGCGAGCTGGCGCATGGGCGTCAGTCCGCGGTGCAACAGCCATGCCATCAGCACCCCGGTGACGATGAGCAGTACGAGATTGGAGAGCGAGAAGAAGATGATGGCATTACGCACCTGATGCCAAACGTGCGAAGTGGGCGAGCCGTAGACGACGAGAATATGACGCGGCCTGCCGCCGCCTTTGTCGCCCGGATCCACCACACGCAGCCCGTGTAGCGTGAGGACGCGGTAATGGCGGCCTGCGATTCTGGTGAGATAAATGCGGTCTTCGCTGGAACTTACATCGTCCGGCTCGGGTCCCTGCCAATTGACCGAGCGTCCAAGAAGACGCCCATTGCTGTCCCGCACTTCATAGACGTCATCTGCAGGCAGTTGCAGACCGGTGCGGTCCAGCATCACATTATCCGCAGGATCCTCGGCATCCTGCACTGCCCCGAGGAGTGAATCGGCGCGCCCCTGCAACATGATGTCGAAGGAGCGTAGATGCGCATGGCGCTCGTACGCAGCGGCCAGAGCGATGACCGCCACGGCAAAGATGAGCTCGACGAGCAGCACGGACAAGATCAGCCGGCGGGAGAGAGATCGCCGCTTCATCCTGCACTCTCGGGGTCCGCCACCAGGCGGTAGCCGCGGCCGCGCAATGTCTCGACCGCCTGCTGGTCGCTGTGGGCCATCAGCTTCTTACGCAGGTTGGAAATATGGGCCTCGATCACATTCGAGTGGTGTTCCCAGTTGTAATCGTAGAGGTGCTCGAGCAACTCGCGCTTGGAGACGATGACGCGTGGGCGATGCACCATGTATTCAAGAATGCGGTACTCTGTCGGCGAAAGATCGACGAGCCGGCCGGCGCGGCGCACTGTCTGTTCCAGCGTATTTACTTCAATGTCGGCAATGGCGAGAACAGGATGTGATGCGCCCTTGCCCCGGCGGATAAGGGCCTTGGCGCGCGCTATGAGTTCGCCCAGGTCAAAAGGTTTGCTGAGGTAGTCGTCCGCGCCGGCGTTGAGCAACTCGATGGTGGAAGCGGCGCCATCTTTCGCCGTAAGGATGAGGACTGGGGTTGAGTTATCGCGCGAGCGCAGGCGCCGCAGCATCGTGAGGCCGTCCACTTTGGGCAACATCAGATCCAGCACAATAAGGTCGTAGCAGCCCTGCCTGGCCAGTTGCTCTCCCAGTTCACCGTCCTCGGCGCAATCGACTGCGAAGCCAGGGCCTTCGCGCAGAGCAGCGGCGAGATTGTCCGCGAGCCGCACTTCATCTTCCACGACCAGGACGCGCATCGGGATCAGTTTCCTCGAGTCCATGTTAAGTCAGCATGAAGAGGGAGCGAGAAGGGCCGCAGGGCCCGTGTTGGGCGGACTGATAGGGCCGTGGATTGCGTCCTGACGAGGGGTGGTGGAGAATGGCGTGCGGAAAGTAAAACGCTTAAATCTATCCACAGCAAAGGACTCCGGATGCCCAAGAACGATTCGCTGCTGAGGCGCACTTTTCTGAAGCAGGCCGCCGGGGCGATCGGCGCCGCTTCGCAAATGGGAGCATGGCCAGCGCTCGGTGAGGCGACGCAAAAGGAGACATCGGTTGGACCTTCTGCGGCTCTGAATGAGGCCGCGTTCCCGCGTGTTTTCACCGGTCGCAAGCTGAAGATGATCGCCTTTCCGCTGGGCGGCGTGGCTGCGGGCAGCGTGTCGCTCGGCGGACGTGGGCAACTGCGCGACTGGGAGATCTTCAATCGACCCAACAAGGGCTACTCGCCCGCGTATGCCTTCCCATCGATCTGGGCGCAAAGTGGCGATGCGAAGCCGATTGCGCGCGTGTTGGAGGCGCGAATACTTCCACCGTATGAGGGACAGGATGGACTGGGGGCGAACAACGCACCCGGGCTGAGCCGACTGGATGCGGCGACCTTCACCGGAGCCTATCCGCTGGCACACATCGCGTTCGAGGACCGCACGCTGCCCGTGACGGTGGAGTTGGAGGCATTTTCTCCGTTCATTCCGCATCAGGCGGATGACTCGGGGCTGCCCGTGGCAATTCTGCGATACCGCGTGACGAATACAAAGAGTGTGGGCGCGAAGGTGAGCATCGCATGGTCGCTCGAGAATCCAGTAAAGGCTGCCGGCCCCGCCCCACCGCCGGCGGCGGGGACGGAAGACGATCCGCGACAGAATATGTATCGATCAAACGCGAGGATGGCGGGATTGACGATGAGTAATCCCGCGTTGCCGGAGAGCGATTCGATGCGCGGAACGCTCGCGCTGGCCGCGTTGGCCGGGCCTGGCGTGCAGGTGTCGCACTGGCGTGGATGGCCCCAAGGGCGCTGGTGGAACTCTCCGATGCTTTTCTGGGATGCCTTTTCTGCGAAGGGCGACCTAGGTCCGGAACCGGAGCAGCGCAACGCAGTCGGCGTGGTGCTGCAGAGCGCAACAATTGCGCCGCGGCAGTCACAGACTTTTACCTTTCTGTTGGCGTGGCACTTCCCCAATCGCACGCCGGAGTGGTGTGGCTGGGACGCGCCGAAGGGCAAGGGCGACACGCGCATTGGCAACTACTATGCGACACGCTTTATCGACGCATGGGCCGCAGCGGACTACACGGCGGAGCATCTGGATTCACTGGAGAGTCGGACGCGGCTCTTCGCAGAGGCGTTCCGCGAGAGCACTTTGCCTGCAGCAGTAAAGGAGGCAGCAAGCGCGAACCTGTCGACGCTCGCATCGACGACGTGCTTCCGGACGGCTGACGGTGAGTTTCACGGGTTCGAGGGAGCCGACGACACGCGCGGCTGCTGCTTCGGCAATTGCACGCATGTGTGGAACTATGAGACGGCCACTGCGTTTCTTTTCCCTTCTTTTGCGCGGTCGCTACGCAAGGCGTCGTTCGGCTATTCCATGGACGAGGCGGGGGCTATGCGCTTCCGGCAGCTGCTACCGGATGGATATGACCGATTTGGCTGGGCCGCAGCCGACGGACAGATGGGCCAGATTCTACATGCATATCTGGACTGGAAGTTGTCCGGCGACGACGCGTGGCTGCGCGCGATGTGGCCGCGTTTGAAGAAGGCGATCGAGTTCGCGTGGGTCCCCGGTGGCTGGGATGCGAATCGAGACGGGGTGATGGAAGGAGTGCAGCACAATACGTACGACGTGGAGTTCTACGGGCCGAATCCACTGTGCGGCATCTTCTACCTGGGGGCGTTGCGCGCGAGCGAGGAGATGGCGCAGCGGATGGGCGACACTGCTTCCGCTGCGGAGTATCACCGCCTCTTCACGCAGGGCAGCCGGTGGATCGATGCGAATCTGTTCAATGGCAAGTACTACGTGCAACAGGTGCGCGGTTATCGCAACGATCAGATCGCGCCGCATCTACGCGGCGACATGGGGGCAAATGAGACAGAGCATCCGGAGTATCAAGTGGGAGATGGCTGCCTCGTCGATCAGTTGCTAGGCCAATATCTGGCGGATGTCGCAGGACTGGGAGATCTGGTCTCCCGCAAGAACATGGCATCGACTTTGCGAACGATCTACGATTCGAACTACAAACGGACGCTGCTGGAGCATGACAACGTGGAACGCACCTTCGCGCTGAATGACGAGGCCGCGGTGCTGGTCTGCAGTTATGCGGAAGGCAAGCGACCACGCATTCCCTTCCCTTACTACGCGGAGGTCTTTACGGGCCTCGAGCATGCGACGGCCGCGATGATGATGTATGCGGGGATGATCGACGAAGGAACCGAATACATCGCCAATACGCGTGCGCGTTATGACGGCGAAAAGCGGAATCCCTGGGACGAGGCGGAGTGTGGCCATCACTACGCACGGGCCATGTCATCGTGGTCCAGCGTGGTTGCACTGAGTGGGTTCGATTACGACGGGGCAATGGAGGCCGTCACTGCCATTCCGCGGCTGCCGCATCGCACCTTTCGCAGCTTCTGGGCGAGCGGAACCGGATGGGGCGAGTTCTCGTACGCTAGGGACAGCAGCGGCGGGACGCTCTTCACACTCCGCGTCCTTGCCGGCAATCTGCGCTGTCGTTCGATTCAGATTACGGCTGCTGCAATCACGACACAGTTACTCGTTGGGAGCAAGGAGTATGCGCACGGCGTCACGAGCAACGGCAACCTGGCGCTATTTGAGACCCAGCAAACGATCGTGATCGCAGAAGGCGAAGAGCTAAAGATCGAGGCCAGCGCTTGAGACCCACTATCGTTTTCGTCGGAGGCTTTCTCGGCGCGGGCAAGACAACGCTGATCCTTGCCGCCGCCCTCGAGTTGAGAAAGCGCGGTATGCGCTGCGCCGCGATCCTGAATGATCAGAGCGAGGGGCTGGTCGACACACAGCTTGCGGCGTTGCGTGGCGTGCCGAGCGGCGAAGTCACGGCTGGGTGTTTCTGCTGCCGCCTTTCCGACCTGACGGCGGAGCTCGAAGCGATGCTGGCGTACTCGCCCGACGTGATCTTCGCAGAACCGGTCGGCAGCTGCACGGACATCTCTGCGACGGTGCTGCATCCCTTGCTGGCGCAACAGCGGGCATACCGGCTGGCTCCCTTCACCGTGCTGGTGGACCCGATTCGCGCAATGCAGGTGACACGGCGAGGCGCGGACGACGACATCGCCTTTCTGTTTCACAAACAGTTGCAGGAGGCAGACCTGGTGTGTGTGACGAAGTCGGATTTGGGCGGCCGTTGCCCTGATCTGGCTGTGCCGCACATACGTCAGATCAGCGCACTCAGCGGCCAGGGAGTAGCCGGGTGGTTGGATGAGGTGCTTGCGGGTGAACTGTCCACGCGCAAGGATGTGCTCGACATCGACTACGAAAGATACGCGCAAGCCGAGGCGGCGCTGGCGTGGCTAAACTTTCGCGGGACCTTCGAGGCGCACGCTCCTGTTTCGCCCGCGATGCTGCTTGGGCCATGGTTGGATGGCATGGATCGCTCTTTGACCGAGGCGCAGATCGACATCGTTCATCTGAAGACAATGGCGGAGACACCCACCGGCTATGTGAAAGCGGCACTATGCGCCAATGGGCAGGAGCCGGTAGTCGAGGGCGTACTGGATGCTTCGCCGTCGACGCGGCACGAACTCATACTGAATATCCGCGCCCTGGGAGACCCGGAGAGGATGGCCGAGATCGTTAAACGGGAGCTTGAGCGGCTCGATGGCCGTTGGATGGAGCGCGCGACGCGTTGCTTTCGCCCGGCAGTACCACGGCCGGAACGGCGCGTGCTGCCCGAGGAGATCGCTATTCGCGACTAACCTATAGCACCTCTGCCAGCCGACGGATGCCCTCGCGAATCTGTGTGACCGTGAGATTCGCATAACCGAGCACAAACCCTGGCTTCGCCGGCGGCCTGAGATAGTAGCCGGCGATGCCATAGATGCCGACGCCCGCTGCAGCGGCGCGCGCGATGGTTGCGGACTCGGATACTTTTGCATGCGGCCACAGCACGATGTGGGTTCCGGAGCGGCTCCCGCTGACGGTGACTCGATCGGCGAGGTGCTGCTCGATAGCCTCCAGTAGCGCGGCGCGACGCGTCGTGTTCGCGCGACGCGTACGGCGCAGATGCCGCTCATACGCGCCGGAAGCGATGAACTCAGCCAGCGTTTCCTGCTCCAGAATCGCGGTATGGCGATCCGCCAGCCACTTCGCTGCAATAAATGCGGAGACTAGCGGCCGCGGCGCCACTACGTAGCCGATGCGCAGTGCGGGGAACATGGTGCGTGAAAAGGTGCCAATGTACAGTACTCTGCCATCGCGGTCGAGGCTCTGCAGTGGCTCCACAGGTTCGCCCTCGTAGCGGAACTCGCCATCGTAATCGTCTTCGACAACGACGGCGTTGGCGCGTCGCGCCCAGGCAAGCAGCGCCAGCCGTCGCTGCAGTGGAAGTACCGCGCCAGTGGGAAACTGATGGGTCGGCGTGACCAACGCGAGTCTGGCATGATGCGGCATCCGGCTCAGGTCGATACCATCCTGATCGACTTGCACCGGCCGCACGCGGAGGCGCGCCGCCAGAAGCACCTGCCTCATGCCGTGGTATTGCGGGTCTTCGACAGCGACTACGTCGCCCGGATTCATCAAGAGACGAATGGCTAAATCGAGGGCCTGCTGAGAACCGTTGACGATCACCACCTGCGATACGTCACAGTGGATAGCACGCGATCGCTGCAGGTGCCCCGCAATAGCCTCGCGCAGGGCCATGTCACCCGCAGCCGCGCCATAATCGAAGGAGCGCAGTGGGGCGCTCCTAGTCCGACGCAGCAGGATGCGGCGCCACGCCTCCATCGGGAACTCATCCAGCGAGCATTGCCCGTAGACGAAGTCATAACGTATCGGGCTCCGCCCGCGAAGGCCAGGCTCGCCAATCGGTGAAAGACCACGACGAGCGACGGAGGTTGCGGCCTTACCGAAGTTGGAGAGCCGCAGCGGAGCCGCGCGCTGCAGTACTGGTGACGCCGCGGGATGCAGGTGTTCCGAGACGTAGGTTCCGGATCCGCGACGGCCGGTAATGAAGCCCTCTGCCATGAGTTGGTCGTACGCCTGCACCACCACCGTTCGAGAAATAGAATTCTCCTCAGCAAGTTCACGCGTGGAAGGCAGCGGTTCGCCCGGCCTCAGCACGTGTTCCATGATGCCCTGACGAATCCAGAGATAAACCTGACGTGAGAGGGATACGGCGCCGCGCTTAAGTGGTATTAACATGGCGACATAAAGTGGACCTTTCAAAATACCAAATGATGGTTGAGCATTGGATGCATGATGAAACAGGCGGGCAATCTTTTCGCAATCGCGGCACTTCTGCTGCCGGCGGCAGCGGGAAGATGGTACTGGCACCAGTCTGGCGGCATGGTGGCAGCGCAGGTTACGCATGCCGATGGACAACACGATGGACAGCACGACTTCGATTTCTACGTAGGCAAATGGCGCCTTCATAACCGCCGTCTGGTGCACCCTCTCACTGGATCGAAGGAGTGGGTGGAGTTCAGTGGCACCTCCGTGGCTCGGAAGCTGTGGGATGGACGCGCAAATGTGGATGAGTTCGAGGCAGATAGTCCGTCTGGCCATATCGAAGGAATGACAGTCCGGCTTTACAATGCGGACACCCACGAATGGAGCATTTACTGGGCGAACGGCAAAGCCGGCGCCTTCTCCGTGCCGGCGACTGTCGGCCACTTCACGAATGGACGCGGTGAATTCTACGATCACGAGAAGATCGGCGGAAGGCCGGTATTCGTGCGGTTCATCTGGCAGGTGCAGTCACCCACGCAATGCCACTGGGAGCAAGCCTTCTCCACGGATGAAGGCAAGACCTGGGAGACCAATTGGACTATAGATTCGACACAAGTGGAGGCTTCCGCCCTTTGACGGACCGCACAACCGTACGCCGGCTTCCGCAGCGCGGCGCTTATGACTCGACAACCATCCGAGCAATTCTTGATGCCGGATTTCTCGCACACGTGGGCTTCTGCGTGGACGGCCAGCCATTCGTCATACCCACGCTGTATGGGCGCGTTCGCGATGCCGCAGAACCGGACCGGCTATATCTCCACGGTTCGGCCGCCAGCCGCATGCTCCGTGAGCTCGCGACTGGCGTACCTGCCTGCGTCACGGTCACGCACGTAGACGGAATCGTGCTTGCGCGGTCCGCATTTCATCACTCCATGAACTACCGCTCGGTAGTCGCCTTCGGGACGGCACGCAAAATCGACGACATCCAGGGCAAGGCGGAGGCGATGCACGTGATCTCCGACCACCTGATCGCAGGCCGATGGGAAGAGGTGCGCAGCCCCACCGCGAAGGAGTTGAAGGCCACTTCTGTGCTGGAGTTCACCATCGAAGAGGCGTCGGCGAAGACCCGCTCCGGGCCGCCGATGGATGACGAGGAAGATTACGCGCTGCCGGTCTGGGCGGGAGTCGTGCCCCTTCATCTGCGGGCGGCCGTTCCGTTGCAGGACCCGAGGCTCGCGAACGGCATGCCCATGCCTGCGTATGTACGCAGGTTCCACGCAAATGTCGAGGAAAGTTAAGGGCCGCTCACGCGTGAGCCACTTCACGGGTAGGCGTATCGAAGTTTCCATTTTCATTCGTTGAATGCGGCGGCCGATGGGCACGCCGAAAAATCCGGCAATCCAACTGCGATGTCGGCCACCTCGCATTATGCTGGGTGGCGGATGAATCGACGAACTTTCCTCGCCTCAACAGGCGTATTGCTGGCAGACCAGATACTCTCGCAAGCCGCTCCGGCGTGGGCTGCAGATAAACGGCGCACGCACTACGCGCTGCGCATCGAGCCATGCAAGCTTGAAATTGCGCCAGGCATCGTGATCGACACCATCGGTTACAACGGGCAGGTGCCCGGCCCTCTTCTGCGCCTGCGCGAGGGTATCCCGATCAGCATTGACGTGGTGAACCAGAGTGCCAGGGCAGAGATCGTCCACTGGCACGGCCTGGCCACCGACTCGCTGAATGACGGCGCAATGGAAGAGGGCTCGCCGATGATTCCCGCCGGCGGGACGCTGCGCTATCACCTCACACCGCGGCCCACTGGGACTCGCTGGTATCACACGCATGCCACCGCCGGAGCGGATCTTACCGCCGGTGGATACACCGGCCAATTCGGCTTTCTTCTCGTGGAGGGCGGGCATGATCCCGGTCGCTACGATCAGGAAGTCTTTCTGGCTATCCATCACTGGGAACCATCGTTCGTCCCCATGGTGGAAACGATGCGGGAGGTGTCCGCGAACGCGCCGCTTACTTCAGGTTCTGACGTCGGGTACAAATACGCGACGATCAACCAATACACGCTTGGCGCGGGAGAACCGATCCGGGTGAAGCGGGGCCAATGCCTGCTGATGCATCTGCTAAACGCCAGCGGCACAGAGAACGTTGTTCTTGCATTGCCCGGCCACACCTTTCGGGTCATCGCGATGGATGGCAACCCTGTGCCCAATCCGGTGGCAGTGGAGGTCCTATCGATAGCCGTAGCCGAGCGAGTCGACGCCATCGTTGAAATGAACTCTCCCGGGGTGTGGGTTCTGGGGTCGACGCTTGCGAAAAGCCGCGCCATGGGTCTGGGCATCGTGGTCGAGTACGCTGGCGCCATCGGGACGGCAGTCTGGCGCGATCCCGCGCCGGCGGAATGGGACTACTCACTCTTCGCCGATCCGACAAAGGCCTTTGAGCCGGATGAGACTTTCACTCTTACCTTTCGCGACATAGGACCGATGAATGGATCCCGATTCGATAGCTGGACCATCAACAACCAGTCGTGGCCGAAGATTGATCCGCTTCACCTCCGCCAAGGACGCCGTTACCGGATGATCTTTCGCAACGGTAGTGGGGATCAGCACTCGATGCATCTTCACCGCCACACATTTGAGGTCACACGCGTGGGCACAAAGGAGTTCAGCGGACTGCGCAAGGATGTTGTCAACGTGATGCCGCTCGACTCCGTCGCCGTCGATTTCGTAGCAGACAGTCCTGGCGACACACTGCTGCACTGCCATCAGGCGTTGCATATGGATTTCGGATTCATGCAGCTCATGAAATATGCGGGCTGACATGAGAGGGACCTGGAGATCGAGGAAGAGAAGCCGGTGGTTGCTTTGGCCAACGATGATTTGCGCGGTTGCGTGGGCTGGCGGAACGCGACACTCGATCGGCACACAGTCCCGTAGCCGAGAAACGATAGCGCCGGCACGAGATTGGCCCGTCTATGGCGGTCAAAAGGCCGACGATCATTACTCGCCGCTCGCGCAGATCAATCGAGACAATGTCGGCAAGCTGGCAGTCTCCTGGACCTATGAGACCGGCGAGAAGGGCGCTGGCCTGCAGACGAGCCCGCTGATTGTTGGACGAACACTGTATGCGTATACGCCCACGCAGAAGGTCATCGCGCTCGACGCTGCAACGGGAAAGCTGCTCTGGCGTTTCGACTCAGGCGTGGCTGGCACGCAGCCGGTACGGGGCCTAAGCTGGTGGACGGACAGTTCTAAAAATGGTTCGGGAAGCCGGCTCTTCGCCGGCATTGCAAATTTTCTCTACGCACTCGACCCACGCGATGGCAAACCAATCACGAGCTTCGGAGAAAACGGCCGCATCGACCTTCGCAAAAATCTTCGCGGGGATTATCGCGAACAATCGATCGCACTGACCACGCCGGGCATCGTTTACAAGGACCTGATCATCGTGGGCGGACGCA
>Ga0210396_10004385_pt1 | contig 13832 bp, 11 predicted proteins | sample IncBWH17OmetaG_FD_155466 | JGI IMG/M metagenome (GOLD analysis project Ga0210396, IMG submission 155466) | Forest soil microbial communities from Barre Woods Harvard Forest LTER site, Petersham, Massachusetts, United States - Inc-BW-H-17-O ...
CGAAGCTTGGTTCTGATTAAATCAGAACCGGGCTTCGCATTTTTCGTTTTGACGCGTTTTCTTTACGCGAACCGGTGCCCACTTCACTCGAAAACGCTTTGATGACGATCCAGCAATCCATCCAAGTGCCACCCGAATCCGTGCCCTCAGACGCCGCGCCGGCCACCGAAGTCGCGGCGCGCGTGACGCCGATGATGGAACAATATCTCGAGATCAAAGCCGCCAATCCCGGGCTGCTGCTGTTCTACCGAATGGGCGATTTCTACGAGCTGTTCTTTGAAGACGCCGAAATCGCCTCGCGCGCGCTCGGCATCATGCTGACCAAACGCGGCAAGCACCAGGGCATGGACATCCCGATGTGCGGCGTCCCGGTGGAGCGCTCCGAGGACTATCTGCATCGGCTGATCGCATCCGGCCATCGCGTCGCGGTGTGCGAGCAGATGGAAGACCCCGCGGCGGCACGGGCGCGCGGCAACAAGAGCGTGGTGCGCCGCGACGTGGTGCGGCTTGTGACGCCGGGCACGCTGACCGAAGACACGTTGCTGGATGCGCGTACCAACAATTACCTGCTGGCGATCGCGCGGGCGCGCGCCTCCGCGGGCAGCGACCGCATCGGACTGGCCTGGATCGATATCTCGACCTCCGAATTCATCGTCACGGAATGCTCCACCGCCGAACTGGCCGCGACGCTGGCGCGGATCGATCCCAACGAAGTCATTGTCACCGACGCGCTGTATGGCGATCCCGATCTGGGTTCAATCTTGCGCGAATTGCCGGCGGTGACGCCGCTGACCCGCGATGTCTTCGACAGCGCCACCGCCGAGCGGAGGCTGTGCGATTATTTCGCGGTCGCCACTATGGATGGCCTCAGCGCGATGTCGCGGCTGGAGGCGACCGCCGCGGCCGCGGCCGTCACCTATATCGACCGCACCCAGGTGGGCAAACGTCCGCCGCTGTCGCCGCCGGCGCGCGAGGCCGCCGGCACCACGATGGCGATCGATCCCGCCACCCGCGCCAATCTCGAACTGACGCGAACCCTGGCCGGCGAGCGGCGCGGCTCGCTGCTCGATGCCATCGATTGCACGGTGACCCCGGCGGGATCGCGGCTGCTCGCGCAAAGACTGGCGGCGCCGCTCACCGACAGCGCCGGGATCGCGCGACGGCTCGATGCCATCGCGGTGTTCGTTGCCGATACTTCAACTCGCGACGAACTTCGCACCACGCTGCGCGCGGCGCCGGACATGTCGCGCGCGCTGGCGCGCCTGTCAGTCGGACGCGGCGGCCCGCGCGATCTGGCGGGATTGCGCGACGGCATCCTCGCCGCCGACCGGGCGCTGGCCCAGCTTTCCGGGCTTGAGAATCCGCCACAGGAAATCGCAGCGGTGATGGAGGCGTTGCGCCGTCCGTCACGCGACCTGGCGCGAGAATTCGAGCGCGCGCTGGCCGAGCAATTGCCGCTGATCAAACGCGACGGCGGCTTCGTGCGCGAAGGCTATGAGCCGGCGCTCGACGAGACTCGCAACCTGCGTGATGCCTCGCGCCTCGTCGTTGCCTCGATGCAGGCGCGCTATGCCGAGGATACCGGCGTCAAGGGATTGAAAATCCGCCACAACAATGTGCTCGGCTATTTCGTCGAGGTCACCGCGCAACACGGCGACAAGCTGATGGCGCCGCCGCTGAATGCGACCTTCATCCATCGCCAGACATTGGCCGGCCAAACCCGCTTTACGACCTCTGAACTCGGCGAGATCGAAGCGAAGATCGCCAATGCCGGCGACCGCGCACTCGGGCTGGAACTGGAAATCTTCGAGCGGCTCTGTGCGCTGGCGATTGCGGCCAGCGAGGATCTGCGCGCGGCCGCGCACGCCTTCGCGCTGCTCGACGTCGCAACTGCGCTGGCAAAGCTCGCGGTCGACGACAATTATGTGCGGCCCGAGGTCGATGCCTCGCTCGGCTTCGCCATCGAAGGCGGACGCCATCCGGTAGTCGAGCAGGCGCTCAAGCGCGACGGCCAGCCGTTCATTGCCAATGCCTGCGACCTGTCACCGGGGCCGGCGCAGAAATCCGGCCAGATCTGGCTGATCACCGGTCCGAACATGGCGGGTAAATCGACCTTCCTGCGCCAGAACGCGCTGATCGCGCTGATGGCGCAAACCGGCGCCTTCGTGCCGGCGGCGCGGGCGCGCATCGGAATCGTGGATAGGCTGTTCTCGCGCGTCGGCGCGGCGGACGATCTGGCGCGCGGGCGTTCCACCTTCATGGTGGAGATGGTGGAAACCGCCGTCATTCTCAATCAGGCCAGTGAACGCTCGCTGGTGATCCTCGACGAGATCGGCCGGGGCACCGCGACCTTCGACGGGCTGTCGATCGCCTGGGCCGCGATCGAGCATCTGCACGAGGCCAATCGCTGCCGCGCGCTGTTCGCCACGCATTATCATGAACTCACGGCACTCTCGGCGAAGCTGCCGCGGCTGTTCAATGCGACCGTGCGCGTCAAGGAATGGCATGGCGACGTAGTGTTCCTGCATGAAGTGCTGCCGGGTTCTGCCGATCGTTCCTACGGCATTCAGGTGGCGAAGCTTGCGGGCCTGCCTGCGCCGGTGATCGCGCGCGCCAAGTCAGTGCTGGCCAAACTGGAAGCGCAGGACCGCGGCCAGACCGCGCGCGCGCTGGCCGACGATCTGCCGCTGTTCGCGGTGCCGTCGCGCGCCGCTGCCGAGCCCGCGCCGCCGAGTGACGCGGAGAAGCTGATGGAAGCCGTCAAGGCGTTGCATCCGGACGAGATGTCGCCACGCGACGCGCTGGAAGCGCTGTATGCCTTGAAGGCGAAATTGCCGAAGCAGTAAGCCCTCGTAGCCCTCGTAGCCCGGATGAGCGAAGCGAAATCCGGGGCCGTCATGACGTCCGCTCCCCGGATGTCGCTTCGCTCATCCGGGCTACGAGCGAGCGGCGATCAGCGCACCACGCGCCTCCGCCCGATCCACCACAGCCCAAGATTCCAGCTCACGCCGGTCGCCAGCGCCAGACTAAGGGCGATCGCCGAGCCGAATCGAACGGCGGCGACCTGCAATACCGCAATCGCGACGCCGAATCCCATCAGGCCCCAGCCGCCATTCGCAATCACGGCCGCGGTCGGCGGCCCGCCGATGCGCGGGTGCAGGATCAGGATCATGCTGCTCAACACCATCGGAAACAGGGCGATGGTGCCGCTCACGCCGGCGCCGACCCAGCCTGACAGCGCGACGACAATGGCGACCAACGTGGCCACCAGCGCCGCGCGCAGCGGGATGTCGTACCAGCGGCGGGTAATCAGCGGCATCTTGACGTGACGGAAGCGCCGCAACAGCGGCAGGCAGATCGCAAACGCAATGGCATTGGCGACGAGACCGCCGACGAGCGACCATTGGACGGTTCGCATCAGTGCGGCCAACACGACCCAGACCGCGACTGCGCCGGCACAACTCACGGCCACGTTGCGGCGTTGCGCCAGCATGACATAGGTCAGGCAATAGAAAATGGTCGCGGCGTTGATCGGCAGGCTTGCTCGCGCGCCCTCGGCGATGAAGGCCGCATCGTGATCGAGCGCCAGAAAAACGTAAGAAGGGCCGGCCGAAATCGGCAGCGTGGCGATCAGCGCGCCGATCACCGGCCCCGCGCGCTCGGTGATCGCCGCCGCCGACACCACAAAGGCGGCCGTGACCACCATGCGCAGGACCAGCGCCAGGATGAAAGTGAGTTCGGGGGACATATTTTCTAACCGTCGTCCCGGCGAACGCCGGGAGCCATGACTACAACCGTTCGCGTTGCACGAAAGTCGGCCAACAGCATTTCTTAGGACACGGCGTCGCGATGAGCGCAAGTGCTCACGTGGGGATCCCGGCTTTCGCCGGGACGACGATAGGATGTGTGTTTAGACCCGCTGCATCGTCACCGAAATCTTCGGGCCGTTCTTGATGGTCTGGTAGACCACGCAATAGCGTTCGGTGAGTTTCAGCAGCAGATCGAGTTTGTCCTGCGGCGCCGGTGTATCGACGTCGAAGCGCAGGCGGATTTCCGCAAAGCCGACCGGCGCTTCCTTGTCGACGCCGAGCGTGCCGCGAAAATCGAGGTCGCCTTCGGCGGTCACGATGCCGGTTTTCAGTGGCACTTCAATGGCGGTCGCCACCGATTTCAGGGTGACGCCGGCGCAGGCGACCAGCGCTTCCAGCAGCATGTCGCCGGAACACAATTCAAGCCCGGAGCCGCCGGTGGCGGGATGCAGGCCGGCGACCGCCAGCGCGCGGCCGGTCTCGACTTTGCAGGCGATGCCTTCATTATCGATCGACCCCTTGGCTTTCAGCGTGATGAAAGCGGCCGTTGGATCGGATTTGTATTTGTCCTTGATCGGGGCCTGCGTGGCGCGGAGTTCGGCAGCGTCCATTTTTCTCTCCCGGCTATTATTCGTATTGGATGTAACGGGTGGGAGCGCGGATGTCACCACCACAACGCTTCGCCCGCTGTCGATTTCGGATCGGCATCCGGCACGTTGCGGTCGAGCGAGCGGTCCAGCGCGGTCAGCACGCGGCGCTTGAAATTGTCGAACAGCGGCGAATGGCGATCGCGCGGCCGCGCCAGATTGATCTTGATCTCCTCGAACAGACGGCCCGGCCGCGGCCGCATCACCAGGACGCGATCGGCCAACACGGCCTCGTCGACATCATGGGTCACCAGCACCAAAGTCGGCCGTGTATCGGCCCACAGATCGAGCAGATGATCCTGCAAATCCCGCCGCGTGAAGGCGTCCAGCGCCGAAAAAGGCTCGTCGAGCAGCAGCACTTCCGGCTGCGGCACCAGCGCCCGTGCAATCGCCACGCGCTGCGCCTGTCCGCCCGAGAGTTCGCGTGGCCACGCATCGGCCTTGTCGGTAAGACCGACCCGCGCCAGCGCGAGCGCCACCTTCTCGCGGCGAAGCGCGGCCGGCAGTTCCGACAGCCCGAAGCCGATATTGTCGGCAACGCTGAGCCAGGGAAGCAGGCGCGGTTCCTGAAAGATGATGCCGATTTTGGCATGCGGCGCCGAGATATTTTCATTGTCGAGCGTCACGGTGCCCGATGTGGCGCGCTCAAGGCCGGCGATGGCGCGCAGCAGGGTCGACTTTCCGCAGCCGGAGCCGCCGATGATGGCGATGATTTCGCCGAGACTGATGTCGGCGGAGAAACGCTGCAGCGCGTGGACGCCGTTGGGATAGGTTTTCCCGATGGCATTGAGGACCAGCATCAGGCCGCTCCGCCTTGGCGACCGAACGCATCCTGCCAGCGCAACAATGGCGCGCAGGCAATTTCGATCAGCCAGTCGGTGGTCTTGCCGAGGATCGCGAAGATCACGATCGCGGCCAAAATTTGCGCCGGCTTGCCGAGTTGCTGGCCGTCGATCAGGAGATAGCCGAGTCCCTCGGAGGCGCCCATGAATTCGGCGGCGACCACGAACATCCAGCCGAGCCCGAGGCCGACCCGAAGCGCCACCACATAGGCCGGCAATACCGCGGGCAGCAAAATCCGGCGGATCATCGCCGGTCCAGAGAGACGAAAGGTGCGGCCGACCTCGACGATCTTGCGATCGACCGAGAGGATCGCGCCCATCACCCCGAGATAGACCGGGAAAAATACCCCGACGGCGATCAGTGCGATTTTCGAGGTCTCGAAAATGCCGAGCCAGAGGATGAACAGCGGCACCCAGGCGATCGACGGTATCGCGCGCAATGCCTGCACGGTCGGATCGAGCAGCCGGCGCGCCAGCCCCCAATAGCCCGAGACGGCGCCAAGTATAGTGCCGGCGATGACGCCGAGGCCGAAGCCCAGGAAGACGCGCGTCAGCGTCGCCGTGATGTGACGCACGAGGTCGCCGCTGCGCGCAAGCTCCACGATGGTTGCGAATATCTTGGTCGGCGGCGGCACCAGCCGTCCATTGGACAGGCCGAGCCAGACGACGATTTCCCACGCCAGCGCCAGACCAACCGGCAGCAGCAATCCCAGCGCCGGCCGTGCGTAACGGCGCAGGCGCGCGGAGGGGGCGGGGCTTTCCGCTACGTCAGTTCGTTCAAGCGCGGGCAGTTCAACGGTCATAGTCATAGCCAAATCGCGTCTTGGTCAGGATTGCAAGTTTGGGGGCAGGGCGCGTTACCATCCACGAGTCGTCCCCGCGCACGCGATGCAAACGCAGGGACCTTTAACCACCGGCTTTCGCGGTGAATGCAGGTGTCGGGCGTATGGATCCCGGCTCGCGCTTCGCTTGGCCGGGACGACCCCGTACGCTGGGCAAGGACGCCGGCAACCCTCCTCAATTCGTCGGCAGCGGAACCTGATCGTCGATCAGCGCGTCGAGCGCGGCCTTGACGTCGGCCCTGGCATCGATCACGCCCGCCTGCTGCAACGCCAGACCGGCCGCGAGGATGGATTCGCGCTGCGGTGCGCCGATCCGGCTATGGGTCAGTTCGGTGCGTTCCCTAAGCTGCTTGTCGACAACGGCGTCCGGCAGTTTGGTGACGGCGATGAAGGTCTTCTTGAGGTCGTCGTAGTCAGCCAGCGAATATTTGCGCGCCTCTTCGTAAGTCGCGAGCACACGGCGAACGATATCCGGATAATCCTTCAGGAACTGTTCGCGCACATTGAGAATGCCCCAGGTGTTGGCGTCGGGCTTGCGAAAGAAAAGCCTTGCGCCGTCCTCGATTTCGGCCTGCGCCATCATGGGATCCAGACCGGCCCAGGCATCGACATCGCCGCGGATCAGCGCGGTCTTGCCGTCCGCGTGCTGCAGCAGCACCGGGGTGATGTCTCTTTCGCTCAAGCCGGCTTCGAGCAGCGCGCGGACGAGGAAGATATGCGGATCGGTGCCGCGGGTCACCGCGACGCGCTTGCCCTTGAGCTCGGCCACGGTGGCGATCCTAGAGTCCTTGGCTGCCACCAGCGCGGTCCATTCGGGGCGCGAAAAGACGTAGATCGATTTGATCGGATTGCCGTTGATCCTCGCCACCAGCGCGGCCGAACCCGCGGTCGAGCCGAAATCGATCGATCCGGCATTGAGGAACTCGAGCGCCTTGTTGGAGCCCGCGGATTGCACCCAGACGATGCGGATGCCGTCCTTGGCAAATTCCTTTTCAAGCAGCCCCTTCTGCTTGAGGATCATCGATACCGGATTATATGTCGCCCAATCCAGATGGATCTCCTTCGGCGCGTCGGCGGCGGATGCTCCGCCGCGAATGAGCGCCGAGACGGCGATGGCTGCGGCGAAAGCGCGCCGTGAAATCCTGAGCATCGTCGAAATCTCCATGGGAGTGGAACGATCAAGGCAGGTGGCGGAGAGGCGTCAACGCGGGCGGATCGATCGCCAGGCGTCTTCGGCTGCGAAAACATCGTTTTATTTCAATTAGTTATGCAAGTAGTCAATGAGAAAATAAACATCATCGAAGCGGCGCGATGAGCACGGTGTTGCTCAAAGCCGAGGGAATGCAGCATGGACCTGCTGTAATCTTTGCAATGTCCCGTGACAGGGTCAGCGCCGTCCGATATCGGGATAGGGCATGGACAGCGTCGTTACACTAGACCGACCTGAGGTCGATGAGCGTTTCGATACCGCGCGGGTCACCGCCGCGGTCGATGCGCTCGCTGAGGAGCATGCCGGACGCGAGGATATTTTCCGCGCCGCCGTGGCCAAACTGCTGAAGGCCGAGCTGGTCGAGGCGCGCGCGACGGCACAGGCCATTCTTCTCAGGGATCGTCACGGGCGGCATTGCGCCGAACGATTGTGTTTCGTGCAGGACGAAATCATCCGCATCCTGTTCTCGGCTGCCACGCGTCATCTCTATCACTCGCGGATCCCCTCCGGCGCCGAGCGCATGGCCGTTGTCGCCACCGGCGGCTATGGCCGCGGCTTGATGGCGCCGGAATCCGATATCGATCTGCTGTTCATCCTGCCCTACAAGCAGACCGCCTGGGGTGAGCAGGTCGCCGAGGCCATTCTGTATTGCCTGTGGGACATGGGGTTGAAGGTCGGCCACGCCACGCGGTCGGTCGATGAATCGATCCGGCAGGCCCGCGGCGACATGACCATCCGCACCGCGATTCTCGAAACCCGGTTCCTGACCGGCGATCAGCCGCTTTACAACGAACTGGTGGCGCGGTTCGACAAGGAAGTGGTGCAGGGCACCGCCGCCGAATTCGTCACCGCCAAGCTGGCCGAGCGTGAGGAGCGGCATCGCCGCGCCGGGCAGTCGCGCTATCTGGTCGAGCCCAATGTCAAGGACGGCAAGGGCGGCCTGCGCGACCTGCACACGCTGTTCTGGATCGCGAAATATGTCTACCGCGTGCGCGAGACTGACGAGTTGCTTGAACGCGGCGTGTTCGACGCGCAGGAATACCGCACTTTCCGGCGCTGCGCCGATTTCCTGTGGTCGGTCCGCTGCAACATCCACTTCTTTTCGGGCCGCGCCGAAGAGCGGCTGTCCTTCGACATGCAGCGCGAGATCGCGATCCGGCTCGGATACACCTCGCATCCGGGCATGCAGGATGTCGAACGCTTCATGAAGCACTACTTCCTGGTTGCCAAGGATGTCGGCGACCTCACCGCGATCCTGTGCGCCAAGCTGGAAGATCAGCAGGCCAAGCCGGCGCCGGTGCTCTCCCGGATGATGGCGCGGTTGCGGCCAAGCGCCGCCCGGCGCCGGGTGCCGGACAGCGACGACTTCATCATCGACAACAACCGCATCAATCTCGCCACCCCCGATGTCTTCAAGCATGATCCGGTCAATCTGATCCGGATCTTCCGGCTCGCGCAGAAGAACAATCTTGCGTTCCATCCGGATGCGATGCGCAGCGCGACGCGTTCGCTGAAGCTCGTCAACACCCAGCTGCGCGAGGATCCGGAAGCCAACCGGCTGTTCATGGAAATCCTGACCTCGAACGGCGCGGAGATCGTGCTGCGGCGCATGAACGAGGCCGGCGTGCTCGGCCATTTCATTCGTGCCTTCGGCAAGATCGTGTCGATGATGCAGTTCAACATGTATCACCACTACACGGTGGACGAGCATCTGCTGCGTTGCGTCGGCTACCTGCAGGAGATCGAACGCGGCGGCAACGACGAGTTCGTTGTCGCCAGCGATCTGATGCGCAAAATTCGCCCCGAGCACCGCGCGGTGATCTACATCAGCGTGCTACTGCACGACATCGCCAAGGGCCGGCCGGAGGATCACTCGATTGCCGGGGCGAAAGTGGCACGGCGGCTGTGCCCGCGACTGGGATTCAACGCCGCCGATACCGAGTTGGTGGCGTGGCTGATCGAGCAGCATCTGACGATGTCCACGGTGGCGCAATCGCGCGATCTGTCGGACCGCAAGACCATCGAAAATTTCGCGGCTGTCGTTCAATCGGTCGAGCAGATGAAGCTTCTGACGATCCTGACCACCGCCGATATCCGCGGTGTCGGTCCGGGGGTCTGGAATGGCTGGAAGGCGCAGCTGCTGCGCACGCTGTATTACGAAACCGAGCCGGTGCTGACCGGCGGCTTCTCCGAGGTCAACCGCGCGCAGCGCATCGCGGTGGCGCAATCGGAGTTTCGCGCGGCCTTCACGGAATGGCCGGAGCAGGAGCTCAATACCTATATCGCGCGGCACTATCCGGCGTACTGGCTCAAGGTCGAGCTGGCGCGCAAGATCCGCCACGCCCGATTCCTGCGCGCCAGCGAACAGGCCGGCCACAAGCTCGCGATCAATGTCGGCTTCGACGAGGCGCGCGGCGTCACCGAACTCACCATCCTCGCCGTCGACCATCCCTGGCTGCTGTCGATCATCGCCGGCGCCTGCGCTTCGGCCGGCGCCAATATCGTCGACGCGCAGATTTACACCACCACTGACGGGCGCGCCCTCGACACCATCGCGATCTCAAGGGAATACGACCGCGACGAGGACGAGGGCCGGCGGGCGACGCGGATCGGCGAGATGATCGAGGACGTGCTGGAAGGCAAGTTGCGCCTGCCCGAAGTGGTGGCGCGCCGTGACAATGGCCGCGGCAAGGCGCGGCCGTTCGTGGTCGAGCCGGAAGTGACGGTCAACAATCAGTGGTCGGACCGTTACACGGTGATCGAGGTCTCCGGCCTCGACCGACCGGGCCTATTGTATCAATTGACGACGGCGATCTCGAAACTCAACCTCAACATCGCCTCGGCCCATGTCGCGACCTTCGGCGAGCGCGCCCGAGACGTGTTCTATGTCACCGACCTGCTCGGCGCGCAGATCACCGCGCCGACGCGGCAGGCCGCGATCAAGAGCGCGCTGACGCATCTGCTCGCCAATGATCAGGCCGCGGCGTGATGAGGGCTGTCAGAATCTGGTAATCGGCTCCAGCTTCTCGCCGGTGCGGAGCGCCCGCAACGGCGCGGTGTCGCAGTAGACCTGCTCACTGACGATCTTGCCGTCCCGGATGCGGAACTTGTCAACGCCGCGCCATTCGAACCGCGCGCCGTCGATGATACGCGTGGTCTGCCATTCGATGACGACGGTGTCGCCGCGCGAGGTCCAGTCCAGCAACTGCCAGACGAAATCCGGTGCCGCGGCTTTCTGTACCTCCATCAAACGATGGAGTTCGCTTCCCTTGATCGTCCGGTTCACCAGCGGGGTGTTGAGCGATCCCTCCGGATGCCACAGTTCGAGAAAGGCATTGCCGTCCCGTGCCGCCCACGCTGCCGCAAACCGCGTGACAAATTCCTGAAGCTCTGCGTCCGTCATCTCTGTCTCCCTGATGTGTAACGGAGACGCCAGAGAGATCGCCGGGCTTGGTCTGGCGATTTACGGACCTGACAGTTTCGAGTGCAGACATTCAGGCCGCGACGAGCGGCGTGCTGCTGCCGGCTTTAGCACGACACCTTCGTGCTCCAGCAGCCATCGTTTGCGCGAAAGGCCGCCGCCATACTTGACCAGCGCGCCGTTGGCGCCGATCAGGCGATGGCAGGGCACGACCACGCTGATCGGGTTTGAGCCATTGGCGTGGCCGACCGCGCGCATCGCGTTGGGCGCATCGAGTCTCAAAGCCAGCGCGCCGTAGTTCATCGTGGTCCCCGCCAGAATTTTCGGCAGCGCGTTCCAGACCTTTTGCTGGAACGGCGTGCCTGCGACGCGCCATTTGATGGTGCCGAGGCGTTGGAGATCACCCTTGAAATAGGCCGAAAGCGCTTTCACGAGGTCCCCGGGAGCCTGCGCCTCCCGTAGAACCACGGCGCCATAGTGCAAGCGCAGCAGCTCCTTCATGCGCGGCGCGTAATCTGCCCAGTCCAGCGCGCGGAGAATGCCATCGGCGTCCATGACCAGCAACGCCACGCCAATGGGGGTCTGCAGCCGATCTATTGCAAAGGTTTCAGGCGGCTTCGCGCTCATGGGTTTTTCCCGACGCAATGGAATGCGCGATGCCCGCGGCCCACAAATGCAAGGCTGCATAGGCCCGCCACGGCCGCCAGCGTTCGGCACGCGATAACAGTTCGGCAGGCGATGGCCGCCGGCCGTCGGCTGTCGCCATGGCGCGCAAGCCGATATCGGCGGCGGGAAAGGCGTCGGGTTCGCGCAACTCGCGCATAGCGATGTATTGCGCGGTCCATTCGCCGATCCCCGGCATCGCGCGTAATTTGGCGATCGCATCTTCGAGGCTTGCGCTGCGGCTGAAAATCGCCGGATCGGCCGCAATCGCCCGCGCCAATGACGTTGCCGCCATGGCGCGCGCAGAGGGCATGCCGAGATCAGCGAGATCGGCTTTGGCGAGGCGTGCGGGCGACGGAAACAGCTGGCTTAGACCCTCATGGTCTTTCATTGCCGCTGGCAGGCGCATGCCGCGGGCTTGAACCAGTCTGCCGAGCAATTTGGTCGCCGCCGGAACGGTGATTTGTTGGCCGAAGATCGCGCGCACCGCGAGCTCGAAGCCGTCCCACGCACCGGGAACGCGCAGTCCCGGCCGTGCGAAGACCAGCGGCGCCAGTACCGGGTCCAGGGACAGATGCGCGCCGATCGTATCGGGATCGGCGGCGAGATCGAACACCCGCCGTACCCGGGCGATGATCTGCGGCAGCGCCGACATGTCGGGAAATCGCACGGAGACGTTGACCCGGTTCTTGTCGGCTGGTGCGACGCTGATCATGCCGCTGTTGTCGCCGATCGCAATGGTGCGCCGGTAGATATTGCCGGAGACGATTTCGACGCCGGGAATGGCGCGGTCTTTAAGAAACGACAACATCGCATCCCAGTCATAAGGCGGCCGATAGGCGAGACGCACCGATAATGCGCCCGCTTCATGTCTGGTCTTGTCGCGGCTGCGCCGCAGCGTCGCGGGCGAGCGGCCGAACAGACGCAGGAAGGTTTCGTTGAACCGGCGCACGCTGTTGAAGCCAGAGGCCAGCGCGACTTCGGCCATGGGAAGTGAGGTCTCGTGGATCAATTGCTTGGCCAGCAATACCCGCCGCGTCTGCGCCACCGCGATCGGCGAGGCGCCGACATGCTTGTGAAACAGCCGTCGCAATTGCCGCGCGCCGACGCCGAGCCGGTTGGCGAGCCCCTCGACATCCGCTTCATCGAGGCCGCCGGCTTCGATCAAGGCGAGCGCGCGCGACACGGTGTTGGTCGTGCCGCGCCAGAACGCGAGATCGGGCGAGGTCTCCGGCCGGCAGCGCAGGCATGGACGGAAGCCGGCCTCCTGGGCCGCCGCGGCGGAGAGATAGAACGATACGTTCTCGAACTTCGGCGTACGCGCCGGGCAAATCGGCCGGCAGTAAATCCCGGTGGTTTTGACGCCCACGAACAGCCGGCCGTCGAAACGGGCATCGCGGGTGGAAATCGCGCGGTAGCAGGCGGTGCGGTCCATATCCATCAGGCAAGCATCGCGCATTGAAGCCGGCTTGTCTCGCGGTTTTCGGACATCATCATTTGCAGCGAAATCGCCCTGCGACGCAGCGGTTGGCGCACAGTCCGCATCACGCCGCAACGAAAACGAAGCGTCGCCGTCAGTTCTGAAAAATCAGGCAGGTGGTCGTGCCATGGGCGAGCAACCGGTCCTTGCTGTCTGTCAGCCGGCCCTCGGCGGTGCCGACCCGCCGGCCCCTGCTCAACACGACACCCTCGGCCTTGATCAACCCGGTTTCAGGGGTGATGGGCCGCACCAGCGATATCCTGAATTCGAGCGTGGTCTGGCCGACGCCCTTCTCGAGGGTCGACTGCACTGCCAGCCCCATGCAGCTATCGAGCAGCGTGGCCGCGAGACCACCGTGCACGGTGCCGGCTGGATTGAGATGGCGGTCAGTAGGTTCCATCGCGACGACGACGCGTCCGTTCGCCGCCTCGGTGACGTCGTAGCCTAGGGTCCGGGCGATCGTATTGAGGGGGAGTGTCCCATCCACGAGCCCCTGGACAAACGCCAGACCGCTCATCTCGATCTGCCGATCGGCGCTGACGGTCCCATAGGTTTTGCTGGTAGCGTTGTTCATGATGAAACCATCGTTCATCGCCGCGGGCCTGTCGCGCGGTTTCCGGACCTCATCATTTTTCGGCAGCAACGGACCGGCGGGCCATCGCGCGGCGGAGATGGAGCGTGCTAGCGTGCCAAGACAAAAGACTGTCGTGGGGGACCGTCACATGATCTAGATCGCCAATGCTTTGGTGGCGCTGGTCGCCGCGCTGCACGTCTATTTTCTGGTTTTGGAGATGTTCCTCTGGACCCAGCCGCTGGGCCTGAAGACGTTTCGAAATACACCGGCGAAGGCGGCTGCTTCCGCGGTCCTGGCCGCCAATCAGGGACTCTATAACGGCTTTCTCGCCGCCGGACTGGTCT
>Ga0210396_10004387_pt1 | contig 13828 bp, 10 predicted proteins | sample IncBWH17OmetaG_FD_155466 | JGI IMG/M metagenome (GOLD analysis project Ga0210396, IMG submission 155466) | Forest soil microbial communities from Barre Woods Harvard Forest LTER site, Petersham, Massachusetts, United States - Inc-BW-H-17-O ...
CGGCTCGAGGTCATGGAATGAACTCCATCGACATCGATGTCGGCGGAACTTTTACCGACCTCGTCCTCAATTTCGACGGCAAGGCGCTGATTAAGAAAGTGCCAACGACGCCCTATGACCTCTCCGTTTGCTTCTCTCGCGTGATCGAAGAGGGGGCCGGCGCGATCGGAAAGAAGATGGAAGAGCTTTTGCCGGCGATCGACGTGATCCGCTATTCGACGACGATTGCGATGAACCGGCTGATCGAACGAAAAGGCCCGCGTCTCGCGTTGATTACGACGGAAGGCCACGAAGACGTCGTTCTCATTGGCCGGGGAGCGCAATGGATTGACGGAACGCGCGTGGCCGAGCGCCGGAATCTGGCGATCCAAAAGAAGCCGGACCCGCTCATCCCGCGCGACATGATCGTCGGCATCAAGGAACGTGTGGATTCGCGCGGCACAGTGATTCGCCCGCTCGATGAGAATGACGTTCGGGAGAAAGTTCGGCACCTCGTAAATCGTGGCGCGCGGGGTTTCGTCGTGTCGCTGCTGTGGGGTTTTCTGAACCCGGTGCACGAGCGCCGTGTCAAGGAAATCATCCGCGACGAATATAAGGAATATCACATCGGTTATCTTCCGGTCATACTTGCAGGGCAGGTGAACGGCAAGCTCGGCGAATACGAACGCACGCTCGCCGCGATCCTCGATGCGTATCTGCAGCGCTCGATGCAGATTGAGCTCTCCGCAATGTGGGACAAACTGCGCGAGCGTGGCTACCGGAAGCCGTTGCTGATGATTCAAAGTTCCGGCGGCGTGGCCGAAGTGTTTCGCACCACCGCGAGCCGGACGTTCAATAGCGGGCCTGTGTCCGGCCTGATGGGCGCGCACCACGTGGCAAAGTCGCTGGGCTACCAAAACGTGGTCATGACTGATATGGGCGGTACGAGCTTCGACGTGGGACTCGTCGTCAAGGACAGCGTGCGCAGCTACGATTTCCGCCCGATCATCGACCGTTGGATGGTAGGAATCACGATGATCAAGACGCTCTCGATCGGTGCGGGCGGCGGGTCGATCGCATCCATCAACAGGCTGCTTCAGAATCGCGTGCAAGTCGGCCCAAGAAGTGCGGGCTCGATGCCGGGTCCGGCATGCTTCAGTCTCGGCGGGTCCGAGCCGACCGTAACGGACGCAGACGTCGTACTTGGCTACATCAATCCCGATTACTACTACGGCGGCCGAATGCGCCTGGACAAGAATCGCTCGATTCAGGCCATCCGCGAAAAAATTGCGAAGCCGCTGGGCGTGAGCGTTGAACAAGGCGCCGAACTGATTCGGAAAATCGTCAATGGCAATATGGCTTCGGCGATCATGAAAGAAGTTCATCTTCGAGGCTACAGCCCGGAAGATTTCATCCTCTTCATCGCCGGCGGGGCCGGCGCCACGCATGCCGAGGGATTCAAGGGCGATATCCGCAAGGCCGTGACGTTTCCGTTTTCGCCGGTGTTTTGTGCGTACGGGTCGTCCACGATGGACATCATGCACGTCTATGAGACTTCGAAGAAGCTCACGTTGATGTCTCCTGGGAGCCAGCAACTCTCGGAAGACTTTGCCACGTTCAATCGCACGGTCGGGAACCTGTTGGAACAGGCTCAGAAGGACCTTCTCGGCGATGGCCTCGACCCGCTGAGAGCGGCATTCGTTCTCGAACTCGATATGCTCTACGGCGGCCAGTTCCATGTGAAGCGCGCACTCTCTCCGAGGATGTCTCTGCACTCCATGGAGGACGTCCGGGCGGTCTGTGACGCTTTCAACAAAGAATTCAGCGAAGCGTTCAGCCCATTCGTGGTAAATCCCGAGGGCGGCATTTTCGTGGAGAGTTTTATTCTGAAAGCCATCGTGGCGACGCCGAAAGTGTACCTGCCAAAAATGCCGCTTGAGAAAAGCGATCCATCCTCGGCGCGCAAGGGCGAGCGGGGCGTTTATTGGCCGCAGGCGCAAGGTTTTTGTGCCACGCCGATTTTCACCCAGGAATCCCTGCGCCCGGGTAACGTGGTCGAAGGCCCGGCGGTCATCGAAGGCGAATACACAACGATCGTGGTACCCCCCGCGATGATGTTCTCGATTGACGCGCAGGGACTTGGAATTCTGGAAGAATCAAATCGCGGTTAAGATTGAGGGAACAACATGCCGATCCCCAAACTGGCGGAAAAACTCGAATGGCTGAAGCCCGCGCCTACCACCGGTCATGAAAAAGAATGCGCCGCGAAAGTTCGGCAGGGCGATTACGAGATCGGCGTCCAGATCACAAATGACATTCTCGACGAAGCGATGGAAATCTTCGTGCGCTCCTCGCGGAGCTATTTTGGCGTATCCGGCGATTCCATGGTCGCGATCTTCACCGCGAACGGCGACCTGATCAACGCCTCCTGCGGCACCTATCTCCACGCCATCATTCAGCCGATCGTTATCAAGTTCATTCAGAAATATTATAAGGACAACCCCGGCATTCGCGACGGCGACATCTGGTACACAAACGACGCTCTCTACGGCGGCATCCACAATCCGGACCAGGTCGCGCTCATGCCGGTCTTTCATAAAGGACAATTGATCGCCTGGGCGTCGGCGGCTTTGCACACTACCGAAACGGGCGCAATCGAGCCCGGGGGCATGCCCGTAAGCGCAAAATCGCGCTTCGAGGAGGGACTCAATTTGCCGCCGATCAAGATCGGCGAAAACTTCGAGCTGCGCAACGATTTCCTGGAGTTTTACTCGGTCTATGGCCTTCGGGCGCCGGCCATGTTCATCTCCGATTTACGCGCTCGTTGCACGACGGCGGACCGCGTACGCGTGCGTTTGCTCGAGCTGGCCGACAAGCGCGGGCAGGATTTTGTCGTCGGCCTGCTGCGCCGGATGTGCGAAACGGCGGAAGAAGGCGCGCGCAAGAAAATCCGGGCGCTGCCGGACGGGAAATTCCGCGCGGTCGTCTTTAACGACGCGATTGGATGGACGCCGGCGCTGGTCCGCGCCTGCTACCTCACGCTGACCAAACAGGGCGATCGGCTGATTTTCGATTTTCAAGGCACTTCGCCTGAAAATCCGTCCTCCTACAATGTGCATCCGCAAGCCGTCGTCGGGCATATCGCCAATTTCTTTTACGAGTATTTGTTTCACGACCTGCCAATTTGCAGTACCACATTCGCGCCGATCGATTTCGTATTTCCGGAAGGCATTATTTTGAATCCGGACAAGCTGGCCGCGACGAGCTGCTGCGTGTTCATCGGCATGCAGACGCGCTGCGCGACGCACAATGCATTCGCGAAGATGGCATTTTCGAGCGGGAGTCTTTGGCAGCAAATCGCGGCGGCGCCTGGAAGCCAGCACACCTCGCAAATTTGCGCCGGGCTTTCGCAATGGAAGCTTGCGGTGGCTGACGTGCTCTCTTTCTCGCTCAACACGATGGGCCAGGGCGGGCGCGCGGCTACCGACGGAATGGACGCCTACGGGTTTGCGTGGTGCGCTTTTGGACGCGCTCCCGACTCCGAGCAAGTCGAAAGCGAGCTGCCCATTACGGTCACGCTTTCGCAGCATTGGAAAGATTCCTGTGGCCATGGGCTGCATCGCGGCGGCTCGGGCGGCGTGCAACAATGGATGATTCACAAAATGCCGGAACTCGTCTCGATGTGCATGGGCAACGGCACGAAGGTGCCGCTCGGCCAACCGCTTTTCGGCGGCTACGCGTCGGCGCCAGTTCCGGGCATCAGCGTGCGAAAGGCGGACCTGCTCGAATCGATGCGCAACGGTGACTCGAGCGTGACGCTCGATCTTCGAACGATTCTCGAAAAGGGCGCAATCCATGGCGAATGGAATTACGAGCTCGTCGCGCGCACGCCGAAAGTCTATGAAGAGGGCGATCTGCTGTTTGGTTTCAGCGGCGGCGGGCCGGGCTACGGCGATCCGCTTGAGCGCGACCCGCACGAGATTCTCGAAGATCTTCGCAAGAACATCATTTCGGATTGGACGGCACAGAACATCTATCGCATCGCATACGACCCCGAGCGGCGCAAGCTTGACGCCGAGAAAACGAGCGAGCAGCGCGACGCGGAGCGCCAACTGCGGCTCAAGCGGGGAAAATCGTACGACGAATTCGAACGCGAATGGAACAAGCTAACCCCGCCAAAGGAAATCCTTCAGTGGTATGGTTCCTGGCCCGACGCGAAGTCGACCGGACCTGTTTTCCGGCCTTGAATTGACGATGGCGGAGACATTCAATCCTCGGCAGGCGGTCAAAGGGCTATTGCAAGGGATCGCGCCGCCGCGCGCGCTTTTTCTGCCGATCGTGTTTTCGCTCGGCGCGCGAATCGAGAATCTTCCGCTCCGCAATTTCCTTTCGAATCCCACAAAGATTTCTAACGCGTTGCGACAGATCCGCACGCACTTGCGCTCGGACGGGGTGACCTGCTATTTCGATCCGTTTCTCGAAGCCGAAGCGCTGGGCGGTGTGCTCGATTGGGACGTGCAGGGACAGCAGGCCTCATTGCGATGGCCGCGGCCTGGCAAGGCCGGCGATTTGCCTGGCGGGCTTCGCTCACCAGATGAAGCAGTAAAAAGTGGGCGGGTTCCGGTTGCCGTTGAAGTCATTGCGCGGCTAAAATCCCTCGTCAGTGGTCCATCTTTGTTGACGATTGGCGTAACGGGGCCGTTTACGCTGGCCGCGCTTCTTACTCAGACGAATGCTACGAATGGAAATCTCGAACGGGACTCAGATGCTGCCGCGATGGTTCTCGCCAGTGAGGCGACTGCAGCCGTCGCTCGCGCGTTTGTTGAAGCTGGAGCCGAGGTAATATTCGTCCACGAGCAGGTTCTGCCGTCACTCACGGCAGAATCCGTTGCGGAGTGGAACGCTCGCCTCGTGACGACGATCAATATTGTTCGTTTCTATGAGGCGCTCCCTATTCTCTTGCTGACCTGCCGGGACGCAACGGCTGCGAACAGTAGTGTGATCGCCGGGCAGGCATGGGATTGTGTTGTATGTGCCGAGACGCGCTCCACGTCGCCCAGCGGGCTCGGATTGTACGCCGCGCTCGGGCCTTCGAGACTGGGCATCGCGCTGCCCCCGGCTGTTTTCGAATCAGGCGACACAAATGCGGAGGGCGCGGCGCGGCCAGTCTCGCCCGCGATTCTTCAACTGCATCCGGCCGTCATCACGACGGCCGGTGACGTGCCAGCGAGCGTTGATTTGAAGCAATTGAACAAGCTGTTTGGGGAACTGTGTAGTTGATGCCGCCTTGTGCCACGCACAACCGCGGAAGCGCCCCGCGGATTTGAGTCAGCATGCTCAGGAGCAAATAACCGGAACAAAACGCGGATCCGGGTCGTAGTTTAAATTTGATTGCGCTCACGGCTCAAAAGTAAAAGCGAATGGGATATGCGCGGAAAGTGCGTATTCCGGAAGTTTCAAATTTATTTCCCTTGCCTGATGAAGTCGATGATCTCTTGGCCAAGCTGATCGTCCGCGGTATTGAGCGACAAGGTTGTCGATTGGTGATTGTGACCGGCGAGGCGAAGAAATCGAGGACACATTGAGCGCGCCGCACACATTTTCGCGAAGAGTTCCGCACTGTACACGTCAAGAAAAGGGTTATCGAATCCGGCGATTACAATAAAGGTAGGCAGCGGCGACCGGGCGCCGAAATTCACGGGCGATCGCTCGGCGTAAAGACTGGTGTCCTTTCCAAAGTACTCCTCCACGCGCTGTCCATTGGGGTCGTCCGCGCGATTGTCGGCTTTGAGCCGCCCGCTGATCAACACGACGCCCGAAACTCCCGGTCCTGCGGCGCCGTGGATTTTGGGATTGAACGCCCAGGTCGCGACGTGCAAAGCGCCCGTCGACCGCCCGACCATATAAATACTCTGGGGATCGCCCCCAAAGCGCCTCGCGTGCTCCTTGATCCAAACGACGACGCTCCCCATATCTTGGGCTGCCGCCGGATACACGTACTTTGGGGCAAGCCGGTAATTGGCATTGATGCCCAGGAACTCGTGGCGCGCAAAATAGTAGAGGACATTAGCGTGGACCTCTTTGTTCTCGTTCTTGTCTCCCGACGTGAGCGCGCCGCCATGGACAAACACAACGACGGGAAGATCCTTCGCGCCCCGCGGTTGGTACACGTCGAGAGTCTGCTGCGGGTCGGTGCCGTATGCCTGGTCGGGTGTGACAGAAACTCCGTCTTTTGGCCCCGAGGCAAGCAGAGGAGTGAATAATTCAATCGTTTCCGGACCATATTTGCGGATGTTGCTTTGATAGAGGGGATTGATCTCCGCCAGCTTCTTCTGAATTGACTCCGGAAGCCGGGAAACCTGCGCGAGCGCGGGCTTGGCGGCGAGTACCAGGGCGAGACTCGCAACAAATATTGTTTGCTGTTTCAACATGGGGCTACCCCACTTACCTTGCTCCTCCGCTCACGTCCGAACACACATGCTCGCCCAATCAGGGATCCATCGCGGATTTTTTTCGAATATATCGAAGTCGCGCAGCAACAGATTACCTCCGAGGCGGATTCCAAATGGAACGAAAGCTCCTAAGAGCCGACCGAGCATCCCGACAATGAATTTTTGACTAAGGGCGAGTCTTTTTTTTCGCTATGGCTTTACCGCTACTCCCAACATCTCGAAATGTGCGCCGCCCAAGAGCGGCCCGGATCCCAAGAACGCCCTTGGAGGAAGTTGCTTCGAAAAGTAAGTGAGGTAAAGGGCGTTGAATTTGTTGTACAGGGAAAGGTCCGGACAGTGCACCTGAACCATAACTACATCGTCCGTGGTCATTCCGCCTTTGGTTAAGGCAGTCTTGAAGCTGTCGAGCAGAAATCTGATCTCCTGTTCTGGATCCTGCGGTATAACCCCGCTTTTTGGGTCAATGCCAGTCCGGCCGGCAATATACAAGGTGTTGCCCACAAGCGCCGCATCGCTGTATGGAACCGGCAGGCCCTGCTTCTCCAACGACGGGTTGCTGGCCTTAAAAAGTCGCCGCGCCGGCGGGTTCTGTGCAGTTCCCGATAACGCTGCGCCCATGAAGAATCCGATCAGCAAAAAAAGTGATTTGCCTTTCATCCTGCGTTCTCCTGTTGGAAAAGATTTGGACTCCTGATTCGTGCATCCTACGCTACTGCGGACCTCGACGCAACGAACCGACGGCCGAGTCCTTCCATAAGGAGGCCTTGGAAGCACAAATCGAATCTGGAGCATCTTTTTGGTAAGGAAATCCCTCGCTTCAAGCCAGATTGGCAGGGGATGACGGATCCCAGGTCACATTTCGATAAACCCTTTTCCCATGTACTCTCGATGCAGACCTTCACATGCATCCCGCAATGGTATGAGCGTGCCAGCGCGCGTGACTTCCTGGATGCCGATGCCATTGCGGTTGCACAAACATGCGAGTATGTGTGCGGAAGCCGCCACACGTTTTTCTCAAGGGCGGTACAGATAACGGCACCCTAGCCGGCCGTGCAGCAAGTTCCAAAGAAGTTGCGGGTTTGGTTGGTCCGGGCCAGAAGGCCGTCGCGCGATTTCTCGATCTGGCGCCGGAGTTGGGGCAGGTCAACGCCCACCAGTTTGCCTTGCCACTTCATGACTTTGCCAGCGACGAATACGTGTTCGACGTTGCTCGTATCCATCAGCGTCACAACCGTACCCGGCACGTTATTCAGCGGGAAGCTATTGATCCGCTCGGTCCCTAATAGAATGATGTCGGCTTCCTTGCCTGGCGCTAGCGTGCCGACCTTACGATCCAAGTGGGCAACGCGAGCGCCTGCGATGGTGGCGAACTCGATGACATCGCGGCAAGTCACCAGTGGAGGCAGGCTCTGTTCACCGGCGAGCGCGCGTTCGTTGATTAGCGCTCGCTGAAGCGTGAAGGCCGTGCGCATGATCGAGAACATGTCCGCCGTCATGTTGCACTCGACATCCACGCTCAAGCTCGGCCGGATGCCGTGATCGAGCGCCGCCTGGATGGGAGGCATTCCGTGCCGCATTTGCATCTCGATGGCCGGGGCGATCGAGACTTTGCCGCCTGTATCCGCGATTGTCTTCCACAGGGTTTCGTTACCGGACCGTGTGCAATGGATGTATTCATTGTCCGGTCCCATAAGTCCCGCCTGGGCCAGCGGCTCCAAAGTGCTCATGTTAACGATGTGTGAAACGATGGGCGCCCCCACCGAACGCGCCAACTTCCATCGGTCGGCATTGGTTTCATCGCCCAGGGCCAGCGTCAGCAACTGGTCATCGGACGAAAAATACTGTTTCCGCAACCGAACGATGTCCTGAGGATATTGGCTCTTGGACCCTGGGCCAGTGGAGTAGGCAAAGAGAGCCCGGCGCCCAGACTCCCGAAGGCCTGCAATGCAGGCGTCGGTATGTTCGGGAGTAAGGGAAACCTGCGATGTATCAACTGTCGTGGTAACGCCCGCGCTCATCTGGCTGAGCGATGCCACTAGCTCGGCGAGACGCGCATCCTCCGGTAAATAGGCGGGAGCGAAGGTGCCGAGGATCATTCCCTGGTAAGTTCTCGCGGCATCTCCGGCGACACCCAGCAAACCATCGGAGAGAATGCTGCGCAGAGGGGTCTCAAACTGATGGTGGTGCGTGTCGATGAATCCCGGCATCACGATCATCCCCGTCGCATTCACAATCAGGGCGTGAGCTGGAGCCGAGACGTTTGGACCGACCGCTATGATTTTCTTTCCCTGAATCAGCACGTCGGCCTTCTCGAAATCGCTTACTTGGCTATCCATGGTTAGGACAATGCCGTCTTTCAACAGGATCGCACGGCCGTTCGCGTTCCTTAGGTTTTCCAGGGTCACCGGAGACGCGGCGCTTTGCTGGGCGGCGGCCTGTCCTGACAGCCATTGGGCTGCAGCGACACCGGCGACGAGTCTCACGCTCCCTTTCAGAAAGCCGCGACGGGAGTTACGGTCGGACTTCTCAACGCGTTCCTTTTTGGGTTTCATCGTGGCCCTCCCTTTTTCTGCCACAATACACGGGTATTTGCATGCCGAGTCAAAGGGCAGCTTACATCCATTAGTCAAATACTCCCTCAAACTTTTGCTGGTTGCCGCTCTGCGCTTAATTGCAGGCGCGAAATTCGGCTCGGAATCAGCACCCTCCCACGCTCAGTACTGGGACCGACACCGCGCGAATGATTGCGTAACCATGGGTTCTCGTGCAGCCGCCATAGGGACGGCACCCGGTAACCAGCAAGTCCGCTTTGGTCTGCTTCACAGCCTGGCCTAGCACCTTGGGTGCGTCACCACTACCGATAATTACATCTGCCTTCACACCCGTCTCGCGTTGGAGTTCTGCCACATGTTGATAGGCGTCGGCGAAAAGCGCATCCTTCCAACCTGCATTGCCGTAGCTGCCGCCCGGCCCCAAAAATCCACGCTGGAAGTTACCTCGGCAAGTGTAAGGTGAGCGCCAAATTCAGTGGCAATGCGCTCGGCCCACAACACCGTCCTGCGGCTATGCGGTCTGAAATCCACCGCGCATCGGACATTGCGGATCGCAAATTTGTTCGCTGGCAGTTCTTCAACGTAGGCGCTGGTCCAAACTGGGCACTCGGTCCCGGACACTGAACCCAGAAGAAACTGGTCGAACGTGAAGCCGCAAGGCGGCATCATGATCAGGTCAGCTTTTTCCTGCTGAGCCATTGCCACGATTGTCTGGGCTGGATCGCCCTTCACCAGAACCCTCTGAATGGTGAGACCATCAAGCTCCGGGCCGAGAGTCTGGTCCATGCTTTCCTGGGCTGTTCTAACGATCTCCTGGAGCAAATCCCAAGCGGCCAGATCGGCGCTGGCCTCCGGCCCGCCAGCGTTTTGACTCGCCGGTATCACGACATGAAGCATTACCAGTTCCGAGTGGAAATGGTGCGCAAGTGTGGCCGCCTGATGAATCACTCGCAGCGACACATGTGGGAAATCAACCGGCAGAAGGATCTTTTTAAAATTCTGCATCCAGCACCAGCCGATGAAGCAAATTGCCTTTGACTATTTTGCGAGGCACGATTCCAGATTACGTACAAATAAATTGTAAAACCCACCGGCCATATGAGCCGGCCGCCACAATCAAGTCAAAGGCGATTTAGTCGGCTGTCCGTTGCATCGCTGGATTGACTATCCGCATTCAAATTTTAGTTTCATGGCGCTTTGCTAGCAAGTTGCGCCGGCGATGGGAGCTGCGAGACATCCCAACCTCCGCCGAGCGCTTCGATTAATCCTCCACTGGCTGTCATTGGTTGTATTCGAAGATAGACCGCAGTTTCCCGGTTTGAGAGCAACGAGGTATGCCCTGTAATCACATTCAACTAAGGGTCGATTCCTAATCTGTAGCGATCGTCCGCGAGACCGATGCTTCTTCCCGATGATTTGACCGCAGCATCCTGATATTCAATTTCGTTCGACAAGATGCGCAGCGACCCCAGGTTGTCTTCCACCTGCTGAAACGCAGTCAACACCGCCTGCCGGTAGTTGGCCACCGCTTGATCGTACTGCGCGCGGAACTGCTCGACGGTGGCCCGGCGCAAGCCGGCATCAAAAATAATTTCCGAGGCTGCCGGACCAAGCGAGAAAAAGCGACTTGGCCATGCGAACCAGGTCGCGATCGAACTGCTCTCGAGTCCCGCGGCAGCGCTGAGCGTAACGGTCGGAAAGTAAGCGGCTCTGGCAACGCCAATCTGAGCGTTGGCTTGCCCGACCAGGCGCTCTGCAGCGGCAATGTCGGTACGCCGCTCGAGAAGCTGGGACGGAATTCCGAAGGGAATCGCTAGTGGATTTGACTTGAGCGGTTCGACCGGAATGGAAAAGGTCGAAGCCGGTTGGCCGGTTAGCATGGCGATGATGCAATACGGTCATTGAAAATTACTTCTTAACAAATTTCAATAATGCCTGGCCTGCTACTTCTGCTACGTAAACGGCCCCGCTGGAATCGACGGCCACCCAATGCGGGGCATTGAGGCCCTCAACCCGATCCAATATCTTGCCATCTTTCGTTCCGATCGATAGCCGGTTTTCGGGGGCGCCGGCAACCACATAAAGCATGTCGTCCTTGGTGATAAATATTGCGGCAGGCGCTCCAAACTGCGCCATTTGATCCAGATATTTCCCGTCCTGATCGAACACCTGGATGCGCTTGTTGGCACGGTCGGCTACGTAAATTCGCCCTTCCGAATCCATAGCAATGTTGTGGGGAACGTTCATCTCACCCGGCCCCGTACCCTTCGTGCCCCAGCACTTGATAAACTTGCCGTCTTTGGAAAACTTCACAACACGCGTATTGGTACTTTCGCCGTCTGAGACGAAGATGTCCCCGTTCTTGCCGATTACCACATCGCTCGGACCGTTCAATGCGTCCGTGGAGTCATTGTCGCCGGCGACGCCCTTCTTGCCGAGAGTCATCAAAAGTTCTCCATCAGGGCTGTACTTGAATACCTGATCCCCTGTTTTGTCGGTGATCCAGATAAAACCGTCGCGGAGAACACGAAGTCCGTGTGCCGACATAAAAGTGTGTTCACCCCATGACCTTAGAAACTTGCCATGCGGGTCTATAACCATGATCATCGACGACATTGCACCAGCCTTTTCTCCCGGCTCAGACCGCTTGAACGCATAGATCGTGCCGTGCGAATCGATGTCCACAGCGGACATCACGCCCCATTGCATGCCTGGCGGTAGTTGAGCCCAATTTTCAACGAGCTGATATTTCTCGTCTGCCGCTCGAACCTTCGAGGGGCGCACTGTTGCCACCGCCAAAATCGCTATGAGCACCATCGCCAAAGCTAGAACTTGTTTGTTTAATTCGCGCTGCATAAGAACCTCCTTGAATGTTCGTAATGCCAAGCCATCGCATTCGCCTTGAAAATGCAGTTGCCGAGCAAGAAATCAGAACCCGCCGGGTAACTTGTTGTCGGGGCCCTATGCCTGCGGACCATTGCGTTCCCGGAGTGCCATCTCCGCTGCGCTCAACACCTGCAACCGGTCAACAACTTCGTCAGCGCCCCGGTTGCATTCCGCAAGCCTTATAGGCTGCAGCAGCCTCTGGCGAAGAGAGATAACTTAAGAGCGCTTTGGCGGCCTCGGGTGATTTCGCATGCGCGGAAACGAAACCCACAAGTGATGTAGGGGTTGAAATATCTTTTGGTAGTTGCCCCACCACTTCCACTCCCGGGTCATTGATTTCGCTGGCAAAGCTCACCGCAAAATCAATGTCGCCGTTGGTAAGCAAATGCATCAAGCTGACGCCTTTGATGCGCTTGACCTTTGGTTTCATCTCCTCGAAGATGCCGAGCTTCGTTAGCGTCTGGTCGAAGCTGACCCCGGCAGCGCCTCCCATTCCGCCTGCCCCATCCGGATAAGAAATTGATTTCGCGGCCAGCAACAAATGTTTGACCGCATCAGGCGTCGAAATATCGGGCTTGGGGTCGCCCTTCCGCATCACGACGACAATGGGAACGGTGGCCAGCGGCGTCTCACTGCTGGTGACGACGTTGCCGGAGTCGATCACGTCCTGGTAGGGTGGCTGCACAATTGGCACATCGAAAGGCTCCCCGTGAACGACTTGCTGGTGCGTTGCTCCGCCGGAGCCGATCGTCACCTTGACTGGGTGACCGGTCTTGTGTTCGAAGTCTGGTGCCATCCGATCTGTTGCGCACCTCATGCCGCCGGGCGCCACAAGACTGACCTCTTGCGCGCGGGCGGGACTCGCATTGAATATAGCGAGGGCGATTACGGCGGACAAAATTAAATGTTTCACTGTTCTCTCCTTCAATTGGGCGGTTATCCGAGTTGATATAATCGATCCTGACTATACATCAAGCTTCGCAAGCACCATCGCACAAACTATTGCCACTTCGAAGAGGGCGGACACTCTCCCCTTCCCCGAGCAAGACTCGGGGAAGGGGAGAATGAAATCTTAGAAACTGAGCTTGAGCGCCAACTGAATCTGCCGGGAAGTTGTACTTGTACTGTCAATCAGACCGGCGCCGTTGACTGGATTTCCCACAACGTCAAAGATGACGTTATTGTCTACCGGGGGATTTAAGTTGATCCGATTGGTGCAATTGAAACACTCCATGCGGAACTGCAAGTTAGAAGCTTCTGAAAGCTTCTTGATGGGAATGTTTTTGAACAATGAAAAATCAAGAGAAACCAGTCCCGGACCAATGAGTGAATTCCGCCCCGCATCGCCGTATTGCGTGCTCGGGTTAGGAGGCGTGAAACAAGCTACATCGATGTATTGGTTGGCATTGCCGGGGTTCACGCCGGTCGCGCAGCCCGGCCCGGAAATCCGGTCAGGGTGCTGTTGAGTTTTCAAAGCATGCAGCGGATCTCCGTCCATGAGCACAGTGAACGGCCTGCCGTTTTCTATTGTCAGGATGCCCCCGGCCTGCCAGTTGCCCAGGACCGCTTTCAGGGGTGCCGCGAAGGATTTAGCTGTTGGGATGTTCCAGAGGTAATCCACCGTGATGTTGTTTCGCACATCGGTATCTGCCAACGAGCGCCTGCAGGCCTCGCAGAACCACAGCAGGCCTGTAACTGAATTCGTATACTGATCGGCAGCCACCGCGCCCGAGCCAATATCAATATTTTTGGCCCAGGTGTAATTGCCTTGAATCTGGAAGCCATGACTCATGGTCTTTCTAACCTGAACCTGCATGGCATGATACGAGTACCAGCCGTTCCATTGCGCATACGACAGCCGCCCTGTGTTGGGATCGGGTCGAGTCGTGCTACCGCCATTGCACACATTGATCGTACTGCCCTGAAAAGTAGCGGTCGGCGTAAAGCCCCCGGGACAAG
>Ga0210396_10004390_pt1 | contig 13816 bp, 10 predicted proteins | sample IncBWH17OmetaG_FD_155466 | JGI IMG/M metagenome (GOLD analysis project Ga0210396, IMG submission 155466) | Forest soil microbial communities from Barre Woods Harvard Forest LTER site, Petersham, Massachusetts, United States - Inc-BW-H-17-O ...
CCGCCGACCCCGACCTGGACGCGCTCGCGAGCCGCATCCTGGCCAGCGCCGTCTCCGACACCGGCGACGACGCCTGCCTCCTCGCCGTCCGCATCGGCTAACCAGCGCCGGCGAGTCTGACGCGGGCGAGCCCGGCGCCAGCGATCCTGGCGCCAGCGAGCACCGCGCCAGCGGCCCCCCGCCAGTGAGCACCGCGCCAGCGAGCCCCCCGCCCCAGCCAACCCGCAAGAAACACGGGCTTGCGCTCCCGCCGGTCGCGATCTATCATTGTGATATCACATTGATAGCCTCAAGGTAGCTAGAAATGAGGAGGCGGACGTGATCGAGATCCAGCACCTCTCACGGAAGTTCGGTGACTTCACGGCGGTCGACGGGCTGACGCTCACGATCGCGGAGGGCGAAGTCTTCGGGCTGCTCGGGCCGAACGGCGCGGGCAAGACCACCACCATCAGGATGCTCGCCGGGCTCATCGGCAAGACAAGCGGCGACGCCTGGGTGGCCGGCTGCCGCGTCGGCGACCCGGCCGCCGCCAGGAAGCTCAGGGGCCTCGTCGGCCTGATGCCAGAGGAAGCCGGGCTGTACCCGGACCTGAGCGCCGCACGGACCCTGGACTTCTACGGCAAGCTTTACCAGGTCCCTTACGGCATGCGCGCCCTGCGCATCGAACGGCTGCTCACCATGCTCGACCTGTGGGACCGCAGGAACGACCGGGTGCGGACGTTCTCCAAGGGGATGAAGCAGCGGCTGACCATCGCCCGGGCGCTGATCAACGACCCGCCGGTGCTCTTCCTCGACGAGCCCACGGCCAACCTCGACCCCGAGGGGGCCAAGGTCGTCCGCGACTTCCTCCTCCAGTTGAAGCAGGAGAAGCGGACGATACTGCTCAACACCCACCAGCTGAGCGAGGCCGAGCGGGTCTGCGACCGCGTCGGCATCATGCAGACGAAGCTCATCGCCGTCGGCACCCCGGACGGGCTGCGCGGCACGATGTCCGCCAGCACGGGGTCGCGGCACGCCACGGCGATCCAGCTCGCGGTCGTCACCGACGCCGCCGTCGAGGCCGCACGCCAGGCAAGCCACGCGAGCCGAGCGGACGTGGCGGTCAGCGGCAACACGATCACGGTCCCGGTCAGCAAGCCGGAACGGGACAACCCCGAGCTGGTGAAGGCGATCGTCGCGGCCGGCGGCGAGATCCAGTTCGTCAGCGGGCTCGTCCCCACCCTGGAAGAGACCTACCTGAAGCTGCTCGGCGACGAGAAGCACAGCGAAAAGAACGCGAGGTAATAGCGATGAACTGGCAGAACGTGGCGACCATCGCCCGCAAGGACATAACGATCATGATGACAAGGCGCAGCCTGCGGATCGCCCTCGTGGTACTCCCGCTTGGCCTGGCGGTCCTTTTCTCGCAGATCATCGCGCGCAGCAGCATGCCCGCGGACCAGCTGCCGAAGACGCTGAACGCGTTCCTGTTCTTCTTCATGATCTACACCGGCGCGCTTCCCGCGAACCTCGCGTCCTACAGCATGGTCGGCGAGAAGGTCGAGCGCAGCCTCGAGCCGCTGCTCGCCACGCCGGCCAGCGACGGCGAGATCCTGCTCGGCAAGGCCCTCGCGGCCCTCCTGCCGCCGCTCGTCGTGATGTGGGCGGGCATGGTCACGCTGATGGCCCTCTGCGACGCGTTCACCCACGCCACCCTCGGCTACCTGTACTTCCCGAACTGGCTGGCGGCCGTCACCGTGTTCGGCCTCGCGCCGCTCCTTGGGATCATGGCCGTCGCGTTCAGCGTGCTGATGTCCGCGCGGGTGAGCGAGGTGCGCACCGCGCAGCAGCTCGGGGCGCTGACCGCGATCCCCGGCGTGGTCCTCTACATCGGGCTCCTGTCCGGCGCGTTCACCCTCGACCTGGGCTCGCTCGCCGTCATGTGCGCCGCCTTCGCCGCCGTCGACGCCGGCCTGCTCGTCGCCGCCCGCGCCACGTTCCACCGCGAGGAGATCCTCACCCGGTGGGCGTGACCAGAGCGAAGTCAAAGTCAACTTCAAAATCAACGACAAGAGTCACCCGAACGGGTTCGTGCTCCGCGCCCCAGCGAAGCACGAGCCCGTTCCGCGTTGACCCGCCTTCACCCGTTTTCCTCAGGCACCGGTTCCAGCAGTTCTTCCCAGCGCTCGTAAAGGATGTTGCGCAGGTCATCATGGAACAGGCGGTACACGGTGGTGTCGTCGGCCCGGTCAGTGACGAGATAGCCGCCAAGCCGGGTGCGAAGCAGCCAGACGATGTCCTGGTCGCCGTACCGGCCGGGAGAATCCGCGACCTCACTGGCGACCAGGGGCCAGATGTTACGCCACGGGAGCCCTGGCCCGAATGCGAAGGCGACCGCCCGCAGCAGGTGAACCGCCCGTAGCCGGTCGTCAGGATCGGTCAGTGTCCGTCGCAGGTCGTCGCGGAACAGGCCGAGCACCCCGTGCCTGAGTGACGCGCGCCACTCGGGATCGTTGACGTCCACCACCGCGTCCCTGGTCATCAGTTGCTGGGCGGCCATGTTGGCGAACAGGAAAGACCTGCCCGCGGCGTCGGCGACAATCTCGGCGATCTCGCTGACCTTTGCCGTGTCCGCCTTGCGGTAAGGCTCGGCCGAAAGAAGCAGCAGGCTGGTGAAATAGTCGATGACATCCCGCCGCGCCCACCAAGGCGCCTCATCGACCCGGATCCGCTCCTGCGCCCCGATGTGCAGCTCCTCCTGGACGAGATCGGCCAGCTCCTTCCCGGTACGCGTGTCCGGCGCGGTGTCGCCCCGGCCGGAGGTACCGACCGAGCGGACACCGACGATCAGCCGGACGCGCCGCGGGAGCGGTCCCTGTGCGTCCGACTCCAGGCCCGCGAGTTGCCGCAGCACCTTGACGAGATCCTCGGGGGCCCCGTCGGCCTCGTCCAGGGCGTCGATGACGATGGTGACCAGCCGCGTGCCGCGCCTGAGCCAGCCCTCCCAGTCGAGGGACGGACCCGGGGCCGTCGTCTCGTCTAGGGCGCCGACGGCGTGGCAGATCTGCGCCATGATCTCGGCGGCGCTCTTGCCCGTGGCCAGCACCGCCACGTCCACCGCCCCCTCGGGAGGCATCAGCTCGCCGGGGACGAGCGCCACCTTACCGGCGTACCGGCGGCGGAACTCGGGATCGCTCAGCGTCACCAGCCGGGCCAGGGCGGCGGACTTGCCGCTGCCCGCGCGCCCGGTCACAAGCACGGTGCCTGGCAAGTCCTGCGTGGCCTTGATGAGCTGGTCCATCAGGCCAACCCGGCCGGTGAACAGCCAGCCAAGGGCGGACGCCTTCGGCGCGCCGCGAGAACGCGGCTCCCAGTGGATCTCCAGGTCCTTCTTCGGCAGGGCGAGATCGCTGCGCGACGACTGGGTCTCCACGGTGTCGCGCGGCCGGTAATGCGGATTGGGCAGGCATCCGTGGAACCCGCTTTGCAGGCCGCCCTCCAAGAGGATAGGACGCTGGGAGTCGTCGAGCTTTTCATAAACGCCACCACAGAACTCGCGGACCGGCAGGTAGCGATCGCGTCCGTATTTCGCGCCCGTCGCGACTCTCTCGCCCGTCACGAAGCCCAGCTCCGCTACGACTTTCCTGATCGCCCCGGTGAGCAGGAACGGCATCGCCCGCTGATTCTTCTCGGCACTCGCCAGCACCAGCCAGGTCTCTGGCAACTGGTCGGGGAACGCGGCGATGGCTCCGGCCACGTCGCCCGCGTAACAAGTGTCGATGATCAGCAGCAGGTGCTTGAGATCCGTGTCCGTCAGCCATCCGATGATGTCCGCCGTCCGCAACGCCGTACTCTTATACGCGTCCTTATCGGTCGTCTGCATCGCCAGCCAGTGCCCGTCCCGTTCGGAAATGGCGTGACCAGTGATATACACAACGACGGCATCCGCCTCCTGCCACTTCCGGCCCGGTTTTTTCAGGGCCGCCCGTATCTGATCCTCCGTCGGGTTGTCGGCGAGTTCTGGGTACTCATGCTTGAAGCGCCGGTCTCCGAGCCCTTCGTCGCAGAACCACGCGGCGAGATCTCGCACCTCTTCGCGTACCTGCGGCAGATTCGGTAGGCGGGGATCGCGGTAATCTGCGGTGGCGATGGCAACGAAGCTGCGCCGCAGGACCTCATCGTCGATCTGTTCAGGTGTCATCGCGGCTCCGGTCGGCGAGGCCGGGCAGTGCCTCCAGGACAGCCGAGCCGGCCTGCCGCTTGCCGAGGTAGCGGCGGACCGAGTGGGCGTCTCTCTGGTTGTCCACGGTGACGTCGGCTACGCCGGGCCAGAGCCTGCTCACGTCGCCCGCGCAGGCGACCGGATCCCTGAGGTCCCGCAGGCTTACCCAGCGCGCGACGTTCGGCGGCAGCCCGCCGGCCCCGTAGCCGGGGACGGGCATGAGCGCCTGGACGGTGCGCAGGCCGAGCGGTGAGCCGAGGGTGAGCAGCAGGTCCACCGGGTAGTCCGGGTGCTGCCTGATGAACTCGAACGCCACCACGGAACCGAGGGAATGCCCGATCACCACCGGCCCGCCCGATGTGATGACGTTCTCCGCGCGGCGGTCGACCTCCGCCTTGATCGCGGGGTCAAGCAGGTAACGGCGCACCTGCTTCAACTCGCCGAGGAACAGCAGCGAGGCCTGCCTGGAGCCGAGCCGGCCATCCAGCGCCCGCAGGATCGGCTGCAGCGCCAGCGGCACCGAAGTCCGGCCCTTCGACGGCAGGTCCGTACCTGGGGGCGGACCGGATCCAGGCGCGCCCGTCAACTCCTCCGCGAACGCGCCGAGCGTGATCGCGTCCTCGTCGGTAAGCCCGGCTGGCTCGTCGGCCGGACCCTTGGCGGCCGCCCCGGACCGGTCCGGCAGGAAGAGGTCACCGTAGAAGACAATGTCCAGGCCGGGAACCGGCACCGGGCTCCCGGCCGCGCGCTCGATGCCGTCGGCGAGCGCCGGGCCCCATTCGGCAATGAGCTGGTGGCGTCCCGACTGCTGGTTCATGATTCCGTGGACGCCAATGATGGCTGCCATTGTCCGCATCGCCTCCACCCAGTAGGCCACGGGCCGCTGCCCCTTCACATTACCGTTCAGGTAATGCGCCGATATACCGGGATTTCGCGGTCCGCATTGGCGATCGCGCGCAGGAGCGGGGTTTCCATCTCATTCCTGATGGACTGGTTGGCGTACCCTACCCAGCCGCAGTCCACGTCGGTGGCAAGCGGGTAAGACAGCGGCCCGCCCGCCGGATCGGTGAGAAGAACGCCTGCCTGCCGGGCGATGAGGTACGTGCACAGGTCGTAGGGGTGAGCGCACAAGCCGACGTTCCGGCCCGATCGCGCCGCCAGTCGCCCGACCACCGGCCGCAGGTCGGCGCAGAACCGGTAGGTGCCGCAGGCCATCAGGTACATGCAGCCGGCCGTCGACAGGTACTGGTCGTTGAACGCCAGCGCCTCCCCTGGCTTCACCGGTCCGAGCGCGTGATCGAAGACCAGGTCCGCGAGCTGGGCGGTAACCGCGTGGCTGCCCGCGAAGTAGTCGGTGAATACCGCGTACCCGCCGCGCACCGAGGCGGCGGCGGACGGGTGCAGTCCGTGCGTCACCGGGGCGGCGGAGCGGACCGTCAGGTCATATGACTTCGCGACGGCCGGCTGGCCGCTGCCCGCGGAGAGGACCACCCCGGTCGTCTGCGCCAGGACCGGCACCTCGGTCTGGATCGCCCAGACGATATCCGCCAGGGTGGGTGCCGGGCTGGCCGGCGCGACCCCGCTCAGCACCCAGGCGCTGCGCTTGCCGTACGAGATCTCCCTGCTTCCGTCGAGCGGGTCGATGATGACCCACCAGGCGGCCTCGCCCTCGCCGGCTCCCGCCGGGAAAGTGGCCCGCCCCAGGCCCTCGCAGATGACCACGACCGCCTCGGGCGCGCGGCCGAACGTCTGCCCGACGATTTCCTCCGGGCGGACATCGATCTGGAAGCTGACATCGCCGGCACCCTGGTGCGCCTCGGCCGACAGGAAGGCCTTCTCCTGCAGGCCGAGGTCTTCGCGGACGGCATCCCTGATCTCTTCGTGCATCGCCGTAAGCAGGGAGCGCAGCCACGCCGGGGGGCTGCCCACCTGGTCGGCCCGGTCGGTCTCGGCCGGCTCCTGACCTGCCGGGATTATTGATGTCATCGCGTTTCCGTGGAGGTCAGAGTTCACACCGGCCAAGTGTTTCACGGGCCAGCAGAACCTCGGCGCCAAGCCGCTCGCTGTAGGAGTCGAGCTCGGCTTCCAGGGAGTTCAGCCTCTTGCCCATCGCCGGCCCGAGTTCCGTAAAGCAGTCACTGCCGCGCAGCTGACGCAAGGTCTCCTTCAGGCCGGGGATCCCGTCCTCGTCTCCCGACCGGTAATCGGCCGAGAACAGCGCCATGATCTCCAGGACACAGCGCAGTTCCTCGTCCGACCTGCGCTCCCGGCCGAGGCGTTCATTGTCCTGGTCGAGCTCGGCTTCTTCGATGGCCGGCAGGACCGCGGTCTCCAGCCGGAGCCGCAGCGCCTCAAGGAGCCACGCGCCGACGCGGATCTCCGCCAGCGCGGCGACTGGGAAGGTCTGGTCGGCCCAGCGGCCGCTGTCCCAGATCCGCTCGGCGAGCGCGCCATCGGGCTCGGGGTGCCCGTCCCACGCGACCAGCTGGCCACTGAGCCAGCGCAGATCGCTCTCATCTGGGTTACCGCGCCACAGCCGACCGAGCGACCGCTGCTGGTCGATCGCCTGCATAACCTGGGAGACCGAGTTCGGCATGTTCCTGATGCGGATGCCGCCGAAATCCTGGAACTCGGCCGGCCATGATTCCGCGACGGAATCGTCGCCAACCGGGCTGCGCACCTCGTAGTCCAGGTGGGTGAACGAGGAACTGTGCGGGGTCCGGCCGAAGGCCGCGTAGTGCTGTATAAAGGCGTCGGCGCGCTGCCTGTCCGGCAGCCCAAGCAGGTTGACCACGACGGGCAGCTGATCTCTCGACCACACCACATGGGACCAGAAGGGGCCGCCGGGGAGGGTGGGGAGGATGAGCCGCAGCGCGGCGACGTTCAGCACCGGCTCCGCCGGATAGCGGCGGTTCTCATCGGACATCACCTCGAGCAGGACGCGGAAGTGGAACGGGTGCTCAATCGCGAAGACCGCGTCGCCGCTCCCGGCGAATCTTGCCAGGTCCCTGGCGTACCGTTCGGCGTCTTCCTGGCCGGCGACCTTGACCCGTTGCTCGCCCGACTTATCAGTCAGCATGCCGATTCGCCGACCAAGCTCGGCATAGCGTGAGGGCCGAATCGCGGCGTTCTCTCTGGTCAGCACCGCGATGCTGTGCCCCAGGAACAGTGCGCCGCCCAGCGTTGATATGGTGTGCAGCCCGGAATCCGACTGCGCGAGGTTGCTCATCGTACTCATCTTGTTCGGGGCGATGGCCTCGATCATGAGCCGGGTAACCCGCGCTATGGCCTTCAGGCCGGGGATCCAGTCCTCGATATCGTCGCGGTCATAGGCGGAACTCGCGCTGATAACCGAGACGCAGCTAAGCAGCTTCCTGCGCTGCGGTTCTGTGCGCTCGTCCTGGTTGAAGAGCGCCGCGGCCAGTAGCCTCTCCTCGGCCATCGCGGCGTTTTCCGCTGCGCCGTCCCGTGGTGGGGCGGACAGGCTCCGCTCCAGGGTCTCAATCAGCCCAGCCAGCCACTCCGGGTCCAGTGGCCGCAGATCGCGTATCAGGTCGAGCCGGTCCTTATGACGGTAGGGAAAGGCGGGGAAGCCCGCGGTCGCGGCCATTTCCTCGCCGAACCTTTGCCCGATGTGGATGATGTACAGCGTGACCAGCAGTGCGACAACCGGGTCGAGTCTCAGCGCTACGACCTCGGTCGGCAGGACCCTCTCGACCGATTGGCCCTCCTCAAACGACACGAACTCGGACATGGCAGTTCACCTCCATTGCATTGCAGAGTCAGTTGCCGCCCCGAGGGGCGGGGGATGCCGGGACCACGCCGCCGGAAATTACCGGCTGGTATTGTTGTCAGCCGGAGGGCAGTCACAATGAACCAATCCACGGTCGGCCCGCTCTCTGAGCCGCAGGAAGTGCATCGCCGCATCGCCAGGACTCTCGCGGCGCACAATAACCCACGGCTCACGCCAATATCGCAGATTCATGTCTATGCTCGTCGGCACCTGCCCGAACACGCGGCTGCCGGGGAGAGCATGAATGAGAATATCATCAACCGTGCGATTCTTCCTTACTTGGACGTAACGGCACTTAAAGAAGCGTCTTCATCGGCCGAACTGCCGCTCATGCCCTTGGTGCGGAAAGCCGCCCACGCGTGGTCGTGGGAACACCCGGGCCGGAACGCGGCCGCCCTGCTGTTTATCGCCGCGGCGGAGCGCTATGAGCTCAGGGATGACGATCTGCTGACCTCGTGGCGTGTCACCTGGGCCAAGTCGGCGGGCGTCAGCGAGATCCTGGCCAAGGTCGATTCCCTCGCGTCGCTGGACGCCGTCGCGCTGGACGGCAGCGTGGTCGTCATCACGGCTTCAGGAAGAGGCCGGGTAGATCTGTGGGACATCGCCACCGGGAAGTCGTTCGAGTTGCCCTATCGGCATGACGGTGTCAGCCGGGACGCGTTCAGCGCGGTGGCGGCCATCGCCGCGGCCGACGGCAGCGCGTTCGTGGCCGCCGGCAGCGGTGGCGGCCGCGTTCGCTGCTGGCGGGTGCGCAGCGACGCCGCCCGGCGGACCGGACGGCCGTGGGCGACCGAAATAGGCTCCTTCGGCGTCGGCGACACGGTAACGGCCCTTGCCGTGACGATCACCGAGGGTCGGCCGCTTATCCTGGCCGGGCTGTCCCGCGGCGGCATAGCACTGCTGGACTGCGGAGAAAAGGTCCAACGGGCACCGCAGCGGATTCACGGCGGCCCGGTCACCGGGATAACCACCATCCAGCTGGCCGACGACGCGCTCGCTGCCGTATCGGTCAGCGTGGACGGGTTCCTGCAGCTTTCGCGCCTGCTTTCCCGCCCGTTCGCTCACCTGATCCCCGTGCCGCCCGGATTCCGGGCCCGGCATGCGATCAGGGCGGTCGCCGCCATCCGGTTGCCTGGCCGTGCCGCGGCGGCCGTGACCGCGGGCGACAGGGGAGCGGTCGGCATCTGGGACCTTTCTCCGCGCTCACCGGGACCGCGGCCGGTGCCGGGCCACGACCGGAACGTCGTCGCACTGGCCACGGCGACCGGGCCGCAGGACCAGCCGCTGGTCGTGACCGGCGACAGCAGCGGCCGCCTGCGGTTCGTGGACCCGGTACAGGCGGCGGTCGTCGGCTCCGTTGACGGCCACCGCGGCCGGATCACCGGCCTCGCCTTCTCCGGGACGCGGGCAGGGCGCTCGATCGTGATCAGTGGCGGCGACGACGGGACCGTGCGCACCTGGGATCTTCGCGGCGCGCTGCTCAGTGGCCCGCTCGGCGCCACCGGGCAGGACGGCGCGCGCCCAGCCGGCCGCGGTGCCGCGCGTGGCGGTACCACGCAGCCGCGGGAGCGGTCCGTGCGGCTGTGGCGGCTGGACGACGGCCGGGAACTTGGCGGGGAATCCGGTAGTCGCTCCCACCGGATGGTGGCGGTGGCCGCTGGCCGCCTGGCGGACGGAACCGCGATCGCCGTGACCGACCCGGGCACTGCGCCGCGGGTCCCCGGGGGGCGCGGCTCGACCGTCGCGGTAGCGACGGCGTCCTTGCCTGACGACCGAACCGTGGCCATCGCGGTAAGCGCGGACGACTGCCTGCAGATCTGGGAACTGAGCGCTGACCAGGCCCCGCGACTGAACTTCGCGCCACCGCATCCCGGCGTCCGGGTGGTGGCCACCGTCAAACGCGCCGACGGCCGGCTCGTGGCGGCCAGCGCGGGACGCGATCGCATGCTTCGGATCTGGGACATCGGGAACGGCGCGCAGGCTGGCCCCGCTCTCAAGCACGACCAGTGGGTGACCGCACTGGCGGCCGCGGCGGCTCCCGGCCGTCCGGCCGTCATGGTGAGCGGCTGCGCGGACGCGACCCTGTGGACCTGGGACGTGGACTCCGGCCGGCCGCTCGGGGACGCCCTGCGAGGAAGCGTGCGCCAGATCGCCGCCGTAGCCGCCGTACATACCGATGACGGCCTCATTGCCGTCACGGCCTGCAAGGGTGACAAAGTCGTCAGGAAATGGGGTCTCCTCGGCGCGGATCCCGGGCCGCCGAGACTAGCGGGCCACGAAGGGCCGGTGACGGCGGTCGCCATCGCCGGACCAGCGGAACGGCCCGTGGTTGTCACAGCCGGCGAGGACCGCACCGTCCGGGTCTGGGACCTCATGTCGTCGGCGCCGATCGTGGACCCGATGCCGGTTCCTGGAACTGTCCGTGCGATCGCCTGCTTCGACGCATCGGGCCCGCGCGCTGTCATCGCCGGGGACGACGTGCTGGCGGTCGTGGACTGGGGGTCATCATCCTTATCCACTGGTATCGTCACAGCAATTAAGTTTTCTCGCAATAAACCACCGGAGTCCCTTTCGTGCCTTTTCTTAGTTTTGTCGGGGAAGGAGAAAGAGGGAATGATCGTTTTCCGTGGCGAGCGGATCCGGGGAGATTAAATCTCGAAGAGCAATATTCTCGTCATCTCGATCGTGGTAGACTAGTTGCAGCTGATGGCGCATGCGATTTGGCCCAGCTGCCGGACGCGGCTACCTGTGTGCGGTTAGCCTGTCTGGCGGAGCGGCTCAATGCGGGAGAGGCATGGAGAACATATCGACGGATCTAGCCAGTGAACTTGGGATCAGCACAAGTCACAGCAGGATGGATAACGGGGAACTGCGATATCGGCTAGTCGCCAAGGACGGCAGCTCCTATATACGTACCGAAGCCTCCGCCGGGGGCGGATGGCAGAACAGCCATTACCACAAGATCCTGCACGAAACCTATATCGTGGAGGATAAATGGCTGGCCTTTGCCGAACCAGCCGGGGATGATCTCCGGTTGTGGATTATGCGGCCGGGCGATATTTATACCACCCGTGTTGGCGTGTCGCACAACGTGTACCTTCCGCCGCACGCGGTCCTGCATACCGTTAAGCACGGCGGGACCGGCGAGGCCGGCGACTGGTTCAGCGATCCCGCCCTTGACTCGTTGACCAAGCATCTGTCCGAGGCGGAGATCCTCGCCTGCCTTAAGCCGGAACCCGGCCCGTCACGGCGGTAGCGGGTCCTGCAGGGACTCAGGTCAGCTCGGCGTACAGCGCGGCGGTCTGTGCCCCGACCGCGGCCCAGGAGAACTCGGCCACGGCCCGCTCGCGCCCGGCCAGCCCCATCGCGCCCGCCCGGCCCGGGTCGCGCAGCAGCATGTTCAGCGCGTCCGCGAGGGTCGCCGGGTCCTCCGGCGGCACGAGCAGCCCGGTAACGCCCCCGTCGACCACCTCGGGGATCCCGCCGACCCGCGATGCCACGACGGCGGTGGCGCACGCCATCGCCTCCAGGTTGACGATGCCGAGCGGCTCGTACACCGACGGGCACACGAAGGCCAGGGCATGCGTCAGCAGCTGGATGATCTCCGCCTTGGGCAGCATCTCCGGGATCCAGAGCACCCCGGAGCGCGACGACTGCAGCCCGGCCACGAGCGAGGCAACCTCGGCGCCGAGCTCTCGCGTGTCTGCCGCCCCCGCGCAGAGCACGAGCTGCGCCGACGGGTCGAGCGAGGCCGCGGCCCGCAGCAGCACGGGCACGCCCTTCTGCCTGGTGATCCGGCCAACGAAGATCACGTAAGGCCGCGACGGGTCGACGCCGTGCTTGACCAGTACGTCCGTCCCCGGGTCAGGCGCGTACTCGGTGGTGTCGATGCCGTTGTGTATCACCAGGACCCGTTCCGGCGAGATCTCCGGGTAAACGGAAAGCACGTCGGATCGCATGCCCTCTGACACCGCCACCACCGCCGCCGCGGACGCGAGTGATACCCGCTCCGCCCAGGAAGAGAGCGCGTACCCGCCGCCGAGCTGCTCGGCCTTCCACGGCCGCAACGGCTCGAGCGAGTGCACCGTGGCGACGTGCGGTACCCCGTGCAGCAGCGACGCGAGGTGCCCGGCGAGGTTGGCGTACCAGGTGTGCGAGTGGACCAGGCCGGCCCCGGCCACCGCGTCCGCCATGGACAGGTCGGCGGAGAACACCCGCAGGGCCGCGTCGCGCAGCACGGGCCAGGGCTGGTGCGCCACCGCCGTGTCCCGCGGCGCCCCCTGGCAGTGCACGGTGAGGTCCACCAGCGGCGCCAGGGCGCGCGCCAGGTACTCGACGTGCACGCCCGCCCCGCCGTAGACCTCGGGCGGGTACTCCCGCGTGAGCAGCGCCACCTTCAGCCGTTCACCGGTCACGACGTTATTACCTGGCCCTTGCCGACCACGGTGATGCCGCCGGGTGAGACCACGAACCCGCGGGCCAGGTCGTGCTCCTTGTCGATGCCGATTTTGGCGCCCTCGGGCACCACGACGTTCTTGTCGATGATCGCGTCCCTGATCTCCGCGCGCCGCCCGACGAACACGTTGTGCAGCAGCACCGAGCGCTCGACGGCGGCCCAGGAGTTCACCCGCACCCCGGGGGACAGGACCGACTGGCGGACAAGGCCGCCGGAGACGATCACGCCGTTGGACACCAGGGAGTCGATCGCCCGGCCCACCCGGTCGCCGTCGTCGTGCACGAACTTGGCGGGCGGCAGCGGGTCCATGTGGGTGAGGATCGGCCAGCGGTAGTTGTAGAGGTTGAACATGGGCTCGACGGTGCGCAGGTCCATGTGCGCGTCGAAGTAGGCGTCGATGGTCCCGACGTCGCGCCAGTAGCCTTCGTCCCGTTCCGTTGAGCCGGGCACGTCGTTGGTGAGGAAGTCATACGCCTGCGCCGCGCCGTCGTCCACGAGCGCCGGGATGACGTTCCCGCCGATGTCGTGCCGCGACGAGGAATCCGTCGCGTCCGCGTGCAGCACGTCGACCAGCGCCTTCGTGTCGAACACGTAGATGCCCATCGACGCGAACGACTCCTCGGGCGAGTCGGGGATCGTCGGCGGATTGGCGGGCTTCTCCACGAACTTCTCGATCGTCCGCCCGTTGGCGCCCACGCCGACGATGCCGAACGCCTTTGCGTCCTGCCGCGCCACCGGGATCGCCGCCACCGTCACCCCCGCCCCGTGCTCCAGGTGCTGCGCGATCATCTGCCGCGGGTCCATCCGGTACACGTGGTCGGCGCCGACGACCACCACGATGTCGGGCTTCTCGTCGTTGATCAGGTTCATCGACTGGAAGATCGCGTCGGCGGAGCCGCTGTACCAGTGCGCACCGCGCCGTTGCTGCGCGGGCACCGGCGTCACGTAGTTGCCGAGCAGGTCGCTCATCCGCCACGTGACCGAGATGTGCCGGTCCAGGCTGTGGCTCTTGTACTGGGTGAGTACGCAGATCTTCCTGATACTGGAGTTGGCCAGGTTGGACAGCGCGAAGTCCACCAGCCGGTACACCCCGCCGAACGGCACCGCAGGCTTGGCCCGGTCGTCGGTCAGCGGCGCCAGCCGTGTCCCCGCCCCGCCCGCCAGCACGATTCCCAGCACCCGCGGGTCCGCCATGTTTTTCCCGTCCTCACGCCCTAGATCCGGAAGTCAATGGTGCACCCTCTAGATCCCCCGGCGGAACCCGGGTACGCCAGGAAAATCGGGCCAGTCAAGCGCACCCGCCGCGGCCGCGAGCATCGTCATCGCGTGCCGGTCCGCGCTCCCCCGGGCGGCGGTAAGCCCGTCG
>Ga0210396_10004391_pt1 | contig 13815 bp, 10 predicted proteins | sample IncBWH17OmetaG_FD_155466 | JGI IMG/M metagenome (GOLD analysis project Ga0210396, IMG submission 155466) | Forest soil microbial communities from Barre Woods Harvard Forest LTER site, Petersham, Massachusetts, United States - Inc-BW-H-17-O ...
ACGGGATACCAAGATTTCTCGATTTCTTCTCGCGCGGAACCGGAAGTTCGAATCCATCTCCCTCCAGCGGCGAGTCCATTGCGAACCTGACTTTCCGGTCCGGGGCCATTTCGACGAGAAAGCTTGTTCCGTCGGCCAGCATGCAGCGCAGCACCGCGGCGAGCTTTCGGCGGGTTCCCTCAAATCAAGGCCCCGGGAGCGATCGTCTCCAGCTCGAGGTAGGCGCGCCAACCGCCGCGGCGTGTGAACTGAGCCACAGATTGCAGGACTCCGACTCTCGATTCCTCGTGAGTACGACCAGAGATAAAGAGTCATAGCGTGCCACGCCGCTGCCGCCTTTCGATCCGGCGTGCTTGCTGATCAGAGACTAAGCCGGCTTCATCGGCGGCAGCACATCGGTGGGGTCGATGCCCAGCTCGTAAAGACCGATGTTGTAGAGGCAAAAATCGGAGGGCGGCGGATGCAGGGGGCCGAGCGCGCCGTCGCGGAAGATCGCCGGGCGCCCCGAAAGAAGGGCGGCACCAGAACAGCCGCCGCCTCTTATTCTAAGATCGCCATCAGCATGTTCGGGCCGGCGCAACAGGCGATGCCATCGCCGCGGCTTCAAGCCCAAGACTGGAGTCCGCGTGTGGCCAAGCGACGGCAGTGACGGCAGACGAAGACCGCCCGTCACGCAGGCGAGTCGAGGCGAGCGTTGAGCCGGGTATTGGCACTATCTACGATCGCCGCCAGATCGGCGCTGATCGCTTCCATGCTCAAACGCCCGACATCGGTGTTCACGATCGCCCTGGCGGCTTCGTATCCCTGCTGCCGCATCGCCGCGATGGTCGCGGCCAGCTCGTTCATCTTGGTGGTGATATGGGCCTGCAACTGGAGAAGCCGCGGCGCCTGGTCCGAACTCGCGATGGTGGCTTGCTGAAGATCCACCATCAGCCCCGGAAGGCGCTCCTTCGCCTTGGTATGGGGTTCGAGATAAACCTCGCTCCCCGTAATCAGAAAACCACGTTGTCCACGCTCGGCATCCTGGATCGCTTCATCGATCGCACTAGCCGCGCGGATTGTGTTGAAGCTGAGCAGGGTATTTGTCCGAGCAGTACGCGCATCCGGCACGTTCCTCGCGAGCTGGAAAACGACAATACTCGCAATGAAAACGAGGGGTATTCCGGCAAAGAGAAGAGTCGGAATTATAAGCCGAGAATTCCAACGTCTCTGTAACAATAGCTCAAGCCGGCTGAACTCCTGCTTGCTCATCGACACCACCGCCACCGCACACCTCCCAAGACCCCGCGCTCAGGGGGAGTGGCGGCCGCATGATCATCATCGAGAGCTTCGGGCGTGGCGGCGCACCGCGCGCCCCGCCCTTGCCCAAAGCCGGGCTCGGCACCGCGATGCCATGACGCTCGTCACCACTTCATCGTACTGCACACCTGCCGGGAACCTCGCTTCCGGCCTTGCACCATTGTCGCCCCGCCGCCTCCCAAGCCACCCCTTACGCCCTCAATCAGGCCAAGATCGCCCTCTCGACCGCCGCCGCGGCGACAGTCCCGTCATCGCAATCGTCGATCCGACGGCAACTACGCCGGCCAGCGCATCCCCTACTCAAGCCGTCGCCCGGCCAAATTCCCTTAGAGGGCGACCGCCCACACGGCGGCCCGCGGGTTCCTTCCTGGGAGGCTTTCGGACGCCGGCCCTCAGAGCGCACACTAATAGCTACGACGGGCCGGTATCCGAAACCCTTCACCAGGAGCAGCCGATGTTGCGGCTTGTTGCGGCCAGATCACGTCGGCGGGTGCGTTCTCTTTGGCGCGCGCGGACCGCTCGACCTGGCCGCGCGATTGCTCGGCCAGGCGCGACAAATCGATTATCGTCGAGGTGATCTCCTCGGCGGCCGTCGCGTTCGACTGGGCGATGCGGGTCAAGCCGTCGACGGTCTGATTGGTCTGTGCGACGGTCGCCTGCTGCTCCTCCATAGCGGCGGCGACGGCGGCCGTCAGCGTATCGCTGCGCCGCACGCTCTCGGAGATCGAGTCCATCTTGCTGCTGACTTCCTCGACCATCGCAACGGCGTTCTGCGATTCCTCCGTCGCAGACCGCACGACCTGTCCGATTTCCTGCGCCAGCTCGCCGGAATGATCGGCCAGCTTGCGGACCTCCTCGGCCACGACGGCAAACCCGCGGCTGTGCTCGCCGGCCCGCGCCGCCTCGATTGCGGCATTGAGCGCCAGAATCTGCGTCTGATCGGCGATCCGCGAGATGGACTGGGCCATTTTCTCGACCTGCTTCGCGTTCTCGGCGGAGCCCTTGACGACGTCCGCCGTCGCGCGCATGCGCTCGCGTCCTTCGTTCATCTGCTGGGCTATGCTCGCTGACAGCTCGTGCGCGCGCTGCGTGCTGCCGCTCACGTCAGTGATCGCCGCCGTACTCTGTTTGACCGCCACGGCGACCTGGCGCAGCGCCTCGAGCTGGTCGTTGGCGCCTTCCGAGACTTGCCCGACCGCGCTGCTCGCCTGGCTCGTCGCAAGCGCGATCTGGCGCGTCGAGGCGATGACCTGGTCGGCGAGCCGCGCCAGCTCAATCGCGTCCTGCTTGAAGACTTCGACGTCCTTCGCCATTACGCCGACCTCGTCCCTGCGGTCGATGTCCGGCACGGCGACGCCGAGGTCGCCGAGGGCGAGCGCGTGCATCGTCTGGTGGAGCCGGTAGAGCGGCCGGCTGATCGAGCCGGCGATCGCCCAGGCGAGCGCGAGGGACCCGAGGAACACGACGCACACGAGCGCGAGGCTCCACGCCATGCTGTTGTTGAGGCTCGCGATGCGGGCCCTCACGAGATGGTCGAGCTCTTTAAGCGCGGCTTCCCAGAAGACGCTCGCCGATTGCTGTAGCGCTTGCGCGGCGTTTCTCAGCGCTTCGGTTGTGGGCCGCGGCGCGCCCGGCGACGCGAGCCCGTCGAGCAGCTGCATATAGGCCGCCCCGCGGTTCGCCACCTCGGCATAGGGGGTGTCGAGCGCCGGCTTCATCGTCCCGTCGCGGTTGCCGCGCTGGCCCGCAGTAAGATCGGCGTCGACCGCGTTGAGCACCGCCGCGAGCTCTCCTTTTCGGGTGAGGAACTGGACGGTCACTTCCGGGCTCGGATGATCGCTCGCGGCGATCGCCAGGGCAGCGCTGAGCGCGCGCGTCGCGGCCACGACGAGCGCCGGTATCTTCTCCGTTACGAGATCCTGGACGTAGAAGCTATCGAGGACCGGATCGAGGGTCAGATTGGAGCCGTCCGCCACCCTCGAAATGTGGTCGAGGACGGCGCTGAACGCGGGCTCGTAGGCCATGATCGTGCTGCCTTTCGGCAATCGCTGCGCGTCGCGCACGGCTTCGGCAGCCTTGGCTGCGGCGGCCGCCGAATCGACCCCTTCGGCGTCGAACCTCAGAACACCGGCCTGCGCGCTGGCCAAGTCAGCGGACGAGCCCGAACCGTAGGCGAGTGCGACGACGTGCTCGAGCTCGGTCTTGAGCGCGGCGATATAAGCGATGCCTTGCAGCTCCCTTGCTGCAAAGCTGACGTCTTTTTCGGTATGGGCGACCAAAAGGAAGATCAGAAAACCGATCGGCAGTAGGAACGCGGAGCAGAGCAGCGCGAGCTTGTGCTGAATTTTCAGTCTGTTGATCAGGCGCCTCATGGGCCGATTCCTCAACATTCTTCCAAGACCGGATAGCGGTGCAGTGTGGCCGTCCGGCATGCCGCCGGTCTCCCTCCGCGTGACGGTGTCCTTCCCCCGGCCGGTCAACACAACTCGCAGCGCAGGGTAATCGCTACACGGCTACGCCGCCGCCGGCAAAGGCGCCGGGCGCCGAGCCCGCAAGTCGAAGCCGATCCGGAGCGGAGAATCATTCGGCTGCCGATTCGCCGCTGATGTCGGGAAGCGCCCGTTCGCCTATATTAGCGATTTCGGACACTGAAGCGACATTTCGCGGGAGCCGTGTTCGCATGGACAAGCGGGTGCGCGCACAGCAGGCGGCGGCCGTCGAGGGCGAGGCTTCGAGCACGCAGGCGGCGGCGCGGCCGCCCCTCGCTGACCCGCGGCGAGGGCTGCTGCAGCGGCTGAGCCTCGATGTCGAGCGCATCGCCGGGATCGAAATCACCGGCCCCATTCAGAGCAAGCTCGCGCGAGTGCTCGGCTCGATCGATCTCGCCGAGCTCGAGGCCTGGGTCGCTCGGCTGCACCTGCTGCCAGCGCACGATCCGGAATGGCTCAGCCTTATCGAAAGCCTGACGGTCCACGAGACCTATTTTTATCGCGACCGCGCGCAGCTCGATTTCCTGGGGAGCGAGATCCTGCCCGAGATCATCGTTGCGGCGGCGGCGAGCGGGCGCTGCCGGCTGCGCCTGTGGTCAGCCGGCTGTGCCACCGGCGAGGAGGCGTACACGCTCGCGGTGCTGGGGCTGCTGGCGCTGTGCGATGCCGGCTATGCCGAGGAGCGGGCAGATCGCGGGATCGAATGCCGGCCGCCCTGGACGCTGGAGGTGCTCGGCACCGAGATCTCCCGGCTCGTTCTTGTGCAGGCTCGGGCCGCCGTTTACCCTATGACTGGCGTCGGTGCCTTTCGCGATCTGCCGCGCCGGCTGGAACGCTTCTTTCCGCCGCTGCCGAGGGCTGAGGAGAAGCCCGATATCGAGCTGCGCGGCGTCCACCCAGCCGTGCGCCGCCATATCTCCTTCGAGCAGTTCAACCTGATGGCGCGCCTGCCGCCAGCCACCGGCTTCGATGTCGTGCTCTGCCGCAATGTATTAATCTATTTGAGCGCAGCGGCGCGGCGCCACGTGCATGGCGTGCTGAAGCAGGCGTTGCGCCCGGGCGGCTTTCTGCTGCTCGGCCCGACCGATGTTCCGGCCGAGCCGGCCCTGTTCACGACCTGCTGGGGCAACGGGGCGGCGGCCTATGTGCTGAAGTTGGCACATGCCTGAGCCCTCGGTCGTCTTCACCCTCGCCGGCGAGCGGCTGCGATTGCCGGTCAAGAAGGTCGAGCTGATCGCCGTGCCGCCGGCCGTGACCCCCGTTCCGCACGCGCCTGCGACCCTCCTCGGCGCGGGCCAGGTCGGGGGGCAGATCGTGCCGATTGTCGACCCGGCGCCGCTCCTTCATTCCCTGCAGGCGCGGCGGCGCTACGACGGAAGCGGCCAGATCGTGCGGGTGCGCAGCGACGGCGGGCGGTTCGGCGTATGGGTCGACAAGGTGGAAGCCGTGACCGGCGGCGCGCAGACGCCCGGCGGGCCGGACGCCGATGCCGTCGATCTCGCTGCGGACGCCCCTCTCCTCGATATTGGCGGGCTCGCCGCCACAGGCCTGACGCCGCCGGCGCTCGGTGATGCCGCTGGCAAGGCGGAAGCCGAAAGCGCGATTCCCGCGCCCCCGGCCCCGCCCGCAGCCGCGGTCGGGTCCTACTTCGTCTTCGAAGTGGCCGGCAGGCGTTTCGAGCTGGCGGCCGAGCACGTGCAGCAACTCGTCGAAACCGTAGCGTGGACCCGATTTCCGCGCGCGCCGCGCGGCATCAGGGGCGTGGCAGTGCTGCGCGGCGCTGCTCTGCCGCTCGTCTCTCTCGCGACGCTGCTCGGCCTGCCGGAAGCGGGAGAGGGCGGCCGCTTCGTGGTAGTGGCGATCGACGGCCACCCTTTGCTCCTCGCCGTCGATCGAGTCCTCGGGCTGCGCGTACGCCAGCGTGGCAACGGCGACGGGTCGAGCGAAGACCGCCGATCCGCCGGCGAGGGCGAGCTGCTCGATCTTGCCGAGGCGATGCCTGACGAGATCCGCCGCATTGTCGGCGGTCGCGCAGCGAGCGTTGCCGCGACCGACGAGCCGACTCAGCAAAACGGGGCGCAATACCTCGCGATCTCGCTCGCCGGCGAGCAATTCGCGGTGCCGATCACGGCGGTCGAACGCGTCGTCGGGCCGCGGCCCATATTCGTCCTGCCGCAGCCGCCGGGCGCCGCTATCGACGGCGCTCCGCCAATCGCCGGCGCGATCGAGTTCTTCGGACGGATCGTGCCGGTGCTGACGCTCGAAAGCCGCCTCGGGCTTCGCAGCGGCGGCGCGGCGCCCGGCGCCTTCATGGTCGTGCGCGGGACTTGCGCGATTGCCGTCGACCGCATCGTCCGCCTAGTGTCGCTTCGGCCGGAAGAGATCACGCCGCAGCCCGACGAGAACAGCATTCTCGCCGGCGTGGCGGCGCCGGGCGGCGGCCCCGATCTGCTGCCGATCCTGGCGCCAGGACGGTTATGGGCCGATCGATGACGAAGGAACGCATCGAGCGGTCGGGGCGCCCGTTGCGCGTCCTCGTCGTCGACGATCTCGCGTTCATGCGCATGGCGTTACGCCGGATCATCGAGAGCGACGGCGACATGCGCGTCGTCGGCGAAGCGCGCAACGGCGAGGAGGCGGTCGCTGTCGCTTGCAAGCTGAGGCCGGACGTCGTGACGATGGATGTCGAGATGCCGGTCATGGACGGCATCGTGGCGACGCGCCGGATCCTCGGGGAGGTCGAGCCGCAGCCGGTCGTCATCATGGTCAGCAGCTACACGCAGGCTGGCGCAGCCGCGACGATGAAGGCACTGCATGTCGGCGCCGCCGATTTCGTCTCAAAGGAGTCGGCCCTGACGAAGACCGATCTCGGTTACATCGACGCCGAACTGCGCACGAAGATCCGGCTCTGGGCCGGGCGCCGCCGGCTTCGGCCGGCAGCGCCCGCTCCGCGGGCAGAGACGTCCCCCGATGCACGAGCCGACCGCAGCCTGGCCCGCGTGCCGAGTGGACCGGTCGATCTTGTCGCGATCGCCGTATCGACCGGCGGGCCAGTGACGCTCGCGAGGTTTCTGCAGGCGCTCGGCCCCATCGCGCCGCCGATCGTCGTCGCCCAGCACATCCCGCAATTCTTTACTGCCGGGCTCGCCCACTCGCTGAGCGAGGATACCGGGCTTGTCGTGCGCGAAGGCGCAGAACGTGGTCCGATCGTTGCCGGCGAGGTGACCATCCTGCCCGGCGGCCGGGACGCGCTCGTCGCGCTGCGCCGCGGCGGCGGTTTCGAATTGCGGCTTACGCGGTCCGACGCGGCGGCGCATCCCTCGGCCGACCTGCTGTTCGAATCGGCGGCGATGGCGGCGCGCCAGCCCGTTGCCGTTGTCCTGACTGGCATGGGCAACGACGGGAGCCGCGGCGCGGCGGCCTTCGCGCGCCGCAACCTTCCGGTACTGGTGCAGCGCCCCGATACCTGTATTGTCGGCGGTATGCCGGGGGCGGCCATCGAGGCCGGCGTCGCCAGCGAGTCGCTGACGCTGGAAGAGATCGCTCGCCGATTGCGTCAGTGGACCCCCCGATCGCCTCCCAATCGCGAAATGGCCAATCCGAGATGAGCACGAAAAAGATCCTTGTCGTCGACGATTCGCTGATCATGCGCACGATCATCAAGGACATCGTCGCGAGCGATCCCGAACTCGAAGTCGTCGGCTTTGCCGAGAACGGCAAGGTCGGGCTGCAGCGGGTCCGCGAACTGAAGCCCGACGCGATCCTGCTGGATCTCGAAATGCCGGAAATGTCGGGCCTTGAGATGTTGAAGCGGCTGATGCTGCTCAGCCGGGCGAAGGTGATCGTCGTCTCCTCGGTCGGACAGACTGGATCGCCGCAGGCTATGGAAGCTCGCCGACTCGGCGCCGTCGACGTGATCGCCAAGCCCTCCGGCGCGATGAGCCTCGACTTGCAGGACAAAAAGGGACACGAGATCGTGCAAGCGCTACGCCGCGCATTGGCTCTCGCCCCCGGCCCCGGCGCCTGAGCTGCCGATGGATACGCTGGCCGAGACGCTGTGGCAGGAATTCGCGGTCGAGGCCGAGGAGCATCTGCAAGCCATTGAACCGGTGCTCGCGCGCGCCGATCCGGAGCACATCGGCGAGGCCGAAATCGCCCAGTTGTTTCGCTCCTTCCATTCGGTCAAAGGGCTCGCGCGCGTCCTCGGGCTCGTCGGCATGGAGGAGGTTGCGCATCGCGCCGAGAACTTGCTCGGGCTCGTACGCGAGGGCCGCGCCGCTCTGACGGCCGAACGAGCCGATCTGCTGTTGCAATCGGTCGACGCCTTGAAGCGGATGCGCGACCGGGCGATCGCCGAGCGCCGCGACGAGCCGGGCGACAACGCTCTGCTGGCGCGGCTGGCCGCCGCTTTCGCGCACGCCGGCGGGAGCGAGGAAGAGCAGCAGCCGCCCGCCGGCGTGGCAGAAGCGCGCCTGGAGCTGCACGACGATCCCGAAATGCTTGCGATCTTCGTCGAGATGGTGAAGTCGCGCGGATCGGAGCTGTGCGGCGGGCTGTCGGCGGAGGCGGGCGAGCGGGAGGTCGCGGCCGACGCCGCCGCGACGCTCGGCCACGCCGCCACGGTGATGGGGTTCGACGCGCTTGCCGAGAGCTTCGGCGGGTTCGAGAGGCTTCTGCCGCCGTCCGACACCGAGCCCGACGAGCGGGTGCGCGAAGAGCTGCTGGCGCGGCTAGGCGACATTCGTCTGCAGGTCGAGCTGCTCGGCGAGATGACCGGGCAGGATGCCGGCATCGGCGAATTTTCCGCCGCGCTCACGGAGCGCATCGGCGCGGATCGGCGCCGGCTTGCGGCCGCGCTGACGGACGCCAACCGGCAGCTGCGGGCTGCCCTTGCCACGGGGGACGGGCCCGCCGCCGCCGAGGCGGCCGCGACCGTGGCGCGACTCGCGCGTGCGCTGCGCGCCGGCGTCGCGGCGCAGTCGGCCGACCACGCCACCGAGGTACTTCTTCTCGTCGAAGACCTGTACAGCCGCGTGGCGCACGGGGCGCCGGCATCAACGGCGCTCGCCGATGCGGCGGATGCTGTTTTCGCGCAGATCGCGGAGGAGGGGTTGGACGAGGCGGCGGCGGAGCTGACCCGTCTCTTGCGCGCCTCCTTCGCGGGCGCGGGCGGTCGAGCGGCGGGAGGCGAGGGCGGGGCCCGCCTCGTCGCCGGCCTTAACCTCCCGGACGAGCTGCTCGCCATACTGTCGGACGACAACCTCGCCGAGTTCGAGCGCGGCGTCCTCGCGGTCGGGCTCCAGCCCTATGCGATCCTCGCGCATCTCGAGGCCGATTCGGACATTGCCGGGCACTTCATCGACTGGCTCTCGGGCGAGGCGCGCGCGATCACGAACCGCACCGTCATCACCGACGGTGAGAGCTCGTTCGAGTTCCTCGTCCTCTCGCCACTGATGCCGAACGCGCTCGCCGAGCTACTGCGGGCGCTCGACCCCGAGCACCGTTGTATCAGACGCGTGCGGCGCCTGACGGCCAGCGCCGAGGGTGAGCCATTGCTCGATCGCGCCGCGTCGGAGCGGGCAGATGCGGCCGCTCGGCCGAGCGGCTTCGCCAATCTGCTCCGGGTGCGCGGCGAGCTCGTCGACGCCTTTCTCGACGAGATCGGCGAGCTGCGGATCTCGCTGAGCGGTCTGACCGAAGGCGCTCGCGATGCCGACCTGCGCAAGGAATTGGCGCGCTGCCGAAGGTTCGCCGAGCGTCTGCCGGACGAGCAGCGGCGCGAGCTGCTGCCGCTCTTGCTGCGCTTCGAGGAGCGCGACCGCTGGCTCCGTGATACCGAGGAGCGGTTGTCCGCGGGGCTTAGCCGCCTGCACCAGAGCGCCCTTGAGCTGCGGGTCGTTCCGGTCGAGGTCGTCTTCAACCGGCTGCCGCGCCTCGTGCGGGACCTGGCACAGCGGCAGGGGAAATCGATCGAGCTGGTCGTCGAGGGCCAGGAGGTGCGGGTCGACAGAAGCATGGTCGAGGCGCTTGCCGACCCGCTCATTCATCTGGTGCGTAACGCCGTCGATCACGGCATCGAGCCGCCGGAGGAGCGGCGCGCCGCCGGCAAGCCGGAACGCGCGCGGCTGCGGCTGCGCGCGGCGAAGCGCGGCGCCGAGATCGACATCGAGATCGCCGATGACGGGCGCGGCCTCGATGCCGAGGCGATCCGCGCCAAGGCGGTCGCTCGCGGTCTCGTCACGGCGGCCCGGGCAGCGGAACTCGCGGACGAGGAGATCTTTCAGTTCATCTTCGCGCCCGGCCTGTCGACCGCCGCGACCGTCACCGAGACCTCGGGGCGCGGCGTCGGCATGGATGTCGTGCTCAACACGGTTCGGCGCTGCAATGGCAACATCACGCTGCGGTCCGTGCGCGGCCGCGGCACCGCGTTCGTGCTGACGCTGCCCGTATCGGCCGCATTGCAGAGCACGCTGATCGTCCGCATCAACGGGCAGAGTCTCGCGATCCCGGAGCAGCACGTGATCGCCGTCGCGGAGATCGAACGCGAGGCGATCCGGCAGGTCGGCGCGCAGCGGGCGACCCGCTACCGCGACTCGACCCTGCCGCTCTACAGCCTCGCCGGGCTGCTCGGCATCACCGGCGAGGCGCCGTCCGCCGCCTCGTCGGCGCAGCCGATTGTCGTCGCCGGCAACGGCCGCCAGACGATCGGTCTCGAAGTCGACGAGATCGAGCAGCGGCGCGAGCTGTTCTTGAAGCCGCTGCACCCGCTGCTCGCCCGCTTCCCGACGATCGGCGGCGCCTCGGTGGTCGGCGACGGGCGGGTCGTGTTGGTCCTCGACGGCGAGCAATTGCTCGACCTCGCCGCGCGCGGCATCGAGCGTGCCGCACCGGTCGAGCCTCTGGCGGCGTCGTGAGCCTCTATTTGAAAGTGGCGGTCGGGGCGGGGCTCTACTTGCTCGATGCCGGCCAAGTGATCGAGATCCGCGCGGAGGGGGAGAAGGGCCGCACCTGGCGCGAGCAGGCGGTTCCGATCCTTGACTGTCGCGATCTCCTCGGAGCAGCCGCCGGGATCTCCCGGCGCGCCGTCCTCTGTTTCACCGGCTCAGGGGATTCGGTCGAGCTCGTCGTGGATCGGGTCGAGGGTCTCATCGAGCTCGCCGACCGCGAGCTCCACCCGCTGCCGCAGATCGGCCCGCTCGGCGAGCTGATCGACGCCGTCGTCGCAATCCCCGGCGACGATCGCCTCTTCTTGCGGCTGCGCGCCGAACGCATGACGACGATCGCCGCCGGGGACGGTTCTCCATGAACCCGGCGGACCCGATCGCCTTCGACTACGAGCAGCTGGCGGCACAGCTGGTCGCGCACCGCCTATCGCAGCCGGATGTGACGGCGCTGCTGGATCCGGGGTCGCCCGAGCGGCGCCGTGCCGCGATGGCGGAATTGACCGCCGTGTTCCAGCGCAATGCCGCGGTCTTCGCGGCCTCTCGCGCGATCGAGAACCGGGCGCCGCTCAGCGAGATCTTGTCGGCGCTGACGGCGGCGCTGACCGAAGCGCTGCGCGCCCGGCTCTGCCGTCTCGTCGTCGCCGACGGCGCGGAATCGATCGCGTTGCGCGGCGACGGCTGCGTCGGCGAAGAACCGCGGCTGCCGGCGGTCGCCGGCATCTCGCGCCTGGTGCTCGACGACGGCGAAACCCGCACCACCGCTCCGGCGGACGACCCCGCCTGCGATCCCGCGAGCGACCTGCCGGCCGGGGAGAAGGTGCGCGAACTGATGTGCGTGGCGCTGCCGCGCTCGATCGGCGAGCGCATCGGCGTGATGCAGCTGTTCGACAAAGCGGAGGGGGGCTTCACCGAGGCCGACCGCCGGCTCGCCGAACTCGCCGCGCCCTATCTCGCCGAGATGTTGACGCGCGCCGGACTGCTGCGCTCCACCGGCAGCGAGATCGTCGCCGGTCGGCTGGTTGAACGGGTCGGACCGGTCGAGATTGTCGCCGGCGCCGATCTGATGCTGTCGAAAATCCTCGCCGTCGCGCTCGACGTGCTCAATGCCGACCGAGGCTCGATTTTCCTCCACGACAAGGCATCCGACGAGTTGGTCGCGCGCCACGCCGAGGGGCTGGGCGGCAAGGAATTTCGCATCGATTCCTGGATAGGCATCGTCGGCGCCGCCTTCCGCACGGGGCTCATCGTCAATGTTGCCGACGCCTATCAGGATCCGCGCTTCCACCCCGGCCTTGACTGGCTGACCGGGTATCGGACGCGCAGCGTTCTCTGCTCGCCGATCGTCGGCAATGACGGACGTCCCGTCGGCGCGGTGCAGCTGATCAACAAGCGCGGCGACAGTTTCACCGCCGCCGACGAACGCCGCCTGAGAGGCCTCGCCTCGCAGATGGGAATAGCGATCGACTACGCCGCGCTGTTCGAGCAGGTCCTCGCGATGAAATCCTACAACGAGAGCATGCTGAACAGCCTGACGAACGGGGTCGTGACGCTCGATCTCGCCGGCGTCGTGACCTACCTCAATCCGGCTGCGGCGCGCATCCTGCGCCTCGGTGCAGCGCGCGTGGTCGGCCGCGAGTTGGCGGAGGCTATCGGTGAATTCAACGCCTGGGTTGGCGAAGCAATCGGACAGGACGGGGGCGAAGCGAGCGAGAAGTTGCTGCCGAACAGCGAATTCTACATCGAGAGCGAGGACAGCTGGATCTCCGTCAATCTGGCGATTGTGCCACTGCGCGATACGCGACAGACCCCGCTCGGCACGATGCTGGTGATCGAAGACGTGCAGCGCGAGAACGAGCTGCGCCGCACGATGTCGCGCTACCTCTCGAACAAGGTGATCGACCGGCTGATGGTCGACACCGGCGCCGGCCTGGAAGGCAGCTCGCACGAGGTGACGATCCTGTTTTCCGACATCAGGGGCTACACGCCGCTCACCGAACGCCTCGGCGCCGGGGAAACGGTGCGGATGCTGAACGAATATTTTTCATTCATGGAAGACGTCGTGACCAATCGCAACGGCATCATCGACAAGTACATTGGCGATGCAATCATGGCGGTATTCGGCTCGCCGTTCCAAAGCGACGATGACGCGGCGAATGCAGTGAGGGCCGCCACCGACATGTTGCGCGTACTCGATATGCTTAACGCGCGCCGCCGCGTCGACGGCAAAGCCGACATCCATATCGGCGTGGGGATCGGCACCGGCATTTGCGTCACCGGAAATATTGGCTCGCCCAAGCGGATGGATTTCACCGTGATCGGCGATCCGGTCAATCTCGCCTCGCGCATCGAAACAGCGACCAAGACATACGGCGCCGAGATCATCGTATGCGGAACCACCTGGTCCCGCCTCGCCGAGCGGCCGCGCGCGCGCCGGCTCGACGTCGTCCGGCTGCGCGGGCAGACCCGCCCCACCGAGCTTTGGGAGATTCTCGAGCACCGCGCGGATATACCCGATAGTGCAATAGAAGCCTATGATCGCGGGCTCGCCAGCTATTTCGAAGGTGTGTGGGATCGGGCATTGCCAGAGTTCGAGAATGCGCTCGCGACCCGGACTGGCGACAAGGCAGCACGGCTGATGATTGAGCGCTGCCGGCGATCTATGGAAACTCAACCAGTCGATTGGCAGGGAGTGGTGGAGCTGGATTAACAGCTTGGGCGATCTGCCGGTCAAGGCCCGCAACTGATTTGGCGGCTCGCCGGGTCCTTGCTATCCGCTAGCCCCGTGCTGTCCCGAGCGCGACGGTATGCTGAACGGCCAGGCGCATTTCGTCGCGATCCCGAGCCGGTCGCGGCACTGATGATCGCGTCGAGCGTTCGGCTGCGAGGATCGACGCCACGTTTCGCAGATATCGCCTGAGAAGGGAATGCGGGCCAATCACCGATCGCGAGCTGCATCGCGACTGCGTCAGCTCGCTCACTCGCAATAAACCGAAAACAAACTTGACAGGAAAAGCCCCATACAAGTTCGAACTTCCATCTCGCCCGAAGCCTTCTGGAACGGGCGATGATGAGCCGACAAAAAG
>Ga0210396_10004392_pt1 | contig 13814 bp, 7 predicted proteins | sample IncBWH17OmetaG_FD_155466 | JGI IMG/M metagenome (GOLD analysis project Ga0210396, IMG submission 155466) | Forest soil microbial communities from Barre Woods Harvard Forest LTER site, Petersham, Massachusetts, United States - Inc-BW-H-17-O ...
TGGCGGAAAGGCCGTAGGCGGAGAAGTAATGCGTGCAGTTGGCTTCTTCGGTGTTCAACGCGGCTACTTCGGAATCTTCATCGCCGTCTGGATCTGCGGGCCGCTTCGCGAGCGGCTTCGAGATGCTGACAGGCGCGCGAGGAGTTGCATCGGCGACCGGTTGCAGGGTCGCGGATGTTTCGATGGTCATGCTGCTGGCGTTGCTCGAATCGTACGGCGCAGGCGCAGAAACGGATGCGTGTGAAGCTGCTGCGAGTGAAGCTGCTGCGACCGGGGCGGGATTGCTTACGGGCACCACCGCCGGTGCTTTCGTTGGAGTGACTACGGCAGGCGCGGGGGCAGAGGCTGCGACGACCGGAGTCGCGCGCGGGGTTATGACTGCAGCGTCGCGTACGGGCGTCGGCTGTGGTGTTGCGGCCGGAGCGGGTTGAGGCGCTTTCGTCGGCTCAGGAGCCTTGTACGTAGCCTTCTCGGGCGCGGCCGGTGCGATGTTTTCTGCGACGACGACCGTATTTGTGTTGGAAGCAGAATTTGAATTCGTTGCGATCACTGCGACCGTTGGAGGCGCTGGCGGCGGCGCAGCTGCAACAGGCGCGGGAGCGACGGCGGCGCGAGCTACGGCCGCGGACGAAAGCGTGACGGCCGATTGCGGCGGAGGCTCGCTGGGCGCGACCGGTTTTACGACTGCCGGCGGCGCGGCGCTTGCGACCACTGCGGGAGCGGCGGGATGCGCGCTTGCGGGCGCATCAACAGAATTGGACGCAGGCCGGGAAGCGCGCCGAGCGGCGAAGGCGAGTGACGCGGATTCCACGTCGTTAGGTTTCTCTACCGGTTCCGGCGGCAGCACGGATTTCGGGAACGAGGTGTCGAGCACATACCCTTCGGTGCCATTGGCCGTTTCGATCTTCACGTAGCCCTTCACGCGTTCGACGATCTGAACCGGGTCGCCGCACTTGAGCTTGGCGGCGACGTTAAAATCAGTCAAGGATTCGTAGACCCACACGCGGTCTTCATTCGGCGCGCATTTTATACTTACAGCGCCGCCCGCTTTTGCCGAGGGAACTGCGGCAACGATCATCACCACAGCGAAGAAGATTCCAGACGTCCGATTCATTTTGCCTCCGAAACTTGCGACTGTTGGCGTGGCCAGGCGCTGCGGGGTTTCTGCTTCGAGTCCCCGCGAGCGGTGGCGCTCGCGCGAATGATGCGCGAAGCGGCAGCGCGTGAATAAGCAACGGAGCTGACCGGCATGCTGCTTCCTCAGACTTGCGGAATCAGCAAGGAATAGAGGTTTCACGGCGTTCCCCAGGATCCACCGCGTTGAAAATCGCCCAAAGCTGCACTGCTAGTATGGGGACAAGCGAAACCCCGCGACAACTGACCATACGTCCAGAAATGGGGCAGGGTAGGCCAGTTCGCTTTTTCATCGCCTCGGGGAGCCGATGTGGAAAAGGACGCGCGGATTTATTTTTTGTGATGGCCGGCGCGGCGTTTCTTGTCGTAACGGGCCAGGGCGGCTTCGATGACGGGGTAGGCGACTGCGGCGGGCAGAATTTCGTCCACTTCTACGACTTTGCCTTCGAGTTGCTTGTAGTCCTGGAAAAATCTGCGGACCATGGCGAGTTTGTGGGGCGGCAGCTCGCTGGCTTCGTGATAGGAGTTGTATTCGGGATCGGCGGTGGCGACGGCGATGATTTTGTGGTCAATCGTGCCGGAGTCGATCATGGACATCAGGCCGATGGTGCGCGCGTGCATGATGGTCAGCGGAGTTACCGGCACCTGGCAGAGGACCAGGACGTCGAGCGGATCGTGATCTTCGGCGAGCGACTGGGGAATAAATCCGTAGTTCGCGGGATAGTACACGGCGGAGTACAACACGCGATCCATCTTGATGATGCCGCTGGCCTTGTCGAGCTCGTATTTGACGCTGGAACCCAGGGGAATTTCGATGACGGCCTGAAATTCGCGAGGGATGTGTTCGCCGGGACTGAGGTCGTGCCAAGGATGCATCTGAATTCCTCCAGGAATAATTGTAGGCTAAGTTGCGGCGCGGAGAAGCGTTGAAATTATTTATCGATTCGACTTGGGGTGGGCGCGGGGAATGTGTCGCGCCTCCCGTTCGACCCTGCTGGAGGCAGGGCCTCAGGGTAAAGCGGCGCTGGTATGAGGGATTTGAGCGATGGTACCTGAGTCGAAGGAGCCGGCGAGACGCCGGCGCTACTGGGAACGGTCGGTGCGATTACGGTTGGTGCGGAGAGCCGCATTGCGCGTCCACTTGGATTTGCAGAGCGTCGTCGAGGGTGGCGCCGCGGTGGGACTTCGCGGCGCAGACCTGGTAAGCAGCCAATTGCAACACGCCGCGCAGGTCGGCACCGTCGAGATTGGCGTCTTGCAGATTCGCGCCGTTCAAAACCGTGCCGTTAAAATGCGCGCCGTGGAGATCGGCGCCGTGCAAATCGGCATCAATAAATATGGCAGTGCCGAGCTGAGCATTCTGCAAATGGGCGCCGCTGAGCTTAGTGGACCAGAGGTAGGCTTGTTGCAGATCGGCGCTATCGAGATTGGCACCCTGCAGATGGGCTTCGCGCATATCCGCTTTTTCCAGATTGCCGCGCACGAGCGAAGCATTTTCGGCGTGCGCGCCATAGAAGCTGACTCCGTCGAGACGCGCATCGAGCAGTTCCGCGTTGGCCAGCGAACAATACGAGAGATTGGCTCCGCGCAGATCCACGCGCGTGAGGTTCGCGCCGTCCAGAACGGCGCGATCGAGATTGGCGTGATTCATTTGCGCGCGATCCAGCACAGCAAATCTCAGGTTGGCCTGGCCTAGATCCGCGCCGCGCAAGTCTGCTTCAGACATGAATGCGCCCTGAAAATTCGCGCGGAACAGGTGCGCGCCCGCCAGAAAGATGCCATACGCCTGTGCGTAACGAAAATTGGTGCCGTTCAGACGCGCACCGCGCACCGCGGGAACCTGGTCATCGGCGCCAGTCCAATCGGGCGGCCGCTGCGAGACGGACGCCTCGGTCAATTCGGCATAGGGGTCGTAGCCGACCATCCAGAGAACGCTGGGCGCCCAGCGGCGAATACTTGCGGATGCGAATTGCGGCGCGCGCTGCTGATCGTGAGGAACGCCGGCGATAGTGCCAATGGAGAAAAAAGAGAGCACCACGAAAAGAGCGATCAGAACGCTAGCTGGTTTGAGGCGTTTCAACCGAGCGATCGTAAGGCTCTCCGGTTTTCCTTGCACGACCCACCGTTCAGCGGGACGCCCTGTGCTGGTGGTGCAATAGAGTGCCGCGCCGACGGCGATCAGAATCAGCGCTTCCTGCAAAAAGGTGCCGTGCATTTCCTGCAGGGTGAGGTAACGCGCCCAGAAAAAAAGGAGAACGAGAGGAACGGTCCAATAGGCGAGAAGGACCGAGAGCCCTTTTTCGATCATGCGGGTGGAGGGAGCGTCGGGATTCATCCAACGGAAATGCGTGCGCAGCAGGCCGGTGATGATGCGCGGACCTTTTTGGCCGAGCATGCGGCCGTCCGGAAAAACCGCGGGGAGTTCGAGGACGGCGTCCCAGACGCGCTGCAGGTTGTAGAGAAACCAAAGATAAATGGCCAGCAAAGCCGCTGGAGCGATCAGATAAATTTCGTCGGTGGGCGCGGCGGCCGCAGCGGCGGCCGAGTGCAGGTACGGAATAATGGCCGAATCAGTGAGCAGCTGGACGTCTTTCGTTTTCCATATGATCAGGCAGGAGAGCAGGCTGACGGCGAACGTCGTGGCGAACAAGCGCGCGGCGGTCATGGACGTTCGTTGAAAATCCACTAGGGCGTTAAATTCCGAAATCGTAGCGGGCAGTGACGCTTCGTGAAGATTAGCTCCGGCCAGTTGGCGCGGCAGCAATCCCATCGCGGATTCGAGCGAGGCGCCTTCCAGGTTTGCGCCTTCCAGATTGACTCCGACCAGACAACTCTCCTCGAGATTGGCGCGCACCAGGCATGCGTCGCGCAGATCGGCGAGCAGCAGGTCGGCAGACTTCAAATTCGCGTCCTGCAAATCGGCATAGCGCAGGCTGACGCCGATCAGTTCGCGGTCCTCGAGCTGCGCCTTTTGCAGGTCGGCTTTGCCGCCGGTCGCGGCCTGGGAATCGAGCCACTCTTTGTGATTGGCGAGCGCTTCCTCGAGCGCCCATTCGGCGGTGTCCACTTTAGGCGGAGCCGGTGTGGAGTCGGCGGCCATGAGTTGGGGGGCGTTGGCGATATCCCTTTCGGGCTCCGCGAGTGTCAGTGCGATTGGGTTCGCGTCCGCGCTCGCATCAGCTTCGCTGTCCGCGCTCGGATTAGCGTCGGCGTTGGCGCTCGCATCCGCATCAGCGCTGGCGACGAGCTTAGCGTCCGAGTTGGAGCTCAGCTCGGGCAGTGGGTCGGGAATGTGCGCGTAAGCCGGCAGTGACTCCGGTGTCGCGGCTGCCGCGGGCGGCTCGTCGAGAAGGAAATTCTTGATCAGAAAATCCTGCAGCACAGCCGCCTCGTTGGCCACTGGCTCGGAAGATGGCGCGGCGTCGGACACTCGGGGGGAAGAGAATTGTGTTGGTACGAGATTCAGATCCGCACGCACCTCGGGCGGAGGGCTAATGGCCGCCGTCTTCCCCTTAGGAAATATAGATTTGAAAAGAAACGCCATCGGTTAAACCACGCCCCCAAGAATGCAGCCGAGCTGCGGCGCAATTGCGGGAGATGGTCCCGCACGCGCATCCACCATATTAGTTTGTTTTTAAGCTTGCTAGGGAGGATGGTAGCGCGAACGTTTCCGAAAACATGCCTGTCCTTTGGTTCAAGAGCGGTACAGCTGACCGTGGGTTCCGTGAGCCACTCCAAGATTGCTTGGCGGAGGTCGAGAACCGCGGCTTCAGAGGTCAAAGCCCCCATCATCGTTGAACTTGACGGCGGGGCCCTTCAACCTTGGCACTGCCAGGATGTCAGGATGAACTGAAGCACCGCCCGTCCAGTTCCGCATTATTCGATCGACAAACCGCGAAGGCGGCAAGGCTTGCGCAGTTGACGACTTTCGCTGGAACTGTCGGCTGCGTGGCGGCGGATTCCGCAGTATCCTTATATACGCGGACATATATATGGTTGGTTGCGGCAGGCGGATTGCCGCTTGCATGGCTTTTCAGGGAGGGAACGTGGACGCCAAAGCGTCGCCCGCAGTGAAGGCGCAGACACGCATTGAATCCGACAGCATGGGGAAAATCGAGGTTCCCTGCGACCGTTATTATGGAGCGCAGACGGCGCGTTCGCTGATTCATTTCGATATCGGGCGCGAGACGATGCCTCCGGAATTGATTCGCGCGTTCGGCGTGCTGAAGAAAGCTGCGGCGCTGGTGAATAAGGATCTGGGCAAGCTTTCTGCGGAGAAGGCCAAGTTGATTGTGCAGGCGGCGGACGAAGTGATCGCGGGAAAACTCGATGAGCATTTCCCGTTGCACATCTGGCAGACCGGCAGCGGCACGCAGACGAACATGAACGCGAACGAAGTGATTTCGAATCGCGCGATCGAGATTGCGGGCGGCGTGCTGGGCAGCAAGAGGCCGATCCACCCGAACGACGACGTGAACATGTCGCAATCGTCGAACGACACGTTTCCCACGGCGATGCACATCGCGGCAGCGTCGCGCGTGGCGGAAGTGCTGATCCCCGCGGTCGAAAGGTTGCGAGATGCACTGGCCGCGAAGGCTGGCGTGTTCGCGGACGTGGTGAAAATTGGGCGCACGCATTTGATGGATGCGACGCCGCTGACGGTCGGGCAGGAGATGTCCGGGTGGGTGAGCCAATTGGATCGCGACGTCGAGAGGTTGAAGATGGTGCTGCCTGGGCTGTATGACCTGGCGATTGGCGGCACGGCAGTGGGCACGGGATTGAACGCGCATCCGGAATTCGCGGCGCGCGCGGCGCGGAAAATTTCCGAATTGACGGGCTTGCCGTTCGCGTCGCATCCCAACAAATTTGCCGCGCTATCCGCGCACGACGAAGTCGTGTTTGCGAGCGGAGCGTTGAAGACTCTGGCGGCATCGCTGATGAAGATCGCCAACGACGTGCGCTGGCTGGCTTCCGGCCCGCGCGCTGGCTTCGGGGAATTGATTCTGCCGGAAAACGAACCGGGATCTTCGATCATGCCGGGGAAGGTAAATCCCACGCAGTCCGAAGCGATGACGATGGTGGCCGTCCAAGTATTCGGCAACGATGCAGCGATCGGGTTTGCCGGCTCGCAGGGAAATTTTCAGTTAAATGTTTTCAAACCTGTGATGATCCACAATTTTCTGAATTCGGTGCGCTTGCTGGCGGACGCGTGCCGTTCCTTTGTGGACCATTGCGTTCTGGGCATGCAGCTGGACTTGGCGCGAATCGAGCAGAACGTGAAGAATTCGCTGATGCTGGTGACAGCCTTGAGCCCGAAAATTGGCTATGACAAGGCGGCGGAAATCGCGCATACCGCGCATCATCAACACACTAGCCTGCGGGCGGCGGCGCTGAAGCTCGGTTATCTGTCGGAGAAGGAGTTCGACGAACTGGTGAAGCCGGAGAACATGACGCATCCGTAATGGAGTGCTACATGCTGCGGGCGTGATGTGGTGTGGTTAGTGCAAAGGCGCGCTGTTTCTTATTGGCACATGTCGTGAGTGAGCCCCGGCAATTTTGGCCGCAGCGTCACGCAATGTTTACTTCTTGGAATAATCCTAATCGAGACGCCGATTTACTTTGACACTTTCTTCTGTTTTCACTAAAGTTCCTCCCCCTACCTAAGTTTTCTTTTTTAGGTTTGCCCCCTTCCTCTGGAGTAGTCATGCGTATGTTAGTCGCCGAGAACGATCCCGCTCTCGCGACATTCCTGCAAGAAAGGTTCAGCGATGAACATTATGCCGTGGACCTGACAGGTGACGGTGAAGACGCCCGGCACTGGGTCGAGGAGCGCAACTACGACGTGGTGATCCTGGATCTGAATCTGCCACGAGTGGAGGCTGCGGAACTTGTGCAGTTTGTCCGCGGCAAACGGCGGCAGGTGCCCGTCCTGGTGCTCTGCAGCCGGAATCGCGCCGAAGAACGCGTGCAAATTCTGGACATGAGCGCCGACGACGTGGTCCTGAAGCCCTTTGCGTTTTCGGAGCTATCCGCGCGGGTGCGCGCTCTGCTACGCAGGGGCGGGCGTTCAGCGGAAGCGGTGTTGTGCATCGAGGACCTAGAATTGAATCGCGTGGGGCATTCGGTGAAGCGCGCGGGGAGCGCGATCGAGCTGACGCCCAAGGAATTCGGGCTGCTGGAGTATCTGATGCGCAATGCCGGCGAGAACGTGACGCGCGCGCAGATTATCGAGCACGTGTGGGATCTTTCCTTCGATACGATGTTCGCTTTTCTTGTCGTTTTGTATTCCTCGGCGCAGATTGATAAACGCAAGGCCGGGCAACTGGCTATGGCCATTCAGGTGGCCTTTCAGCAAATGGGGGCCTTCGATGCTTCCAGCGCTAAGGTTGCGCTGGCCAGCTCCCAACCCATGCCTGTCGCGGACGTGGAGATTATCGAAAGTGTCAAACGTCTGCAAAACATGGGACGCCTGTCCACTTCGCCGCAAGGGTCCTGCACTGGCTCTGTGAATCGCGCCAAGATGGACGAATTGCAGGTGAAGTCGAAAACGCGCTCGTGCTGCAAATTGACAATCGCGTCGTTTCAGTAACACCTGCCAAGGAAGGCATTGTCGTAAGTCTGCGCGAAGCTGGATTTTTCCGGAGCGGTTCCACCCAGCTTAGTCAGCAGACGCTCCCCGTGCTGGCCGCGATCGTGAAAATCGTCGGTCCGGAAAAGATGAACATTCGCATCGAAGGCCATACCGATAACGTTCCTATTCACAATGAAAAGTACGATTCGAGCTGGGAATTGTCCACGGCCCGAGCCACGGAAATCGTCAAACTCTTCATCACAAAATTCGCGATTGCTCCTAATCGCCTCTCTGCTTCCGCTTATGCCGAATATTTTCCGACGGCTTCGAACGAAACCGCTGAAGGCCGAGCCAAGAATCGCCGCCTTGATCTGGTGATTCTGAATTCGACTTCGGACGCAGGTGTGCCCACGCCATCGGTCGTTATGCCGGAAGGCGTCCCCTCAGCGACCGCGCCGCGGTGATGCCCGGACCCCGATCGGCGCAAGCTACTGCGTTACCGCTATCTGTCACACACTTCAGCCCACGGAGTTCATCGCGAAAGGTTAGGGAGCGCACGGCAATCGCGCGGAAAACAGCAGATCGTGTTGATGTCAGTTCGGCTGCGTGTCGACAGGCGGGGAAGCCACGGGCATTGGTCGAGCAGGTGTCGCGGTATTCGAGGCAATTTCCTTCACCACTTGCGCAGCAAGCTTCTTGCTCACCGGGCAGGAAGTGTCGTTGATGCGGCATTGCGCCAGCGTCAACTTGCAGCCGCAGTCGCAGATCTCGGAGTTCATGCGTTTCAGTGCGGCTTTCTTCTGCTCCGGATTCAGTCCCGTAAAATCAACGTTGGGAAGCTCTGTAGCCAGCGCCGCATTCTTCAGAAATATTTGCCCGGTATCTTCAAATGTCTCGATGGTGGCATCCACCGGCAATCCCAGCAGCAGTCGTACCTCAGCCTCATACAGTGTGTTGGAATAAAGCCCTTCGTGCTTCTGCACCACGTTGCCTTCCGGACTCACTACAAACAGTGTCGGTAACGCCGCCACACCCCCGTATTCCGCGACGATCGCGCGGTCGGCCATCACAATCGGATAGTTGATTCCGGCTTGTTTGGCGAATTGCTTCACGTCGGCCGGGTCGCCGTCATCCACCGACACGCCCACAATCTGCAAGCGATCCTTGTAACGATTCGCCAAATCAATCAGCACGGGAATTTCCGCGCGGCAAGGCGGGCACCACGTGGCCCAGAAATTCACGAATACAACTTTGCCCTTCCAGGCAGCGGTGGATACCGGGTTGCCGTCGAGATCGTTCATCAAAAATGCCGGCATCGGCTGCGGATGGCTCGCAAATCTAACGACGTGGTCTTGCGAAGAAGTCGCTGCGGATTTTGCCTTGGTTGCGGTCAGTACGTATGACGCGGAGGACGCTGACGACGAAGTCGCCCTCACTTCGCGTGGCCGCTCCGTATGACTCGCGGCAAGCCCGATGGCCAACCCTGCGAGTCCAGCCATCATTGCGAGCACCAGAATAAACGGTCTCTTCATTCGCCGCCCTGCACCTGACACTATTATGCGGCACACAGATTCACCGGGCAAGGCGGGAAACGGCCACTGTTGCACAAAAAACGGCAGGTGACGAAAAAGGGAACGGATTCAAACCGGGACGCCAATTCCCGAATCGGTGCGGCTCCGCGATTTTGGTTTCACATGCGCCGCACTTTTGACAGTTAAGTGCTTGATAATGCGTTCCGTCCGATTCCTGCGCGCTCCCGCACTTGGGCACTCTACTTGCATTAGGTACGGCGTGGGTCGCTATGCGGACAAACTAGCAAAGGAAGGTGCTGCGTGAGAACTTACAAGCACCCGTATAAATTTCACGACGAAGTCGCGTTGGTAAAGTACATATCGCTGGCGAAGCGTCTTTCCAGTTTGTCATGGCTGGAGCGTCGGTGGGTGAGCCGCGCTCAACGCATAACGTACTAATACGTACCGATTGGTGCAGGTGTGGGACAGCGCAACGCCGCATAAGCACACGCTTTAGTGTAATTCCACAGGGGTTCGAGTCCCACAGCCGGCAGCAATCTTACTGAGACCACTTTGTTTTGGAATGAGTCGCCTGCCTCTGCAAATCCACCGGCGAAAGCTGAGCGAAGAAATTACCGTATCTTCACAGCAGTGTTTATACAGCCTATTGACAAGAGTTAACTTCGCGGACACTATACGTGGTCGTTAAAACAATTATGGTATTAACAAAGTCTGCTGGAGGTATCCTCTCGTCCCCAGCACGGAGGATTCCGAGATGTACTCATCGCGGATGCGCGCGAGTCTAGCAGGAGCCGTTTTCGTACTCGCCAGTTGTTCAAGTCTCTTCATCGGGGCATTGGAATCCCAGACGCACGGGAGCGATTCCGTCCATGTCGCGAGGAGCGATGACTGGGCGGGACAGGCGAAGTATCGACCGGGACAATTGCTCGTTCGCTTTCGATCCGGCACGCCTTCATGGGCTATACAAGCTGCCCATGGAGCTGTTGGGGGACAGGTCACTCGGTCCTGGCTGAGCGTCGACGGCCTTCAGTTGGTGCGGCTCCCGTCTGGCGTCAATCTAAAACAAGCTATTCGCACGTATCGCCATAATCCCGCCGTGCTATATGCGGAACCGAATTATGTCGTTCATCTGCTCGGTTCCCCGAATGACCCGAAGTTCTTGCAAATGTGGGGTTTGCAGAATACCGGTCAAAATGGCGGAGTAGTAGGCGCGGATATTCATGCCACCCAAGCCTGGAATCTAACCACGGGAAGTTCCAGCGTTGTGGTCGCCCTGCTCGATACGGGAATCGATTACAGCCACCAAGACCTCGCAGCAAACGTCTGGTCCAACCCCACCGCATTTTCGCAGACGATCGACGGGGTGACAATCAATTGCGCAGCAGGGACACACGGCTTTAACACCATAACTGGAGCCTGCGACCCACTCGACGACAACGGCCATGGAAGCCACACTTCTGGCACGATCGGGGCGGTAGGAAACAACGGCGTTGGAGTTGTGGGCGTAAATTGGTCGGTTCAACTAATGGCGTGTAAATTTCTCGATCAGAACGGCGGCGGGGACACCGCTGATGCGGTAACGTGCTTGGATTTCGTCAAGGCGATGAAAGATCGAGGAGTCAACATCGTTGCCACCAACAACAGTTGGGGCGGCGGCCAGTTTTCACAGTCGCTCGCCGATGCAATCCAGGCCCAGCTGAAGGATGGAATCCTGTTCGTCGCAGCCGCGGGCAATGATTTCACGGATAACGACATTGTTCCGGTTTACCCAGCCGACTATTCATTACCGAATGTGATTTCTGTCGCTGCCACGACTCGGTTCGATCAGCTTGCGGATTTTTCTGACACCGGCCTCCACTCCGTGCACCTCGGTGCCCCGGGTCAAGAGATTCTCAGTACCACTCCCAACAACACCTACAGCGTTTTGAGCGGCACGTCCATGGCAACACCCCATGTAACCGGCACCGCGGCCCTCCTCGCAGCTCAAAACCCCAATCATGACTGGCGCGCGATTAAGAACTTGATCTTGGCCGGTGGGGATTCAATTCCAGCGCTCGCGCAAACAATTACCGGGAAGCGACTGGACGCTTATGGTTCGTTGACTTGTTCAAACTCGACTGTGCTTAAGCGACTGCAACCAACTTTGGACTCCATTCCTGGCACGACCGGTCAGCCTGTAACGATCGGGGCATTAAACATTGATTGCGGCCAGCCAGCTGGTACGGTTCAAGTTACTGTCACGCCCGGAAACCAGACTTTGAACTTACTCGATAGTGGCGCGGGCGCAGACCAAGCCGCCGGAGACGGTATTTACACCGGCCAATTCACGCCTCCGGGCCCTGGAAATTATTCGCTGGCCTTTCCAAACGGCGACATCGTTCAAGTCACGGTGCTGAGTAACTATACAGCCGCAGAGACTAGCTATAATTACCAGACAATTTCCGGCACCAGTCTGAATGTCGGCGATGACGACGTTGCCACGATAACGTCCCCGTTTCCGGTTCAATTCGGAGGCGGCAGGTTCACGAATCTTTACGTCAGCAGCAACGGGACCATTAGCTTCACGAACGCGTTTGATGACTACACGAACTGGTACCTCCCGTTAAATTACCTCGCTGACATCAATTCTCAGAACTCGCCTCCGCCCCTACTCGAATTGCCAGTTACCACTCTCATCGCGCCCCTCTGGCAGGATCTCTATCCGATCAAGGGCACGAATCAAAATGTATTCTGGCAAACAGTGGGGACGGCTCCGAATCGCCAACTAGTAGTCGAGTGGAGAAACGTCGGCACTTATGAATGCCGGACTAATCCAAGTGCTAATGTCACGTTCGAAGTCGTGTTTTCTGAAAGCAGCAGCAACTTTAGCGTTAACTATGCGAATGCAGCCTTCGGCGGAGCGTGCTCAGACCAGGATTACGGCGGAGCGGCTAGCGTCGGCATGCAGATCACGCAGAATGTCGGTACGCAGTGGAGCATCGATCAGCAATCGGTCGGAAGTGACATGTCTTTGCTGTGGAGCATTGCGCCAACTAGCCCTCCGCAGAACCCCGTCCCGACCATTACGTCGATCTCTCCATCGAGTATTGCAGCCGGGAGCGGAAATACTACCGCCATGATCTCTGGCACTGGCTTTACGCCCACTTCGCAAGCCACGGTATATCCCATTACAAGCTTGGTGACCACGTATGTCAGCAATACGGAACTCAAAGTACTGTTCACCACCGCTGATCTGGTCTATCCGACCTTTGGTACGCCGCTCCAAATTAATGTGACCAATCCGCAACCTGGCGGCGGCACTTCTCAGCCCGTTTACCTCACCATAACGAGTCAGGCGCCTCAGATCACTTCCATTTCACCTGCGAGCGTGCCTGCCGGAAGCTTTGGTTTTCTCGTCACGATTAACGGTTCTGGGTTTTTTCCCAGTTCAGACGTCATCTGGAACGGAAATGGCGGCCAAACGAATTTTGTGAACGCCAATCAGATTACACTCGCCGTTCCCGGTTCGATGGTTCAGAATGCTGGAACCGTACAGCTTCAAGTCGAAAATTTCACAAACTCATTATCGAATACGGTCTCGTTTACAATCACGCCATCCAGTACGCCAGGAGCGATTGTAGCTCCTTCGCCGACTGCGCCAGGGGCGCCTACTAATCCGGATGTCCCTGGTCCCACGAAGGTAAGCCCCGTCTTGCTTCCTGCACGCTTCCCCGGCTGGAACTACGCACAGAAACGTGGGAAAGACTATCTGTCGCAGTTTATTCGCAGCCGAGTGGGACTTGCTCAGCCCCCACCGCGGTTGCTCGATGCAGCCTCAAGCTCGAATCCGCAAGTTCAATTGTCCGCGCAAAACGCCGGCGCCCCGCTTCCCGGGTTTAGCTTTCGGCCAACGCTTCCGGCAGACTTTCTGCCGACTGCGGTTGTAACGGCGGATTTCAATCACGATGGCCACATGGACTGGGCCGTAGCCAACGGTGGCAGCAACAACATCTGGATCTATTTGGGCAATGGCGACGGTACCGCCCAAATCCCGACCATCGTTCCACTGACTGGTGTCGCACCAGTCAGTCTTGCCGCCGTGGATATGAATCGCGATGGCAAATTGGATTTGGTTGTCGCCGAAGCGGACACCGGATCAGTCGGAGTGCTCTTGGGCAATGGCGATGGAACGTTCGAACCGGAGCGCGAGTTTTATGTTCAGGGAGCTGCCGAAAGTTTGGTCGTAGCTGATTTCGATGGTGACGGGAATCCAGATGTCGTGGTCGGGATTTTCGGTGATGGTTCCGCAGGGTCCTTAGCGTTTCTCCGTGGCGATGGGACCGGCAATCTCGGTGAGCCTCTGACCCACTTTGGGAAAATCAACGGTTATTACTACACAACTACGCTGGCCGCAGCTGACCTTAACGGAGATGGATTGCCCGATATCGTGGCGGTGGACTATAGCGTGGACATCGACGGCTTGAATCTCCAGAACCAGTTTCCCGGAACGGGCGCTCGTGTGTACTTGAATGAAGGAAACGGAAATTTCAAACCGGTGCAGCAATTCTACCGTAATGCGACGTCGCAACAAGAAGGTG
>Ga0210396_10004393_pt1 | contig 13813 bp, 6 predicted proteins | sample IncBWH17OmetaG_FD_155466 | JGI IMG/M metagenome (GOLD analysis project Ga0210396, IMG submission 155466) | Forest soil microbial communities from Barre Woods Harvard Forest LTER site, Petersham, Massachusetts, United States - Inc-BW-H-17-O ...
GATTTCATCCGCGAGATCGTCGCCGCCGACGTGCGCGAGGGCAGAGTCTCGGAGGTTGTGACGCGCTTCCCGCCCGAGCCGAACGGATACCTCCACCTCGGCCACCCCAAGGCGATCGCGCTCAGCTTCGGGATCGCCCAGGAGTTCGGCGGCCGCTGCCACTTGCGCTTCGACGACACCAACCCGATCAAGGAAGAGCAGGAATACATCGACTCGATTCAGGAAGACATCCGCTGGCTCGGCTTCGACTGGGGCGAGCATCTCTACTTCGCTTCCGATTACTTCCACCAGCTCTACGACTGGGCCGTACACCTGATCAAGGCCGGCAAGGCCTACGTCGATGACCTCTCCGCCGACAAGATCCGGGAGCACCGCGGCACCCTCACAGAGCCGGGCAAGAACGGCCCCTGGCGCGACCGTTCGATCGATGAGAACCTCAACCTGTTCGAGCGCATGCGCGCGGGGGAGTTTCCGGACGGCGCCAGAGTGCTCAGGGCAAAGATCGACATGGCCTCGCCCAACATCAACATGCGCGACCCGGTGCTCTATCGGATCCTGCACGCAACCCACCCGCGGACCGGCGACGAGTGGTGCATCTATCCGTTGTACGACTTCGCCCACGGCCAGTCGGACGCAATCGAGGGCATCACCCACTCCCTCTGCACGCTCGAGTTCGAGGATCACCGACCGCTCTACGACTGGCTGATCGAGAACCTGCCGGTGCCTTCGCGCCCGCACCAATACGAGTTCGCCCGCCTCAACTTCACGTACACGGTGCTCTCGAAGCGCTTCCTGGGGCGGCTTGTGAGCGAGGGCCACGTGCGAGGCTGGGACGATCCGCGCATGCCCACCCTCTCGGCCCTGCGCCGGCGCGGCTTCCCACCCGAGGGTCTGCGCAACTTCCTCGACATGGTCTCGCTGGGAGGCAAGGGCACGAGCGCCGCCGAAATCGAGATGCTCGAGCACGAGGTCAGGGACGTGCTGAACCGGAGGGCGCTGCGACGCTTCGCCGTCCTGCGCCCGCTCAGGCTCGTGATCGAGAACTACCCAGAGGGGCAGGTCGAGGAGGTGGAGGCCGTCAACAACCCGGAGGATCCCTCGGCCGGGACACGCAAGGTGCCCTTCGCGCGCGAGCTCTGGATCGAACGCGACGACTTCATGGAGGACCCGCCAAGCAAGTTCTTCCGCCTCGCCCCCGGCCGCGAAGTGCGTTTGCGCTGCGCCTACTTCGTGACCTGCACCGACGTGGTCAAGGACGCGAGCGGCGAGATCGTCGAGCTCCGCTGCGCCTACGATCCGGAGACGCGCGGCGGCGACGCCCCCGACGGGCGCCGGCCGAAGGCGACGCTGCACTGGCTCTCGTCCGAGCACGCCGTGCCCGCCCAAGTGCGTATCTATGACCGTCTCTTCACCCGCCCCGATCCCGGCGCTGACGGCGACGCCTACGCCGACCTCAACCCCAACTCGGAGACGGTGCTCCAAGAGTGCCTGGTCGAGCCTGCGCTCACGGAACTGCCGGTCGGTGAGACCGTGCAGTTCGAGCGCCTCGGCTACTTCTGCCCGGATCCCGACTCGACGCCCGGACGGCTCGTCTTCAACCGCACCCTCGGCCTCAGGGACACCTGGGCCAAGCTCCAGGCGCGGGCCGCCAGGCCATAACGACCTGTAGCAGCGCCGCGGCTCTTCGGGCCCCGGCGGTTCAGGGGGAACCACCGGCGGGCAGGTCCCTCCGAACAGGCCGGCCCCTGGATGGCGAGCCAGATATTGGCCAGCGTCACGGGCATGTCCGCGTGCACCACACCGAACGAGGCGAGCGCGTCCACGACCGAGGCTTCTTGCGAGGTGTCACAGCCGGCCCGGACATCGCCGCCAAGATCGCCGAGCTGGTCGACATTTGAGGGCCTGCTGACCAACTGAGCTCGAGGGAAGCGACCTCTTCGCCTAACCCGGCCGTCCGCTCATGTCACGTATCGTTCGTCGTTCTGGTGGCGAAGCCGTTGTCGGTCACAACGGAGTAATGGGTTTACGGAGGGCGGCTTAGCGCCAGCAGATGGCTGGCGCTTTACGTGTGTGACCCGTGGGGCTGGTTGACACTGACTGTTACCGCACCGCAATCTGGACCCGACTTGAACCCCCATGGTCCTGACCTGCAGAGATGTGATTCAAGAGACGCAGCCAACGACATATCCGCAGGTCAGAAGCTTGTCATGTGTGTCCGAGGGGGGACTCGGTCCCCGCTCGTGGTGGTACATCCCCGAACGGGGGATCCATCACCACTCCAAGCTAGCACGGCAAGGGCCGCCGGGCCCGCATTCCGCAGGCGAAAAGAGGCGGCAGCACCGGCCCGCCCGGTCGGTCCAGGCATGTGACCTGCGGAAACGACGAGAGCGGTGAGCCGGGGACCGGGCCGAACGCAGGGCCGGACCGCGGCAGCCGCAGCACGACGCTAATCATCAGGGAAGCACAGTGACAGCCTCCCGCTGCTGCTCACCAGTCCCCGCACCGCAGCCGCAGCCCCGTGAACCGGCCCAGATGACCCTTGCCACCGAGTTGAACCCCCCATAAAACCGAGTTGAACCCCCATAAGGCAGTCCCGGCGGCTCGGGCTAGCCGCGCCGGAGCAGATCAAAAGCGGCGCCTTTCGGGGCACGGCGCATTGCTCACCAGCACGCAGCCGACAAGGGCAGGGCCGGCGGTCACGTCGCCTGCGATCCGCGGCACCCGTGACGCAACGCCACCGCCGCTGGCGTAGCTTGCGCGCGCGTACCCGCCTGATTCTGCGCGGTCGCAGCGATCCACGGCGGTGTTTACCGGGCTGCCCATATTGATCGCTCTGTCGAATTGGCTCATCGGAATAAGCGGTGCTGATAACGCATCTTCCGGGAGCGGTAGCCGGTGCCCGGAACTCGGGCGCTGTGGAGGGTGCTCGTTCCGGTGTTCAAACTCGACCGGGTCAGTGGCGGGTCGGTAGGACTGGCACCTTTAGCCGCGAGGTGGCGTGGATGGTGTTGCGGGCGGTGGTGCCGACTGGGGAGTGCCGGTAACCGAGGAAGACGGGAATGTTCTTGGGCTGGTCGTCACTGGTGATCATCAGCTGGATGCGGTGGCCCGCGGCGAACCGCCGGGCGTTAGGCACTAGCGGGATCCGGTAATCCACGGGCACGCCGATCGGGACGGCTTGGGGGTTGCGGCACGGGAGCACGGGTGCGCCGGTGCGGCTGGCGTCGGGGTCGGTCTCGCGCAGGCTTGCTCGCAGCCACCCTCCGGTGATGTCGGTGATGGTGCCGTCCGGGGCGATGTCGCGGAGCATCACGATCCAGGCGGTGTCCATCGCGGTGCTGGTGGCCGACAGTTGCAATTCGATGTCCCCGGCCACGTCCAGGTCGGCCTCGAGCGGGGCGGTGTGCCAGTACAAGACCGATGGCGGGTCGGACTTGTGAGCCCGCGGTGGGCGGGCCAGCCCGGTGCCCAGGCACAGGTAATCCCGGGAGCCGTCCCGTGGCTGGGCGGCGAGGGTACCGTCGGCGCCCAGGCCCAGTTCCTGGTAGTCGGCGGCGGGCGGCCACACGTCCGAGGTGCGCCATTCCTCGGCGCCGGGCAGCCAGTAACGGATGGGCGGGCCGTCGGTGATGCCGGTGTCGCGGTCCTTCAGATACCGGTCGAACCAGGCCAGCGCCTCGATGTGCATGCTTTCCCAGGGCCAGGTGGTGCCGCCGTCCGGGAGCATGGCCATCCGGACGTTCGGGTTGTGCGCCAGTGCTTTCCAGGTGCTGAAGGTGCCGGGCAGGTGCATCGGGACGTTGTCCCAGTCGCATCCCAGGTACACCGGGATGTCGACCTGGGCGAGCCGGGTGAGCGCGGTGCGCTGGTCCCAGAACTCGTCCCGGGTCTGGTGATCGACAGCGGTGGCCCGCCACAGGTCGTCCCACGGGTGTGCTTGGTAGGGGGCCTTCATGATCAGCTGGAGGACGCTCTTGGCCGATTCACCGTTGATTTTGCCTACCTTGCGGTGCACTCGCGGGTCGTGGAGGACACGCCGCGCGGTGTTCGCGACGTGACCGCGCCAGAACGAATCTCCTTTGGGGGCGGTGACCCCGATCATGGTCAGCCACGGGGAGATGAAGCTGGAGCTGAACAGGCCGTAATGGTACGCGGCCTCGTACAGGTCCGAGCTGACCTCGAACGGGAAGACCGCCCTCAGGTGCGGCGGCCGCGCGGCCGCCGCGCCGATCTGGGCGATCGCGAAGTAGCTGATCCCGATCATGCCGATGTTCCCGTCGGACCAGGGCTGCCCGGCGGCCCACTCCACCAGGTCGTAGAGGTCAAGTCGTTCCTGGTCATCGAAAAAGCCCCACTCGCCGGTGGACCCGCCGGTGCCCCGCAGGTTGGCGATCACATGGACGTAGCCCCGGGAGACGAAGAACTCGCTGTTCCCGGCCTCGATGATGGCCGTCGGCGCACCCAGGTCCTGGACCTGCCGCGGATACGGCGAGGCCGCGATCAGCACCGGGAACTTCCCGTGCGCCACCGGCCGGTACACATCAGCGAGCAGATGCCCCCCGTCGCGCAACGGGACATGCTGGTCCACGTCGCGGCTCATGGTGTGCTCAACCGCCGACAGGTTGCGATACTCCCGGCCGGTGGTCTGCAGGCCGTTGAACCCAGACGTGTCCGGCTGGACGGCGGTCGTGTCCGGCGCTGCTGGCGTGGCGCTCAAGCTGCTTCTCCTTCGATGTGGATGATGCCTCTGTGTGCCTTCGCGCCGAGCGGAAAGCCGGGCAGGCTGTCATCGGTGGGTTGCGCGAAGGACCGGTGAGACCCCCGGCGGCTCCAGCGATCAGCCCGGTGCAGCCGTCAGGCCGGATCACGACACGGCCCGTCATTGACCGCAGAACGGCTTGCGCGTCGCTGGCGAGCAAGACGATGGTCGCTGACGAACAGCGTGCCGGATCAAAGACAGCCGCCGTCATATGCCACCTCGGGTTCGCTGCGCGCTAGGCGCCGCCGAGGTCCAGAGCAGCCAGGAGGAATCCAAAATCTCGTCTACACGCAGATAAACGAGCACACCTTCCGGTCCGGACGCTACGCCTCATCCACCAGGGAAGCAAGCGAGCGGGAGCCCGAGCAGCGCCCAAGCCCTGCTCACTCTGACCGGCCTGTGTGGTCTGTCTCCGGCCCCGCGGTCATTAGAGGCCAGTAATCGCCGGCGCCGTGCGAACAGCGCGCCACCCCCGGTTGCTCAGCTCTGCTGACGGCACCCTGCCAGGTTGCGACCAAACGTTCAATGCCGTGAAGGCGGCAGCCGAGAATGAGATTACAGAACTGAACTTGATGAGTGAGGTCAGCTGCGTCATGGGCGTGACTATCTAGGCGCGCCCTAACCGAAGGGGCCGATCTTCCTCACCCCGCTTCCCGCCGCGACACTGCCCGACCGCGGACTCGTTATCCCAGACCAGCGACCGCGGAACCGCACCCAGGCCGCTGATTAGCGCCCAGTGCCCGGCAAGCAGGTCCGGGGACTGCCGCGACGGCATCATCCGTGCCGTCATCACCCGCGAGTACCCGGCCACCATCACCAGCACCGGCGGCCGCCCCGCCTGCCCCGCTCCCAGCGGCACGTCCGCCGGCGGGAACCACAGATCACACTGGGCCAGCTCACCAGGCAGGTACTCCGTCCGCCACGCCGGGTCCGGCGGGACGAACTGTGGCCGCAGCTCCCGGACACGGACCTTCAGCACCGTCAGCGACCGGTCCCAGCCGATCCGCTCCGCGATCACCGTCGCCGGCATCTCCGGCCACTCCGCCAGCGGCCCCCGGATCCGCGGCTCGGCCGCATCCACGATCGAGCCCTTCACCGCCCGCTGATATCGCGGCGGCCCTTCCGAGACCAGCGCCCGGCGCACCGTGGTCCGGCCCATTCCCCAGCCTGCGGGCGATCGCCCGCAGGCATGCCCTCCGCCCGGTGCAGCCGCCGAATCTCCGCCCAGTCCTCCACGTTGATCACTCCCACTATCAGCGAGGAGGATCCATTTTCACCCGGCACCGGATCAACATTCAGGCTCTGGCACGTATTGCGGGACTGTAAGAACAACGGGTCTGTCGCACTTTCGATGGTGGCTGGGTGTGCTGATGCGTCATTATCAGTCATGATTGACGTGACGGAGCTTGTGGGGACTGTGTTTTCTGGGTTGTCTGCGCTGGTCATCGAGGATGTTGAGGATGCGGGCGAGGTGATCTGCGTCCGCGCGGGAACCCGGAACGGGTCGGTGGCCTGCCCGGGCTGCGGGACGGCGACGCCCGTGTGCATGGCTATCACGAGCAGGTGGTGGCTGATGTGCCTGTCGATGGCCGCCGGGTTCTGGTGAGGGTGCGGGTCCGCCGGATGCGCTGCCCGGTAACGGGCTGCCTGCGGCAGGCCTTCCGCGAGCAGGTCCCGGGTGTCCTGGACCGCTGGCAGCGTCGCACCGTGCGGCTGACTGGGCAGATCAGCGCAGGCGTCCGCGAGTTAGCGGGCAGGGCCGGGGCGCGACTGCTGCCGGCACTGGGCGTCCTGGTTTCCAGGCATATCGCGCTGCGGGTCCTGCTGCGGATTCCCCTTCCCGCCCTGGTGATGCCGCCTGTGCTGGGAATCGACATATCCCGATCCCGGGATTATCCCGATTGCCCGCTTGTGTGGCCGCGTCCGGGCAGGTGAGGGCGGCCTTCGGATCGCGCTGGTCGCTCGCGGGTTCGGGAGTGCTCGGGGCCGAGCTCACACCGAGGGGTATGCCTCAACTCGTTGACACCTGCGGCCCCGACAGTCCGCGCGGTCAGTGCCGGGCCGCTGCTATTTCGGTGGCAGCGAGGTGGATTCGTAGATGCACACTGCTGCGCCTACATTGCCGACCGCATCGACGACCGTCTTGACGATTACGGGAATGTCCTCGGTCGTGGCGTTGAGCCACAGGGTACCGAATACGGCCAGCATGAAGGACAGATTGCCGAGCGCAGTGCCGGCGATGTCGGTCGGGACGGTATCCCCGTTCTTGACCTGGAACGTGATGCCGAGGGCCGTGTTGGCCGCGCCGGCGAAGGCTTGGATGAACGGCCCCATAAAGTCACCGAGTACGTCTCCGACGCCCTCCGGCAGGCCCGAGATCATTCCATTCAGTTTCGGCCATTCCGTCAGCGCCAGGATGCCGAAGATCGAGGGCAGCAGCGCGGTGAAGATGATCGGCGGGACGAGCTGCTTTTCTAGCTTCTGGTCGAGCGGAAGTGGGAACAGGAAGCCAGACTCGAAGAGCGGGCACATGATGTCGAGGATGTCGATGGCGCCGGACTGCGTGCCGCGCTTGCCGTCGTCGCCGCTCATGGTCTGCAGGTCTCCGATGATGTCGGCCATGCCCCAGACCGCCTGGGTGGTGCCGCCGAGGATGCCCAGCCAGAGCTTCACCGGGTCAGGCTCGCCGTCCAGGGCTGCCTCACCCGGCGCCGCGACGCTCGGGCCCGCGGGAAGAGCGGGCAGTGCGGGCATACTCCTCCCGTTGCCGACGATTTCCGAGACCAGGGTGGCCGGGAAGGCGACGATCAGGCCCGCGACCTCGGTCAGGGACATCGTGGGGTTGATATGGGCAAGATCCAGCAACTCGCCGAGCAGTGATCTCGACGACACGAGCTTGAACGTGCCGGTCAGGTACGCGCCAAAATCGTTGAGCGCCTGGATCGCCACGTCGAGCACGGTGTCGGCGACATCGTCGCAGAACTTGAGGAAGTTGACCGCCGCGCTGTTCGCGTCGTTGAGCAGCGTGTCCAGGAACATCGTGTCGAGCCTCCCCGACAGCGCCGACTCCTTGGTCTGGCCGAACACGGCCTCGTAGGTGGCCAGCATGAACGTCAGCAGGCTCTGGACGAACTGCATCCCGGCGTTCCAGTCGGTGGCCAGGTCCTCGGTCAGCGTCTCGTAGTTCGCCTGGGGCAGCAACGGAACGCCCAGCGACGCGATGGGCGGCACATCCGCGGTGATCTTGTCCAGCAGCCACTTGCCGGGGGAATCGTTGATGACCTTAGTGAACTCCCCGATGTCCTTGAGCAGCCGGCTCTGCGAACTGGTGCTGCCCGTGTCCGACGGAGGCGTCGGCTGCTGGGCCGGGCTGCCCACGGTCATGCCGGTGAGCGCGACGGCCACCTTGTTGATCAGGTCGGTGGTTTCGGTCTCAAGGTTGATGAAGAAGTTGTCGGCCGAGAACTCGAGCTGCTGGACCTGGTAGGCGAACGCGGGCGGGGCGGAGCCGATAAAGGTGGCGATCGTGCCGGCGTTTGCCCAGGCGTCCTTCAGCAGGTCGATCACGTTGTGCTTGAGCCACTCCAGAGCCTCGACGATGTCGGCCCCGAGCGCCTGGAAAAAGCCGCCGATCGCGTGGAAGGCATCCTTCATATCGGTGATCACGAGGTTCGCGAACTGCTGCACCGCGCCGGCGATCTCGGCCCCGATCTGGACGGCCCAGCCTTTGAGTGCGTCGCTCCACTGGATGGTGAGGTTCGCGAGCTTGGCCGCGCCGTGCCGCAGGGCGTGCCCGACCGTGTCGAACAGATGCCCGATCGACAGGGTCAGCTCGATCTCCTCGGAGGCGTACCCGGACGGGCCCGTGGCGGTTACCACGGTCGGGACCTGGCCGCTCATCGTCAGCTGCACCATGCTGGTGTCGGTGGGGCCGGGCGCGGTCTGGGTATTCTGGCCGGCCACGATGAACTGCTTCAGCGCGGTCATGGTGTCGGTGCAAGCCTGCGTCTGGGCGTCGCCGGTCAAGCCCGTCAATCCCGGGAACAGGTCGCCGCCGCTGCTGTTCGTCGCCTGCGTGAGCGCGTCATTTGAGATCGGGCCGATATCGGTGAGCGTTCCGGTCCCGCCGAGGAATCCGCGCACGTCGTAGTCGGTCGTGACGGTGAACGGGCTGCCGGTCGGGCTGCCGTTCGGGTCGAGGGCCTGGACGGTCAGCACGGCACAGTCCAGCTCCTCGGCCGGCACGCTGAAGGTGATCTCACCCTTGTTGTCGGCGGTCAGGGTGACCGGCGCGGCCGGGGTCACGAACGAGCTGCCGGTCGGCTGCCAGAACCCGATCGGGCGATCGGTGTCTATCTGCGCCTGGCCCCCGGCCAGCGGGACGCCGTTGGCGTCCAGCAGGTTGATCTGGACGCGGTAGGAGTCGATCTCCACCAGCTGAGTACCGTCCTGACGCACCAGCGTCTGGGTCCAGCCCGAGTCGTCCAGGCTCAGCACGCTCAGTGACTCGTCCAGCCCGATCGCGAACAGGGTCGACTGGTTCGGGTCGGTCGGAATGCCGAAAATGGACGCCAGGCCGGGCACGGTGGTGGTCGTCCCCGGCACGATGGGGATGGGTGCCTGCCAGCTGTGGTCCGGATTCTGCAGAATCGTGTTCAGGGCGCCGTTGGCGTCCAGCAGGTTGACCACGCCGAGGTCACCGGTCCAGACGGCGACCGAGTTGGCGGCGGCCGCGGGCTGGTCGGACACCGACTGGGGAGCACTGCCGTCCCCCGCGACAAACCAGGTCTCGTTCGCGGTCTGGAAGGCGTAGCCGGGGACGCCCGAGCTGGTATCTGTGATCCAGGCCCACAGCAGAGCCGTCACGTTCGAGCTGCCCGTGTCGGTGAGGGGGTCAACGCCGAACTGCGGAGTGTCCTGGTCCAACGAGTAGACCTGGGGGTAGACGTTGAGGAACTGGTCTGCCGTCAGGATCAGCGAGTATCCGGCCGGGGTTTCGCTACCGCTGGCGTCGAACAACACGATGTAGTCCGTGATGGTCACCGAGCTGCTGTCCAGGGTCTGCAGCAGCTGCCAGCTCACGTCGCCCGTGGTCCAGCCCGACCCGGGGAACCAGCCGACCACAGAGGTCGTCTGGGTGCTGGTGTCGGTGCCCGAGGCGTAGAAGTAGCAGTGACCGTACTGGTCGATGCCGCCCTTGAAACCCCCGATCGTTGACGGGTCGATGTCGAGGTCCTCGAATCCCAGCTCGTCGTAGGTGGCGTCGTAGCCCCCGTCCCAGACGGCGGCCGAGTCGAGCTGAGTCAGCCAGGCGGGCGCCCCGAATTGATTGTCGGGAGTACCGAAGACCAGCAGGTAGACGGCGGAGCCGTTGCTCGCCACCGCGACGTTGGTCGGGTCGGTCACGTTCCCGCTGAGATCGATCGCATATGGCAGCCAGCCGGACGTGGCCGACGGGTCACGCTGCAAGTGATAGACGGAGCCGCCGTTGGCCTGGGTGTAGACGATGGCCTCGACCATCTTGGTGTACGGGTTAACGAACGGTATGACCTCGTCGCCGGTACCGATGAGCAGGTCGGAAGTGAGGAAGTAGTCCTCGGACAGCTCGCAGCTGGCATGGAGCGAGTACGGGGTCGGCTGGGTGACGGCCGGAGTGGTCATGTCAGGTTCCGTTCTTGACGACGAGGGTGACTGGGCCGGGGGCGGTACCGGGCGGGCCGGCCTTCACGCGGTGACGATCACGTGGTTGGCGCCGCCGTGCACGCGGGTCAGGTGCGCGCCGTCGAGCGCGGTGACCCGGGCGGGGCGCGTCTGCGGACGGTCGGTGCGTCCGGTCCCGCCCTGGCCGAAGCGGGTTTCACCCCAGGTGTAGACCTCGTGGTTGCTGGTCAGCGAGGCGGCCGAGTGGTCGCCGGCCCAGAAGTCGGTGACCGTCCCCGCGCTGCCGGGGAACGTGACGACCGTCGGCGCTGCGCGGTCCTCCTGGTCGCCGACGCCGAGCTGTCCCGCCGAGTTCGCACCCCAGCCGAGCAGCAAGCCGCGGCTAGTCAGGGCGAGGGTGAAGCTGTCCCCCGCGCGGACCGCGCGCACCTGGCCCCAGGAGTGGCGCAGCGTGACCCCGCTCGGCAGCGGCCTGCCGCGCGGGTCGGCGCCGAAGGTGAGCACCTCGCCGGCGCCGGTCAGCACCACTATGTGGTGGTAGCCGGCGTCGACGGCCACCGCCCGGACACCTTCGGGCAGCAGCGCCGCAGCTGGGGTGGTGACGTCCTCGGTCGCCCCGGCGGCGACCTGGTTCGCGCCGTTGCGGCCCCAGGTCAGCAGCTCGCCCTCGCGGGTGATCGCGGTCGAGACCGCGTTGCCTGCGCCGAGCGCGGTCACACCGCCCTCGATGACCCGGCACGGGGTCAGCTGCTGCTCGGTCGAACCGTTGCCGACCTGGCCGCGGTGGTTGCGGCCCCAGGCGTAGACCTCACCGCGCTCGGTGAGTGCGAGGACATGGTCGGTGCCGGCCTGCACGTCGCTGATGACCGTGTCCTCGGGCAGCGCCACGCGGGCCCAGGCCAGGCGGGCCTTCGTGGTGCCGTCGCCGAGCTGGCCGTACCTGTTGCCGCCCCAGGCGTACAGCTCACCGGAGGCGGTGCGGGCCACGGTGAACTCACCGCCGCCCTGCACGCCGGCGGTGCCGCCGGGCAGCTGGGCCGGGACCGGCAGGTAGGCCCGGGCCGAGTGCCCGAGGCCGAGGCCGCCGGAGTTGTTGTAGCCCCAGACGAACACCACGGCGCGACGCGGGTGGATCAGGGTCTCAGCCATTGGGGTTCTCCTTCGTGATCTGAGCTGAAGTGCGGAGGGCGTCGCGGACCGCGGCGACCTGTCTGCTTGTCGTGGACCGTCGCGGTCCGGGCCGAGCGCACAGTCCGTCCAGGACAGCCAGCAGCGCCAGGTTTCCCGAGAGCCGCAGCGGATCCCATCGTCGCGCTAACTGGGCGGCATCTGTCCGGCGACCGCCCGCGCTCACAGTCAGCACGACGGCGCTCATGACGCCGCAGAATCCTGATCACGTATACGATGTACGTTAACGATCTCTATGCCGGACGCCTCAAGCCTGGCGAGTAGCCCGGACAGTGTCGCCTGATCCTGAAGCGGGGCATGCACAAAAGTTTCGGCCGGCTGTACGGCGGCGGTGACCGACTCCAAGTCAAGCAAGGCCTCGGGCGGAAGGATCCCGGCCACGCGGACCTCATAGTCGATCGGTGACACCGCAGGCTCCAGGGGAAGTCGATTTGTCGGTCCGTTTCGATGATGCTCCTGCGCAGACTGCCGCGGACCACCCTCGGCGGATGATCCTCGTCGCCGCGAAAGGCAAATCCTCCCAGGCGAGGAGTCAACCGAGCTGGGGGCAGTCCCCTGCATCGACGATGTCCTTCGGGACCGCGACGGCATCTCGTTCGCGGATCATGATCACCCGGTTCGCGATATCCGTATGGCGTACCGGTGCGGGACACCTTCACCGGGCGGCGCCTGCGAGACGGGCGAGGGGTTGGCGCGTTCGATCGTCGGCAGCCACGCACGGTACTCCCGATCCAGGTTGCTGCTAGAGGCTTTCCCGCCATCGCAGTCACTCTCAGCAGTACGTCGGCAGCCTCCCACCCACATAATGCCGCGATGAGAGCGGATGACCATGTCCCTGAAGGGTCCGGTGGGCCACTCACGCTCGATGTCCTGTGTGGCTGATGTTTTCCTGCGGGCAGGTGCGGTAGCTGTGGTCCGTGATCAAGGCTAGGCAGCAGGGGAAGACGGCTTCTGTGGTGGCGGCTGACCGCTCTGGTGGCGGATCTGGCTCGGGCGGGGATGTGCTGGGATCGTGGGCGGAGAAACTCAGCGGGCGTGCCGGGAAACGGGCGCGCGGGGTGGTGCGGTTCGCGTTTTACGGGCGGGTGTCGACGGAGGACTGGCAGGATCCGGTGACGTCGCGGGCGCGGTAGGTGCAGCAGGCGGTGATGCTGGCCGCCGGGGCCGGGGTGATCACGGCGGAGTTCTTCGATACCGGTGAGTCCCGTGAGCTGCCGTGGGCGCGGCGCCCGCAGGCCGCTGCTTTGGTGGCGCAGCTCGCCGATCCGGAGCGGGGGTGGGACGCGGTCGTGATCGGGGAGTACGAGCGGGCGTTCTACGGGAACCAGTACGCGTCGATGGCGCCGCTGTTCGAGCATTACGGCGTCTCGCTGTGGATGCCGGAGGTGGGCGGGCGGGTGGACTGGCACGCCGAGGACCATGAGCAGACGATGGTGGCGCTGGGGCTGTCGTCCAAGCGGGAGATTACCCGGACCCGGGTCCGGGTGCGGACCGCGATGGCGGCGCAGACGCTGGAGCAGGGCCGGTACCTCGGCGGGCGCCCGCCGTACGGGTACCGGCTCGCCGACGCGGGGCCGCACCCGAACAAGGCGCACGCGGCGTGGGGACGGCGAGCGCACCGGCTCGAGCCGGATCCGGTGACGGCGCCGGTCGTGTCATGGATGTTCGGTCGGCGGCTGGCCGGGCATTCCGCCGCGCGGATCACGAGGGCTTTGAATGACGCGGGGGTGCCGTGCCCGTCGGCGGCGGACCCGGGACGGAACCCGCACCGGGCCGGGAGCGGGTGGACACTGCGCACGGTCGCGTCGATCCTGGCTAATCCGCGGTACACGGGGCGTCAGGTGTGGAACCGGCAGCCGTCGGAGGCGGTCCTGGTCGATCCGGCTGATACCGGGCTGGGGCACCGGCAGGTGCAGCGGTGGAACCTGCCTGAGGGCTGGGTCATCTCAAAGCATCCCGCGCATGCCGCGCTGGTCAGCGAAGCCGACTTCATCGCCGCCCAGGACACCACCGCGCGCGGCCCGGCCGGGCCCGCGGTCCGCCGGTACCTGCTGGCCGGGCTCATCATATGCGGGCGGTGCGGGCGCCGGCTGGAATCAGCCTGGTCCTACGGCCGGGCTGCCTACCGGTGCCGCCACGGCTACACCAGCGCCACCGTCCCCGATCCCGCCCGCCCGAAGAACGCCTAAGTCCCCGGGGACCAGA
>Ga0210396_10004394_pt1 | contig 13813 bp, 9 predicted proteins | sample IncBWH17OmetaG_FD_155466 | JGI IMG/M metagenome (GOLD analysis project Ga0210396, IMG submission 155466) | Forest soil microbial communities from Barre Woods Harvard Forest LTER site, Petersham, Massachusetts, United States - Inc-BW-H-17-O ...
TGGTCATCTCCATTATTTTTTTAAGCACTTCGGATCGGCATCCGGAAGGGGCTACCGCACTGTTGGAAAATTTTGCCTAACTTGTATTGAATTGTCGGCCGCAATAGTTGAGTATGTGTAAGTCAATCCTGATCGTGGAAGATGAACTCGTAGTAGCGAACGATATCCGGCTTACGCTGGAACGCGCCGGGTACACCGTTTTGGGCATTGCCCGGTCCTACCATTCGGCGATGGATATGATCTCGCTTACTCCCCCAACCCTGGTACTTCTCGACATCTTCCTAAAGGGAGAACTCACCGGTATCGACCTGGCTGCACAGCTTAACAAAAAAGATATTCCTTTCGTCTATCTCTCTGCCAATTGCAATAGCGGTGTGCTGGAAATGGCCAAGGTCACCCAACCATCGGGTTTTATCGTAAAACCTTTCCGCGAGAAGGATCTGTTAGTTACCCTGGATATCGCCCGTTACCGCCACGACATCAAGAAGCAAATGGCTACGGCCGCAGCCGAACAACATTCCCCCGACCGCCGGCAAAAAGCCGCCGCTTTACCGGAGCCCCGCCCTGCAAATGCCGAAGCGCCGCCGGCCGAAGGACTTACAGGCATCATCGGCAAGAGTCCGGGTATGCTCAAAGTATTTGAATTGGTCAAAGAGGTAGGCCCGCTCGACACCTCCGTGCTGATCCTTGGCGAAAGCGGCACCGGGAAAGAAGGTATCGCCGCCAATATCCACCATCTGTCACCCCGGCGCAACAAACCTTTTGTCAAACTGAACTGCGCCGCCCTGCCGCCCAATCTGGTGGAATCCGAATTGTTCGGGCACGAACGGGGCGCCTTTACCGGAGCTTTTGACCGCCGTATTGGAAAATTCGAGCAGGCGGACGGCGGAACGCTTTTCCTCGATGAAATTGGGGAAATGCCCGCAGCCCTGCAGGTAAAGCTGTTGCGCGTCCTGCAGGAAAGGGAGATCGAACGGCTCGGTGGGAAAGAGACCATCAAAGTCAACGTCCGCATCATCGCCGCTACCAACGCCAACCTTGAGAAAGGTATCGCCGAAGGCCGTTTCCGCCTCGATCTTTACTACCGGCTCAATGTATTCCCCATGGTCCTGCCACCGCTTCGTTCCCGCAAAGAAGATATCCCGCTGCTGGCTGATCATTTTATAAAGATGTATGCCGCCAGGACCAATCGCAAAACGGAAGGCATCGCCCCGGATGCCCTCTCACGGCTCATGGATTATGCCTGGCCAGGCAATGTCCGGGAACTACAGAATGTCATTGAACGCAGCGTGCTGATGACCAGCGAAACCATCCTGCGTGACGTGTCGTTCATGTCCGCTTCAGCTCCCATCAAAGAGACGGCGACCGAAGAGGTCACCCGCGTCAAGACTATCGCCGAAATGGAGCGTGATCATATTCTTACCGTTCTCCGCAAATGCAAGGGGCGCATCTCCGGTTCGGGCGGTGCCGCCGAATTGCTCCGACTGCCCGCTTCCACCCTGAAAAGCAAGATGAAAAAGTTGGGTATCGAAAAGATTTACAAGGAGTAAGAACGAGGCAGCCCCCAATCGCAAAAAAAAATTCCGCCGAAAACTTTTAAGTGAATGAATGTTCACTTATTTTTGCACTATGCGCGTCCGCGATGAAAATAAGATTGAGGCGATCCTCGACCAGGCCAGGACCACGGTCGTCGAAGAGGGGTTTGACGGACTGAGCATGCAGAAACTGGCTAAGGCCGTCGGCGTCTCACCAGCGACGATCTATATCTATTTCAAGGACCGTGATGACCTCCTGGTGCAACTCTATAAACGGGAGACCGACGCCTTCTTTGAATATGTCTTCAAGGACTTCGACCCTGAGATGGATTTCGCTGCCGGTCTCACCACACAATGGAAGAACCGCGCGAGATATGTGATCGAACATACCGATAACACGGTTTTTATGGAGCATTTCAAATACACGCCCCTTCATCAGAAGGCCGCGGCATTGAGAGACCCGAAATATACCGAAGGGCTGAAACGCTTCGTCAATAAAGCTATTGCGAGCAAAGAATTAGTCGCAATGCCGTTCGAAGTCTATTGGTCCGTAGCGTTTGCCCCACTTTACAACCTGGTCCAGTATCATAAGGCCGGGCGAAATATGGCCGGCGATCCGTTTGTGCTCACGGACGAAATATTGATGCAAACCCTTTCCCTGGTGCTGAAGGCGCTAAGGCCATGAGATAAAAAATTTTTTGTCATTATAAATAAATGAATATTCATTTAATATGAAACCGAAACACACCTTTACTCGTTATGAATCTTTCGTGATCGCGATCATCGCCATCCTTCAGTTCACGGTGATCCTGGATTTTATCATCCTGGCTCCATTAGGTGCACAGATGATGCGCGTGCTCAACCTTAGCCCTTCTCATTTTGGCTGGGTCGTGTCGGCGTATGCTTTTAGCGCCGGCATCTCGGGCGTGCTGGCTGCCGGCTTCGCCGATCGGTTCGACCGGAAGAAGATGCTGCTTTTTTTCTATGCCGGTTTTATCCTCGGCACCTTTCTTTGCAGCATCGCCACCGGCTATACCTTCCTGGTCGCGGCACGCGTGATCACCGGGATGTTCGGCGGCGTCCTTTTCTCGATCAATATGGCGATCATCGCCGATCTTTTTAAGTTGGAAGTACGTGGCCGCGTCATGGGTTTTGTACAGACGGCTTTTGCCGGCGCCCAGGTCCTCGGCATCCCGCTAGGCCTGCTCCTGGCGAATAGCTGGGATTGGCACATGCCCTTTCGCATGATCGTAGTCCTATGTATCCCGCTTTTTCTCGTGATCCTGCGGTGGATGCGTCCCGTTGACGACCACCTGCAGCAACGCGCCGTGCTGCGTCCCATGACCCATCTGCTGCGCACCGCCTCGCAGAAAAGATATATCCGCGCCTTTCTCACGACGGCCTTTCTCTCCACCGGCGGATTTCTCATGATGCCGTATTCCAGCGATTTCCTCGTGCATAATGTCGGGGTCGGGGAAAAACTGCTGCCCATAGTCTTCGTGGTGGCAGGTGCGGCGGGTTTTGTGACCGGCCCGCTCATCGGGAAATGGAGCGACAAGGTCGGTAAATTCCGCGTATTCATCGACGGGAGCATCCTCGGGACCGTGATGGTGTTGATCATTACCCGGCTGTCCATCACTCCTCTTTGGGAAGTGCTGCTGATCAATACGCTGATGTATACGGCCGTATTCTCCCGGATGATCCCCAGCCAGGCCCTGATCTCTGCGGTACCCGACCCGCAGGACCGCGGCGCCTTTATGAGCATCAACTCCTCGGTACAACAGCTGGGTGGTGGTATTGCCTCGGCCATCGGCGGATTTATCATCGCGGAGGATACCCAGGGACGGCTGGTCCATTATGATATCCTGGGCCTGGTGACCATCGTGGCATTTATGATCTGTGGGGTCCTTATGTGGCGGGTGAACCGATACCTATCGGCGAAAACTGCTCCACCAGCATCTTCTTATACCACTTGAATTGGTACCGGTTAAAGGCGTTGGCGACATCGATCGCCAGCCCCTTTAGCTCATCCAGCTCGTTATTCTGAAAGGATTTATCGATAAAATAAGCGTAATCCCTATCCAGGAAGGTATGCACCCTCGTGTACAGTTCCCCGCTCTCTCCGGCCTGCAGAATGCCGGCTTGCCCGAGCTCCCTGTATTTCTGTTTCAGGTCTTTTTCTTCTTTCTCCTTTAATCCCCCGATAACCGAGGTGATCTCTTCGAGCCCCAGACCTCCGGAATAGAAAGGTCTGATCTTTTGCAGGACCCGGTTCACCAGCTGAACATATTCATCATACAGCATGTGCACCCGTTGCCACTGCCGGTAATTCGTCAACATCCGTTGCTGGTCCGCACCCGGCCGGTGGAGAAAATACAGAAAGGCCTCTTTATCCGTTTTTCGCTGCCGCTGTACCTGTGTCTCGATCTCTTTTTCCAGCAACAAGGCCACTTTTTCTCCGTCTTTGGCCGCATATTTTACCCCATCGAAATCGAAGGTCTCGACGTCTATCTTTTTTTCATGGATCGCCCTTGCCAGCTCCGCGTCTTTTCTATTGCCGTTGATCATCGCCTGGAGCTGCCCCGTCTCCTCGTTAAAAAGCGCTTCAAAGGTCCGGACAGACGCTGCCTCTTCCACGGCCTTTTCGAGATCCCAATCCTTTGTTTCGATATACCGCCCCTCGTAATAACCTTTGTATTCCGCCGGCAGGGCATATTCGGCCTTTCTACCGAGGTATTCTTTTTCGAATTCCCGCTCATCGTAATACTCGACGGCTCCTTCGAAATTTACCGTTCGATAAAGATTGGTGGTAGCTTTTTCCTGTAGCGCTTCCGCCTCCTCGAACAAACTCCACGCACTGCTTTGGTCGGCCGGGATCTCCAGGCCTAAATTATCCAGCTGGTTCTTGCGTTCCTCCAGCGTGGGATGACTCGCCCATTGATTCTTGAAATTGATCCGGCTGCGGGAAAACGAATGGACAAAATGATAGCTGATATCGGGTAGCCCCTGCGTCAGCGGCAGATCGTATTCCGCGGCCACACTTCGGAAGATCGCTAGCTGATTGGAGAAAATATTCCGGGAGACCTTATTTTGTTTTACCCGGGCATTGGCTTCGCTGAGCGCGGTGTTATAACAGCTGCTGGCTATCTCTATGCGGCTTAGCGCGCTCACCAGGTTATTACCGCCCGACACGCCGGCAGATACGGCATCGGCATGGAACTCCATCTCCCGGCTAAGACGCATATAATTCTTGTTGACGAAACCATACATGCCGCGGAGGATCCATTGTATCCCCTGCGCGATCCTGGCCGTCAACCTGGCGAAGAGGGCCGTGCCCCAATGCAGCTTTCCCCAGGCATTCAGAAAGTTCGCATATCCTTTGTTCTCATACAACATATTGTGGATCACCCGATTCACATTATAGGTAAAAGAACCCAGCTTCATGCTTCGCTGGCTGAAATGCCCGAACTCATGCGCCATCACGGCCTTGAACTCGCTGACATTGACACTGTTGACCAGCCCCAGACCGATCTCCAGGTTTTTCGGGATGGGCAGGAACATGCTCCAGAAACTGGAATTGTAAAAGACACTGGCATTGACGTCGGGACTGAAATAGATCTTCTTGGGAAAGGGAGTGCCGGTAGCCATCGTAAGCTCCCGGATAAAAGCAAAAAGGCGCGGCTGCTCTACTTCTGAGACTTCGATCCGCTGCGAGTTCTCGTCCTTCGACACGGAAAAAATGAATTTCACCAGGAAGACGATCACCGAAATGCCTGCCCCGATCATCCCCAGCCCGAAGATCAGCCCCATAAAGCCTCTAAAATTGATCATCAGCAATATACCCAGCCAACCGAAGGCGATGGCCAATGCAGTGGCCGCCGCCATCAGGACCAGGTAAACGACCATAAAGAGTACGATCGACCCGATGACCCTATATACCTGTCTCTTCATACCACTAATTTAGGAACCCGAAGTCCACGACCCGGCGCAGATACTGCTTGTCCCGGATGACCCAGGTATATTCCGTTCCCTTGTTGTCGATATTCAGCATATAGATATAGAACGTATGCTTGTCATTAGACAGGAAAACGCCATTACGCGTCCGCGTAGCCCCATTTTCGTTATAGCTGAACTTCGGATCGTAAAGGTCGAAATACGCCGTGTTAGGGATGGGGACGGTATCCTTGTCCACGATCACCGTTATCGATTCGATGGTCGTATGCGGCGGTTGACCGATGATGCCTCCATAATAGGGTTTGCCGTCGATCCGCAGCAAATGACCTTCCTGCTGCATCAGCTTGTGCTTAGCCGCTAAAAAGATCCCGGTCCTGACGATCACCTGGATATGGTCGTTGGCATACTTCATAAAGTTGGGCCCATAATCTACCACGGGTACCGACGGCAGGGAAGGCTTTCCCACGCTTTCGTCCACCCCGGCCAGGCAAAAGGTCGACACGTCGCTCCGGATATCCTTGTCGGAAATATGCGAGAAATTATCTTTTTTCTGCCGGAAATCGGGGAAATCGAGATCCTGGGCAAAAGCAGAGAGGCCGCAGGGCAGGATCAACAGAAGAAAAACTATACGCATGGCTGTTTATTTATAACTGTACCGGTACTCGATGCTTCCCAACAGTTCCTTTTCCTTATTGTAACAGAAATCTTTCACTTTTAATCCCTTATCGTCATAGACATAATACCATTTTTGATAGAAGCTGTTCCCCTCCTCGGGTACGATCAGCGAGGAAGATAGATTGCCATCCTCGTATTCGAACATATCCATGGGAAGCAATCGTTGCGCCCTGGCACTATAACGCACGATATCCGTAAGACGGTTGCTGGCATCATAATAATAATAGATCGCCGGCAGGTCCTGTCCCTTGCGGCGGGCATGTTCTTCCGTGATATTGCCTTTGTCATCCAGTACGAACCGCACATAGGTGGTATCGCTCCCGTCCTTGATCTTGAGCATCGACAGCGGCTTGTCCGGATGAACCGGAGAATAGCTCCAGGAATGCACCTCTATCTCCCTGAAATGGTTATCCGTTTCCAGCGAGGTGTCTGAAATAGAGCTGATCCTGCCCTGATCGTCATAGCGATATTCGGTAACGTTCTCGTAGGTATCGCTGGTATCCGTATTTTTCAGTATACGTCCCTGCGGGCTGTAATCGGTGATGATCCAGGAATCCACCGTCCCCGAGGTCTTGGTATGTGTGGTGATACGTGAAAAATCTGCCGCTACCTCCTGTTCTCCCAAAAACCCCTCCGTGGCCTTACCATCCGCTTCCGTACTGTTTAGGGTGACCGCTTTGACCCCGTGGTCCCGGTAATGTTTCCAGCGAATGGTGGTCTCCCGGTTAACGAGGAGGTCCTTGTAGTAAAACTGGGCCTCACTTGCCTGGGTGATGATACATAGTAACAGGCATCCGATAGGTAGCTTGATCATATTCAAAGGAACGAAAAAAACCGTTTTTTAATACGCGAAACTCCCCCAGTTCGCTTATTTTAGTTAAAATTTTAACTGCTGTGTCCCATCTCAAGGAACGTAAAGAGAAAAATTGTCTGAATTGCCAGGCGGAAGTGGTCGGTAGGTACTGCCACCAGTGTGGCCAGGAAAACCTCGAACCCAAAGAGACGGTGTGGCACCTAGTCCAGCATTTTTTTAACGACATCACCCATTTCGACGGCAAATTCTTCGCAACAGTGAAATACCTGTTGCGCAAACCCGGCTTTCTTTCCCTGGAATACATGCGGGGGCGCCGGATGAGCTATCTCAACCCCATCCGGATGTACGTCTTTACTTCCGCCATCTTCTTTATCATCCTCTTTTCCATGAAGAAACCCGAGGATATGGCCAAAGCCGACGCCATCACGGATGACGATACCAAGGTGACGATGAACCTGGGGGCGTTGATCAGCGACACGGCCAGGCTTCAAAGGAATTTGAAAATCGCGGACGACGAGGACGACAGGGAGGATCTGCGCGAGAAGATCGAATACCGGACAATAGAGATCGCCACCATCAAAAAGATCTATGGGGACACTACGAAGCGGATGTTCAACAAAGGCGAATTGAATGGTTTTGTCACGCTGGCCTATACCGATTCCATCACGTCCGGCAATTACAACCTGGCCAAGCAAAAGAAGTTCAAACGGGCCGTGCGGCTCAATGGAAGTGCGGGGCGGGTGAACATCATGGGGAATGATACCGATGACGACAACTATTTTGGCTGGGATGTCAAATATAAGACGGTAAAAGCGTATGACTCTGCCGAAAAAGCCCTGCCGGACAGTCTTCGGGACGGTTGGCTAAAGCGTACGATCATCAAACGGACCATGCTGATCCAGCAGGAATACAAGGAAGATCCGCGCCTTTTTAAAGAGCACCTGCTGGAAAACATCTTCCACTCCTTTCCCAAGATCCTCTGGATATCGCTGCCTATATTTGCCCTGATCCTGAATATCTTATACTTTAGGCACAAAAAGTATTTCTATGTGAACCACGGCATCTTCACCATCCACGTCTATTGCGCTACCTTTATCCAGCTCTTTGTTTTCCTGATGTTATACCAACTCGGCAAAATAACCTCGTCGGGGTGGATGCATACTATCCTTGTCTTACTGAATATTGCCGTTTTTATCTGGATGCTGATCTATCCTTACAAGGCGATGCGCAGTTTCTACATGCAAAGGAGGGCAAAGACCTTTTTCAAGTACTTTATCGTCTTTTCGCTGATGAGCATCATCAATCTGATCCTGCTGACCATCTTCCTGCTGATCTCCGTATTCTCGGTGTAGGGTGGGGCCGGCGCCAACAATTGTCCACATTATGAACACAAATACAACCGCCTTTCAGCGACTGGTCACCATCATGGACGAGCTGCGTGAAAAATGCCCCTGGGATAAGAAACAGACGATCCAGACCCTTAGAACCCTCACCATCGAGGAGACCTACGAATTGGCCGATGCCATCACCGAGGGCGATTGGAAGGGTATCCGTGAGGAACTCGGCGACCTGCTCCTGCACATCGTGTTCTACGCGCGCATCGGCAACGAACAGGGGCAGTTCAGCCTGGACGAGGTCATCAACGGTATCAGTGACAAACTGATCTCGCGTCATCCGCATATCTATGGCGACACCAGCAGCCAACCCGGTCTGGTCGAGGTCAGGGACGAAGAAGATGTCAAACGCAACTGGGAGCAACTAAAGCTCAAGGAGGGCAAAAAATCCGTTCTCAGCGGCGTACCCGTTTCCCTGCCCGCTACCGTCAAGGCTACCCGGTTGCAGGAAAAGGTCGGGAAAGTCGGCTTCGAATGGGACGAGACCGCCCAGGTATGGGAAAAGGTCCAGGAAGAGATGGCGGAACTGCAGGAAGCCGTCGCACTGGGCGACCCCGATAAAATAGAGGAGGAATTCGGCGATCTTAGCTTCTCCCTGATCAATTACGCACGATTTTTGCAGATAGATGCGGAGAATTCCCTGGAGCGGACCAACAAGAAATTCATCAGCCGGTTCACCCGTATGGAGGAAGAGGCCCGTTCGCAAGGCAGGTCCCTGGCCGACATGACCCTGGCGGAAATGGACGAGTTGTGGAACGCCATAAAGTTGCGGGACGCGGCTCGTCCGAAGGACCGACATTAGCGTCAAAAGAAAAAATAAACAACGGGATTGAAGTCTTTTTTTATTGATATTTTCCGCAGGAATATTTACTTATTGCTTGCTGCCTTTGTGCTGTTCATCAGCGGATATTTCCTGAACCTATATTTCAGCAGCGATGCTTCCGTGGCCGTTTTGCGCAATTCCATCCAGGGCTTTCTGCAGGAGCGGCAACGCGATTTCAGCCAGGTGACCAGCGACACCGCGCTTTTGCATCGGCTTGTTACCCAAAGCTATTCCCGCGCCGAACTGGAAAAGCTCACCGAAAAGAAGTACGGCATTTTTCTCTATGCTCCGGATTCCGCCGGCAATCCGGCCCTGGCTTTCTGGAGCGACCAGCGTTCCCTGCCTACCCCGGCCCTGCTCGACGGGCCGGACAGCACAGGGTTCGTCCAGCTCAGCAACGGCGGGTACGATTATATCCGCAAGACCATACCCACCGATGCCGGTCCCCCTCTAGTCGCTGTAGCCCTGATCCCGGTACGCTGGCAGTACTATATCTCCAATCCCAACCTGACGCCTGAATTCGTGGACAACTCCTCGGCGGAAGACCGTGTCCAGATCAGCTTCGCCGCTACGGATTTTCCCGTGCGGGATAACCGTGGCGTGATCCTGTTCTATCTCCAGAAAAAACCAGGCTACCATGCCCCCGCCCACAACTGGCCCATTCCCTTCGTCATCCTGCTCGCCACCTTGCTGCTCCTGATCATCATTCACAATATTGCCCATTCCGTCCGCGAGACCTGGGGCGCGGCCTGGGGCATCGGCTTCCTGATCTCCACCATTCTCCTGCTACGTATTCTGACCTATATATCGCCGGTGATCCTGAACCTCCGTCAGTTCGAACTTTTCGATCCGACCATCTATAGTTCCAGCATTGTTCTAAGCTCGCTCGGCGACCTGGTCATCAACGCCTTTCTTTTCTGCTGGATCATCCTCTTTATCCGCCGGGAGTTGAGCGATTATACCATCCCCCAATCCATCCACCGCTGGAAGAACTGGCTCTGGATCCTCATAGGCCTCACCCTGCTGGTCGTAACTACCTTCGAATTCGCCAATATCGTCCAGTCGCTGGTCACGGACGCCAAGATCTCTTTTAATGTCACCAATTTCTTCAGCCTGCTGGACGACTATAGCTTCGTCGGGTTCATCGCACTGGCTGCCCTGGCCCTGGGCTATTTTTTCCTCTCCCAGGTCCTTTTCCAGCTCGTAGGCTATCTCATCCGCTCCCTGTCCATCGTTTTGTATATTATCACCGCCACCATCGGCCTGCTCCTGCTCACCTTTATCCGTAACAACGAGGCGGTCGAGCTGGATATCTTCGTATTGATCTGGCTGCTTGCCTACGTGTGGTTGATGCAACGGCGGATCTTCTTCGACCTCCGGTTTCGATTGAACGTCTCCGAAGTGCTGTTCTGGTTGTTTATCTTTTCAACCTCGATCTCCGCCGTCATCCTGTTCGAGAACCGCAAAGCGGAAGAAGTCAACCGCCGCCGGATGGCGGAAAGGTTGGCCGATCAGGCCGACCCTACCAGCCAGAAGATGCTCAGCATCGTATTCAGCTATATCGACAACGACTTCCTATCCCTTAACTTCTCCCGGTTCAAAGATCCGACGTCCAACGCCGAGATCAAAGACAGCATGATCAACCGGAATTTTATGCCCTACCAGACCCGGTTCGACACCCGCATCTATACCTACGACGGAGACGAGAAACCCCTGTTCAACGATCACCAGCTTTCCTATGATACCCTCAACACGATCTTCACCGTCGCAGCGAAAAATACCGATGTCCTGGACTTGAAATACTTTCCGCGTTCTTTCGATAAATACACGTATATCTACCGGAAGACGCTGCGCAACGATACGTCGGGCAAAATGGCGGGGTATTTGTTCATCCTGGCGGAACCCAAGGACTACAAGGGTAACGACGCCCTGGTTCCCGAATTGTTTCACCAGAAGGCCGCCGACCTGCCCGAATACTATGCCATCTATAACAAGCGGGAACTGGTCAGCGATAACAGCGACTATCCTTTTTCGACACATTTGACAGATGCCCAGATCCCGGCCGGTGATTTCGTCCATATCAAGAAAGACGGCTATGACGAGCTTTGGCACCGCATTTCCGACGATAACTTTGTCGTCGTGGCCAAAAGGGATAATTCAGGCATCGAAGACATTACGCTCTTCGCCTATCTATTCAGCGCGTTCCTTTTTCTGGTCGCCCTTTTCCGGCTGGCGGCCCTGCTGATCTGGTCCCGGCTTCACTGGAGCAATATCCGGACCTACTGGCAAATGAACATCCGGTCCCAGATCCACACCACGATCATCTTCATCAGCCTCTTTTCCTTCGTGGTGATCGGTGTCGCGACCATCATTTTCTTTATCAACCGTTACAACCGCAACAACCGCGACCGGCTGAGTCTTGCCATGCAGGTCATGGTCAGTGAAGTACAGGGGAAGATGTCGGTAGAAGACAGCTATGGTGACCCTGGGCAATGGTATCTGCAGGGCAACCGGTCCGAACTGCAAAAGCTTATCGAAAATATCGCCCAGGTCCATAGCACCTTTATCAATATCTACGACCTGGATGGAAATCTGCAGGTCTCGTCCGAAGTTTTCGTATATAATAAGGGGATCCTGAGCAAAAAGATGCATCCGCTGGCCTATTACAACCTCCACGAGATGAATTACATTCATTTTAACCAATACGAGCAGGTCGGCGGAGTACCCTATGTCAGCGTCTACCAGCCATTGCGGGATAATACCGGGAATGCCTATGCCTATCTGAATATCCCCTCTTTTACCACCCAGGACGAGCTTAAAGAGGAGATATCGAACTTCCTGGTGACCATCATCAACCTCAACGCCTTCATCTTCCTTATAGCAGGTACGATCGCACTCTTTCTTACGAACCGGATCACGATCTCCTTTACCCTGATCTCCCGCAAGATGCAGGATGTCCATTTAGGCAAGACCAATGAAGTCATCGAATGGGCGCGAAACGACGAGATCGGCGGCCTGGTGAAAGAATACAACAAGATGGTGCGGAAACTGGAAGAAAGCGCGGTGGCGCTGGCTAAAAGCGAACGCGAAGGGGCTTGGCGGGAGATGGCCCGTCAGGTGGCCCACGAGATCAAGAACCCGCTGACGCCCATGAAGCTGAGTATCCAGTACCTGCAAAAGGCGATCGACAACAACTCCACCAACGTCAAAGAGATGGCCGGCAGTGTCGCCAAGACCCTTGTCGAACAGATCGACCACTTATCCAAGATCGCCTCCGATTTCTCCCAGTTCGCGAATATCGGTAACCCCCGCAGTGAGGTCTTCGATCTCCATGAAGTGTTGTATTCCCTGGTCTCACTGTACGAGACCACGGAAAATCTTTTGTTCAAATGGGTGCCCGTCCATCAGAAGATCATGGTCTTTGCCGACAAAACCCAGCTCAACCGGCTCTTCACCAACCTGCTGCAAAATGCGCTGGAAGCCTGTGTCAACAACCCCCGCCGGGTGATCAGCGTCAGCGAGGAAATAACGGAGGAAAATATCATAGTCAAGATCGCCGACAATGGTGAAGGGATCCCCCTGGAGATGCAGTCCAAGATCTTCATCCCGAATTTCACCACCAAATCCTCCGGGACCGGCCTCGGCCTGGCCATGAGCAAAACGATCGTCGAACAGGCCAAAGGAAAGATATGGTTTAATACCGTGGAAGGAGAGGGGACGACCTTCTATGTGGAGCTGCCCCTGCTGCGGGCGACCGTTCCGACACCAGCGGTGTCTTAGATCCCTTTGATTTTTTTGCATTCCGCCAGGAACTGCCGAAACTTCTCCAGGCCAAAGCTGCTGAGGTTGGCAGCCGCCGTCACCCCTGCCTTTTGTGCGGCCAGGACGCCGTAACGGATATCGTTGTAACCTTCAATGGTATGCGCATCGGGATCTATGGAGATCAGGGCGCCCTTCTCCAGCGCATAGCCGATCCAGCGCCAGTCCATATCCAGGCGACGTGGATGGGCATTCAATTCGATGACGACGTTATGGGCGACGCAGGCGTCGATGATCCGTTTGTGATCTACCGGATATCCCGGCCGGCTGAGCAGCAGCCGCCCTGTCATATGCCCCAATATCGTGGTAAACGGGTTTTCGATGGCCCGCAGCAAACGGTTCATCGCCTTCTCCTCGGACATTTTCAGATTGGAGTGGACACTGGCGATGACCAGGTCGAAGGTGCCGAGGATATCGTCGGCATAGTCAAGCGTCCCATCGTTGAGGATATCACATTCGATGCTTTTGAAGATGGTGAAGGGCGCCAGTTTCCGGTTAAGTTCTTCGATCTGCTGATGCTGTTCGCGGATCCGGTCTTCCTTGAGACCGTTCGCATAGAAGGCACTTTTGCTGTGATCGCTGATCACCAGGTATTCATATCCTTTCCTGATACAGGCTGCGGCCATTTCCTCCAGCGTATTGGACCCGTCGCTCCAATTGCTATGACTGTGGATCACGGCCCGTACTTCGTCGGGCTGGATAACGGGAGCGGCCGCCAACACGTTTTGTTCCCGCCGGAAAGGCTGGATATAGGGCAATCCAACGGCCTCGAACAACTTTTGCTCGTCGGCATAGCGCC
>Ga0210396_10004395_pt1 | contig 13812 bp, 11 predicted proteins | sample IncBWH17OmetaG_FD_155466 | JGI IMG/M metagenome (GOLD analysis project Ga0210396, IMG submission 155466) | Forest soil microbial communities from Barre Woods Harvard Forest LTER site, Petersham, Massachusetts, United States - Inc-BW-H-17-O ...
CTCCACCGAGAGTGGATTTTGAGAACGCTAGAAACGTCTTTCTGCGGCGCGAGCTTTTGCTTTGGCGGCCTCTTCTTCGCGATTCTTCGGCGGTGCGTGGCTTTCGAGCGAACGAAGAAGGCTAGCCGAGATACCGGCGATTTCATCGACAGCAGCTAGAAACGAGGCTTCGTTTGCCTTCGACGGTTTGTTAAAACCAGTGATTTTTCTGACGAACTGGAGTGAAGCCGCTCGAATCTCTTCCGCCGTGACGGGCGGATCGAAGTTAAAGAGAGGTTTGATGTTCCTGCACATTATTCGACTAAGGTACGCGAGTTGATCCACCCTGGCACCGACAACTTCCTCTTAGGTCCCTTGAACCTGAACCTGCCAATTTCTGCCCTCCCAGCGCTGAGCAGCTTCCCAAAAAAAGGTAAATTCGACGACTGCTCCGCTTAGGAGCCCTTCCGTTGGAAGATCGGAGAACCATAGGTTGAGAGCATTCACTTCCCCGGTTTCAGACTTTGCGGTGTTCGCCCATCCGTCGGCTGACCATACCACCGTTGCTTTGGCGGCGACGACAATACGGAGAAATCTGCCGCGCGGTATCGAGCGGAGTTGATGACGAAACCCCCAAATTTCGTGGCGGCTTGGCAAAGGTTCACGAACGTAGCGTTGAAATGCCGGTTCGATGCGATCGAAACAGACGCCATCGTGATAACTGCGTACAAGCTCGATATATTCTGCGTGGGACCAGCAGAGCGGCATCGCGGCGCCGGTCGGTTTCCCGCGTGTCATTGAGCCGTTCGGCAGGTCGTCGGCATCCCAGAGTTGCTCGGTGATCATACCACCGTCATTGGCGAACCTTTCCATTGCGGTAATGAAGGGCGTAGGATCGCCTCCAGCAGCGAGTTCGTAATGTCCACGCTCCCCGGTCAAAATTGGCCAACAACGACCGACGCCTGTTCCGTCGAAGGCGCTGCCATCGTCTTTCTGTCCATACCCGTCGTGATTGTAGCGGCGCCAGGATGGTCCTTCAGGAAGATCATGCTTGATCACCTGATCAATGACCTTGATCGAATCGCGCACGACGGCATCATCCGCGTCACGAATGCCGAGTCTGACCAAGGCAAGGAAATCGCCGCCGACCACATTCCGCGCGGGATGTTGGCCGCCGCCATTGGCGATTGAAATCATCGCTGTATTCGCGTCCGGGTGCGGGTCCGGCGCCTGCGCATCGGCCGGATTGATGCGAATATAATGTCGCGGAAAACCCGCTACCAACTCGCCGGAAGTTGTCACTGTCCATTGCTCCAAGTGGTCAGCCAACCAATCGGCGTAATCAAAAATAAATTCTGAGGTGTCAGTTTCGCCACGTTCTTTGGCGAACTCGGCGGCACAAACCAACCCGGCGATCACGGTGGCCAAGGTAGAAGGAGAGTAACCGGAGTTTTCTTCCCAGCGATCCTGCCCAGTAACGGGTCCTTGCAGGATAAGGTACCCGGCGGCTCGTGAAACCATCACCCACGGATCAAGCAGAGCCCGCTGAGCGCCTTCGCGATGCACTCGCCAAGCGAGTAAAATAGGCGCGGCGACCTCATCAAGCTGCAGACCGCCCCAGTACGCTCGACCGTCCATCCAGCTGTTCTGCGGGAAACTGCCGTCCGACCGCTGAATGGCCGCCAACCAGATCAAGGCACGCACGGGGGTATCGATTGCGCCGCTCGCGAGCAGTGCGGTCGCGCTTTGCACCATGTCGCGGGTCCAGACCAAATGGTAGCCGCCAACGTCATCATCCCCTTTGGTCTCACCCCAGGGAATACTCATCGACGCGATCAATGCCCCTTGGAAAACTTTATCTTCGTGGGCCAAGAGGACACAGTGGCTCAGCCGATAGGTCCCCCCGTCGTCGGAAGTCTGTGTACGGAAATCGTATGGTGGACGAACGGCTGACCGCTGCCACCCCTCGATATAGGCTGCACGATGGAGATCAAACGGTGTGGCCAGTGACTGTAGCAAGTTGACCGCCGTGCTCTCGTAGCTGTCACCAAGACCGATCCCAATCGTAAATTCGTTGCCGCCCTGCAGGTCAATTTCACCCGTCAGTGCAATATTCCCATGTTCGGCGACAGAGAACTCCCAATCCATTCTGAAATGATTCATCAGGTCTTGCCAGCCGTCACTAACGCCGACATAGCCGACAGACTGCCGGACAAAACCCGTGTCGCATCCCATCACCAGGTGAACGCCTGCACGCTCCGCGCGGAGCAGCTTGTACGCGCTAATTTCGGAACAATATCCCGAATTACCAGCTCCGTAGCGGGCGATATGAGGGGCTAAGAGAGCGTAAACGCTTAACTTGCCTCGCAGCGATTCGTCATTGACCTCAAGCTTCGTGCGCATCAGAAAGACTGAGCGATGCGAATCAGTCAGCGCCTCTTTGACAAGCTGATACCGTCCATTGCGTTCAGCGTTGACCAGTCGGTAAAAGAGGCAGTTGCGCTCTGGGTATTCGATCCGATGATCCAAATCACGCTTTTCCTCATGGCAAAATGTCTGGCCGTCGCTGATCAGGAATTCAAAATCACGCGTGTTGGGCTGGTCGGCGGTCGGGTAGTAAATCTCATTGATGATCCCATGACTGAGGGTAAACCACAGGCGACAGCTTTCCGAACGAGCGGTTCCAAGGCCATCCTTCGAGCTCGAGGTCCAGCGTGGTTCAATTCCAGGCGCGCCAAACGCCACTCTGTCGAGTCCAATACCCATGTCAGTTGTCAGTGTCAGTAGCCAGTGTTCGGTGTTCGGTGGAGGCTTTTTCCTTTTTGGTATATTGAGCAAGGGATTGTCCCTATCTTCGCCCATTTTTACTGTTTTGGTCCTCATTTTGCGTCTCCACTGACACTGACACTGGCACTGACCACTTCGGGCCTGCTCGCCGCAATTGAGAAAGAAGAAGCTTCGCGGCGGAGGCAGGCTGACCGTTTCGTGCAGATGATCGGTTGACAAGAAGAAGGCAGAAGTCAAGTGGACCGGAATTGCAGAATGGGTTCGCCTGCTGCAACCCTGGGAGCTTCTCGGGTGTTTAATACTCGTTCTGGAGCACTCCATGTCGCACACTTTCATCCGCAGTTTCAACAATAAGAACAGACCGATTCTCGCCGGGGACAAACCTGTCGAGCGGACCCACTTCAATCTTGTCAGATTAACGCCAGGCGAATCCTACCGGTACCGATTGTCTGAATTTGAGTCGGTTGTTGTGCCGCTGGCCGGAACCTGTGATCTGACAGCAGATGGCGAGTCTTTTTTGAACTTGGGTCATCGGACCACCATTTGGGATGGCAAAGCCGATGCCGTCTACGCAGGACCGAACGCCGATGTCGCAATCGTCGCGCAAAACGGTTGCGAAATTGCCATCGCAGGTGGTTTGTGGGATCGGCAGATGGCCCCATTCCGTATCAGGCCAGAAGAAGTCGAGATGGTCGATGTCGGCTCCCACGAGACGAAATCCCGGCGGCGCATCTTTCACATTCTGGGACAGAACGGTGCGGGCCGGTCGGGAAACTTGCTCGTCAGCGAGCTGTACGCGGATGAAGGTTGCTGGTCTGGCTATCCGCCGCACAAGCACGATACCGATCAGCCCGGAGAGACCGCGCACGAGGAAGTGTATCATTGGCGCTTCAATCCGCCGAACGGCTTCGGCGCCCAGCTCTGGTATAGTGATGACGGCGACGCGACGGCCTATATGACCCGTGACGGGGACACCTTTGCCTTCTCCGCAGGCTACCATCCGACCGTGACATCGCCCTGTCACGAATCGTACATCTTCACTATCCTAGTCGGGAGAACGCAGCGATCGTTGATCCAGAATTTTGACGCCACCTATCGTCACCTGATTGACCGGATACCGGGGATTGCTGCCATGCGGGAAAAGTTCAAGTGAATATCCACGAGCAAAAAGGATTGAATATCATCAACCGACAGAGAAATGTACCCGAGGCGGAGCCGATTCGCGCAATGTTCGCAACCATTAATCCCGGTATCTGAACTTATCTCACGCTTATGTCCAAGCCACTCTGTTTTGTTCTCATGCCTTTCGGTCAGAAGCCTGATCTCGCTGGCGCGATGGTGGACTTCGACGCCGTATATCGGGATCTGATCAGACCTGCCATTGAAGAGGCGGGTATGGAGCCCTTGCGTGCCGATGAAGAGATGACGGGAGGCATCATTCATAAACCGATGTTTGAGCGCCTTATCCTGTGCGAGTATGCTGTCGCCGACTTAACGACCGCCAATGCTAACGTTTTCTATGAACTGGGCGTACGCCACGCGGTGCGGCCGTGGAGCACGATCCTTCTGTATGCGGGTAGTTCTCGCCTGCCCTTTGATGTAGCACCTCTTCGGGCACTGCCGTACAAGCTGTCTTCAGCCGGCGCGCCTGAGGACTTGGCAAACGGCAGAGCGGAGCTTATCAGGCGTCTGAAGGAAGCGCACGACTCCGTTACCCAAAGTGGAACCGCAACCGACAGCCCGATCTATCAGCTCGTCGATAGCTTCCCCGATATCGATCACACCAAAACTGACGTTTTCCGGGATCGGGTGCAATATTCCGCCGAGATCAAAGCGCTACTGGTCAAAGCTCGTAAGGAGGATGTCGATGCGATTCGCGAGATACAGAAGAAAATTGAACCGATTTCGGAGCTGGAATCCGGGGTGGCGGTGGACCTATTTCTTTCGTATCGCGCGGTCAAAGCCTGGGTGGACATGGCAACTCTCGTGAGAAAGATGTCTGCCCCGCTAGCGGCTACGGTGATGGTCCAGGAACAGCTTGCGCTTGCCCTCAACCGGGCAGGTCAGGGCGAAGAAGCTGAGAGAGTTTTGCTGGCATTGCTCGAGCGGCGTGGTCCCAGCAGCGAAACATACGGGATTCTCGGACGGGTCTACAAAGATCGTTGGGAGGGGGCGTTAGGGCAGGGTGAGGAGTTTGAAGCGCGCAGCCTGCTTGATAAGGCTATCTCCGCCTATTTACGGGGTTTCGAGGCCGACTGGCGCGACGCCTATCCCGGTGTTAACGCCGTCACTCTCATGACGCTGCGCAATCCGCCGGATACTCGGCGTGATCAGATCTTTCCGGTGGTCAGCTACGCAGTTGAAAGGCGCATCGCGACGGGTAAACCCGATTACTGGGATCACGCCACGCGCCTTGAATTGGCAGTACTGGCCAAAGATGAAGAACGGGCAATGATCGCTCTCGGCGATACCCTTGCGTCGGTACGGGAGAAGTGGGAACCGGAAACGACCGCCCGTAATCTTAAACTCATTCGCGAAGCGCGTGCAAAACGCGGCGGTATTGAGGCCTGGATGAAACGTGTCGAGGACTTGCTAGAGCAGAAGGCTAGATCCTGACCGGCGCACACTGAGCGGGTGAATGGCTTTGGCGATGGGAACTGTGGTTGGCAATGACAGCAGCAGATGAACGTGGTCTGCAACCCCGCTGATGCATCTGGGCGTGATACCGTTTTGTTTGGCCATTCCGCCCAAGAATGGCCAGAGCCGTTCCCTCAGCTCAGGGTTCAACATCGGGGCACGCTCTTTGGTGTGCTACGCCTAACTAACGGTATTCACACGGAAATGTCTTAGCACTTCAGTAAACTCGCTTCCACATTCCCGGACTAGATCGTCTCTAAAAGTATAAAGAAGCGATCGTCCGTAAGCAGAATCCCAACCTACTTTTTGCAGCCGACGGGCTAAATAAGCAGTGGTAGGAAATTTTTCGGTCATTTGCACCGGTTGAAAATATTGTTCCAGATTGAGGCCGAGATTAATCATAATTTCATTATTAGAGAAAAAGTTGTGAGTTCTATACTACGCATTAGAGCGAACCTCTACCGAGGAGGGAGTCTGAAAGATAAATCTCGCTTTTAGCCCCTCATTTTGTTGCAGACGTTCCTTGACCCGACTACTAAGTCGTTCAACTTCCGCAAATAGTGCTTCGAGTAGCGGGTGGACAAAGTCGGGGAAACCGCGGATCACTTCGTTTGACTGGACATCTTCCTTCAGAGCAAACGCCGAGGCAGTCTGCCTGACGGCATAATCTCGACCTTGGGTAGAAAGCACGATCAGTTCCAATTGCCTGCCGATTTGCTCTTCCAAGCGCTCGTTCTCTGCCATGTCTTGGCGATACAAAGTTTCGGTTTGCCGATTGAGCAACCCGATCAGCCCACCTTTCTCCGCCATCTCGTTCCTTAGAGCGCCTACTAACTGATCCCAGTCAACTTTTGTATCCATAAGGTTCACTTCAAGAAATCTAGGCCAACATGGTGGCGAGGTAGGTTCGAAGCACGCCAACCGTTTGGGTGTTGATTTGCGAGATCCGCGATTCAGTCAATCCGAAGCAGGCGGCGATCTCGGATAACTTCATATTTTCGTAGTAGTACATTGCCAATACTTTCTTCTGCATTTTCGGCAGTTTGGCCATTCTTTGCGCCAGCAACGACAAAACCTCTTTGCGTTCCAAAACGTCCAATGCAGAAACCAAAGATTCATCCGGAATCATGTCATGCAGGGATTGATCCTCCGACTCACCTTGATCCTCATCCAAGGAGACCAGCCGGATTTCTCGCGCATCTTCTTGCAGTTCCGCTAGCTCTCCCTCCGTCAGGTTCATCGCGGTCCGGAGCGAAGCCAGGGAAACGCTGCCACCTTGTTCCTGTTCTAATTCGGAAATGGCACTCCGGAGTCGCTTGGCCTTAAAACGGTTAGCTCGACTCATGCTGTCCATCCGTCGGAGCTCATCCAAAATCGCTCCCTGAATTCGAGTGTTCGCGTAGCTGCCAAAACTTCGCTCTTGAGCCGGCCGATAGTTCCGCGCCGCGGCGACCAGGCCGGTCACCCCAATGCTATACAAGTCCTCGGCCTCGATCGTACTTGGCAATCGCCTTCTGATCCGCTCGACAATTGGTCGAACTCGGGGAAGATGGTTTTCGAGCAAACGCTGAAACACGCTCTCGTCGTTTTCGAGTAAACCGAGACTTTTCGCCGCCTCAGGTTTCGGAGATTCACTCGATCTTGTTACAGCGTTTTTGGTTATGTTCACTTGAGCACCACATAGCAAGTTGCGGGCCATTGCGTTTCAACAATTTGCGTTTAATTTGTAACCTGTTCAAAATGAACGGTTGGGAAAGAGAAAAGATTTATCTCGAGCCGCGAATCCGCGTGTTTCCGTTGTTTTTCTTAGTGCCAAAGCGGAAATCCTTGGGGAATCCGGCAAAATTTGCCGCTTTTGCAATATGAAGAGACGATTTCCGCGTTTCCGCACACGGCGCGTACGATGATGGCGACTCTGCAGAGGGAGTTGGGCAAGAAGGAGACTCGACAAGGAAAATCAAGGATGCCGGTCTATATTTATTGTATTTTCTATAAATACCGCTGGACGGGTGCCGTCCCCTGTCCTATGCTCAGACGGGAAAAAGGAATTCTCTGGGCATTCCGGAAAGCGTTCCGATTAGGAACGACGCTTCCAGGATGCTGAGAGAAACCAGTCAGGGAAAATCCCCCGGGGGAGTGTCTTTCGCTGGCTCTCAATGTTTAACCTGAACTTGGGAAAAGAGACACTATGGAAGCATTGCTATTCGCCCTAATTATTGTACGCAACGCGCACAGAAGGCCGGAGACGTGCGCCCCTGAGCCGCACATATTTCAATCGCTTGACCTGCAAGCGTTGAGACAAGTGTATCGCGCCAAGGACAACTCTCCGAGCCGGCAGTCTGATCTCCAAGAATCGTACGTGACCCAGTCCGTACCCTGACCAGATTGTGGTGGCACCAACGCTGGTTCTGCATTTGACGCTCCCGGTCGCCGAATGATCGGCGACTTGTCGCAAACGATCGTGTCCTCGCGGCTCTTGATTTACTCCCGCCGCTGAATTCGTCGTCAGTCCGTCAGTCTCTACCGACGAGCAAGCGGCGGGTGGCGGGAGCCAGCGCGTTTTTTGGTAAACCATTCAAGATCGATAAGTTCCTTTCGACCATCAGAACGGTTTTTGCGTTAGCCGCCCATCCCGGGCGAAACATTCGAACAGATCGCATGGGCACGTATCGGCCCGAGACGGACAGATACACTTTCCGACACTGGAAACTTCCCCTCAATGCGCTGCCGGAGTCGGCGTAGCAGACGGTTGCTTCGATTGGTCGTCGCCGGGCTTAATTTTCTTCAATTGATCTCCGACGTCCCGGAGTTGACCCTCCAGAATCTCCAAATGCTTTTTCGTTTCATCATTCAGCTGTTCGCGCCGTGAAGTCAGCTCCGGAAGACCAAATAGCATCCCGCCCGCACCAACGATGACACCTAATATAAATAGTAACAATGCTCTCATGCCGGTAAAACTTTACCGGAAACGGTCGGAAATCCTAGGGGAATTGAGGGCAGTGTCAGTGAAGGCGAAAGACGACGGCCAGATCGATATCGGGAATCGGAACTCCAAAAGATTGAACCGAGACCCTGGCAAAGCATCTAGGAATTGATCGCTTTTCTTCAACTGGCACTGGCACTGACTCTGACACTCTCACTGGTCCACCGGCAACGCTTTCTTTACCGGTGGATGATGTTTATCCGCAGGATACCATTTCCATTTACCGTCCACCTGATGCCAAATGCGCCGGCCATTATCGTCATCAAAAGGAGCATTACTTTCATGCCGTCGTTGATGATGTTTAGGGGTGGGGGTTGGTGATTCCGCAGGTGCTGGCGTTGGGGTTGGCAATTCAGCAGGTGTTGCTCTTGCCGTTGCTGTTGGTTCAGAGGCTGGAGTTGACGATGGTACCGGTGTTGAGGCTGGCAGAGGGTTAGCAACATTCGTGACATTTTTGGTCAAGGTCCAAAAAGTAGTCGGCCCGTTCACAAAGCGAAATTCGGCCGGGCTTTCGGGTGTCGCCCCTGTTATTAGTACGACAATATCCATCTCGTCACCGGTTTGACTACTTACATGTCCATTCTCAATCAATTTAGCTATACCTTCATTGTCATGTTGCACGGATAACTTGATCACTTCATTTAAAGTCTGGGCCGAATCAAAATAGACCGAGCCGACGGCCAACGTATCGGCAAAAACAGGTGCTGCTGAGACAAAGAGGGCAATGAATAAAGATTTAGTGATCATGAACGTTGCGGCAATGGACCACTTCATTTGGGTCAATTTGGCCGGCGATGCAACAAATATTCGGTCCGCTGCAAATACTTCTGCTCCGATCGATTTCTTGTAATTTCCAAAAACGGAAGATGTCGCAGAATTTCATTCTCCCGACAGGCAATACGATAAAAATACCTGTTATTATTAGGTCATTTAGATCTGGATTCTGTGACGAATGCGTCCTTCTTTGCTTTGGGCACGCCGCATATCAACAATGCCGAATATTCTGAAATAATGCAAAGATCGAAACGGTCAGGAGCCTTTCGTCGTCGCAGCACCTGGCCTCCTCCGTGAACTCCGTGAACTTCGTGAACTTCGTCCAAATTCATGTGGTGTTGAATCCTGTCCGGGCGAACCCTTTCGACTCTTTTTTCTATCCACTGGATCCCTACTAACTTAGGCATTTAATATACTAACTAACTACGCCCCTACACGGCGGCCGCCGAGCCAGTAATTAACAAATAATCTGTCTCGCCTGGCGCTCTCATAGTAAAAAGTTAGAGGAGCGATATAGCAACACTGAGGAAATTGCGGATGGCGGATTGCGAAATGCGGAATTGGATTGGTGGATCGGCGGAAATGGACCGGCATAAGCGGTAAGCGGTTGGTTAAAGCGCAAGAGATGCGCCGTGCGTTCCGAGCGAGACTGATTCGAAATGAATACCGCTATCTACCAATTCCGCCGTTCCCCAAAATTCCGCGATCCGCAACCCGCAATTTCCCATTTCGGATGATTGGCTCAGAGATTTTGACAAGTTCTCGGCAAGAGACGAGTTCTCACAGATGAGAGTGAAGCGTCTCGTTTGGGTCCTGATTTTCTTGGTCATTAGTCTGGTGGCCGGATGCACCTACCTGATGACGATGCCCGCCTCCAATCCGCATTCGCAGTATGATGGACCACGCCCTTGGGCCACACCATGGAAATCGCCAGCACCACCTCCATAGGCCAGCCGGGAGCCAGGAGCCGAACGCCAACCGCCAACCGCCAACCAACAACCAACAACTGACAACTAGCCCACAAGACCTTTGCGCCGGAAATGCATCGAGGCTTGCGCAAGAGCGAGCGCCTGGGCTAACGCTGCGACAAAAAATGTCGCGCCAACCCTCCAATCCGTGGAACTCAGACCGGACACCGACGCCAGAATCGGCGCCCCGATCAATGGGGCTATGACACCCATAATGCTGCTGATCGAGTTCAATGAGCCCATCGTGATCCCTTGGTGACGTGGGTCAACGGCCTTGGAAACGATCCCTTGCATCGCAGGGCCGGCGACGAAACCGCATAAATTGGCGAGAATGATGGCGTACATCATCCAACCTTGCGTCGCCAATCCATAGAGAACATAGGCAACAAAGGAGGATGCAAGACCGACCAGCGCTGTTTTGACGTCGCCTAGTCTGCGGAGCAGGAAACCCAGCAACACGGTTTGCCCGACTGCTGCGGCGATGCCGACGATAAACAACGAGAATCCATTCTCACGCGGACCCCAACCGAATCGAAATGTCGTGTAGAGAACCCAAGTCGATTGCAGAAGGAATTGAGGAAAAGCCGTCAGGATAAAGACCCACACGAGGCTGCCTATCCCCTGGACCTTGGTCAGCGCGATGAGGGCAGTCAATGGATTCGCTTTAGCAAAGTCGATCACCGAACGTCGATTGGCCGGGAGGGATTCTGGAAGCACGAAGAAACCATAAACCCAGTTGAGAAGGCAGAAGCCGGTTGCCGCAAAATAAGGCAGCCTGAGACCGTAAGGACTAAGGAGCCCCCCCAGGATTGGGCCGCAAATAAAACCAAGTCCAAACATGGCGCCGAGAAGTCCGAAGCTTCGGCTCCTTTCCTCTTGGGACGTCACATCGGCAACGTACGCTCCGGCAACGGTAAAAGCCGCGCCGGAAGCGCCACCGATCAAACGGGAAACCAGCAGAAGCCAAAGCCAGGGAGAAATCGCGGTGATAAAAAAGTTGAGACCAAGACCAAAAATTGAGACCAGCAGAACCGCACGACGACCGCAACGGTCGCTCACGGCACCCAGCAATGGCGCCGAAAAAAACTGCGCGAGTCCGAAAGAACCAAGCAGAAGTCCGTACCAATAGGCCTGACTCTGCTTATCCGGTGTCATAGTTGCCACCAACGCGGGCAGAATGGGTATCACGAATCCGAACGCGAGCGTGTCGAGAAAAACGGTGACCAGGATAAAGGGAATGCCGGGCTGACGTTGGACCTGCATGTTTTGGAGCCGGGAATGCTCAGCCAAAATAGCCGAATTGTCGACCAACAAGGAGCCAAGGAGCCAAGGAGCCAAGAAACCAAGAAACCAAGGAGACAAGTTGACCGGAGACCAACTGACAACCTGGCACTTGGCTCCTTGGCTCCTTGGCTCCTTGGCTCCTTGGCTCCTTGGCTCTTGGCCCTTGGCCCTTGGCCCCGCGCTGTTCCAAGAGGCTGATATGGAAACTTGTGATATTATTTGAAAGAGGGAATTAACATAGAAACTACAGGAGACAGCATCCCGTCCAGGGACGAATTACTTGAACGACTTGATTTCGCCCTGAAATCGGCCCGAATGGGCGCGTTTGATTGCGATTTGGCCGGCGGAGCTATGCTCTGGGACGCCCGGATGCATGAGCTGTTCGGTGTGGCACCAGGAAGCTTCTCCGGTGCGTACGATGATTTTTTGTCGCTCGTACATTTCGAAGATCGCCCGAGACTGGCCATGGAAATGGCTGCAGCATTCGGCAAACGGACCAATTTCGCAGTGAAATTCCGAGTCATCTGCCCCTCGTTCAGTGCGATCCGCCCTCTCGAAATGGGGTTCAAGGTCCACTCCGACACAGAGGGAAGACCCCAACGCTTCAATGGTGTCTGCTGGGAGGTACCGGAGCAACTTTGTCCCGAAACCGCACTGGTGCCGGAGCGCTATCTCCTGGCGACGATGATGGATAACCTGACGGATCTCATTTACTTCAAAGATCGTGAGAGCCGTTTTACCGCGGTGAACCGCTTGTTTCTTTGTCGAGCTGGCCTCAAGGAGCAGTCGGAAATCATCGGGAAAACGGATAAGGACCTCTACGCAGAGGAACACGCGTCCGCGGCACTGGCCGATGAGCGGAAGATTATCGCCACGGGCGAACCAATCGTGGGTATTGAGGAAAAGGAGACTTGGCCCGATGGGCGCGAAACCTGGGTTTCCACCAGTAAAGTACCCATCCGTGATGCAAGCGGCAACGTGATCGGCACCTTCGGATTGTCGCGCGACATCACCGAGCGAAGATTGGCGAACGAGGCGCTGGCGAGTTATGCCCGGCAGCAAGAAGCCGTCAGTCAATTGGGACAACGGGGACTTGCCGGGGCGGAGATGGTGGAACTGTTTGATCAAGCTGTACAGCTGATTGCACGAACTCTTGATGTTGAGCTTGGCGGGATTTTCCAGTTGCAGTCGAGCGGTGAAACATTGCGGTTAGTCGCGGGTGTGGGGTGGAACGAAGGTTGTGTCGGATCCGTTGTCGTCCCCGCGGAAAATCAATCTCCAGCCGCGGATACGGTCGATAGCGACCAGTCCGCAGCGGTTAGTGATCGGACAACGGAAGCGCGTTTTTCAATGGCCACGCTGCTCGGCGACCATGGGGTAAAGAGCGGAGTCTGCGTGGCGATCGAAGGAACATCAAGTCCCTATGGTGTGTTGACCGCCCACTCCAGGCGGAGCCACCTTTTCTCGCCATATGAGGAGAAGTTCCTGGAAGCAGTTGCCTACATCCTTCGGGCAGCGATCGAGAGGAAACGGGTTGAAAGTGAGCTGCGCGAATCTAAAGACATGGCAGAGGAGGCCAACCGCGCGAAGTGCCAGTTCCTGGCCAACATGAGTCACGAGATCCGAACCCCAATGAATTGCGTTCTCGGGATGTCTGGTTTGTTACTAGATACCAGCCTGGATCCGGAGCAGCGCGAAATCGTCGACCTCATCAGTGCCAGTGGGGAGAGCCTCCTAACGATTATTAATGATATTCTCGACTTTTCCAAAATCGAAGCGGGAAAACTCTCTTTTGAGGCCCTCGACTTTGATCTCGTTGAAACAGTGGAAGGCGCTTTTGAGATACTGGCCGAAAGCGCCTCCCACAAAGAGATCGAGTTAGCTTGCGAGATACCTTCCTCGGTGGACAGACGACTGCGTGGCGACCCCGGCCGGTTGCGGCAAGTCCTCACGAATCTCATTAGCAATGCCATCAAGTTCACCGAACGGGGTGACGTCGTTCTCCGGGTCAGCAAAGAGGAGGAAACCGCGACTCATGTCAAGGTGCGGTTCGACGTTCACGATAGCGGCATCGGCATTCTGGGGGAAGTGACCACGCAACTGTTTCAACCTTTTACCCAGGCCGATGGTTCGTCAACGCGCAAATACGGTGGGACCGGTTTGGGACTGGCGATCGCCAAGCAGTTGGTGGAAATGATGCAGGGTCAAATTGGCGTGCAGAGTACACCGGGAAAAGGTTCAATTTTTTGGTTTACGGCCCTCTTTGAAAAGCAGGGTGCTAAGGTAAAGCAGGCGGAAACCTATGATCGCGACGTGTTCAATTTGCAGGTGCTGGTGGTCCAAAGCAGCCCCAGCAGTCGAGAAATTCTCTGCAGCCAAATTGCCGGATGGAAGATGCAG
>Ga0210396_10004396_pt1 | contig 13812 bp, 8 predicted proteins | sample IncBWH17OmetaG_FD_155466 | JGI IMG/M metagenome (GOLD analysis project Ga0210396, IMG submission 155466) | Forest soil microbial communities from Barre Woods Harvard Forest LTER site, Petersham, Massachusetts, United States - Inc-BW-H-17-O ...
ATTAAAAAACTATCAAAACATGATAGTAATCCGGCAAACAACCCTCAGCCACCCGCGCGAACTCAGAGATAGCAGGCATAGACTGTTTCGGATGGGACCTGCGTTGCCGGTCAGGTGCAAGGAAGGCGGCTTACGGAAATTCACCGGCAGAGGACGAAATCGCCTAGGCTGGCAGAATGATTGAACTATTGTCTTTCATCCTGGCCGTCCTGGCCTCTCGTACAGACATCTCGGGACGAACGCCGGCGTCGATAATCGTTTTCAAGAACCGATTCATGTCCCATTCCTGGCCCCGTCCATTTCAACACCAAGAAGCGGAAGGCACCGAACGAAAGCAAAAGTCCGTGCAGATGAACGTTGTTCTCCCGTAAATCACCGTATCTCATGAAAAAGCCCCGGACGAGGCCGGGGCTTTCACGCTGGCTTTTAGATTAAATCAGTAGCGGGTGGCCCACGGTCCGCCGAACTTGTAGTTCACGCGGGCGGTGAAGAGATCGACATCTTCCTTGATGTGGTCGACGATGAGGAAGCCGGTGGGTGAACTTACGTCCCGGTTGCCCAGGAAGAGGTGGTCGTATTCAAAGCCGACCGACCAGTTCGGAACGAAGGCGTATTCGATGCCGGCGCCAACCGTAGCACCCCAGCGGGTATCCCTCGCAGTATCGATCCCGATGAGCGGCGGCAGCGTCGAAACCGCCGTGTACTTGTTGTCCGTGACGGCGCCGCCGCCCTTTACGTAGAACAACGTACGGTCCCAGGCATAGCCGATCTGACCCGTGAACAGGCCGAAGCTATCAATCTTGGTTTGGTTCACTTGACCGGGAAATTGCAGGCTGGCGTTGCTGCCTTTGAAATCGGCCCAGTTGCCCTGCGCTTCCACACCGAAGACCCAGGAAGACAGTTCCCAGCGATAGCCGATCTGTCCACCAACCGTTCCGCCCGACGCATCGTGCCTGCCTTCGTCTCCGAAGCCATCCGCATTCCAGTCGATGCGGCTGGTAGCGCCACCGCCGTTGATACCGATGTAGAAACCACTCCAGTCGTAGGCGGCCTGAACGATCGGCGGCGCCTTTGTATATGTGCGCGCGGGAAGATCCGCGGCAGAGGCTATATTTATCAGGCCAGCCGAAACGATGGCAGAGGTTAGAAGAAGCTTTGTCTGAACGTAGCGCATTATTTTTCCCTCAGGGCACAGGAAGCAGTGTTTCAATCCAGAGCGTAATGTTATTAGAGCGTAATAATTAGCTCATGCGAAACGTTCACGTGACCACATAAGTTTTCGGCCGCGAGTTGCGTAAAAGGCACAATCCTGGCCGTACCGGTAATTAACAACCGATCATGCGGTTCGACAAGCCTGGCTCACCATCTGAGGCTAGGGCCTTCGTACCTCGTCGTTCCGGGTTCGCGTCTTCGACGCGCCCCGGAAAGACGAGCGACGCTATCCGCTCTTCTTCCCCATCATCGCATCAACGCTGTAGCGGCCGCCGCCTGACGTCGCCAGATAAAGGCAGGCAAAGCAGAACAGGATCGCCGCGGTGCCGTTGTTGAAGAGCGGCTAAAAGCTGCGCGGAAAGTGCTCGATGAAATAGGCAAACGCCATTTCGCCCGACAGGATGAAGGCGACGATGCGCGAAAACAAGCCGATTATCAGCAACCCGCCGAGCACCAGTTCGAGCACGCCGGCCGCGCCGATCAGAGAGAACAACTCGACTTTTTCGAAGGGATTCCCTGCGGGAAATTTCAGGAGCTTGGCAACGCCATACTGAAACAGCAGCAAGCCGGTGATGAAACGAAACAGGCTGAGAGCGATCGGCTGAAATCTGGCAAAGGTTTGGTCCACGTCATATCCCCTGTTTGATACATTGAATCCGGCATCCTGCTGCGCACGCTGCGCTGTCGCGCAATGAAAACACTGCTCCACGAAAAATATTCCGTGGAGCATGACCCGGGAAAAGTAGGAACCGATTTTCCCTCGCGACAAACGCCAAAGGCGTTTGCGCGCTTCACTTGTTAGCCGGATTGAGTTTCTGACAATGATAAAGGTCGCTTCGAGCGGAATTAGGGACAGAAAATTGCGGTTACAATCCCGTGATCACAAATGGCAATACCCATCGGCCTGATCCAGTCTCGATCTAAGGCAGAACCCGCTATTTGAATCTCTTCCAAGGAGCAGACCAGTTCTTGTCACGATGAGAAATGCTCAGAAATAGCCGGCCACTTTTTCGTCGCGCTGAATGACGAAATCTTTAGTTTGAGTTCGACATGACGCAGCTAAAGTGGGCGGCGCCTTGTTGCGGGGCTTACGGAGCTTGCAATGTATTCGAAGTTTCAGTTTTACGCTCTGGAAATTATGTGCCGTCAGCGCGCCGCGTCGCCCGGAAAGAAATGGAATACCGGTTGAACGAGGCCGAGGAATGGACGCTGGTGTCGACCATCGTTGCATCTAGTCCCACGTTCCACGCCGGAGCCGGCATATTGCTTAGCTGCGAGATTGCCTCGCATTTTTTAGCCCTATCCGAAAGCCGAGCGTGACATGACGACGTTGACCGCTACATCGGTAAATGCGCCCTTCTCGGAAGTCGCACTGTCTTTTCATCACCATATCGTTGGCTTTCGTCACCTTCACCCGTCTGAGGGATCGGTAAAGACCGCATGGACGACCGCACCGTCACCGAACGCCACGAAGAACTGCCGGTCGTCTTGCCCGCTGACGAGCCCGACACCGACACCGAAACCAAGCAGGCCGGCACGCGACGGCTATGGGGCCCGATCGCTCTAATCGTCATTGGCGCCATCGGGATCTCGTTCTACACGCAACATGACCGAGCCATGCCGGGCCACCCCGCAGCCGCCGTTGCGATCCCCGTGACGGCGGCAACCATCGCCAAGGGAGATGTGGACATCACGCTTGATGCGCTGGGGACGGTTACGTCACTCGCAACGGTGACAGTCGTATCGCAGGTCAACGGTCAGCTGATGCGCGTCGCCTACACCGAAGGACAGGAGGTCAAAAAGGGTGACCCTTTGGTTGAGATCGATTCCCGGCCCTTTCAGCTCGCGCTCGCTCAGGCGCAAGGTGCCTTGCAGCGCGACCAGGCGCTTCTGCAGAACGCCGAGCTAGACCTCAAGCGCTTTCAGGATCTTGTCAAAACCAACGCGATTCCGCGTCAGCAGCTCGATACGCAGACTTCGCTCGTACTCCAGGACAGGGGTAACGTGATCTCCGATCAGGCCCAGATCGAGACCCAGCAGTTGAACATTTCGTACTGCCACATCGTCGCGCCGGTGGACGGGCGCGTCGGGCTACGTCTTGTCGACGAGGGCAACTACGTGACGCCGAGCCAGGCCACCGGTCTCGTCGTTATCACCCAGCTCAAGCCTATCACCGTGATCTTTCCGGTGGCCGAGGATTACCTGCCCCAGATCGTCAAGCGGCTCCGGGCAGGAGCTATCCTGCCGGTGACGGCATTTGACCGCAGCGCTTCAATCAAACTGAGCGAGGGCGAATTGAGGTCACTGGACAGCCAGATCAACACCACCACCGGCACTCTCAACCTGCGCGCCGAATTTGCCAACCAGGATGAAAATCTGTTTCCCAGCCAGTTCGTCAACGCGCGGCTGCGCATCGACGTCCTGCACGATGCCTTGATCGCGCCGACCAGCGCAATCCAGCGTGGAGCACCGGGCACATTCGTATATCTGGTGCGTCCAGACCGGACGGTGATGATCCAGCCGGTCACGCTCGGGCCAACCAGCGGCGATCGGGTCGCCGTTCAGTCGGGACTTTCCGTCGGCGACAAGGTGGTAACCGACGGCGCTGACCGCCTGCGCAACGGAACAAAGGTGGCGCTAACCGGGGAGTCTGCTGCGACGTCACCGAAAGGCAATGTGCAGCCGTCAGGCAGCGGTCAGGAAAATGGTGAATCGCCCAAGACCGGTAGCAACTAACAAGGACGTTTGCTTCAACCAGGAGTGAGAAGTCGACATGAGCCCGTCGCGTCCTTTTGTGCTTCGGCCGATTGCGACCACGCTGTTGATGGTGGCCATCACGCTGTCCGGTCTCATCGCCTATCGCTTCCTGCCGATGTCGGCGCTGCCCGAAGTCGACTATCCGACCATCCAGGTACAGACCTTCTATCCCGGCGCGAGCCCGGACGTGATGACCTCGTCGGTGACCGCGCCGCTGGAGGTGCAGCTCGGCCAGATGCCCGGCCTTAGCCAGATGAGCTCCGCGAGTTCGGCCGGCTCGTCCGTCATCACGCTGCAGTTCGACCTGACGCTTAGTCCCGACGTCGCCGAACAGGAGGTGCAGGCCGCAATCAACGCCGCCAGCAGCCTGCTTCCGACCGATCTGCCCGCGCCGCCGATCTACGCCAAGGTGAATCCTGCTGACACCCCGGTGGTAACGCTGGCGCTGCACTCGGACTCGCTGCCGCTGACTCAGTTGGAAGATCTGGCCGATACACGGCTGGCGATGAAGATATCGCAACTGCCAGGCGTCGGCCTCGTCACCATCAGTGGCGGCCAACGGCCCGCGATCCGGGTTCAGGCCGACCTGCGCAAGCTCGCCGCCTATGGACTCAGCATCGACGACCTGCGCACCACGCTAGGTAACGCCAACGTCAACACGCCGAAGGGCAATTTCGACGGCCCGGCCCGTTCCTCCACCATCAACGACAACGACCAGCTGATGATGGCCTCCGATTACCGCAGTCTGGTCATCGCCTACCATAATGGCGCGCCGGTGTTGTTGAGCGATGTGGCGAAGGCGGTTGACGGCGCACAGGACGACAAGCTGGCGGCCTGGATGAACATGACGCCAGCCGTCATCCTCAACGTGCAGCGCCAGCCTGGCGCCAACGTCATCAAGGTGGTCGACACCATCAAGGAATTGCTGCCGCAGCTGACCGCGACCCTGCCTGCCGCGGTTGACGTGACTGTCCTTAGTGACCGCACTGTTACTGTCAGGGCCTCGATCGAAGACGTTGAATTCGAACTGCTGCTGGCAGTCGTGCTCGTGGTGCTGGTGATCTACGTATTTCTCCGTAGTGCGCGTGCCACCCTGATTCCGAGCCTTTCGGTGCCGGTATCTCTGATCGGCACCTTCGGCGTAATGTATCTGCTGAATTTCAGCCTCGATAATTTGTCCTTGATGGCCTTGACGATTTCATCCGGTTTCGTGGTCGACGATGCCATCGTCGTTATCGAGAACATTTCCCGCTACATTGAGGAGGGAGAATCGCCGCTGCAGGCGGCGCTGAAGGGTTCCGAGCAGATCGGGTTTACCATCATCTCGCTGACCGTTTCGCTGATCGCCGTGCTGATTCCGTTGCTGTTCATGGGAGACGTAGTCGGTCGATTGTTTCGCGAGTTCGCCGTTACTCTCGCGGCGACTATCTTAATCTCGGCGGTGGTCGCACTGACTCTGGTGCCGATGGCCTGTGCGCTGTTGCTGAAGCCCACCAGCGAGGAGCATCCGAACTGGTTTCAGCGCAAGAACAAGGAGTGGTTCGACTCCATCATTGAGCGTTACGGTTCAGCTCTACGCTTCGTTCTCGACCATCAATCCTTAACGCTAACTGTTGCCGCCGTCACGCTGGCGGTTACGGCCGCGCTCTACATCGCCATCCCGAAGGGATTTTTTCCGGTAGAGGACACCGGCCTGATCCAGGGTATCAGCGAAGCCGGGCAATCGGTCTCTTTCGCTGGCATGGCCGATCGCCAGCAGGCGCTCGCCGACATTATTCTGAAGGATCCCGACGTTGAGAGCCTATCGTCCTTTATCGGCATAGACGGTACCAATGTGACGCTCAACAGCGGCAGGTTTCTGATCAACCTCAAGCCGCACGGCAAGCGTTCATCCGACATCGCCACGGTGATTGACAGGCTTGGGACAGCAGTAACCTCGGTCGCCGGTATCGCGCTTTACCTGCAGCCGGTGCAAGACCTCACCATCGACGATTCCGTCAGCCGTTCGCAGTATCAGATCTCACTGGAGGACGCCAATCCCGGCGAATTAGCGAATTGGGCGCCGCGGCTCGTCCAGAAGCTGAACGCAATGCCGCAGTTCGCGCAAGTCTCGAGTGACATCGCCGCCGACGGCCTGATGACTTATATCGACATCGACCGAAACACCGCCAACCGCTTCGGTATCACGGCGGCCACCGTGGATAATGCGCTGTACGATTCGTTTGGACAGCGGATCGTGACAACCGTCTTCACCAGCTCTAACCAGTACCGTGTGATCCTGGAAACGGATCCGGCGCTGAAGAGCTCGCGGCATTCGCTGTCGGCTGTCTATGTCCCGACCGCGACCAGCACCGGCGTGGTACCGGGACAGGTGCCGTTATCCGCCATCGCGCATGTCCGCGAGGGTACGGCGCCGCTGCGCATAGATCACCTCGGCCAGTTTTCTGCCACCGCAATCTCGTTCAACCTGGCATCAGGTGCCTCCCTCGGCGAGGCGGTCGACGCCATCAAACAGGCGGGACAGGAGATCGGCCTGCCGCCCAGCGCGACCGTGCACCTGCAGGGGTCGGCGCTCGCCTTTCAGAAGTCGCTATCAAACGAACTGTTCCTGATCCTCGCCGCGATCGTCACCGTCTACATCGTGCTGGGAGTCCTCTATGAGAGCTTCGTGCATCCGGTCACGATCCTGTCGACCTTGCCCTCCGCCGGGATCGGCGCGTTGCTGGCGCTGATGGTGGCTGGCGACGATCTGACGGTGATAGCAATCATTGGAATTGTGCTGCTGATCGGCATCGTCAAGAAGAACGCGATCATGATGATCGACTTCGCGCTCGACGCGCAGCGCACCGAGCACAAGCCGCCGCGAGAGGCGATCTACCAGGCCTGCCTGCTACGCTTTAGGCCGATCCTGATGACCACGATGGCGGCGGTCCTCGGTGCACTCCCGCTGATGCTGGGAACTGGTGTCGGCTCCGAACTGCGCCATCCCCTCGGGGTGTCCATCGTCGGGGGGCTGTTGGTAAGCCAGGTCCTGACCCTGTTTACCACGCCAGTGATCTATCTGTGGTTTGACCGAATGCAGCAGCGCTACTTCAATTTTCGCGGCGTCAGCGAGCTGGAGGAAGGGAACCCGGCCGAATGAGTCTGTCGACGCCCTTCATCCGGCGGCCGGTCGCCACCATCCTGTTGACCGTCGGGCTGGCGGCCGCGGGCGCATTAGCTTTCTTCAAGCTGCCCGTTTCGCCGCTGCCGCAGGTCGACTTCCCAACGATCTCGGTCACGGCGCAGCTGCCGGGCGGCTCGCCCGAGGTGGTCGCGAATACCGTGGCGACGCCGCTGGAGCGCCATCTCGGCCAAATCGCCGACGTCACCGAGATGACCTCGACGAGCACAGTCGGCATGACGCGCATCAACCTGCAATTCGGGCTTGACCGCGATATCAATGGAGCGGCCCGCGATGTGCAGGCAGGAATTCAGGCCGCCCATGCCGATCTGCCGACCAATCTGCGGAGCAATCCGACCTACCGCAAGGTCAATCCGGCCGACGCGCCGATCCTGATCCTGGCGCTGACATCTGATTCCATGTTGCAGGGCGAGCTCTATGACGCCGCGGATTCCGTGCTTGCGCAAAAGCTGTCGCAGATCCAGGGCGTCGGCCAGGTGATAGTCGGCGGCAGCGCACTGCCTGCGGTGCGAGCCGAGCTTAACCCCATTGCCCTGCAGAAATACGGCATCGGCCTCGAGGATGTCCGCGCCGCGCTCGCGGCGGCCAACGCCCACAGCCCGAAGGGCGACATCGAGGAGGGCGACCGTCATTATCAGCTCTATGACAACGACCAGGCGACCAAGGCTGCGCAATACCGCTCGCTGATTCTCGCCTACCGCAACGGCTCGCCGGTTGCTCTCTCGGACGTCGGCGACGTGACGGACTCAGTGGAAGACCTGCGCAACGCCGGCATGGCCAATGGCAAGTCGGCGGTTCTCATCATCATCTTCCGGCAGCCCAATGCCAATATCGTCGGCACCGTGGACCGCGTGATGGCGGAACTGCCAGACTTGCGCGCCTCGATCTCGCCGGCGATCGACGTCGAGCCTATGGTGGACCGTTCCACCACGATCCGCGCCTCGCTGGCGGAGGTCGAGCGGACGCTGGTGCTCTCGGCAGTCCTGGTTGTGTTAGTGGTGTTCCTCTTCCTGCGCAGCGGTCGTGCCACGCTCGTGCCCAGCATCGCCGTGCCAGTTTCGCTGATCGGCACGTTCGGCGTCATGTATCTCCTGGGCTACAGCCTCGATAACCTTTCACTGATGGCGCTCACGGTCGCCACGGGATTTGTGGTGGACGATGCCATCGTGGTGCTGGAGAACATCACGCGCCACATCGAGGCCGGGATGACACCTGTAAGCGCGTCCATCAAGGGCGCGGCCGAGGTCACATTCACGGTCGTCTCGATGAGCATTTCGCTGATCGCGGTGTTCATCCCGATCTTGCTGATGGGCGGAATCGTCGGTCGGTTGTTTCGCGAATTTGCCGTGACGCTGTCCGTCGCGATCATGATGTCGTTGATAGTATCGCTGGCTACAACGCCGATGATGTGCGCACTTCTGCTGCGGCGCCCGCGAGACGAAAGCCAGAGTAGTTTCGGGCGCTTCAGCGAGGCCGGATTCACGTGGTTGTCGCGGGGGTACGACCGGACGTTGAGCTGGGCGTTACGGCATTCGCTGTTCGTGATGATCATTTTGGCGGGCACGCTGGGGCTCAACGTCTATCTGTTCATCATCGTGCCGAAGGGTTTCTTTCCTCAGCAGGACACCGGCCGCGTCAACGGCAGCATCCAGGCCGACCAAGCGATCTCGTTCCAGCTCATGCACCAGAAGCTCGAACAGTTCGTAGCCGTCATCCGCAAGGATCCGGCGGTCGATACCGTGGTCGGCTTTACCGGTGGCCTGGGCGGCAGCCAGACCAATGGCGGTTCGGTCTACATCTCGCTCAAGCCGCTAAGCCGCCGCGACGCCTCCGCCGACCAGGTGATCGCGCGTCTCCGGCGCAACGTTGCCTACATCCCAGGCGCGTCGTTGTTTTTACAGGCGGTGCAGGACATCCGCATCGGTGGCCGCTCCTCCAACGCACAGTATCAATTCACGCTGCAGGATTACGACGCTGACGAGTTGTTCGACTGGGCGCCAAAAATACTCGCCGAGCTGCAGTCGATTCCGCAGCTGACACAGGTCAACAGCGACCAGCAGAACAAAGGGTTGGAAACCAATATCACGATCGACCGCGCTACGGCCGCACGGTTTGGACTTACAGTGAGCCAGATCGACAACACGCTCTACGACGCCTTCGGGCAGCGGCAGGTCTCGACCATCTACAATCCGCTGAACCAGTACCACGTGGTGATGGAGGCGGCGCCAAAATACTGGCAGAACGCCGACATCCTGAGGACGGTCTATATCAGCACCTCCGGTGGCTCGGCGAGTGGGACACAGACCACCAACGCCAGCGCTGGCACGGTCTCGGGGACGCCGGCTGCGGGCGGCGCAACGACAACGGTATGCTCGCCGGCATCGGCTGCGGCTTCGTCTGCCGCCGCGCAGACCACGACCACAACCACTTCGTCCGCCACCCCGTCTTCGACGATCACGAAGTCGGCATCGTCAATGGCGGCGACGACCGTCGCGGGGTCTACCACCTCGACAACGAGCACCAGCCCCGCGTCATCCTCCACAGTTTCCAGTAAGGCCGCGACATCGTCCTCGACTCCTTCGTCGTCATCGAGCTCATCGTCGACCTTTGCGCCGATTACGTCATCGACGCCGACCTCGGCGGCCTCTGCGGGGATTACGGCTTCGCCCTCCAGTGGTGTCTGCGCGACGTCGCCAGCGTCCTCAACCGCCGCACTTTCCTCCAGCGCGGCTCGTAATCAGGCGCAGAATTCGATCGGCAACACCGGCAGCAGCACCGCCTCCAGCGGTTCGGCGGTCAGCACCGCCGCCGAGACCATGGTTCCACTCAGCGTATTCGCCCATGTCGCGCCGGGCAACGTGCCGCTGGCCGTCAACCATCAGGGACTCACCGTGTCGGCCACCATTTCCTTCAACCTGGCGCCAGGGGCTGCGCTCAGCGACGCGGTACGCGAGATCAATGCCACACTGTTGCGGTTGCACGTGCCGACAAGTGTGCGCGGCGGCTTTCAGGGTACTGCGCGCGCATTCGAACAATCGATCGCCAACGAGCCCTATCTGATCCTGGCGGCGGTGATCGCTGTCTATATTGTGCTCGGCATTCTCTACGAAAGCTACATCCACCCGCTGACCATCCTGTCGACATTGCCGTCCGCTGGCATAGGGGCCGTGCTGGCGCTGATGCTGTTCGGCATTGAATTCAGCATCATGTCACTCATCGGCGTCATCCTGCTCATCGGCATCGTCAAAAAGAATGCGATCATGATGATCGACTTTGCGCTCGAGGCGGAGCGTACGCGAGGGCTGACTTCGCGACAGGCCATACACGAAGCCTGCCTGCTGCGCTTTCGTCCGATCATGATGACCACCATGGCGGCCTTGTTGGGCGCGGTCCCCTTGGCGCTCGGCCTGGGCGACGGCGGCGAACTGCGACAGCCTCTCGGCATCGCCATCGTCGGCGGGCTGTGCGTCAGCCAGGTTTTGACGCTCTACACTACGCCGGTGATTTATCTCTATCTCGACCGTTTCAGTCTCTGGCTTCGTCCGGCTGACGGCTTGCGGAGTGATCCGGACGCACCGCTGGTACCGGGCGAGTGAGCGGTATGCGACTGGATATGAAACCGCCGGGACCCCCTGCCGCGTGGTCGGGCGACGTGCGCGGAAGCAACACGATCTCACGATATTTCACCGGACCGCGACCCCAAAAGGAGATGCAATGCGCTTCAACCGATGCTTTTATATATTGGCTCTCACGTTGCTCACCCTGAGCGTCGGCGGATGCGGCCGGGACGCCACCGGGTCCAAAGGCGATAGCGGACCACCAGGCCCCCCCGGCGCACGGGGTGATGCGGGCCCGCAAGGGCCAGCCGGGCCGCAGGGGCCTGCCGGGCCGCAGGGCCCGGCGGGCCAGCGGGGGCCTGCTTCAGAGACACGGATTCTGCGGGTCAACTGCTCCACGGAAACCTGCCAGGTCGCGTGCGAAATGAGCGAGGTGATGGTAACCGCTTATTGCGGTCCGAGCCGCCACGCCGCGACCTTCCTCAGCGAGAATTCGGCCTCATGCGGGCTGACGCCAAGTAACGCCGACAGTCCACTCGTTGCGGTATGCGTTCGAGCGCATGCGCAGTAGCAAGCCGCGATGTGATCTTGTGCCCGGTGTGCGTTGGCGCCGGGCGGAGCGACCCGTCAGCCGACGACGCGGATCGACGCGGAGGTGTCGATTAAACTGGCCTGCTTCAAACGATCACAGCGGGTTGGTCCTCACCAGGCTGAGAGCGGTCGGCTTGGCTCGCGTCGTCTAAAGAGAATCTTATGCGGCGCTGAGCGAACCTGATGATCGGATATTTCGTTTCTGAAACGATCTGCTGTGGGTCGACGTGATGAGTATCAGACCATGAATCAAAATAACGCGAAGACAACGACGAACGCCCGGCGTCGAAGGATGGCCATTTCAGCGTGCATCAAATGTGGGGGGCAGAAATTTGAGGTGGTCCTAACACAGCAGACGGCCTCTGCGTCGAGGCTGAGCCTGGTGCAGTGTGCATCTTGCGGAATCCCAACTGAAGTGATTGATCCAGACCTGCCCGGCCGATTTAATTGGTTCAAACGGTTGATCATGTCAATCGACAACAGACTGAAGCGCTAGACTACTTCCCGGCGCAAAATTAAGCGGCGTTGGTCCGGGTTGAGAATCGGCCTGTCTGCGGAAAACTGCAAGGATTGTCGATGGGTAGCACCGAACGGGCCATCCAGAAGACCGAAGCCAGCGCCGACGATATCGCTGAGAAACGTCAGCGCAAACGCCATACTATCCTTCCCATCTGTGGACAGCGACCCCGCAATTCGCCGAAGAATTGATACGATATGGCGGCGGCCCGAAGGAGCCGCGCGTGAGGATCGCTCATTCGGTGGCCGATTCCGGCAGCATGCGCTGAAGTTCGGGTTTATTGTCGAGCCATTGGTGCTTCACCGCGCCGGCCACATGCGCCACGATCATCGCATAGAGCAAATAGGCGAAGGAGGTGTGCACGCGGAAGAGCAAATCATGCCAATAATCCTTGTCAGCGGGGTTGATCGCGGTCAGCCAGCCGATACGGGGCCATTGCACGAGCCCGTAGAGATACATCGGATGCGTCGCCGCTTCCTTCCAAGCTGAATCATGCGCCCAGCCGGAGAGCGGCAGGCAGAAGATCAGGGCATAGAGCACCCAATGGGCCGCATGCGCGCTCCAACGCTCCCAGGCGGAATAGGAGGAGGGCAAGGGCGGTGCCGGATGGGTCGCCCGCCATAAAACCCGCATGATGGCCAAGCCGAGCACCGTGATGCCGAAGGATTTATGCGTGTCGATCACCGGCCGCACCATGCCGTCGGGCAAATAGTCGACGATCCAGACCATCGCCAGATTGGCGAAGATGAGCAGGGCGATAAGCCAATGGAATGCCATCGCCGTTCGCGTGTATCTTTGAATTTGCATGGCAGACTTTCTAGTCATGGCTTTGTGAAATCATGTTTGATTTGGAACGGATTGGCCGGCCCGATCCGTTCTAATCCTGCTTGTCCGGGCGCATGTCCGAAGGCGCGACGACGAGGCCGAGGCGGTGCTGGACGCCCCATTGCCGCGCGCCAGTCAGGAACATGCCCCATCCCCATGCGGCTCCCAGATGCCGGAGGATCTGGAAACTGAAGGGCTCGAGCAGCGCGGCCAGCAGGCCTGAGGCGAAGCTGATGCGCGCCGAGGGCGCGGCCCAGCGTCGGTAAAGATGGATCGACCAGAGGTGAAAGGCAAAATCGATCAGGATTTTAAAACCGATCACGCCGATCACCGGATTGACCAGGACGAAGCGGCCGGTCACGAGGTAAACGAGCAGCAGGGCAAAGGCGGTCAGGCCGTAGATCGGCTGCAGCGTATCGGCTGCCTTGATCGGGAGCATGAGCAGGCCGAGCCAGCTGAAGGCACGATTGCCCACCATGTCGCGATACCAATATTGGGTTTGCAGAAAGCCGCCGAACCACCGGCGTCGCTGGCGCAGGAAAGCCCCGACGGAACCCGGCGCATCGGTCAGGGCGCGGGACGCGCCGACGACGCTGGTGGTCCAGCCCCGATGGTTGACGACGCTGTAACGGCGCAGCCGGTGGATCAACTCGTAATCTTCGACGAGGCAAGCCGGATCGAACCCGCCGACCTCGACGACGGCCTGCCGCCGGTAAGCCGCGAAGGCGCCCGAGATCAACAGCAGACTGTCCATCTGCATCCAGGCATAGCGGGACAGAAAATTGCGGATATACTCGTAGGTCTGGAACCACTGAAACCAGCGGCCGCTCAAGCTGGGACCGCAGACGGGCGTCAGGATGCCGGTGGCGGCGACCAGCTTCGGGTCAGACGCAAAAGCGTCGCGCATCGCTGCGATGGCATTCTTCTCCAGCAGCGTATCGGCATCAACCGTCAGAACCATTTCCGTGTCGACGAGCTGCATGGCCTTCGTGAGCGCGGATGGCTTGCCCTGATGGGAGAGGCGCAGCCAATGCAGTGCCGGATGCGTGGAACTCGCCGAACTCAGGGCGCCCAGAGGCGGCTCGACGAGGCCGAATTGCCGCTGGAGCAGCGCGGCAGTCTCGTCCGTCGATCCATCGTCGGTGATGACGATGAGTTCGGGCGGTTCG
>Ga0210396_10004401_pt1 | contig 13800 bp, 9 predicted proteins | sample IncBWH17OmetaG_FD_155466 | JGI IMG/M metagenome (GOLD analysis project Ga0210396, IMG submission 155466) | Forest soil microbial communities from Barre Woods Harvard Forest LTER site, Petersham, Massachusetts, United States - Inc-BW-H-17-O ...
GCGGGCATTCTCAACCGTGAAGTCAGGGTTATAGATGCCAAGCCATTTGGTGCGCTGCTTGCCCGTGGTCTTGTCGGTGAACTTGAAACAGAAGGTCGCCACCCCGGCAGGGATGATGCTGACATAGAGGCCGGGGCATTTGCGGTCGTAAATCTTGACCCGCTTGGCGACCCGCTTTTCGCAATGCCGGTCGGTGAGGATGACGCTGCTATTGCGCATGCGCTTGGTGGCGGACTCGGTCGTATCGCTCATGGTTTCTGTTCCTAAGGGTTTGAGACCGGGCCTTGGGCCAGGCCCTGGATTCGGCGAAACCCACAGAAATGCCATGCATCAGGCTAGCGCAGAAACGCTTGTTTTAAAGGGTTTTCTTTGCTTCGGCGTGTTTCACCGAAAACCAAATTATAGTCCACACGACTTCGCCGTCCGCATCAGCACCATTCGTCTGGCGCGCTATTCGCCCGCCTGGCACTGCCGCGTCCACCGCATCCCGCACCCAACGTCCGTGACGACCGCGAAGCGCCCCTCTTATCGAGGCGGGATGGCGAATCAATAAAACTGTTTCTACCGGATCGCGAAGCGATTTATTTTTGCTCCGAGGGCTGGACAGAAGTTCGCGACGAAGCAGTGATTTGCCCGGGCTCGCGACGGAGCGGCACCAGCAATCGTAGCCCCTCTTTCGAACACCCCATCGGCGCAGGAGAGCAAAGTCCGCCGCGTAGTGCGGCCAAACGCCGGCACGCCGACGGCGGCAAAGGCACGTCAATCCGTCAGACCATTACAAGTGTAACGGGTGCAATCCTGGTAAACGCTCCGACACTCGAAGGATGGTATTTGCTTCTTCGACCGGCAATCGCGATAGCGGGCGCGACAGGTATTTGTGCATTGCTTTTTGGCGGTCTGGGCCGCCGCGAAAGCAAGAGGCGCGCGATCGGCGTCGCGCGCATTGAGTGTTCCCGTACTCAATGACAGAAGGAGTGCGAAGAATACGGAGACGGCAGCGATCGAAGGCTTGCTACATTTCATGGCCCAGCCCCTAAGGTTGAAGAACACGGCGAGTTTGGAGTGACGTTGTAGTTCATTCATTGAAGTGTTTTTCGTCGAACAACAAATCTAATACTTTACCGAGATCATATGACAGGTCGCGCTATTGGGTGAGGTGCGGCTCGCAATTGTCATTGTATTGTAGCCGACGGCGTTTGAGGTGATGTTAGTGATTTCGACCGCGCCGGCTGCGAGCTGTTTGGAGTACTGAAAGAAGCGGCATCTAATTTTAACGGTTTTGATTGGAAGAATCCCGCGGGCGCCCACTTTGTAGGCGCCCGCGGATTGCATCAATATCGCCCCGGACCGTTAGTCGCCCTGGTGATTTGCCGCTGCCTTTTTGACCTCGGCCAGGATCCCACTCAGGTTGTAGCTTTCCGGTGCCTGCAGCGGGGGATACTTCTCGTACGACATCAAGTGCTCGGCCCATAGCTGTTGGCCGATAGGCAGCATGTTCCAATCATATTGGAATGCAGTCATCGGTGCTCCAAGCGCGCCGCCCGTACTCATTGCCGACTTCTGGTCGATGCCGACTGCTTGCTCAAACGGATCGCGTTTGAGGTTCTGCACCAAGGTAAAGTGGAACGGAACGAGCGGCATGATCCAGCCGGCAGGACCGGGCTGTGACATGGTGTAGTACATCTTCCAGTTCTTGTAGCGAACAGCCGATGGTGTTGCGCCGGAGAAATAGAAGAAGACGTCGCGCGCCGACTTGTCGCTGGTGCCTTCAAGGTACGCACGCTGGTCGAAGCCGTCGAGCGTGGTCTTGACGATACCGGGATACGAACCGGCCTCGATCTGGGTCTTCAGGCCGTCGCCCTTCGGGCCACCGGCGATATCGACCAGTGTCGGTACCCAATCGAGGGCAGCGAATAGCTGGTTCTTCACCGTGCCAGGCTTGATATGGCCCGGCCAACGGACCACCAGCGGAGCACGGTAGCCGCCTTCCCAAGCCTCACCCTTTTGTCCCTTGAACGGTGTGACGCCGCCGTCGGGGAAGCTGATCGCTTCGGCACCATTGTCGGTGGTGAAGACCACGATCGTGTTATCAAGCTGGCCCATGTCTTCCAGCTTCTTGAGAACGACGCCGATGTTGTCGTCCAATTGCTTCATGCCGGCTTCGTTGACGCCCCAATCCTTGCCACCCTTGACGCCAAGCATGGCTTCGTATTTCGGCGAAAGCACTGTCACGACGTGCATACGTGCAGGATTATACCAAGCGAAGAACGGCTTGTTGGTTTTCTTGGGATCGTTGCGATCGAGGAAGTCGACGACTTTGGCCGAAATTTCCTCGTCCACAGTCCTCGACCGATCCAGCGTCAACGGACCTTCGTCCTTGCACGTCTGGTTCTTCTCCGTACCGTCCGAGGACTTGCACGAAATGACCGGGCGCGGAGGCATCAGGCAGAGCGCCGTTTTTTGGTCAACGGCGCCAGGGACCTCAGGTAAGCCTGTGACCGGAGTATTGCGGCATGGTGGCGCAACGGCTTGCACGGTCGGCGACGAGTTGATGTCCTGGAAGCTGACCTGCTGCATCGCGTCGAGGTGATAGAGGTAGCCCCAGTACTCCTGGAAGCCATGCGCGGTCGGAAGAGACGCCGTATGGTCGCCGAGGTGGTTTTTGCCAAACTCGCCGGTGTTGTAACCGAGGTCGAGAAGGAACTTGGCAAGCGCCGGCGTGCCGGGTTGCAAATAGGACGGGCTGCCGGGCAGTTGCGGAGGAATCATGCCCGTCCGCAACGGGTACATACCCGTAAAGAAGGCATTGCGGCCGGAGGTGCAGCTCTGCATGGCGACATAGTCCATGAAGATCGCACCGTCGTTTCCGATGCGATCGATGTTCGGCGTTTCGCCGACCATCAAGCCGCGATGGTAGATGCTCGGCTGCATCCAGCCGATGTCATCGCCCATGATGAACAGAATGTTTGGCTTGCCGGCGGACGTCTGGGCGGATGCAGGTAAATTGATTGCGGACGAGCTTATCGCCACCAGTGTGGTTGAAATCAGCAGGCCTCTTATTCGTTGACTGACCTTCATGCTTGATATCCTCCGTGGAGCTGCCACCCCCGATTGAAGGAAATCATGAAGACCCGTGTGGATCAATGCTCGCGAGCATGACGCGTGAATGAAAAGCATGTCAGCATAATTGACTATTCAATGTTGCTCACACCCGTGCTGTCGATTTCCGATCAATTTGTTTGCTTTGAATGATTGAATTTGAATCGTGATCTCATCTCTTTGTCAGAGCAAGATCTCCGGGAAAATGCTTCGCGCTTGTACCGAGGGGAAACCAGATTCACTTTGCGCAACAGCGCAGCGCGTCACTCGCCGGAGCATTCTCCGCGGCGCGGATAGCGTCCGAATTGTGGATGATTCGTTCGCCTCGAATCCTTCGCCTCAAAAACAGCGTGCCAGCCTGAATTGACTGTATTGTTATTGTTCGCCCCCAGAGCAAACGACACGAAGAATATCTTGCTTCCCGGTGGAGTGGGACCACGCTCTATCGAAGGACGACGCTGACCATGGTCGTGCCGCGGTCGATCATGTCGAGTTCTCGCGCCGCAGCCCGGCTCACGTCGATGATGCGGCCACGGCGATAAGGACCGCGGTCGGTGACGCGCACCACGACGGTCTTGCCGTTGCTGACGTTTGTAACCAGCACATAGGTGCCGAAAGCCAACGTGCGATGAGCGGCGGTGAGCCCTGTTGTGCCGGTTCTTTCGCCGCTTGCGGTCTTTCCGCCGCCATAGAACGACGCCATTCCGTTTTCGGCGTGAACTGAACCGATCACAACCGAAGACAACGCCATCGCCAATGATAATTTGAGGACGATCATGGACTGCCAACGCCCGTCGATCTGCCGGGTTCCCGCGGGCAGGTGTTCAGCCGCATCGGGCCGAACCGCGACCATCCATCACCGTCGCCGTTAGCTGAGGCCAGCCGCGGGGTCAGCGCGTGAACGTACCGGATCCTGTTGCGGGGGCCGCGCCATGGAGCGCGTAGTGCAATGCGGCATGACAATCGGCGCGCGCTGTGGAACCATTGATCCGGATAAAGGTTGCTGCACGCGAACCTTGAGCTGACCCGTAACCTGGCTACCCGCCGGAAGTTCAAATTTCATGGCAGGGTGTTTGAACCGGCTTGGTTTTTTCGAAAATCGACTGCGATTCTAAGATCAGGGAAGAAATAGGCCATGCGCTTCTGGATCCTGGCATTGTCGCTCCTGGGATTTCTCGTCAGTGCGGATGCCGTCAGGGCCGAACGCCGTGTCGCCTTTGTGGTCGGCAACGGCACTTACAAAAACGTAACGCCGCTTCCGAACCCGCCGATCGATGCCAAGTCGATGGCCGGCCTGCTCCGCGACGCGGGTTTCGACGTCGTCGAGGGCATCAATCTCACACGCGACGAGATGACCGCGCGGCTGCTCGAATTCGGCAAGAAAACCCAAGGCGCGGAGGTTGCGGTGTTCTTTTATGCCGGCCATGGCATCGCGGTTGACGGCGTCAACTACCTGCTGCCGGTCGATGCCGACATCAAATCCGAAATGGACGTCAAGCTTGGCAATGCGATCAACGTCGATCTCACGCTCGACCAGACCATGAACGCCGCCAAGGTCAAACTGGTGTTCCTCGATGCCTGCCGTGACAATCCGTTTACAGCGAAGATCCGGGCCGGCGCGAGCACGCGGAGTGTTTCGGTGCAGGCTGGCCTGGCCGAAATGTCATCTGGCGAAGGCACCCTGATCGCGTTCGCCACTGGTCCCGGACAAACCGCGCTCGATGGCCCGGTCGGCACCAATAGCCCTTTCACCCGGGCCCTGATGGCCAATATCACCCAGCCGGGCGTCGAGATTCAGCAGGCGATGACGCAGGTTCGCGCCCAGGTCAATGACGAGACCAACAAGGCGCAACTGCCCTGGGGGCATACCAATTTGACCGGCGCGGTCTATCTCAATCCGGTTGCGGCGCCGGCCGCGACCGCCACCGAGGCGGGGAATACGCCGCCATCCACGGCCAGCGCCGCTTCGGAGGTTGAGCTCGAATTCTGGCGTTCGATCAAGGATTCGAACAAGCCGGCTGAACTCAACGCCTATCTGACAACCTACCCCAAGGGTCAGTTCAAATCGATCGCGCTGGCGCGGATCGCCGCGCTGGAGACCGCTCCGAGCACGACCACCCGCAACCTGTCGGTACCGGTCGATCCGGCGGCCTCGACCGACGAGGCAACTCAGGAAACCGAAGACCAGATCGGCCTCAACAAGGCAAAACGTCGCAACGTGCAGCGCCGGCTGACCCGTCTCGGCTTCGACACCAGGGTCAACGGAAAGTTCGACGAGGCGACCCGCGCCGTCATCACGCGCTGGCAGGCAGCCCGCGGCTATCCCAAGACCGGCTTCCTCAACGCGGCCCAGCATCAGGCCCTGTTGAATGAAACCGCGCCAACGGCGCATGCCAGCGCCGGGACCGGCGAGGAAAACGATGACAGCCATCCGGCCCATCGTCGCGGGCACCGCGGCGGCGGCGGCGGTGGTCCGGTTCGCCTGATCGGCGGCATGATCGGTGGGCTGTTCAGGCGCTGACGATCCGACAGACGGCGGTACGGCGCGTGCGAAAGCTGCCGCTGCCGCATCAAATGCCCGACGATTTTTCCGAACAGGTCGCACCAAGCCCGCGATAACCCCTGGAACGCCTGCGCGCTCTGCTGAGAGCGTTGTCTTCTTGTCGTCGCATTGATCCAGAACAATCCATGCTACTTCAAAAAGCGGTAAATGATTCCCATGAAGCTATCGGATTTTGCTTGCCCGTCCTGCGGGGCGGCTTACGAAGTCGCCGAATCAATAACGGCGAAAGGAAAGCCCGGCCGGGCCGACTGCATCGTCTGCGGCGGGGTATTGGATTCCTGGCAGGAACCCAGGATGATCGCCTATCGACTGGTGTCGTCGGCGGAACATAAATATTCGCGCGTTGCGGTGCCGCCGCCTCCGATGGCCGCGATGTCCCGCTGATTGCAAAATCCGCCGCGACCATGACGCCGGCGTCGCTCCGCCGAGCCTGAGAGCCGCAACCGACGCCAACCTTGATCGCGTAGCGCCAAACGCCGTCCGCCCGCGTCCCGCTTGAGGATTTGGCTGCTCTCCCATCCCTGCTGCCGTGCGAATCCTGTGGCATCGCCCGCGAGCGATGACCAAACCCGTTTCGGTTGGGCCTTCATCGTCCTTTAACAGAACTGACATGTGCCCGAAGCACATCTGACATGTGGCGTATTTAGCGTCCGTGACAGCTGTTGCCGAATGACAACGGCTATTTTTTGATTTCAGAGGAGGCTTCATGCTCAAGCAACGGACGAAAAGTTTACGCGACCGCACGGTCGTCACCGCGGCAATCCTGTCGCTGATGGGAGGTAATGCCTACGCTGGCCCGATCGGGGGAGCGAGCACCAACGACCGCAAGACCGACAGCCCCATCAAGCACGTTATCGTGATCATTGGCGAAAACCGCACGTTCGATCATCTGTTCGCGACTTACGAGCCGCGCGACGGCGAGCACGTCGACAATCTCCTGTCCAAGGGCATTATCAACAGGGACGGTTCGCCCGGCCGTAACTACGCCAAGGCGGCGCAGTCATCGACGACGGTCAGCAACTTCTACTCGATCAACCCCACGCCAAAAGTCCCCTACAACACCACGACCAACAAGCTGCAGGCGCCGGGAACGTCCTACGCGCCCCAGACTTGCTACACCTCCGTCGATCAAGCCGCGCTCAATGGTCCGGGCTGCATGGCCACGCTGGCGCTGGCCGCCCAGGCCGATTACGGCCTGAGCACGCAGGACCTGCCGAAGCTGACGACGGGCGCGACCGGCATTCCCGGTGGTTCGCCGGATACGCGCATCCTTGATTACGCCAACCTGCCGAACGGCCCCTACCCGCTGGTGACGCTGCCGCAGGGCGGCGACGCAACCTCGAGCCTCTATCAAACTTACGGCGGCAGCCCGGTGCATCGCTTCTACCAGATGTGGCAGGAACTCGACTGCGACGTCGCCAAGGCCACCAACAGCAATCCGAGCGGATGCCAGGCCGATCTCTTCCCTTTCGTCGAGATCACCGTCTCCTCCGGCAGCAACGGCAGTCCGACGCAGAAGCCGCTCACTGAAGGCAATATCGCGATGGGCTTCTACAACGTCGCCAACGGCGACGCGCCCTATCTGACCCAGCTTGCCCGGCAGTATACGCTCAACGACAACTACCATCAGGCGGCGATGGGCGGAACTTATGCCAACCACATGATGATCGGCTATGCCGACGAGCTCTACTACGCCGACGCCAGTGGCAATCCCGCGACCCCCAACCATGTTCTGGTTCCGGGTTCGAACCCGCCGATCTACGTCAACGAGATCGAAAACCCCAATCCGGTGCCGGGCACCAACAACTGGTACACCAATGACGGATATGGCAGCGCCGGCAATTACTCGCTTGGAATTGACGGCGGCAGCTACACCAACTGCTCCGATCCCTCGCAGCCGGGCGTCACCCCGATCGTCACCTACCTGAATGCGATCCACGTTTCGCCGAACTGCGCGCCGAATGCGTATTATCTGCTCAACAACTATGTGCCTTCCTACATCGGCAGCGGCGCCACCGATCCGGTCAACAACGGACCGTTCACGCTGCCGCCGGTGATCAAGCAGAAGCACATCGGCGATGAACTCACCCAGGCCAGCGTGTCATGGGCGTATTTCGGCGAGCGCTGGAACGACTTCAAGACCGCGCCCGGCGAGGGCACAAACTTCGGATCGCTCGATCCGGTCGCGTATCTCTATTGCAATATCTGCAATCCGTTCCTGTATTCCGCGTCCGTCATGGCCAATGCTACGCAGCGCGATGCGCATATGAAGGATACGCTCGATCTCTATGACGCCATCGAAGCCGGTACTCTGCCGGCGGTGTCGTTCGTCAAGCCGAGCACCTTCAACGATGGTCATCCGGCCTCCTCCAAGGTCGAGCTGTTCGAAGCCTTCACCAAGAAGGTCATCGACAAGGTGCAGGCCAACCAGGATCTCTGGGAGAACACCGCGATCCTGGTCACCGTCGATGAGGGCGGCGGCTACTACGATTCAGGTTACGTCCAGCCGCTCGATTATTTCGGCGACGGAACCCGCATCCCGCTGATCGTCGTGTCGAAATATTCGCAAGGCGGACACGTCTCGCATGAATATTCCGATCATGCCTCGATCCCGAAATTCATCGAACGGAATTGGGATCTTCCAAAACTCTCGGCCTTTAGCCGCGACAACCTGCCGAACCCGAAGACATCGGATGATAATCCGTATGTCCCGCTGAACAGGCCGGCGCTCGGCGATCTCTGGGGTAACTTTTCGTTCAATGATCACGACCACGGCGACCACTGACCTCGGCATGGCGGCCGCGCATCCGCGTGGCCGCCAGCTCGGTCACCAATGATTTTTCATAAGTGCATACGGCCGGGCGTCTCTCGCCCGGCCTTTATGATGGAGCGACCGCTTGCCACCCACCGCTTCGCAACGAGCCAGCCTGTCATCGACGCATGAAGCGCGGCGCGCATTCGCCAACGGCGATCTGGCGACCGTCGAACGCATTTGCTCGGAAGTCCTGGCGCGCGCGCCGGGCGACGGAGCCGCCTGGGCGCTCCTGACGGAAACCGCGCTGCAGCGGGGGCGTCCCGAAGCCGCGATCATCTGCGCCAATCGCGCGGTAGCCCTGATGCCGAAGGATCCGATCGCGCTTGTTCTGCGCGCAAAATGCCTGTTTGTTTCCGGCGAGGCGGGCGCCGCGCTCGAGGCCGCCGAAGCCGCTTCGAAGCTGATCGACAACGCTCCGGAAACGCTCGACGCCTGTGGGGCGATCTTCGGCCTGCTCGGACTGCATCAGAGGGCCAGGGAATTCTTCCTGCGCGCGGTCGCCGCCCGCCCCGATGTGCCGCAATACCTGTTCAATCTGGCGGCGACCGAGCGCATGACGGGGGCGCTGGACGCGGCCGAAGCGCGCTGCGATGCCGCCATCGCACTCGACCGCCACTATGGCCTGGCTCACTATTTGCGCTCGGACCTGCGCGTCCAGACTTCGGATCGCAATCACATCGAGGAAATGGAAGCGCTGATCCGCGACGGCGGGCTGGCGCAGCCGAGCGAGGTGATGCTGCGCTTCGCGCTCGGCAAGGAATGCGAAGATTTGGAGATGCACGACCGCGCGTTCGGTCATGTCGACGCCGGCTGCCATCTGCAGCACCGCGCGATATCCCGCGATCCCGCCGCCGAGATCGCGGAGATTGACCGGATCATCGACACCCACACCCGGGCCTGGATTGACGCCGCACCATCGGGTTATTCCGCCGCAGCGCCGGTGTTCGTCGCAGGCCTCCCGCGCACCGGCACGACGCTGGTCGAGCGGATCATCGCCAGCCACCCCGCGATGAATTCGGCGGGAGAAACCGGCGCGTTTGCGGCGGAGATGCGCCGCACCCTGAAGGATACGTCGACCGCAGCCGATCTCGCGGGCCTCGGCAGGCGCTACGTCGATTCGGTGACGGCGTTCCGCGTGCCGGACAATGTCGGTTTCGTCGACAAGACCCTGCAGAACTACCTTTACTGCGGCCTGATTCACGCGGCGCTGCCGGCGGCCAAAATCATTCTGATCCAGCGCCATCCGCTCGACGCCTGCTGGGCGATCTACAAGGCTCACTTTCAGGGCAAGTTCGCGTTCGCGTATCATCAGATCGAATTGGCGGAATATTACCTGGCCTATCGCCGGCTTTCGCGGCATTGGCGGGCGACCCTGCCGCCGGACGTGCTGCTGGAAATCAATTACGAGGACATCGTACGGGATCAGGCGGCCACCAGCCGACGTCTCATCGACTTCGTCGGGCTTCCCTGGGACGACGAGGTCTTGCGATTTCACCAAAGCCCGGCGCCTTCCGCCACGGCGAGCGCGGTTCAGGTCCGGCGCCCGATCTATTCGTCGTCGGTCGGCAAATGGCGGCACCACGCCGAGCGGCTGGCGCCGCTACGCGCCCGGCTGGCGCGCGAAATTCCGGAAACCGAATTGGCGTGAGAATTTTTCCCGCCGGGGTGTTGCGCCAGCCGGATTCAACGCGGCCGCGCGATACGACGTGGGTCATTTCATCGGCTTTTTGGTTGAAGCCTTCGTCACCTTCGTCCCCCCGCCCTTCCCCTCGCTCTCCAGCGCCTTGCGCACCTGCGCGAACTCCTGCAGCGAGGCCTTGTCGGCGCGCGGAAAATGCAGCTTGAGGGCCTCCAGCGCGCTGACGATCGCAGATCCAATCACCACCCGCGCGAACCATTTGTGGTCGGCCGGCACCACATACCACGGCGCCAGTGGCGTCGAGGTATGCCTGACGATGTCCTGATACACCGCCATGTATCGCGGCCACAGCGCGCGCTCGCTGATGTCGCTCATCGAGAATTTCCAGTTCTTCGCGGGCTGGTCCAGCCGGTCGAGAAATCGCGCGCGCTGCTCCTCTTTCGAGACGTTGAGGAAGAATTTCAGGATCACGGTGCCGTTGCGCGCTAGGTAGCGTTCGATCGCGCTGATGTCCTCGAACCGCTCGCGCCAGATATTCCCGGTGATCAGCTTGCGGGGGATTTTCTCCCGACCGAGCACTTCCGGGTGCACACGCGTCACCAGACATTCCTCATAATACGAGCGATTGAAAATGCCGATGCGGCCGCGCTCCGGCAGCGCGATCATGCTGCGCCACATGAAGTCATGGCTGAGTTCGCGTGATGTCGGCTGCTTGAACGAAGTGACCTCGCAGCCCTGCGGATTGACGCCATCGAATATGCTCTTGATGGCGCTGTCCTTGCCCGCCGCATCCATGCCCTGAAAGATCACCAGCAGCGACCAGCGGTCCTGCGCATAAAGCCGTTCCTGAAAATCGTTCAGGCGCCTGCGGTTGGCTTCGAGGATCTTTCCGGCGGTGTCCTTGTCAAGACCGCCCTTGTCGTTGGTTCGGCGCGATCTGAGATGGAACGCGCCCGATCCGTCGAAGCGGAACGGCGCGACGTAAGGCTTCAATTGATCGCCGAGGGATTGCGAAGGCTTTTTGCTCATGACGTCGGTCGCTCCGGTTGGCGCGTGATATATGGCGCATCCGAATAGCGCCAACGCCCCGTCATTCCGGGACACGCGACTTCGCGTGGACCCGGAATCTCGAGATTCCGGGTTCGATGCTACGCATCGCCCCGGAATGACGTCAACGCGTCGAAAACTCCCGCTCGATAAGCGCCGTGACAAAACGCGGCATCGCCGCTGAAAGATCACCCGTTCCACGCACCAGATGAACAGCGGAAAATTCAGGCTGGCGCTGCCGGGCAAGATTGGCCTCGATCCGCGCGCGCAGCGCCTCGCCCGGCATATCGACATTCAATATCCGGATCATCGCGATCGCAGCACCGGAAACCACGCAGTCCCAGTGCGGGCTCGCCGTGTAGTCCGCGTCCGACAGGCCGGTTTCCTCGAGAACTTCGCGGGCGACGCTGCCGGCAATATCGACCGCGCTATCCCTGACATCGTCGAGATCGGGCGTTCCCGACGGAAAGTAGATCCGCCCGGCATTGGCCGTGTGCTGTCCCATTTCACCGAGCACGAACGCGCCGTCGGCCGAGCGCAACGCGCCCATGCCGAAGCCGTTGAAGACGTCGGAATCGGGAAAACCCCAGTCGCGCCATGCGAGAAAACTCGCGAAATCGGTCTCGAAATAATCGGCCGTGAGTTGGCCTTCGTTAAATCCCGGATTCCGCGCCAGCAGGACGCGGCCGTTCCACAGCTGCGGATTTGCACGCTGCTCACGTGCGAAATGCGCCTCGATGTCGGCACGCCGCGTTTGCGCGAACGACCAAAGCGAGGGGCGAACGGTCAGGTCGAGGGCCGTGACGCGATGGATGACAGGGGGCGTCATGCGGTCATCGACCCGGCAATTTTACTTCGCATTCATCCCCGTCGTCTTCCTGGCCGCATCGACATATTTGTTGGTGTAGGTCCTGGTGACATCGATATTGGCCTTGGCGACGTCGGGCGAGCTTTCGCTGAACACCGCGAGCACGGCGTCGGCGCCCTTGGGATCCATAAGGCCGGTTTGCGAAAACATCGGAATCGTGTTCTTCAGCGCGGCGAGATAAAGCTCCTTGTTCTTGCCGACTATTTCCGGCGGCATCTTGTCCATGATCTCTTCGGCGGAATGCGCGTGGATCCAGCGCAGCGTATTCAGGATTGCGTGGGTCAGGGCCTGAACTTCCTTATCGTGGCCGGCGACCCACGCGGTCGTCGAATAGAGCGCGCCGCCGGGATATTCGCCGCCGAACACGTCGAGCGTATCTTTCTGGGTCCGCGTGTCGGAGAGAATGCGCAGGTCCGGATGATTGCCCTGCAGCACGGTTACCGAAGGATCCAGCATCACCGCCGCGTCGATCTGGCCCTGCTCCATCGCCGCCACCGCGGTGGCGCCCAAGCCGACGCCGATGACGGCAACGGCCGCCGGATCGACGCCGTTCTTCTTCAGGAGATATTTGAGAAAGAAATCGGTCGAGGAACCGGGCGCGCTGACGCCGACCTTCTTGCCGGCGAGATCCTTGATCGACTTGATGTCGGCTGTGTGCGCGGGCGACACCACCAGCACCTCTCCCGGATAGCGGTCGTAAACGACAAAGGACTGCAGTTCCTGCTTCCTGGCGGCGAGATTGACGCAGTGGTCGAAATAGCCGGAGACGACGTCGGCGCTGCCGCCGAGCACGGCCCGCAGCGCATCCGAACCGCCTTTCAGGTCGACCAGTTCGACCGCAAGCCCCGCCTTTTCATACTCGCCGAGCTGCCTGGCCAGCACGGTCGGCAGATAGCACAGGCAGGCACCGCCGCCGACGGCGATCGTCACCTTGGTTTGCGCCGCCGCCGATTCGGAGATCAGGAACAGCGCCAGCAGTGTGGCGGCAAACCTTCCCAACATCGTTCTCATCGATTTCCTCCGTGCCGTTCGTTGCGCGCACGATAGAGCAGCGCAGGCGGAATGAGAAGGCGGTTATGCCACTCCGTCGTCGACGGATACTACGCCCTGGCCTCGCCAGCGTCGGGCCGCCAGACCAGAAGCCGGCGCTCGACCGCGGTCACCGCAAGGTCGATCAGGATGACAAAGGCCGACAGCACGAACATGCCGGCGAAGACGCCGGCGACGTCGAACACCCCCTCCGCCTGCTGGATCAGGTAGCCGAGCCCGGCCGCCGAGCCGAGATACTCGCCGACTACCGCACCGACCACGGCGAAGCCGACCGAGGTATGCAGCGAGGAGAACATCCAGGACAGCGCCGAGGGCCAGTAGACATGACGCATCAGCTGCCGCTCGCTCATGCCGAGCATGCGGGCGTTGTCGCGCACGGTGACCGAGACCTCCTTGACGCCCTGATAGACGTTGAAGAACACGATGAAGAACACCAGCGTGACGCCGAGCGCAACCTTCGACCAGATGCCCAGCCCAAGCCACAGCGTGAAGATCGGCGCCAGCACCACGCGCGGCAGCGAGTTGGCCATCTTCACATAGGGATCGAACACCGCGGCGACGAGCGGCTGGCGCGCGAACCAGAAGCCGACCGCCACGCCGCCGAGCGAGCCGATCACAAAGGCAAGGATCGACTCCCACAGCGTGATCGCGAGGTGTTTCCAGATCACCCCGCTGGCGAACCAGTCGAAGATCTGGCTGCCGACGGCGACGGGATTGGA
>Ga0210396_10004402_pt1 | contig 13799 bp, 10 predicted proteins | sample IncBWH17OmetaG_FD_155466 | JGI IMG/M metagenome (GOLD analysis project Ga0210396, IMG submission 155466) | Forest soil microbial communities from Barre Woods Harvard Forest LTER site, Petersham, Massachusetts, United States - Inc-BW-H-17-O ...
CCATACGGTCTGGTCGAGGCCCGCCGCGGTCAGCTCCGCCCGCGCGATCGCGTCCGCCTCGCGCAGGATCGCGAGCCGCTCAGCGGTGACCTCGCCGATGATCCTGATGCCGAGGCCAGGACCGGGGAACGGCTGGCGCCACACGATCTCCGGCGGCAGCCCGAGCTCCTCGCCGACCTTGCGCACCTCGTCCTTGAACAGCAAGCGCAGGGGCTCGACGAGTTGGAACTTGAGGTCATCGGGCAGGCCGCCCACGTTGTGGTGCGACTTGATGTTCGCGGTACCAGTGCCGCCGCCCGACTCCACCACGTCCGGGTAGAGCGTGCCCTGCACAAGGAAGTCCGTCGCCTCGCCGTGCGCGCCGGCGTCGGCGGTGACCTCCCGCGCGGCCCGCTCGAACGCACGGATAAACTCGCGGCCGATGACCTTGCGCTTCTGCTCAGGGTCGGTGACACCCGCGAGGGCGGCGAGGAACTCGGCGGACGCGTCGACGACGTGCAGCTTGACCCCGGTCGCCGCGACGAAGTCCTGCTCGACCTGCTCCGCCTCGCCCTTGCGCAGCAGCCCGTGGTCGACGAACACGCAGGTCAGCCGGTCACCGATGGCGCGCTGGACCAGGGCGGCCGCGACCGCGGAGTCGACGCCGCCTGACAGCCCGCAGATCGCACGGCCGTCACCGACCTGCTCCCTGATCCGCTCGGTCTGCTCCTCGACGATGTTCAGCATCGTCCACGTCGGGCGACAGCCCGCCGCGTCCAGGAAGCGGCGCAGCACCTTGGTGCCGTACTCGGTGTGCATCACCTCGGGGTGGAACTGCACGCCGTACAGGCCGCGCTCCCTGTCCTCGACCGCGGCCGCTGGCGTCGCCGCGGTCTGCGCCGTAACCGTAAACCCCGGCGGCGCGGCGGTCGAGGTGTCACCGTGCGACATCCACACGCTGAGCTCCGGGCCGAGCCCCGCGAGGAGCAGGCCGCCTGCGCTCTGACCCGGCCCGCCCAGGACGTGCAGCGGCGTGCCGCCGTACTCGGCCGCGCCGGTCCGCTCGACCGTGCCGCCAAGCTCGCGGACAAGCACCTGGTGCCCGTAGCAGATGCCGAAGACCGGCACGCCCGCGTCGAACAGCCCCTCGGGCGCCGCCGGCGCGCCCTCGACGTAAACCGACGCGGGCCCGCCGGACAGGATGATCGCCTTCGGGTGCTTGGCCAGCATCTCGCTCACCGGCATCGTGGAAGGCACGATCTCCGAGTAGACGTGGCACTCCCGTACGCGGCGGGCGATGAGCTGGGCATACTGCGCACCGAAGTCAACGACCAGAACGGTGTCAAACCCACCAGGTCCGGACACACCTATCCCTTCCACCAGGGCGTTTCCCCGTGTAGGGGCACAGTGTAGTTGCCGTGGACGGGGGACGCGGGCCGTGCGGGGCGCCCTAGGAGGCGCCCTCCGCGGTGCCGCCCCCGGTTAGCTCCGGTTGCGTGCCCGGCTCTGGCGCCGGCTCAGGGAGCGGCGTGACGCGGAGGCGGGCGATCCGGCGGCCGTCCATCTCCGTCACGGTGATCGTGTACCCGGGGATCTCGACCGCGTCGCCGGGCGCCGGGAGCTCGCCGAGTGCCGCGAGCACGTAGCCCGCCACCGTCTCGTAGGGGCCTTCCGGCAGCCTGATCGAGGTCTGCTCGGCGAACTCATCGAGGTTGAGCAGGCCGTCCACCTCGACCTCGCCCTGCGGCAGCTTGGTGGCCGGAGCCTCGCCAGAGTCGTACTCGTCCCTGATGTCCCCGATAAGCTCCTCGACCAGGTCCTCGAGGGTGACGATGCCGGCGGTGCCGCCGTACTCGTCGACCACGATCGCCAGGTGCGCGCGCTCGCGGCGCATCTCAGAAAGCGCGGAAAGCACGGTCTTGCTGATCGGCAGGAACTTGATCGGCCTGACCGCCTGGTCGACAAGCGCCGCCTTGTCCGGCGCGGCCGGGCCGAGCAGGTCCCTGATGTGCACGAAGCCGACGACGTTGTCATACGAGCCCTGGTAGACCGGCAGCCGCGAGTACGGCACGCTCGAGGCGATCCTGGCGGCCTCGCCGACCGTGGTGCCCGCCGCCAGGAATTCGACCTCGGTGCGCGGCCGCAGTACCTCGCGGATCTGCCGCTTGCCCGCGTCGAAGACCTCACCGACGATGCGCCGCTCGTCCACGCTCAGCGTCTGCGTGCCCGCGACCAACTCGCGCACCTCTTGTTCCGTCATCGCCTGGCGGCCCTGGCGCGGGTCGGCACCGAGCAGCCTGACCACCACGTTGACCGAGACAGACAGCAGCCAGACGACGGGCCGCGCCAGCCGCGAGATCACGTCAAGCGTCGGCGCGGCGAACAGCGCGATCCGCACGGTGCGCTGCAGCGCCAGGCGCTTCGGCGCCAGCTCACTGAACACCAGGGTGACGAAGGTGACGCAGGCGGTCACGATGGCGAACGCGAGCGGCGCTGCCACATCGTGGCCCACACCTTGCCTGACCAGCCAGTTGCTCAGCAGCCCGGCCAGTGTTTCTGCGCCGTAGGCGCCGGTGACCAGCGTCGCGAGGGTGGTGCCGATCTGTACAGAGGCCAGGAACCGGTTGGGGTCGGAGGCGAGCCGCGCCGCCGTCGCCCCGCGCCTGCCGCGCTTGGCGAGCGATCGCACCTGGCCCTCGCGCAGCGAGACCAGGGCCATCTCCGCGGAAGCAAAGAACCCGCCGATGGACACGATGACAAGAACGATGACAACGTCCAGGATGACCTTCACGTCGCGATCGCCGACTTCCCTAGCTGGTGCTAATGTCCCAGGCCCGTTTACTGCGACAGTGTAAAGAACCTCATTGTTTTTTGTCGTTCCCTCCCCGCCGACATCTAGGGGGAGCGGCCACAAAAGAACAAGGTTCGGATACGGTATCGGTCCCGTGGGGTCGATAAGCACGCCCGGAGGCAACATGGATACCGCGGCGACGGAAGCCTGGTTCGCTCCGGGGCGCGCCAACCTGATGGGCGAGCATACCGACTACAACCAGGGCTTCGTGCTGCCCTTCGCGCTTGCCCAGGGGGTGACCGCGACCGCGAGCGGGCGAGACGACAACCTGCTCGTGCTGCGGTCCAAGCAAGCGCCAGACGACCCGGTGACCGTCCACCTGGACTCTCTCGCACCCGGCTCGGTGTCCGGGTGGGCGGCCTATCCGGCAGGCGTGGCGTGGGCGCTGCGCGCCGCCGGGCACGTGGTGCGCGGCGCCTCGCTCGACGTCGACTCCGACCTGCCGGCGGGCGCGGGCGTGGCGTCGTCGGCCGCGCTCGAATGCTCCGTGGCCCTCGCGCTTTGCTCGCTTTCCGCGGTGTCGGTGCCGCGCCGGGCGCTTGCCGCGATCGCCCGGCGGGCGGAAAACGAGTTCGTCGGCGCGCCGACCGGCATCATCGACCAGTCCGCGGCGCTGCTCTGCACCGAGGATCACGCGCTGCTCCTCGACTGCGGAACGCTCGCGGCGACCCAGGTCCCGTTCCGGCCCGCCGCGGCGGACGTCTCCGCGCTGGTGATCGACACCCGCGTGACGCACGCGCTTGTCTCCGGTGAGTACGCGGCGCGGCGCGCCGAGTGCGAGGCGGCCGCGCGCCTGCTCGGCGTGCCCGCCCTCGGCGTGCTGACCGATCTCCGCGTCCTTGACCGGCTCAGCGACCCACTGCTACGCCGCAGGGCCAGGCACGTGATCACCGACAGCGCCAGAGCCAGGGAGATCGCCGCGGCGCTGCAGGGGCCCGGCGCGGTACACGCGGCAGGGAACGCGCGCAAAATATACCCGTTTATCGGGAAATTGCTGGTCGAGGGGCACGCCTCGCTCCGCGACGACTTCGAGGTCTCCTGGCCGGAAGCCGACGTCACGGTCGAGACCGCCATCGCGGCGGGCGCGTATGGCGCGAAGATGATCGGCGGCGGCTTCGGCGGCTCGGTCCTTGCCCTGGTACCCACGGGATACGCGGGTACCGTGCGCACGGCGGTGACGGAGACGTTCACCGCGCGCGGCTGGACTCCACCGGAGTTCCTCGACGCGGTCCCGTCGCCGGCGGCCCGCAGGCTCTCCTAGCCGTGTGTCCTAGCGCTGTGTTCCAGCGCTGTGTTCTGGCACGGGCGCGGCCGGGCTACCGCTCGTCTTCGTCCTCGTCGTCAAGTTCCTCGTCATCCTCGCCGACGACGTGCACCGCGGCTTCCTCCGCGCTCGCCCCGCCGCCGTCGATCCCCGTGTCCTGGCCGAGGAGCTCGCCGTCCTGGACGCCGGGCACATCCTCGTCGGGATCCCCGTACACGTCCGCCTCCGGGGCCGCCAGCCGCCCGGCGCGGGCGTCGGCGTCCTCGTCGCGGGCGAAGCGCGCGACGTCATTGCGGGTCGCGTTCTCGTCCCACGACTCCTCGTCGGAATCGTCGTCTATGTCCGGCTCTTCCTCGGCGAGCAACTCGTCGAGCGACTCAGAGTCCTCTTCGCCCTCAAGCGCGTAGCGCGTGCCCGCCGACCAGCGGTCGGGGGTGACGATTCCCTGGTCGAGCGGGTCATCGCCCGGGTTGCCGTCCAGGGTGTCGTTCGCGTCGAGAACCGTGTAGTCCTCAAGGTCCTGGGACTCGTGATTGCGGGAGTCAGGCATGACCTCATCTCCTCGTCGCTCGGCGTCACTCACGGTGGTAGCCCCGTGGTCGGTGGCTTACCTGCCACCCTAGCCGCTGTCCGGCGAGCCGAGTCCGTGGGAACCATGTGAGTAAGCCGCTTCCGTTCTGGATGAACCGCGTCGACGGCCTTCCGCCCGCCCGCGACCGCGGCCGTGTGAGGGACGGTACGTATACCAGCCGCCTTAGCGGACTGTAACCTGCCTGTCATGAGTACTCCCGTGACCGTGACTGTGACCGGCGCAGCCGGGCAGATCGGCTATGCCTTGTTGTTCCGTATCGCTTCCGGACAGCTTCTCGGGCCTGACGTGCCGGTCCGACTGCGGCTCCTGGAGATCACCCCGGCCCTGCAGGCGGCCGAGGGCACCGCGATGGAACTCAACGACGGCGCCTATCCGCTGCTGGCCGGCATCGACATCACCGATGATCTCAAGACCGCCTTCGATGGCGCGAACGTCGCCCTGCTCGTCGGCGCGCGACCGCGCACCGCGGGCATGGAGCGCGGTGACCTGCTGCAGGCCAACGGCGGCATCTTCGGCCCGCAGGGCAAGGCCATCAACGAGCACGCGGCCAGCGACATCAAGGTTCTCGTGGTCGGCAACCCGGCCAACACCAACGCGCTGATCGCCCAGCAGAACGCGCCCGACGTGCCCGCGGACCGGTTCACCGCGATGACCCGTCTTGACCACAACCGCGCGGTCTCGCAGCTCGCCGCTAAGCTGGCGGTCCCTGTTACCGCCATCGAGCACCTGACCATCTGGGGCAACCACTCCGCCACCCAGTACCCGGACCTCTACAACACGCTGGTCAACGGCCGCAGCGCCGCCGAGCAAGTCGACCAGGAGTGGCTCACCGGCACGTTCATCCCGCAGGTGGCGCAGCGCGGCGCGGCGATCATCAAGGCCCGCGGCGCGTCCTCGGCCGCTTCCGCCGCCAGCGCGGCCCTCAACCACGTGTACGACTGGGTCAACGGCACCGACTGGACATCCGCGGCGGTCGTCTCCGACGGTTCCTACGGCGTACCCGAGGGCCTGATCAGCTCCTTCCCCGTCCGCTCGGTCAAGGGCGAATGGGAGGTCATCCAGGGGCTGCCGATCAATGACTTCTCCCGCGGCAAGATCGACGCCTCCGTCGCCGAGCTCGCGGGCGAGCGCGACGCGGTCAAGCAGCTCGGCCTCATCTAGTTTCCTGCGAAAGTGAAAGGCTCCCGCGGAGTTCCGGGAGCCTTTCACTTTGCGCACCACAGGCCGGGGTTTGGGGAGGAACTCCCCAAACGGCGACTCCGTCGCCGTGCCCGGGGCTTCGCCCCGGCGAGGGGGTACGGGGGAGGGACTCCCCCGTTGGGGGGTGTCGGGGGGGCTTGCCCCCCCCGTGGCTAGAGAGCCGCCAGGCTGTCGTTGAAGGTTTGCGACGGGCGCATCACGGCGGCGGTCTTCTCGGGGTCGGGCAGGTAGTAGCCGCCGATGTCGGCGGGCTTGCCCTGGACCGCGAGTAGCTCCTCGATGATGGTGGACTCCTTCGCGGCCAGCGTCTCTGCCAGTCCCTTGAACGCCGCGGCGAGCTCGGCGTCGTCGGTCTGCTTGGTCAGCTCCTGGGCCCAGTACAGCGCCAGGTAGAAGTGCGCGCCGCGGTTGTCGATCGTGCCGAGCTTGCGGCCCGGGCTGCGGTCCTCGTCGAGAAACGTGCCGGTCGCCCGGTCGAGCGTGTCGGCGAGCACCTTCGCGCCCCGCGCGCCGGCGAAGTCGGCGTACTGCTCGAAGGAGGGCACCAGCGCGAAGAACTCGCCAAGCGAATCCCAGCGCAGGTAGTTCACGTCGACGAGTTGCTGTACGTGCTTCGGGGCGGAGCCGCCCGCGCCGGTCTCGAAGAGGCCGCCGCCCGCGATCAGCGGCACGATGGACAGCATCTTCGCCGACGTGCCGACTTCGAGGATCGGGAACAGGTCGGTGTTGTAGTCGCGCAGCACGTTGCCGGTCACGGAGATCGTGTCGAGCCCCTGTCGCATGCGCTCAAGCGAGTACGCCGTGGCCAGCTCGGGCGTGAGGATCTGGATCTCAAGGCCGGTCGTGTCGTGCTCGGGCAGGTAGGCGTTGATCTTCTTGATCAGCTCGGCGTCGTGGGCGCGGGACTCGTCCAGCCAGAAGATCGCCGGGGTCTGTGAGGCGCGGGCCCGGGTGACGGCAAGCTTCACCCAGTCGCGGACCGGGATGTCCTTGGTCTGGCAGGCGCGCCAGATGTCGCCGACCTCGACGTCGTGGGCGAGCAGGACATCGCCGGCCCGGTTGACGATGGTAACGGTGCCGTTGGCGGGGATCTCGAAGGTCTTGTTGTGCGAGCCGTACTCCTCCGCGGCCTGCGCCATGAGGCCGATGTTCGGGACCGTCCCGATCGTCGCGGGGTCGAGCGGGCCGTTCTTCTTCACGTCCTCGATGACGGTCGCGTAGACCCCGGCATAGGAAGAATCGGGGATGACCGCGAGCGTGTCGCCCTCGCCGCCGTCGGCCCCCCATAGCTTGCCGCCGTTGCGGATCAGGGCCGGCATGGAGGCGTCCACGATGACGTCGCTCGGCACGTGCAGGTTGGTGATCCCCTTGCCGGAGTTGACGTAGGACAGCCGCGGGCCCGACGCCAGCGCGGCCTCGAAGGCCGCCCTGATCTCCGCGCCGTTCGGCAGCGACGGCAGCCCCGCCAGGATCGCGCCGAGGCCGTCGTTGGCCGACAGGCCGGCGGCGGCGAGTTCGTCACCGTACCTTTCGAAGACGTCCGTGAAGTACGCCTGCACCACGTGGCCGAAGATGATCGGGTCGGAGACCTTCATCATGGTCGCCTTAAGGTGCACCGAGAAGAGAACGTCCTCGGCCTTCGCCTTCGCCAGCGCGTTGACCAGGAAGGCCCTGAGGTTGGCGGCCTGCATGACCGTGGCGTCCACGACCTCGCCGGCCAGCACCGGGAGCGACTGGAGCAGCACCTTCCGCTCGCCCGCGGTGCTCTCAAAGAGGATCTTGAGTGTGTCGTCGGCGGGCAGCGTGACCGACTTCTCGTTGGACCGGAAGTCGTGGTCGCCCATCGTGGCGACGGAAGTCTTCGAGTCCTTATCGAAGGGCTTGTTGGTGTGCGGGTGCTTGCGCGCGTAGGCCTTCACCGGCAACGGCGCGCGCCGGTCGGAGTTGCCCTGACGCAGCACCGGGTTGACCACGGAGCCGATGGCCTTGCCGTACTTCGCCCGGAGCTCGGCCTCGGCCAGTGTCGCCGGCGTCTCGGGGTAGTCCGGCAGGTCGTACCCCTTGTCCTGCAGTTCCTTGATCGCGGCCTTGAGCTGCGGGACAGAGGCGGAGATGTTGGGCAGCTTGACGATGTTGGCCTCTGGCCGGTCGGCCAGCTGGCCGAGCTCGGTCAGCGCGTCATCGGCCAGGCCGAACTGAGCCAGGATGCGCCCCGCCAGCGAGATGTCACGGGTCTCGATCTCGACGCCCGCCTTACGGGCATACGCGGAGACGATGGGGAGGAAAGAGTACGTCGCCAGCAGCGGCGCCTCGTCGGTTTGGGTGTAGATGATCGCGGCCATCGCGTTGTGCGCTCCTGCTCTGAAGAATTCTTCTCGACGTCAAGATACCTACCGCAGCCGCAGAAAGAAAAGCGGCGCCCCCCAACAGCCCGCTTAACTAACCGGCCCTGACCCTAGTGCGGCAGTACCAGGCCCGCGACGAGCAGGCCGACGCCGAAGATTGTGAGTGTGACGACGTCGTTCGCCCGCTTCCGCATGGCGAGCAGGCCGGCGAGCCTGGACGGGAGCAGCAACCTGGCGACCGCGGCGACGATCAGCGCGGCTCCACCGACGACACCCCCGTCACCACCGCCTGCCGAGCCCTCGCGCCAGGCGATATACACGCCGGCGACGGTGACGACCAAGACCGCGAGCAGCGGGATGACCCTGACGATACTCGTGTCTTCCGCGACCCGCTTCGCCGCTGCCTCCGGTTGCGGCGAGGCATGCGACGGCCGGGCGGCAACGCCCCACTGTCTAGTCCGCGCCGCTTCAGCCGCCCGCGCCCCAGAACGGGTGGTGGTGGCACCGTCCGGTCCATGTAGCGGTGGCCGACGGTAGCCAACCCGCGCATGCTGCGTCTCGGGTGTCATGATCGTCTCCCGCGGTCGGCCGTGTCTTGACGGTCGGCCTTTTGGCTGCTCATTAGGCAGTTTACCGGCGACGTCGCGGGGCCGACGTGCACGCCCGCGATCCCACGAGACTGGGACTCATCCGGCATTCACTACCTTACGCTCTTCTATTGGAAACCTTTCACGGCTTGGGCGCGCCGGAGGAGAGTAACGCTAGAGTGAGATAAGCGTCACGTCTTAGACAGACGGGAGGGTCGGCGTGGACACGCCTTACATTCGCATAGAGGACACCGGGGAAGTAATTCGGCTGCGCAGCGAGGTCACTACGGTCGGACGTGGCCTTGGGGTGGATGTCCGGCTAGACGACCCGAGCGTTTCCAGGTTGCACGCGGAAATCGTGCGCCGCGGTCCCTACTATTACGTCGCCGATCTGGGATTATCACGTAATGGCACACGAGTGAACGGGCGGCCAATCGCCCGGCGTGTGCTTGACGACGGTGACGTCCTCACGTTCGGCACCGCCCGCTGCCGGATCGAGGGACTGCCGCAAGAGGAACTCGCCGCCGAGGCGGAACTCCGCCGCTCGGCGGCGCCTGAGCTGACCCGACGCGAGCTTGACGTGCTGATATCGCTGTGCCGCCCGGCGCTCTCCGATGACGCGTTCGTCACGCCCGCCACGGCGAAGGAGATCGCGGACGACCTGGTCGTGACCGAGGCGGCGGTCAAGCAGCACCTGCTCAGGCTCTACGTGAAGTTCCGTGTGCCTGAGGGAACCAACAGGCGCACCAGGCTGGCCAACGAGGTGATCGCGCTCGGCCTGGTCCGGCCGCTCGCTGAGCACGGCTCAGGGCAGGTGCAGCATGCCCACGGTGTTGCTAAGCAGCCACTTCTGGACGGAGTGCAGGGTCCCGCCGAGGGACGGCAGACCGGGCATTAGGTGCGGGATCGTTGAGCTCGTCGCCGGCCAGATGATCGGCGGCTGGGAGAAGGCGGACGAGACGACCGCGAGGGCCAGCGCCCAGCCGGAGATAAAGGCGACGGTCAGGGCGGCCTTGCTGCGGATGACCGTCGCGCTCATCCGGCGCAACTGCCTGCGCGGCGCGAGCGACCCTGGGCCAACGCAGTAGAGCGCGACGGCGGCGCCCGCCGCCCAGCTGCCCGCGCCAGGCAGCGTCCCTGTCCTGGTGAAGATCACCGACGCCACCGCGGCGGGCAGCGCGACAATGATCGCGAGCGGCGCGAGCAAGACCATGGTGAGCGCCGCGCGGACGACGGTCCACGGGGCGGTCGCGATCACGATCACGATGTCGCTCGGCCGTGCGCCGCGCACGCTGCGCCGCTCGGCAAGGTGGGACTGCGCCCGGTCCGCGGCCCGCAACAGGGTGATCGCCGCGAGCGAGATGATCGTGCCCGCCACCGGGAGCAGCACGCTGAGCGCGACCGCGGCGACCCCGGCGGCCAGGCTGAGCAGGCCGAGCCCAGGCGGCTGCCAGTCCGGCTGCCCTGGCCCGCTCGCCGGGACCGCGGCCGGCGCCTGGCGCCGCGGCGGCGCGGGCGCGGGCACGACGGGCGGCAGCAGGTCGGCCACGTCGCGCGCGGCCTCGGCGGGCGACCGGTACGCCACCCGCGCCGGCGGTCCGGCCAGCGGGGCAGACGGCCGGGAACCCATCGGGACCGGCGGCGGGGCCATGGTGCGGGTGGACGGGTAGTCGAAGCGGGTCGCGGCCGCCCCTGGCACGGTCATCCGCGTGTCGGCCCTGGGCATGCCGAGTTGGCCCGCCAGCCACCGCGCGCTCGGCCTGGCCTGCGGGTCGGTCGACAGCGCGGCGGTGACGAAGGGAAGCAGCCGCGGCGGGAGCCCCGCGATGTCCGGCTTCCCCTCGAGCACGCGGAAGAAGATCGTCTGGTAGGTGCCGCTGCCGAACGGCTGACGGCCCGTGGCGGCGTACGCCACGGTGGCGCCCCAGGAGTGCACGTCCGACCCGCCGCTCGACGGCGAGCCCTCGATGACCTCGGGCGCGAGGTACCCCGGGGTGCCCATGACCAGGCCGGTCTTGGTGAGCCTGGTGGAGTCGGCTATGTGCGCGATCCCGAAGTCGATGATCACCGGCTGGCCGGCGTCGAGCATGACGTTGCCTGGCTTGAGGTCGCGGTGGATCACGCCGGCCGCGTGGATGGCGGCGAGCGCCTCGGCCAGTCCCTCGGCGAGTGCGTCGAGGGCCATGCCGCGCAGCGGGCCGTCCTGCCGCACCGCGTCCTCGAGCGTCCGGCCAGGAACGTACCTGGTCACGACGTAGGGCGCGGGGCCCTGCACGTCGGCGTCGACTACCTCGGCGACGTAGCGGTTCCTGACCCGGCGCATGGTCTCGACCTCGCGGGCGAGTCGCTGCCTGGCGCTCGGGTCGTTGGCCACGGCCGATCCGAGAACCTTGATCGCGACCGGGCGCCTTTCCGCGTCGGTGCCAAGGTAGACAACACCCATGCCCCCCTCGCCGATCTTCTCGATCACGCGGTAGGGGCCGATCTTGCGCGGGAGCGAATCCAGTGCTGGCATCGTCTTCTCAGAGTACGGCCCGTTTCCAGGATTTATATAAAACCTTGGTTACGAGCCCCCGTAGCGCTGCGGGGTTCCCTGCCGTCTCGGGGGACGCAACCGTCCCCTGGGCCTACGAGCCGATGACCAGGCGGCGCAGCGCCTCCGCCGCCTGCGCGTTTGACTCGGCGTGGCTCATCAGGGCGCCGGCCAGCGCGGCGGCCCACTGCTGCACCGGGACCGTCTGCCTGGACAGCACAACGCCGCGGACCTCGCGGCAAATCTCCGCGGACGGCCTGCCGTTCTTCACGGCAAGCGTCATGACCTGGTCACCGAGCTTCACCTCGACCCTGGAGACCTCGCCCGGGCGGCCGTGCATCCGGTCGGACATGGACCGCTCGCGCTCCACGTTCACGTAGCCGGGCGGCAGCGCCTCGCTCAGCGACTTGGTAAGGACGCTCGCGTAGATCGCGGCGTCGCCGCTGTCCAGCCGCAGCGCGGCCATGACCATCTCAAGCGAAAGCCCATCACCGTCGGATGGCACGATGTCAGCGGGTGGCTCAGTCACGTCTTCGAGTATGTCACCCTCGGCAAACTACCTTCCCTCGAAGGCGGCCTTACCCGGGCCGTCCTCCATAAAGCTGCGCATGCCCGACTTCTGGTCCTCGGTGGCGAACAGCGACGAGAACTGGAGGCGCTCGATCTCGAGCCCGGTGGCCAGGTCGACCTCCAGGCCCCTGTTCACCGCCTGCTTAGCCGCGCGCAGCGCGAGGGCAGGGCCCGCCGCGTACTTGGCCACCAGGTCCTTCGCGGCCTGGTAGACCTCGGCGTCCGGCACGACCTTGTCAGCGAGACCGATCGCCAGGGCCTCGGCCGCGCCCATGTGCCTGCCGGTGAAGATGAGGTCCTTCGCCCTGGCGGGGCCGATCAGCCGCGGCAGCCGCTGCGTGCCGCCGGCGCCGGGGATGACGCCGAGCAAGATCTCCGGCTGGCCGACCTTCGCCGACTCGCCAAGCACCCGGAAGTCGGCGCAGAGGGCAAGCTCAAGCCCGCCGCCGAGCGCGTACCCGGTGATGGCGGCGACGACCGGCTTGGGGATGTCAGCGACGTCGTTCAGTGCCGCCTGCAGCGCCGCCGCCCGCTCGGACATCTCGGCGGCCCCGAGGGGTGCCATCTCCTTGATGTCGGCACCGGCGGCGAACACCCGCTCGCCGCCGTAGAGGATGACGGCGCGGACCGCGCTGTCTCCGGATACCTGCGCCGCGGCCGCCGCGATCTCCGCCTGGACCTCAAAGTTGAGCGCGTTCATCTTCGGGCGGTCAAGCCGGATCGTCGCGATCTGGTCCGCCACCTCAACCCGCACGAACTCGCCCACGCAGTCCACCTCCGTACCGAGACCACCCGCGTACCCGCGGCTCTGTCCTCCGGGAGACGCGTCCCGGGGCAGCCCTACGTTACAGCGCCGCGCTTCCCGCCCCCCGGGCGCAGTGGTCCGGGCGAGGGACGGTGGTCCGGGCGAAGGACGGTAGTCCGGGCGAAGGACGACGGTCCGGGCGAAGGACGGTGGTCCGGGCGAGGGACGCCTCGCGGCCCTGCGGTAAGACGTCGGACATGAGCCGCTCGCCCCCGCCGTTGGTTAGCGCCGAGAGTTAGGCCCCTGTAGGGGCTCCGCCCCTCATAAGCCAGGGCCGTTGACTTCGGCGCTCCCCGCCTGCGCGCCGGGCCCGGGCGTACCCGCTGCCTCCCCGTTGTCCCGGCGGGACCACGGCGTGGCCCGAGCGTGCCCGTTACGTCCGGATTGCCCCGGCGGCACCGCGGCCTGGCCCGCGATCTGCCCATGATCACGGAAATTCCGCAGCTTATTCGCTGCTTAATTTCCATGAAAAGCGAAATCCTGTGCGATCATGCCGCGCCCGGCACGATCACGCCGCGCCCTGCGCGCGGGGCCGCGTCCCAGCCCGCGCACGGCCCTCACGGTCACCGCGGACCACTGAGTCAGCGGCCTTGCCCTATGTGGGCCTTACTCTCGGCGGTGAGCTAGAAAGAGTGATCGTGCCTCCACAGGGTGCGGGTAGCCCACTTGGCCTCAGCGGCGGATGCGGGCGCAGGGGACGGTGAAATGGTGGCCGCCCCAGGCGTTGAGTGTGGCGCCGCCAGCCGGGTCCCTGGTGCAGGCCGTCACGAGGCTCTGGGCGTAGGGCAGCCATCGGCCGGCGTTGATCCGCTGGGAGGCGTACCTGAAGTCGGTGACCCAGCCGAAGCCGAGCACGCAGACAAGGAGGCAAGCGGCGACAAGCGGCCGGGCACCGGGGCAACGGATGGCCCGGATGGCCCGGGGAGCGCCGATATCCCGGGCGGCAACGATATCCCGGGCGGTACTGCTCTCCCGGCAGGCACCAATATCCCGGGCGGCGCCGGTCCCCCGGACGGCGCCGACACCCCGGACGGCGCCGGTCTCCCCGACGGCGCGGATACCCCGGGTGGCGC
>Ga0210396_10004405_pt1 | contig 13797 bp, 13 predicted proteins | sample IncBWH17OmetaG_FD_155466 | JGI IMG/M metagenome (GOLD analysis project Ga0210396, IMG submission 155466) | Forest soil microbial communities from Barre Woods Harvard Forest LTER site, Petersham, Massachusetts, United States - Inc-BW-H-17-O ...
CCCAAGTTCCGTGCGCAGAGCAGTGGTTAACAGTTGGGCCTGCCCAACTGATTCCGTTTGGAAGAGTATCTTCGATGGCGCAGCTTGGCCGTTGCTTGCAGCTCAGAAAGCGAGCAACCAGTGAAAAAGACACGGAGCGGTAATTTGCAGCCGCGGGACGCGAAGCCAAGCGGCGGAGACGAAACAAAGGGATGTGTTTGCAAGATCGGCCGGTGTTGGAGCCGAATGCAGCCGGCATCGACGTTGGCGCACGAGAGATGTTTGTCGCCGTACCTCCCGGGCGGGACGAAAATCCCGTGCGGGTATTCGCCACCTTCACCGAAGATCTGGAGCGCTTAACCGATTGGCTCGAGCAGTGCGGGGTGACGACGGTGGCGCTGGAATCCACTGGAGTGTATTGGATTCCACTCTTCGAAATTCTTGGACAACGAGGCATTCGTCTCTGTTTGGTAAATGCCCGCCACATGAAGAACGTACCCGGACGGCGCACCGACTGGCACGAGTGCCAATGGTTACAGTTCTTGCACCCGGTGGGATTACTGCGGGCTGCATTTCGGCCTGGACAGGACATCTGCGCCGTGCGGACCCTACTGCGGCACCGAAACGAATTGGTCTCGGCGGCCAGCCAACACGTGCAGCACATGCACAAGGCGCTGACGCAAATGAACCTGCAAATCCATCATGTCATCAGTGACATTACTGGGTTGACGGGCCGTGTCATTGTGGACGCCATCCTGGCTGGACAACGGGACGGCGCAGAGCTCGCCAAGCTGCGGGATCCACACATCAAAGCCGACGCCGACACCATCCGAAAATCGCTGGAAGGCAACGGGCGGCCTGAGCATCTGTTTACCCTCGGTCAATCACGAGATCTGTACCGCATCTATCAGCAACAGATCGTAAACTGCGATCTGGAAATCGAGAAGATGCTGCAGCAGTTCGAGCCCCGCACCGACCCCGCGCAAAGACCGTTACCACCCGACCGAAAACGAAATCAAGCCGGGAGCAAAAGGAGAAAGAAAAACGGCCATCCCCATCCCGAGTTCGATCTGCGCACACCTATAAACTCTTCGGAGTAGATGTCACTCAAATTCCAGGCTTAGAAGAAAACGCGTTGCCATTGTTCAGTGAGGTCGGCCGCGACATGTCGACCTGGCCCAGCGCAGCGCACTTCATCTCCTGGCTTGCACTCTGTCCGGACAACGACATCAGTGGCGGGAAACTATTGTGGCGGGGTGCCCGCAAAGTCAAAAACCGGGCCGGCCATTTATTCCGCTTGGCAGCCTTTTCCCTCCATCATAGCCTCACGCCCTTGGGCAACTACCGGCGCCGCATGAAAGCCACGCTGGGCCCCCAAGCTGCCACCACGGCAACCGCCCACAAGATCGCAGTGATCTTTTACACCATGGTCAAAAATCAAGTCGAATATGACGAGACCCTGTGGGCCACCAGAGACGCCCAGAGGGAGAAAAGGTTGGAAGCAAAACTCAAACGGCAAGCCAAACGACTGGGCTACGAACTTGTTCCCATCGAACCCAAGGCTGCATGACGAACCGGTGCAACGTGAGGGAGTTCCTTGGAAGCCTCACCATGCCACGTTTCCACACCCCCGCTTATCGTCGGGATGCTGGCGTTGACCGGCGTGTTCCTGGGCATCGGCATTTCAAATGGCTGGGCTATTGCGCAGACATTGGCGGGACCGCTGGCTGCGGGGCGATGGACCGGGGTGCAGAATTCGATTGGCAATCTGGCTGGATGGGTGGCGCCTGCCCTCACCGGATTCCTTGTGGATCGGACCGGACGCTTCTAGTGGCCGTTCTGTATATGTACGGCGATGTCCTGGATCGGAGCTCTGAGCTGGATTTTCGTGGTGGACCGAGTGGAACAAGTCGACTGGAGCAAGCACGTCCGCGCATCATTCCCTGAAATCGGAGCCCGTGCGTCCCCCGATACTCCGCAGTCGTAATACACTTTTCTCAAAGTGGTTACTTTTGATCATGACATTAACGCCGTCGAGGGCGGCGGCCTTTTGCTCATCCGGTTGCCTCAGCAAACCGTAGGATCTAGAAGGCGTCGAATCGCGCCCAGAAAATGGGCGCCCTGGTCCGACACTGGGGTGGTCGGCGTGGTCCGCTAAATGTGCGAAGTCCTCGACCAAACAACGGGCGAGTTCGCCGCTCCGTTGAGTCCAAAGCGTCGGGCATGCATCTACCTAGCATGGCAAGCTTGACGGAATTCAGTTTGGCGGAGGCCACCGCAGTTCTCACCCGCACTCCCGCAACCCTGAACACACTATTGCGCGGGCTGCCGAACATCTGGGTACACCGCAACGAAGGAAAAGATACCTGGAGCGCGTTCGACATCGTAGGCCACTTGATCTTCGGAGAGCGCACCGACTGGATGCCGCGGGCGCGGATCATATTGGAGAACGATGAGGCGCGGCCATTTAATCCCTTTGACCGCTTTGCGCAGGTGAAAGAGAGTCAAGGCAAGTCGCTGGAGCAGCTCTTGGACGACTTCGCCCGCCTTCGAGGGGAGAATCTGGCCGCGTTGCAAGCGCTCAATTTGCAGCCGGAGGACCTGAAGCGGCGAGGGAAGCATCCAGCCCTGGGAGTGGTAACGCTATCAGAACTTCTGGCGACATGGACCGTTCACGACCTCACTCATGTGCATCAACTATCCCGCGTGATGGCCCACCAGTATTGCGACGAAGTCGGTCCGTGGAGCGCCTATCTGGGCGTGCTGAAGTGCACTGGTCACAGCGCTCCGTAAGCGATTCGAAGCCACCTTTTCATCGGGCGCTTCCTCTCAGATGCCCGCGTACCACGCATAGCCACCATCAGGGTTAGCACCTCCCAGACCCTTGCCGAACGGTTTGAGGTTGTCCGTCAGAGTCAAGCGATTGATGTACTTCACGTTCTTATAGCCGAGCTGCCGCGGGACTCGCAGGCGGACGGGGCCTCCGAACGGCACGGGAAGTTCGTTTCCGTTCATGCGGTGGGCGAGAAGCGTTTGCGGGTGCAACGCGTCCGCCATGTCGATGCTCTCCCACCAGTCAGGTTGGATCGAGCGGTATACAACGTAACGCACCTGGGGAAGCGCGCCAACACGGTCCAGGATGTAAGAGAGCGGCACCCCGGTCCATTCGGCGATGTAAGTCCATCCTTCTTCACAGCCGATCATGGTGATCTGCGTACTGGTGGGGAAACCCCTGATCTCTGCTAGCGAGAACGAGGCCGGCCGCGCCGCCATCCCGTCCACCGTCACCCGCCACTCCACGAAACTGGCTGCCTGGAGTCGTTTGAATTCATCGCCCAACCGATCGACTTCATTGGCGAAAGGATTCTTCGAAATCTCGGTGCGGGGAAATTGACGGGCCATGGAATGGCGGGTCAAAAGTCGCTGCGCCGCGTAGGTCAGCGTTTCTCCCGGGCCGTAAAGTCCACCCGCGTCCGGCGGGATGAGCCCATGAAGCCGCGCGACTTTGGCAGCGACGGCAATCCCAGATGCACCAGCCGCCACAGCCAGCCCCGTGGTGATGAATTTGCGTCGAGAGATATTGCTCATAACTTCACTCCGTCGGCGGTGTAGCGCGGCCGGTGATCATGGCGCGCATACGATTTCGAAATCCCGCAACAAAGACCATCAGCACGTGAATCAACAGGAACAGCACAAGGAATATCGTCACAAGGAAGTGCAGGCTGCGCGCCGTCTGCTGGCCTCCCAAGAGCCGAACGGCCAGAGGGAACTCCGAGGTGAATCCGAACGACATGGCCAGCCCCGTCCAGATCACCAACGGGAACAACACGAAGATCACGAGCAGATACGTGAGGCGCTGCAGCACGTTATACGACCACGCTTCTTCCTTGCCCGGCCGCTCAAAGCGCAAATGTCGAACCAGCGAACCGCCAAGCTCCTTGATGGAAAGGTCAGAAGCCGCGGGAAACAGATTACGCCGGAAATGCCCAGCGAACAAGCCGAACAGCACGTAGAACAAACCCGTCCCGACCGCAAGCCATGCCGCCTGAAAATGGAGATAGCGGCTCCAGCCGTTCTGATCAGGGAGCACGTACCCATAGCCGGTGGGGACGGTATCCCTGGAGGACGGCAGGTGCAGATTGAGCCACGGGCGCATGTTTACGTTGCCGGTCTCACCCCAGTAAAACCGTGGATGCGAAAGCACGATCTCTCCTCCGCTGACCAGCAACGCGAGAAACGCGACTGTGGTAGTCCAATGGGTCACGCGTACGAGCGCGGAGTGGCGCTTCCGGTGCGCGGCAGGCACTGCAGAACCAAGCTTGGCCGAAGAAGACAATTGGCGCGCACCGCGATCAGCGATCGGGAGACTTGCATTCATAAAGTGGACCCCATCCCCGATGCTCTGGATTCTACAGCAAGCGCACAATTAGCGCCGCCGAGGAAGGCGGCACTAGCGTGCTCTACAGCCAGCAGGACGGAGAATCGATATTCATTCGTCTACCTATAACGGCCTAACCGGAAGTAATGCCATTGCTATGCCCCCATCAGTACCGACAACGCCCTTGTGGTGATTGACGGAATGACCTCAGAATCGTCAGCGACGAGAAGTAATCGATCGACCTAAAGGCAGCAGATCACCCCAAGGCTAAATACCCTCAACACGAATAAACACACTAAAAACCATCCAGAAATAATTAGGTAAGACGTCAAAAAAAACTGTGATTAGAAAACAGGTAAAGAATCGAGAAAAGCGGGTACATTACTTGTGCTTCTGCACGCTCTCGAATCCCTTCTCAAATTGCGTGACCAGCGGAGTTTCACCGGGCTGGAAACCGTGGCCCGCGAAACTCACACTCGCCCTTGTCAGCCTCTGCTGGGGTGCTAAGGGCGATTGGACGCGAGCGGCTTAGCTCTGCGGCGGCACGATCATTCCGTCAAGCTTTCCACCTTCATGGTTAAACCAGTACATTCCCTCGTGTTCATGCTCATCTACCAAGAACCCGAAAGACTGACAATCACTAAGGAATTCGTCACTACGAAACGGAGTTGAATCTACGTTTCCATTTACATGGAGTGGCTGAGGGGTAGTAGAAAAGAAGCCTGTGGTTGCCCCCACTTTTGCGCTTCCCACCCTGTCATTCGTAATCGTGATCTCTCGTGACTCATGAGGAGCCAAGCGAAACACAAATATCGAAAACACAGGACGCTGATAACTGTCGTGGCAAAGGAGACCCTGAATGTCGGCGAAACGTCGCGCCCCGACAACACTCTCGCCGTATACTTTACGACTTGCAGTCGGGATATTTATCAGGAAATCCTTGCCGGACAGCGTCCGACTATGGATACGAAACTTCAATTGAGAAGCATAAAGGTCTTTGTCAGATCGATTAGTGAACCAAAAACTGTAAGTCTGACCAGCAGCACCTCTGTCTGCAAATCTGACGTTGGTCGGACTGACATTCAACGAATAGGGCCAAAGGATGCACCCAAATGCTGCTATTCCAACTGCAACGAAACACAAAACAATTCTGCGACTGATATCGCTTTGCAGCCAAGGTGAATGCAGCGTCGGATGGATGCTACATGCAAAGATAGCCACTGATATCACCACGGTAATCACCCTGCCAGTGTTATCAGCGTTTAACTGCCGAGCCAATAGAAAGAACAGGAGAGCCATCACACCGGCCAAACACCACAGCGCAAAATCCCCTCTCGATGTTCGGTCCTCTGGCATCGCGCAGACCGTCTTGATCTCCGAACGATATTTGGGTCAGTCGGGTGGAAACAGTTCGTCAAACAGGCGTCTCAGCAATTGTTGATAGGCTTGCGATCCCTTCTCCTGCACATTGTGGACGCAGGCCAGTTGATGGGGCGCTTTCCATGACTGCCAACGAGCGAGTTCAACTCAGAAGCGACATTCTCTACGAGCACCACAAGGCCGAGCAAGACATTCGCACTGAACTGCTAACGCTTGCCCCCACTAGCCTACCTGGCCGTCCACCCGCCATCGATGAGAATCGTATCGCCCGTAATAAGGGACGCAGCGCTGGAGGCAAGGAACACGACCACCCCCGCTACATCCATCGGCTCACCAATGCGGTGCAACGCAGCAATGCGCTCGATCACGTCCGAGCAGAACTCGGGGTTGGCGAGGGCGCTCTCCGTCCCCGGAGTACGGATAAATGTCGGTGCGACCGCATTCACCGTGATGTTGTACTTCCCCCACTCAATGGCAAGGCATTTTGTCAGGTGCGCAATGGCAGCCTTCGTCATGCAGTACACCGACTCGGTTGGCAGCGCCACGAACCCGGCTTGTGAACTCATGTTGATGATGCGGCCGCTCTTTTGCCGGATCATTACACGCCCGGCAGCCTGGCTGGCAAAAAAGGTTCCCTTCAGATTAACCGCAAGCGTCAGATCGAAGTCCGCTTCGCGCACGTTCTCGGCGAGATTGTCTGGCGCAAGTCCCGCATTATTGACGAGGATGTCGAGCCTTCCGAGATGCCTGACCGTGTCATCAACCGCCTGGAATATCTGATCGAGCCGTCTGACATCCATCTGTAACGGCACGGCCCGTCGGCCCAAAGCTCCGATCTGATCCGCCAGGTCTCCCCGTGCGTTTACATCGCGCAGGCCCAGCGCTACGTCGGCGCCGGCATGAGCCAACGCCAGTGCAATCGCATTGCCTAAACCACGTGCGGCACCGGTTACGAGTGCCACTTGGCCGGTGAGATCAAACCTCGGAAAAACCATCGACTATGGCCTCCGGTTGTGAAGGTCAGACTGCACATTGCCGGTCCGATCGTTGAAGTGGCTCTCGATCATGACTGTTCGAGTGTACTGCCTGCAACCGGAAGGAAGGGATTATCAGTCCGGTTCGTTCTCTGCCGCGACTTGCACGGAAACCTTAAATGCTATCAACACGAATAAACACCCTTCGCACTTGGTTGTATAAGCTACAAAGAGAGAAAAACGTGAATAAAGCAGATTTTAAAGATTGAAGTTGAGCACCACCAGAAGCCGCTGAACTGCGTTGCGAGAAGATCCGTTTTGCACTGGTGTGTTTATTCGTATTAAGTGAACGAGAGACCCAAAAAAAGTCCTGAACTGTTTAGCTCAGGACGCGCCTGGCAGCCCTCCCCCAGAACGGCCAAGACACGAGAGGATAGTAAGCGGTGTACAGGTTCGTGTAAATGCCACGTTCGTAATGACAAACGTGGTCGCTGGTAATCCCGAAATAGGTCTCGGACGTAACACGGCGGCTGGTTACATGGCATGGACGTCCGGCCAGCATTCCTGACCGGATAGTTTGCTAGGTCCTTAAGAATGCAGCTTTAACAAACTATGCCCGAAAATGGGTCATCAAGTTCATTACTCCTTCTGTCGGTTATGTCAGGGTAGCCGGTGACTCGGGCGGAACCGCGGCTGGGACCTACTCAGAGCGCGGGAGAATGTGCTGGTAAGGACGAGGCGGCGAGGCGGTTTGCTCCCAAGAGTTGGTTGGTCGCTTCGTCATCGGCGACCACACCATCCTAGCCCGCCCGCCGCGGATTTTCAGATGAGAACGCTAGCCACAGGTTGGTTGGCGATCCAATCACTCGCATCGTTCTGCATAACTGCTCCTCAGAAAATTGTCGGCAAATTTGCTGCCTTTCATCGATGCCGCGAGTAGAAGCATGTGTGCCTGTTCGCAGTTCTGGGGGACTGTCTCTCCCTTGAGATAACTCTCAAAACCGATTCATACATTACAATTTCATTACACTCGCCTAATTCGCGACTACCCCCACCCTAGCCCCTGAATGCTAGCTTGTTGAAAACAAACCTTAAATCTGGTGGCGGCGCGTGGACTCGAACCACGGACCTACGGATTATGAGACCGTCGCTCTAGCCACCTGAGCTACGCCGCCACGTTTTGTTAGAACAACTTGATTATGAACTGGCTTCGGTTGCACGCTTCCTGTCGCATTCCGACGCAAGGTAAGCCATGCCCAAGCACCAGACTCGTTACGTCGACACGAAGAACGGCGCCTTCCATGTTCGATATTATGATTATGTCATAAAAATTGTAGGTCGCCAGCTGAGGCGAGTACAGAATTGACGAAGCTCGCGACCATCGCAGAACTACGAAAAAAGAACTCGCAACTGGTGGCCCACCCTTAATTGGGATCAACCTCGAAGCAGCTACCTGCGTCATTCACTCCCCGCCGCGACCCGCCCGACCGGTTTTTGGGCTTGACCTCGCATTTGTATTGGATAATATATAGGAGAATACATTAGCTGTTCGATAACAGCAGTGAGCGGCCCGCTCTTTGACAATTTGAAATATTCTGACCCAGGCGCGTCCCGCCTGGCAAGAACGCTAACTTTCCGCCCAAAAAGGCACCCGTTAAGTCCTTTAGAAGGAATACCTTAGAGGGTATCCCCGCCTCGCTTCCTGTTTTCAACAACTTACAAAGCAAAAAGCTTTGGATATCCTTCCTCGTAAGTCCTTTAAAAGGGATATTTTACGAAGGTATCTCTAAAACAGAGCCTTTGTTTTCATAGATCTGGCCGGAAAACACGTTTTTCGGGATACGGCCTGCACGGTGTAGTAAACATCACGATGTACCGGACGGGGCTAAGGCGCGACTAACCGTCATTGGATCAGCAAGCCGGGGCCGGGAGGTGGACCGCCGCCGAGCCTTAACCCGCAGACCTGGACAAGTACTCGACAAAATCTAAAGAGATGCAATCGCTTCGCGAGGACTTGGCTTGCAACTCGTCCGGCGAAAAATTGACACTGGTTGCATGAAAACGATTGCGGTCATCCCAGCGCGCCTTGCCTCTACGCGGTTGCCCCGCAAAATGCTCCGCCAGATAGCCGGGCAAACGCTGCTTGGCCGCGTTTACGAAGGTGTTCGATCCTCTCCATTGTTGAACGACGTCATCGTCGCGACGGATTCGGACGAAATCATGCAGATCTGCCGTCAACATGGATGGAACGCGCGGATGACTTCGCCCTCCCATCGCAGTGGGACGGAGCGCGTGCGCGAGATTTCAGACTCGGTTGCGGCGGACGTGTACCTCAACATTCAGGGAGACGAGCCGCTGACCCGGGTCGAACACGTTGCGGCGCTGGTCCTTTTGATGAAGCACACGAATATTCAGGTGGGGACGTTAAAGACTCCGGCTTCATCGGAGGACATCAATAATCCCAATGCGGTGAAGATCGTGACCGACGCTGCCGGCAGGGCGCTCTATTTTTCACGCGCTACCATCCCTTACGACCGCGACGGTGGACACCCAGGCTATTTCAAGCATCTCGGCTTTTACGCCTATCGCAAGGCGGCGCTCGATCGTTTCTGCGCGTTGCCTGAGTCGTCGCTCGAGCGCAGCGAACGGCTCGAGCAGCTGCGCTTCCTGGAAAACGGGATTTCGATCCACGTTGCGGAAACACCCTACGATACGGTTGGAGTAGACACCGAGGAGGATTTGCGCCGGGTGGAGGAGATTCTTGCGGGACACGAGACGTAGCAAGCTACGTCTCTACAACATTCTATTTTCGCGCGACCGAGGTCTGCTGCTTCGCCCATGCTTCCGCAGCGGCCACACGCCGGGAAATTGCGGGATGCGATTGGAAGAACCACTCGACCCATCGCGCAGGAGATCGCTCGGCCAGATTCTGATCCGCGAGCTTGTTCATCGACGAAATGAATGGCTCCACGGTGGCGATAGACTGGAATGCGTAGCGGTCCGCCTGCCGTTCGTTATAGCGGGAATACGCATTCAAAGCCGGCAGCAAGAGGAATGACAGAATAGTCGAAACCAGCACCAGCAACGGCAGGTTGGCGAAGTCAGAGACCGTTTCAAACATGTGGGTTCGTTCCACGGCATAGCGCAGCACCCAATTTGCGGCCCAGAATCCAACCAGAGTAATACCGGCCTGCACCACGATGCTTTTCAGAATATGCCGGTGAACGTGATGTCCCAACTCGTGTGCCAGCACGGCCTCAATTTCGTCGGCGGAGAATTGATCGAGAAGCGTGTCGGCGAGAATGATCCGGCGCGTGTTGCCGAGTCCGGTTAACGCCGCGTTGGCCTTCTTGCTCTTCTCCGAGAGGTTCCATTTGTAGACGCCGCGCACCCGTGTTCCGGCACGCTCACTCAGTCCCACAAGGCGGGACTTGAGGTCGGCATTGTCGAGCGGCTCGAATTTATAAAAGATCGGGAACAGAACTACCGGCGCGAGTTGCGCCATGAGCACGAATAATCCCAGAAAAGCAGCCCACGCGATCAGCCACCAATACTGCGGGAACTCGCGAATAATGAAGTAGAGTAATTCGACCACAATCGACGCCAGCACCACGCCGACCAGAAATCCCTTGGTTTCGTCCCACACCCACGCGCGCAGCCTTTGATTGGAGAGATTGTAGCGACGCTCCACTCGAAATCCGTAGTAGTCCAGCCCCAGCCCGAGCAGCTTGCCGATGAGCAGGAGCATCAGGACGTAGAGAAAGACCGCAAGCGTGTAGTGTTCGTAAGCTCCGTGCATCGCGAGGTCGCGCAGCGTACCGTTCCATCCCGTTGCCAGCAGCGCTATGAGGAACATCAAGCCGAGGACAAAATCAGCGACACCGAGCCATCTCCGAATGCGGTTATACCGCCGCGTTTCAGCAGAATCGGTTGGATTCGGAATTGTGGCGACTGCTGTGCTCATCGATAGTTGGCTATCCTGCGTTGATTATCGTATTCATCGGCATCAAATGCGAGACCCAAGAGTTCAGTGAACGGTGGGTAGCGCGACTTCTTGATCTTACTCAGCACTGACAAATATCTCGGCGCTGGATAAGATTTCGTTCACCAATTCTGGCGATGCCGCTTCCGAATAAACGCGCAATAGCGGCTCGGTCCCGGATGCCCGGAACAGTACCCACGCCTCGGCGCCGTTGCCGTTGGTGGGCGCGTCGAGAAAGAACTTTATACCGTCGAGGCCCTCTTTCTTTAAGACGGCGTAGCGGCCCAAGCGTTTGGTTCTGTCGGATCGCGCATGCAGAATAGCCTGTTGCTTGACCTCCTCGGGAATGTGCAGATCACGCCGCCCGTAGTAGTGAGGACCATACTCGCGCTGCAAATCAGCTACCAATTGGCCCAACGGCTTACCTTCGTCGGCCATGACATTGGCCAGCAGCAACGAATTGAGCAGGCCATCGCGCTCCGGCAGGAATCGCGAGTAGCCGATACCGCCGGACTCCTCGCCGCCGATGACAATTTCGCGCTCCATCATCAGATCAGCAGCGTATTTGAATCCAATCGGGCACTCGTTCAATTTACGGCCATGCTTGGCCGCAATGCGATCGACCATGCGTGTGGTATTGAAAGCGCGCACCACTTCTCCGGGCCACTTCTTTCGGACCAGCAGCCACTGCAAGAGAACGGAAAAAATCTTGTGAGAATCCACAAAGCTGCCGTCTTCTGCCACGGCGCCAATGCGATCTGCGTCGCCGTCGGTTGCCAATCCGGCATCAGCCTGCTCTTTGAGCACAGTCTGTTGAAGCATAGCCACATGGGGGATGATCGGTTCAGGATTGATATCCGGGAACAAAGGATTCAACTCCTGCCGGATGGCAACGTGACGAATACCACGTTCGCTGAAAACCCCGGTCAGCACCCCGCGCCCAGAGCCGTACATCGAATCCACAACAAACTTGAAATTTGCCTTGGCAATCGCATCAAGATCGGCAAAGCGGCAGATGGCTTCAACGTACGCTTGCTTCAGGTCAACTTCTTCAATCACGGCCTTTTGACCGCTGGGCATTGCGCCGGTATTCAACTCATCCTCGATTGCCTTCATGATCATGGGCGTGCCCGAGCCGCCAAACTTGCCTTTAAACTTCACTCCATTCCAGTCCCAGGGGTTATGACTCGAGGTGATTACGACGCCGCCTGCAGCGCCAAGCTGTTTTACCGCGAAAGAAATAGCGGGCGTTGGCGTGTAATCGTTGGCCAGCTTGACGGGCACCCCGGCGCCGGCTAGAACTTCGGCTGCGATCCGGGCCACACGCTGCGAAAGAAAGCGCGTGTCGTAGCCCACAATTAACCCGCGGCGCGCGTCTTCATGCCTGAGAACGTACGAAGCAATCGCGCCCGCCACGCGGCGAACGTTGTCAAAGGTGAAATCGTCAGCGATGATGCCTCGCCAACCGTCGGTGCCGAACTTGATGGAAGTCATCAGTTGATGGTCGTTCGTCGTTGGTCGTTATGTTGGTGTTTGCCCTTGGTTGGCCCTTAATCGTTGGAGTTGCTTCTCCGTCCTGCCAACGACCCACGAAGAACGACCAACGACGCTCTCTCCCCTACACCAGCCTATGCAGTTTCTTCTCATCCAGATGTTTCACAATTTTACCCACATCCTGCGCTTGCTCGCGCGTCGTGATCAGCAGCGCGTCGTCCGTCTCTACCACGATGAGATTATTCACGCCAACGGCCGCGACAAATTTGCCCGGAGCGTAAATGTAATTGCCCGTTGCATTCAGGGTGAAAACGCCTTCGCCGGAGATCAGGTTGCCGTCTAACGGTTGGCTCTTCGCTGCATGATGCTCGTGCAGTGCGGTCCATGAGCCCAGATCATTCCACCCAAAATCTGCCGGCAGGCAGAAGATTTTGGAATCCTGCTCTCCTTTCGATGATCGCGGCTCAAGCAAGGCGTAATCGACGCTGATGTTTTCGCACTGCGGATACAGGCGGCGAAACGCTCCGGTAAACTTCCGGGTTCCGAACGTATTCGCGATCTGTTCGAGTATCGGCGTGGTCCTCGGCAGATGCTCGCGTAACGCGTTGACCAATGTCCGCGCACTCCAAAGAAACATTCCACTATTCCAGAAATAGTTTCCCGCAGCCACGAATCTGGCTGCGCGCTCGGCATCGGGTTTCTCGGTAAATCGGCGCACGCGGAACGCCTCTCGGTCCGTCGGCGTGCCGGTCTCGATGTAACCATATCCCGTCTCGGCGCGGGTTGGACGAATCCCCAAAACTACAATATGTTCGCCGGCAGCCGCAATCTCGATGCCTCTCTCCAAAACGTGGAGAAAACGCTTTTCGTCTCCAACGACGTTATCCGAGGGAAACATGCCGATCACCGCGTTCGGATCGCGTTTCAGCAAAATAAAAGCAGCCAGGCCGATGGCTGGCGCCGTATTTCGTCCGACCGATTCGGCAACGATCTGCTGTTTGATAAGCCGCGGAATCTGGCGCGCGATCTCGCGCTGCGAATCCCGGTTCGTGATGACCCAAAAACGCTTGGCCGGAGCTAGCGGCAGCAGACGCGAGACGGTTTGCTGAATCATGGTCTGCTTGCCGTCAAGCGCCAGCAACTGTTTGGCACGCCGCTTGCGGCTCAACGGCCAAAATCGGGTTCCACGCCCGCCCGCGAGGATAACCGGATAGAAATTGGAGTTCGTTTTCGCCACGGTTTTCGTATGCTCTTTTTCGCCCGTCATATCCGGGTCGCGGGTTCCGGTACCGCCTTGCCCGGCAAAGCCGCCTTCAGCAATTCCAGCGTCCACTGCGGCCGGACGTGAAACTCACCGATAGAGGCGGGAACTACGACCCCATCTCCTTTTGCCAGTGTCACCGGTTCAGTGCCCCGCGCCTCGAGCATGCCGCATCCCTCGACTGCGACCAGGATTTGGACCGAATTCTTGTCCGTCCCCTCCCACGTTTTGAAATCCTGAGGCTCTTTCAATTCGAACATTTCCACTACAAAGAAGGGTGCAGCGACCAACGGTGACCGGCGATTGTTCGTGCCATTTACGCTGGTCGGCGCGGGGCGAATTACCTTCC
>Ga0210396_10004406_pt1 | contig 13796 bp, 16 predicted proteins | sample IncBWH17OmetaG_FD_155466 | JGI IMG/M metagenome (GOLD analysis project Ga0210396, IMG submission 155466) | Forest soil microbial communities from Barre Woods Harvard Forest LTER site, Petersham, Massachusetts, United States - Inc-BW-H-17-O ...
ACGCTAACCCCAACCCGCCCGCCGTTATGCGGACAAGATCACCACCGGCAGCGCCCCAACCAGCCCAAACAGCCCGGCAGGGCGCATAACCCCGCCGTCCGCGTAATGCCTGAGATCATGGAAGCGATGCGACTGCTCAAGCTGCGCGGCCTTGAGCGCCCGGCGAAAGCGCCGCAGGATCGCCGCCTTGTCGAGCGGCCCGGCCGTATGAGGATCGGCGAACACCAGAGCATCGCCACCGCTCTCCCCCACCGCGCGGCTGAGCCGGTCAAGCTCCCCCGCAACCTCATCGGCCATCGGAACGCTGCGCGTCGAGCGGCGGGACTTCGGGGTGCCGAACTCGCCCAGCACGTAGTTCTGGCGGACCCTGATCCGGCCGGCGGACCAGTCCACGTCGCGCCAGCGAAGCGCCACCAGCTCGCCTTGGCGCAGGCCCGTCATCGCGGCCGTGAGATACATCGCGTGGTCGATCTCGCGATAAGGACCATCAACGGCAGCGTCCGCCAGCGCGCGCACCTCAAGCGGCTCAAGGAACCTGATCTCGGCGCTCTCGGGCTTGCCGGGCAGCTCGACATGTCGGGCGACGTTCACGGGCAGCCACCCCTTGCGCTCCGCGAACCCGAGCAGCGCCGAGAGGTAGCCGATGTAGTTGCGCACCGACTTTGCGCCGACCGGACGCCCATAGCGACGGTCCCCCTTCGCCTTCGGTCCCGGCCTCTCGCCCCTCTCCATCATCGTCATCAGGTCCTGAACATCATGGGCTGTGATCCGGCGCAGATCGCGCTCTGCGAAGTACGGCTCAAGCCAAACGCGCAGGATCGACTCCACAGCCGTCGTCGTCGCCTTCTTGCGGCTCTGACGCTCCAGGTTCGCGAGGTAACGGCGTCCCAGCTCGTCCATCGTCAGCGCGTCGCCGGCGGTCATCCGGGCAGGCTTCGTCTCCGCGATCAACCGGCGCAGCTCTGCCTCGGCCTGGCTGCGCGTCAGGCCGTCGCGCGAGCCCTCGACGCGCATCGCGCCGACGCGACGCTTGACCTGCCGGCCACCGTCTGCGCGCCAATGCGCATACCAGACGCCCCCGCGCGCGTAGAGCGAGCCAGCTCCGTAGGGGCGTCGGGTGGTCTTCCTCGCTGTGGCCATCACTCATCGTCTCCTTGATCGCGCGCCACCATCGGACGCCCAAGGTAGCGGGCGCTGCGGCTGCTTCAACGCGATAGTCGTCTCGTTAGTCGGGACGCCTCCCGTGCTCTGCCTGTCGATCGACAAGCAGCGAGCGCGCCGTACGCGAGGCCGCACCTCGTGTACGCCACGGCCCCCGCATCCGCGCTCGCCACCATTCCTCCAGATCGTCCGCGCTGAACCGCACATAGCGCCCGAGCCGAACATGCGGAATCCGGTTCGCTCGTGCCTCAGCGAGTACCCACGACGCGGGTACCGACAGCAACCGCCCAGCCTCCGTCGCATCAAGAAGCGGCGAGAGAGGCGCGGCTGCTCGCGCGGGCGCGTCCTGTGGTGGCTTCGTGGCGGCCATCATGGTTAGTGACCCCAACTCGCCAAGAGCGGCCAACCAATCTCGATGGACCGCCGCTCAGTGCTTCTTGGAGCCCTTCGAGGCAGCGAGGATCGCGTCGGCGCGATCGTGGATCTCGGCGGCGCCGACTTCGAGCGCACCGGCGATCTTGACGATGTTGGTCCGGCTTGGGTTGCGCTCGCCGCGCTCGATGCGAACTCACCGGCATGGACCGGATCGCCGTGATCGACAGCCTTGCCCGGCTACGAGGGAAGGGGGTGATCCACCGCCTCAACGAGTTCGCCTTCATGACGCGAGCCGCCCGAGAGTCCTACAGGCTCACAGGCTGCGTCTCACCGACGCCCGGCGCGGCCGATCACGACAGTCTGATCGGTCGCGCTCGCGCGGCCATGCCGAGCCGCACGCACCGCCACGGCTCCCCGACACGCGGCCAGGACGCCAGCCGCGTCGCTTCGCTCCAACAGCCAGTACAGACGATATGCACGGGTGTGCGCCTGGTGTGCGAGCGCTGTGTAATTCGTTGGCCGTTTTGGCCCGCTCAGGGTCATCACTTATGTGATGACTGCATCGAGCATCCCTGCCGCTGGAGGTGGCGGCTACGCGCGCTACTTGGAGAGCAAGACGGTCGCGCCAGAGCGAGGCGACTACTACCTGACCCCGGACGGGGAGATGACGCAGGCCCCTGGCCGTTGGCTCACGGACCCCGAGACGCTGGCTCGGCTGGGGGTGCGGGCCGGCGAGCCGGTCGAGGGTGCCGACTTCATCGCGCTGATGGATGGTCGCCACCCAGGTACGGGCAGGTGGCTGCGACCGGAGGGCGCGGGTGGCGGCAGAGGTGGCGGGATCGATGTGACGTTCAGCGCCCCGAAGTCCGTCTCGACGGTTTGGGCGCTCGGTGATCCGTGGCAGCGCGAGCAGATCGAGGCCGCGCACGCCAGAGCCGTCGAGAACACCGTGCGGTATCTGCGCGACCAAGTGCCGGTCGTGCGCCGCCGCTATGACGGCCAGGTCGTGGAGGAGCACGCCAAGGACGTGATCGCTGCCGAGTACCTGCACACCACCGCGCGAGGGGTCAGCGGGGCGCGGGCGCCCGACCCCCAGCTGCACAGTCACGTTGTCATAAGTGGCGCGGTCAGGGAGGACGAGCGGATCGTCGCGGTCGCTTCTCGGCCGATCTTTCGGTCAGCTCGCGAGCTGGGCGCGTTCTACCGCTCCGCGCTCGCTGAGGAGCTGGCCGGCGAGGGCTACGAGATCGAGCGAGGCACCGGCAAGGACGGCCGCTACTTCGAGATCGCTGGCGTGCCACGAACACTGATCGAGGAGTTCTCTGGCCGCTCGCGTGAGGTCGCCAGGGCGGCCGAGCGCTTTCGTGCCCGCTACGGCCGTGCGCCGGAACGCGGAGAGCTACGCAGCCTCGCGCTCGAGAACCGCCGGGCGAAGGAGCTGACCACACGCGCGGACCTGCAACGTGTGTGGAGCGAGACGGGTCGTCGCCACGACTTCGGCCCCGACGAGGCCGTGCGCCTGATCGGGGCACCCGAGCGGCCCAAGGTTGAGCGGCCGATCGAGGACCGCATCGAGGCGCGGCTGACAGAGCAGCACGCCGTGTTTCACGCACGCGACCTGCACGCCGTCGCGCTGGAGCAGACTGCGGGAGAGATGGCACCCGAGCAGGCGCTCACCGTGGCGAGGGAGATGATCCGCGACCGGCGAGTCCTCACGCTGGAGGGCGGCCGAATGACCACGCTAGCCGTGCGCGCCCAAGAGCAGGCGATCGAACGACGCGCTGAGCTGCTCGCCCAGTCAGCCGGCCGAGACATCGGCGAGCGAACACGCGCCCACGCAACACGCGAAGTCGCAGAGCGCATCGGCGCACCCTTCAGCGCCGAGCAAAGAGCCGCCCTGGAGGTGCTCACCGGACCGGAGCGCCTTACAGTCCTCGTCGGCCCTGCCGGGACCGGGAAGGGCGTCGTGATCGACGCCGCTGCTCGCGCCGAGCAGCACGCCGGCCATCGTACGATCGGCATAGCCGTGTCCGGGTCTACGGCCGAGCGCCTCGGCGCTGACAGCCCAGCCCTCATCGGACATACGCTCACCCTCGACGCGCTCGTCGCCCGTGCAAACACGGGGATAGTCGAGATCGGTCGGGACACAGTGATCGTCTTGGACGAGGCGGGGATGATCGATCACGCTCGCCTCGACGCCCTCACCGAGCTTGTCGAGCGCTCAGGAGCGAAGCTGATCGCGGTCGGTGACGGCAAGCAGCTCCCATCGATCGGCCCTGGCGGGATGTTCGACAGGCTCACCGGCCATGCGCCGACCGCCGAACTCGCGGACATCCACCGCACCAGAGACGCGGGCGAGCAGCAAGCCTGGAGAGCGCTACGAGCCGGCGAACCCGAGCGCGCGATGGCGCACTACCACTCCCTTGGACGGCTGCACCTCGCGGACACCCGCGACCAAGCAGCCGAGAACGCCGTCCAAGCATGGGGGCAGCTCACCAGCGAACACAACGGCATCCGTTCGGTGGCGCTGATTGCGGACGCCTCAAACCAGGAGATCGATCGCCTCAACGCCCGCGCGCAGCACCTACGAGTCGAACGCGGCGAACTCGGCCACCACGAGGCCGCCCTCCCCAACGTCCACTACGGCCTGCGCGACGGCGACCTCATCGCGTTCAACGCCCAGCACCAGCCACACGGACAGCCCCGAATCGAGAACGGCGCACGCGGCCAAGTCACCGCGTCCACGAACACGGCGTAACGATTACGCTCGATGGATCAGGGCGACGAGTTCAGCTCGCCACCGAACAGCTCGACTCGCTACGGCTGGCCTACGCCCAACACGTCTACCGCCAGCAGGGCGCGACCGTCGAGCGTTCCATCGTCGTCACCGGCGGCTGGCAAACCAGTAAAGAGACCGCCTACGTCGAGGCCACACGCGCCCGCCACGGCACCGACTGGTACATCGCCCGCGACCAACTCGGCAACGACGGACAAGACGCCGACCGAATCAGACGACTCGCCCAGAACATGAGCCACAGCCGCAGACAGACACCATCACTCGACTACCGAGAGGCCACCGACCTCGACTGGCAACCCAGCCGAAACCCACTAAGACTGCGCCACATCCTGCGGCCCGCCCATGGGCTCACACGACAGTCCGCCCGCGACGCGCCCGACCACAGCGTTGGACGTGGACGCTGACTAGTGCAGCGTTCCGCTCGTCCATGGCAGCTATACGCGACCGCTCGAAGCAGACGCTTGCTTTCTGTGCAGTGAGACGTCCTTCCTCGGTTCAGGATGGCTGATAGGCGGCAGCGCACCGCGTGGCGTTGGTGCGGATAGAATCCGACTGTGCGCGATCGGCGGGGGACATTGGCGGCTCGGTCGCTTGCCCTCGCGTACGGGCTGCTTGCGGCGCTTCCGCTATCCGCGGCAGGGGCTTCCACTCACGTTGAAGTGGCCGAACTTGGCAGCGTCAGCGCGACGTTCACCTACCAGGAGTCGCGCAACCAGTACGGAGGTGAAAAGACGTCGCATCCGGCACTGACCATCTCCCGGGCCGGCAGCATCGTCTACAGCTCGCCGGTAACTTCGCCGTGGTGCGAAATTGAAGAATGCAGCCCGGCCTATGGTGGTCCCGACGTTCATCTGGCGACCCTCGAACCGGGCCACGAACCCGACGTAGTGCTCGACCTCTACACCGGCGGTGCGCACTGCTGTTATATCGCGCAGGTCTTCTCGGGCCCCGGAGCGAACGGCGTCACGATGGCCGAGCGTGACTTCGGCAACGGCCGAGCACGCCTCGAACCGCTCGGGCCCGAGGGGCAGGACGTGTTCGTGTCGGTGGACAACCGATTTGCGTACGCCTTCACCGACTACGCCGACTCCGGGCTCCCCGTGCAAGTTTGGGCGTTGAGCGGCGCTGTGTTCATCGACGTGACGCGGCAGTACCCGTCGCTGATCTCGGCGGACGCCGCGAGAGAGTGGCGCTACTACAAGGGAGACAGTCATAACGACGTCGGGTTCTTCGCCGCCTGGGCGGCAGACGAGGAGCTGCTTGGACGGGGAGCTCTCGTCAGCCAAAGGCTGAACGCCGAACTCAAGCGCGGTCGGCTGCGCGTTTCCGCGGTGCTTGAACGTCTTGGCTATGCAGGGGGGAAGCGCTTCGCCCGCAGTCTCCGGAGCCATCTACGGCGATGGGGCTACACACCGGCGGGCTCCTAAAGGAGCGAATGCGATGAAGGGGCGACTTGCCACGCTCGTACTTGGAGCGCTCGCCGCGGCGGCCACGGGCTGCGGCGGTGCCGCGACTCGCACCGTCACGAAGACGGTGCCCAGCCCAGCGGCGCCGGTGTCGCCTACCCATTCTGTGAGCGCGATCGTCCTGGGCGCAAAGAACTTCGTGACTGGCGGAGAAGGCTGGGGCACGAGCCAGCCTTCGACGATCTACAACGGGGGCGATCCGAGCGGACGCGTCACCGACATTCGCTGGAGCACCTGGGGACAGAGCACCGCGCTTGGCTCGGGGCTGAATGCGATCTTCAAGCCCGAAGGCGGCTACTACAGCCAGCTCGTGCCCATCACGCTGCGGGCCTATGACATCGGGACGTGCGCGGCCGGCGGGCCTCGCGCCTACCTGAAGCTCTCGACGAGGGAGCCTGTGCGGCCTGGCGGCCCGCTGGGACCCTGGAGTTCATGGTCTGAAGCGCCCAACTTGTGCCACTACGGAGCGAGTACGACGAGCCCATCCGAAACCGCCACATCCACCTCCACGGCATCCCCGCCGCCAGCGTCAACCCCGACGCCTGAACCGGAGACGTTCCACGGCAACGGCGTGGAGAGCCTCGGGAGGATCACGGTCGCCGTTGCCTCGACGCTCCATTGGTCGTGCCCTGAATGCAGCATCTTCAGCATCACCGCGTCGTCCGAAGGGAGCGCCGTCATCGCGCTCGACTCACAGAAACACAGCTCCGGTGTGACCGCTGTCGAACCTGGGACGTATCACTCCGTTGATGTGCAGGCTTACGAAGAAAAGCTAGGCGGCGTCGAATGGACGTTCACGATCACGCCGGGCCAGTAGCGGTGCCGAGCGCCCTGGCGCGGCAGTGGATAGATTGACCCCGATGGCGGAGCCAGATCAAGCGAAGGACCACCTCATGAAAGCCCTGGCGGCGGCACTGGAGCCGATCGCTCGGGAGGCACTCGAACGCGTCGATGAGAAGCCCTCCGAGAAGGACGCGCTCGCGTGGGCCAATGCGATCGAGCAGGCGATAGTCGCGGGTGCACGGCTGGGCATGGCGGAGGCCGCTGCACAGGTAGACGAAGCTCTTCCCGACGCGCATGTTGTCCTGCGGATGGACCTCGAAGCCACGGATATGTGGGCGGAGCGCTACGGCTGAGTCAGCAGCCCGTGCCCTTCGGCGATGCGGAGATACTGATGATGGCATGGCCGATGTTGCTCGCCTGGTAGACCGGTTCGTCGCTTGAGCTGTACGCGGAGAGCTCGATCCCGAGCGCACCCTGCGAGTCGCCAACCTTTGGACCAGCTTCGGCGAGCCATCGCCCGATCGTCGCGCTTTTCACGTTCCACAGCGCGCACGAGCCGTCGGCGCTGTGCACAACTTCGTAGGACATCGTGCGCGTGTCGGGCGGGAGCAGCTTGAGCACTTCCGCCTTGGCGATCGCGACCGGAGTGCCGTCGCCGAGGGATTGCCGGTAGCCGTCGACGCGATAGGCCGGCGAGCCTGTCGTTGTGACACCGGAGAACTGTGCCGTCGGGATTCCACCCTCGGTGACCGACGACCCGTAGCAGGGTGTTTCTTCGCACTTGCCCGCGTACTTCGGATGCGCCGAGGTCCAGTCGGCCAGCGCGGCGCCCATCCCGGTCCAGGCGCCCGGCGACGACACCGTCGTGGGGTTCCCGCCTGCGCTCGACGAGCTGCTGCTGCTGCTTGACCCGCCACCACTGCTGCCGCATCCGGAGAGTGCGAGAGCGCCCGCAGCGATCATTGCCCATGTCGTCGTGTGTAGTCGCATGCTGATGGCCTTCACGCGTGGTTGACCGCCTGGGAGCGTACTCCGATCGGGCCGCATCGGAATCGTCGCGGGTTCTGCATCTAGCCGAGCCCCGGCCCGCCGGGAGCCGCCAGAACGTCGATTAGCCCCTTCGCGATCTCTTGCATCTGCTCTCTGGAGAGATAGCCACGCTTGGCCGCGAAGATAACCGCCTGCGGCAGCGCGACGATGGGCACCTCGCCGCCCCGAGCCCGCTTGCCGTTCTTATCGGGCCACGCGTACTTCAGAGATTTGTCGGCTCCCCCGTGCCACGACGACTTTCCCAGCACCAGAGTGTCCGTTGGCCAATGCTCAACATCCTCTTCAAACTCAGCCTCCACCGTATGCCCTCCCGTCTGTCCGGTGTCAACGTCTACGGCCTACAAGCATCGCATCGACGCACTGCTCGCGGCCGCTCCTGATGGGTGCGCGAATCCGATCAGTTCCAGCAGCACGATGATCCTGCCTCCTGCCGTGGAAGAATGGCGCCGGGATGTCCACTGATGTAGCCGCCGCACTGATTGGGGCCACGGCGGCCCTAGCGATCGTCGTACTCAATGGGATTGCTCAGCGATGGCTTGAAGCCCACCGACAGCGAGACGAGCTAGTCGCCGCCGCCATCACAGATGTCTTCGTTGCCCTGGCGCAAAGCGCACACGGGAACCGCCAGCAAGCATCGGAACTCTTCTCCCAAGCGAAGGCGCGACTCGCCGCGTACGGTTCACGCGAGGTCGTTGACGCGCTCCTGGCATTCCAGCGAGCCGGCGACAACACCTTGTCGCCCGACGGCCGCGCGGCGTTCGCTGACCTTGTACGTTGCGCGCGGACGGCTTTGGGCGACAAGGACTCGGTACCCGCGGACGATGTGCTCAGGGTGCTCTTTGGCTCAGACGGCGAGCACGAGCACCTCGGCGACTCATGAGGCTAGTGAGCGCTCGACGCCGTAGAGGAAATAGAACGGCTGCAGCCTGATATCTCTCTCAGCGCTCCGATCGTCACGGAGCGCTTGGAGGAACGGTGCGCCAGCCGAAAGAGCGCCCCCAGCCAGGGCAGCCGGCGCATCGTGGGCAGCGATTCCGGCGGCGACCACCCCGAGACCCGGCAAACTCGTGTGCGCAAGCCCCGCCAGCCCCGCAGCTTTCGTAAGGAGCGAGCGGTTTTCACGAACAGACGCGTCGATGTGCGCGATTGCCGGGGCAACAGAACCGACCCACGCGTCCTGAATCTCATCGGCGAACGCCGCCTCCCACGCCTCACTGACGAAAGCATTTGAGACCTGCACCAACGCACCTCTGAACTGTATGAGAGGCGCTGCGAGCTCCTCGCGAATGTCGAGTACCTCATCCACCGTCGCACCCGGAAACGTCGGTAGCCGTGCCATGAATGCAGCGGCGCTCATGGCCTGGGCGCTACGACCAGCCGGACCCGCCACCGGCTTAAAGAGCCCCTCACGTATGGCCGTCTCGGTGAGCGACGCCACCTGCTTGTCGAAGATCAGATACCCCTCGCCGGACGAGAGATGAGCACTTAGCTTGGCGACGAACGTGGCGACGAGCCGGCCCATCTGAGAGTCGTCAGTATTGATGCCCTTCGCCGCTGAGCTAGCTTTGATGATGCAGTCCGCGAGCAGGTCCACGGCATCGTCCGGGTTCGCGCTCTCGATCTTTAGGTATCCCTTTGTGCGCGCCTGCGCGAGCTGGTCAATGCCCGATTCCCGTTCGATGCCACCGACGGCGTCCGCCAAGATCCGTTTTACGGGCGCCAGTTGACGGGTCAGGCCAACCCGCAGCAGACGATCAGATGGAGACGCACTCCGAGCGCTGCGTCGCAGGAAGTCTTCGAGCTGATCAAGTCCAGCCTCAGAGGCCGCCAACTCCGCTCCGTTAGACAGGTATGGGGCGACCCGTCGCACCAAGTCAATCTGTTGCAGCGGAGAGAATCGCTCAAGCGCCGCAACGTCGAGGAGCATCGTCGTAATCGGGCTGAGAAGCGTGACTCGATCCCCGTAGAGCAGTGCCGCCTTGACCAGCTCGATTTCCGGCGCGACCGTCATCGCAGAACCGGGCTGGGCGGCAACGACCAGCTGCAATGAGCTTGCAGGTTGTTTGCGGTGTCTCGCAGGCTTCGGCTCGACCGGGCCTCTGCCCTTCCGCTTCCTTCCTCGACTCACCGGTCCGAAGATAGAGCGCAAGCCGGACCATTTGAACCCAGACGCACCACGAAGACGCCGTCTGGCTCCAGCCAGCCTCCGAGACATCCTACGGCCCAGAGGATTGCTACCAAATTGCTACCACACTGGCCCCTATGGGCCAAATAACCGTTGTCCTAGAGCCAAATCCGACGATGGGCGATACTGGGCTCGAACCAGTGACCTCCGCCTTGTCGAGGCGGCGCTCTCCCAGCTGAGCTAATCGCCCGGGAGGCCCCCAAGCCTATCAACGGCCCGCTACTCTTGGACTCCTTCCCGGCGACGTGGCGGAGTGGCTACGCAGCGGCCTGCAAAGCCGTCTACACCGGTTCGATTCCGGTCGTCGCCTTCCAGAAAGCACTGCAAATAGGCACTTTCTTGGGTCTCCAAGTGTGCAGACATACGTCTGTCTCCCCAGGACTCTCCCCAAAAGCCGTCTACAGCTCCTCAATTTTATCGTGATTTGCAGGGATTTTGTACACGCGATCCGAAGTCTTTGAGGCTGGTTCTGGAAAGGCCGTTGACAGCAGAGCGAGACAACCAGTTCCTGTTGTGTCGCGATTTGCAGGTGTTTTACTGCCGGGTGCGTCGAACTCGGCGGTCTCCCCAAGAGAGCCGTTTACCGATTTTTACAGAACATGATCTGAATTCACAGAACCTCACAGAGTTCTGTGATCGTCTGTGAGCTTTGCTATCTTTGCCGTGTGGCGAAGAATCCCTACAGCCCCGGAGTCGGCACGCGTCCCCCCTATCTCGCTGGTCGTGCTGGGGAGGTCCGACGCTTCGAACGACTGCTTGACGACTATCCGGAGAAGCGACGCAACGTGCGGATCACCGGTCTGCGCGGCGTCGGTAAGACGGTGCTGCTCAAGGAGTACGAGCGCATCGCACGACGGCGCGACTGGGTAGTCGTTCGCCGCGACTGGAGCGCGAGGCTGTGTGAGGAGAGCGACTTCGCGACGGCGCTCGCCGGCTACCTACAAGAAACGGTCGAGGCGCTCAGCCTCAAGGCCAAGCTCAAGAAGAGTGCCAGCGCTGCGCTGCAGGCAATCGGACGGATTGAGCTTCAGATCGCCGAGGACGTAACAATCGCGATTCGTCCGGGGACTTCGGAGCCGCCGAAGTCGGTGCTCGAGGACCGACTTCGCGTCGCGCTTGCCGAGGTGGGCAGTTTGGCGCGCGCGCAGAACCGCGGAGTCGCGCTGCTCTTTGACGAGGCGCACAGCGTCTACGACCGCCCGGCCAAGCACCAGTTCCCTCTCGGCGCCCTTCTGTCTGCCATCGTCGCTGTCCAGGATCAGGACGAGCCCCCTCTGCCGGTCATGCTCGTGCTTTGCGGTCTGCCGCCTCTAACCGCCAATATCCACGCGGCACGAAGCAATGCGGAGCGATTGTTCCGCGCCGAGACGATCGAGAACCTGCCCCTGCAAGCCGCGCCGCCCGCGACGCTCAGCGCCGCAGCACAGGCGCTTGTGGAACCGCCCAGCGAGATCACCTACGACGAGGGCGTTGCCGAACGGGTGGCGCATGATGTGGATGGCTACCCGTACTTCATCCAGTGGTTCGGGGAGGCCCTATGGGACGCAGCCGACCTCCACGGCGAGCACACGATCAGCGACGAGCTTTACACGCGCGAGCGACGCGCGATTCAGCGCAGTCTCGACGATGAGTTCTTCGAGCCCCGATATCGCGACGCGCGACAGGCCGATCAAGGAACGCTTCGTGTCGCCGCTTCGCTAGGCGGTGAGCGATTCACCAAGGCCGATCTGGATACTGCGACGGGTCGCTCAACGGGTGCGCTGGCACAAAGCCTGACGCGCCTGATCGCCGACAACCTGACCTACCGCGACGATCACGGTGTTTATGCCTACACGGCTCCAATGTTCGGAGAGTTCATGAGGCGGCGCCACCCTCGTCTGTCTGATGACGCTTAGCATTTCGCCAACTCGTGCCGATCGCACATTCGTCGATCGAGAGAGGACCACCGCGCATCTTCGCCGTGTCAGCCAGTTCGAGCTCATGCGGCTTGTCCGAGAGGTGGTAGGCGCGGGCGACGACGTGGACGCTCGTCACGCAGGACAGCAACCGCACCGTCTTGCCGCGGTAGTGCTCGACGGCCTCGGCAGGTGTCTTACTTGTGCGTGGCATGGAGCGGGAGCATCATCGCAACGCGCGTCACGTCGGGGCTATCGTCAATGTCGATCTCGCCCGCGTTCAGACGCCGCTCGAACTCCTCGCCGCTCATGCCCAGGCGCTTGCGTGCCTGTTCATCTACTCGCTGATCCCACGCCTCGGGGCTCAGCTCGCGGATGTCGTTGTCAGTTCGGGTAGCCATTGCAAACGCTCCTTGGAAGGAATCGACCGTGCGGGCCAGCTCCTTGACCATCAATAGTAGGGAGTACGCGGGTGGCGTCCATCGGTCGGTTTGGCATGCCCCGGCGAGCCCGAACGCCCGCCGGGCAATACCCTTTCACGCGGCTGCGACGAACTGCAGCGCGCGGGTCTTCTCGGGTCCATCGTCCAGCGCACGGGCGAAGCGCTGGCCGCTCGAGCGCAGCGGGCGCAGCCAGTCGCCGTACTCCACGATGGCGTTCACGGCGGCCCACTTCGAGCCGGGCGCGTTGCCCTGCGTCTCGCCGCACAGGAACAGCTCGGCGATGCAGTCCTTGGTGTGCTGGCGCGACCTGCGGGTGCGACCGCTCACCGAATCGCTCGTGCCACTCGGGTAGAGCTCGTCGAGGACTGAGCGGAGCTGGCGTTCGCTGCAGCGCTCGGAGGCGAGCCGGTCGCCGAGGCGCTTGAACTGCTCGTAGTAGTTGATGGACAGATCGAGCACCCGGCGAGCCTCATGCACGCGCTGTGTGACCGCTTCGGTGTGGCGGATCGAGAACTTCTGCCGCGTGTTGGCGAGCCCCCAGTTGAGGGTGTTCTGGCAGACCACGCGGATCGGCGTTGTGGCGGCGACCACGGCGGTCGAACCGTCGTGGCTGTTCATCAGCAGCACGTAGGGGCGCACGTCGTCGCCCCCGACCTCGACGTGATCGGGCAATGTCGCGAGCACCCATACGCGGCGACCGCCGTGCAGGCTGCCGGCCGTCTCGAAGTGGATCGCGCTGCCGAGAAGCTGGTCGATGAACGTGAAGGCTTCGTGGTTCTGCACGAGCCTGTAGCGCTCTCCGACGATGCCCAGCACCTCGCGCGTGTCCTGACGGACGGTCGCGTAGAAGCCGGGGATCTCCTCGCAGCGCGGCACCCGCCACTCGTCGGCCAGTTTGTCGCCGCGGTCGACGGCGATCGGCTCCTTGGCGACGCTCCAGCCGAGCCCCGCCGCCTTGATGGCCTCCGCGACCGTCGCCGGCGGCTCCTCGAGAACGACCCCGAGACGGTGCCAGGGCGTCTCGCGGACCGAGAACATGGTGTCCGAGTCTGTGAGTCCAGCGGACATTTGAGCCTCCTTTGCTGTGGGGGCCCCGCCGGGTGGGGGCCGGTCGCAGCCCCGGCCGCATCCCCGAAAGGGGATGCCACAATGGCCGGGCAAGCCGGCTCCCGCACCCAGGCGCAACACTGGCGGTCTGGGAGGGCGGCGGGGTGCAGCGCGCCCGTGGCCACCGCGAGCCGGGCGACATTGAAATGCGCGAGTCACGACGAGTCCGAGGAATGGATCGCGAGCCGCTCGCGATGCTATGTTCTCGGCCAATCGCGGGGAGGCTAGATGCAAGTCAGGGCGCTGCACAGCAGGGGATATCGCAACCTCGAGGGGACCGTCGAATTGTGTTCTCCGCTTGCCGTTCTCGTCGGTGAGAACAACGCCGGCAAGAGCAACGTGGTCGACGCGCTGCGGACGGTGCTGGAGCCCGAGGCTGGGCCACGACACCGCTGTTGGCTCCGTGCCGAGGACTTTGCCGGTCGCGTCCCAGGTGCCGGGGGAATTGGCTGGGTGTAGCCCCCGCTGGGGTGGGATGTTATGCGGCGATCACCTCATGGGTGCTCTCGGCCGGGGGTTGTGCGGGTGTGGTGC
>Ga0210396_10004416_pt1 | contig 13783 bp, 13 predicted proteins | sample IncBWH17OmetaG_FD_155466 | JGI IMG/M metagenome (GOLD analysis project Ga0210396, IMG submission 155466) | Forest soil microbial communities from Barre Woods Harvard Forest LTER site, Petersham, Massachusetts, United States - Inc-BW-H-17-O ...
TCGGAGCACCGGGGCATGAAGTCCGGCACGGCTGGGTCGGCGCTGGTTGGGCTGTCGCTGATCGCGATAGCGGGGTGCGGCGGCGCACCGCCGCCTTTGCGGCCTGATGCGTTTTTGCCCGATTCGCATGCCGGGGTTCCGGGGGGGACGATCACCCAACAGACTGACATCAATGGCACGTTGGTCTATGGCGATCTGCACGCGCCGCTCCTGCCCGATCAGTACGACAGCAATCCCAAAACCAAGGCGCCGGTGCAGATATCGCCGGTGGTGAGCGAGACGGTGGCGGCATCGCAGCAGCCCGCCCTGGCCGCCAGCACCGAGCCTGCAACGCAGCCCGCCTCCCAGCCCGCGCCGGGGATTTCCACCACCTATCAAATCGTCGGCACCGTGCTGGCCAGCATCAACGGCAAGCCCGTTTATGCCGACGAAGTCCTCAAGTACGTCGAACCGCAGCTCATGGCCAGGGCGCGAGAATTGGATTACGACAGTTTTCGCCTGGTCGCGGCGCAGGCCATCGGAGAGCGCGTTGAAAGTCTGAGACGCAGCTACCTTCGCATTGCCGCCGCCGAGGAATATCTCACCGCAGACCAGAAGCTCCAGGCCGATCGCATCGCGGGGATCTGGTTGGCCAACCAAGTCACTGCTGCCGGTGGTTCCATCGAGTTGGCTAAGGCGCAGGCCCTCCGCGACGGCAGCACTCTCGACCAACAGGTCCGTGAAAAACGTGACGAGTTTCTGGAGTTGATCTACTTCCAGGAGCGGATTCTCCCCCTCGTCGATGTTTCACCCACCGCGATGCGCCAATATTACGAGCAGAACGTGACGGCATTCACCCAGGTGGCGGCGGTGAAGTTCCACCTGATCAAGATCGACATTGCCCGCCGCGGCGGCTCTGAGGAAGCCCTGCGCATTGCCAAAGACATCGTCCGCAAACTCCGCGCGGGCGCCGATTTTGGCGAGCTGGCCCGCAACTACGGCACCGACGACCCGGTCCTCATGCGCGCCGGCGGCGCGGTCATGGGCGGCGCGTGGGTCCAGAAGGGCAATTACGTCAATGACCGTGTCGAGAACGCAGTCTGGCAGCTTCGGCCGACCGAGTTCTCCGACCCGCCCATCGAGGATCACAGCAGCGACGACCCGGCGTTTTACGTCGCGCTGCTCGACGCCAAGAAACTGGGCGTCGTGAAGCCCTTGGAAGACGAAGAAGTCCAGGGCGAGATCACCGAGATCCTTCGCCGCCAGCAAATGACCGAGCTTGAGAACCAACTGGACATCCGGCTCAACCAGCAGGCGCTGACCGTGAAGGACCCCAGCAGCCTCCAGGCCGCCATCGACATGGCCATGGAACGCTACGCCCTATGGAAAGGCGCCACCGGCCGAATCGACACCTCCCCAACGACCCGCTGAGGGCGACGCTCCTGCCGAGCCACGGCTCGCTCTCAGACCCCTCCGACGGCCTGGACGACCAGGACCAGGCCGATCAACACGATGACGATCCCCGTTGCGCGAGCCGCAAGCCTCGGACTTGGCACGAAGCGTTCGAGGGCAATGCCGAACGTGACGATCGCCATGATTCTCAGGTCCATGACGCCGAGGACGAGGAGAAGAATCATGAACCCCAGGCAGCAGGCGGCGCAGTCTGCGCCGAGGTGCAGGCCGTGGCGAAACCCGCCACCGGCCCGGGTTGGGTCGCCACACGCCCCTTGCACGCGGCAGCGATTGAGCCGGCTGACCTTCCACGCCGTCAACTGGAACGCGCCGGCCAGAACCACGATGGCGCCGGTGCCGAGCGGAACCCAACGCGAAAGCGCCGTAGAGCGCATTTCCGCGCTGGCCAGCAAGACGCCAAACGGATACGCGATCGCGCCGAGCAGCGCCCAGAATGCCAGGTAGCCCGCCGCTGCGTGGGCGGTTGGCCAGGCCAGGTATGTGGCTTGCCGGCTATGAAGCTCGCGCCGGTAGTTCAAAAGCATGGGCGTCAGGCAGGGGAGCATCATCGCCAGCATCATGAGCGTCCACATGGCGATGAACATCAGCGCGGCCAGGGGCCAGGTCTGTCCGGGCATGCGCATCCAGGCCATGGACATGGTCCACCCGCCCGGCATCGGCATGCCGCCGGACATCGAGTGGCACCACAGGATGCTCGCGACGGCGCTGGCGACGAAAATGACGGCGCTGGCGGCCAGAAATACGCCGTCTCGCGATGCTCCGGCGGGGAACGTTGAATCCGTGATGCTCGACATCGATCTCACGCCTCGTAACGGTCGTGATAGCGGACCCAGTGCTGCGGCGAATCGCCCTCGTCGCGGCCTTTGGGCGTCAGGTCGATGAAATTGTAGGTCCCGTTCAGGAGATCGATGCCGCGGGCGAAGGTCGAATAGGTGTGGAAAATCGCGCCGCGGTCGTCTTTGTGGAAGACGCTTGCGCCTTCGCGATCGGACATGTCGTTCTCGCCCTTGGCGTAGTTGTAGACCGCAGCGCCGTTCTGGATCTGCTGCGGCGTGAAGGAGACGTTGAAGTCGTAGTTGAAATCGTTGCCGCCGGAGGAGACCCAGTTGAATTTCCAGCCCATCCGTTTCCTGAACGACTCCAGCTTCGCCTGCGGCGCCCGGGAAATGGCGGCGAATGAAATGTCGCGGTGATTCAGATGGACGCCCATGGGATCGAAATGATCCGCCCAGAAGGAGCAATGCTTGCAACCCTCCTCCGATTCCGGCGCGAACATGAAGTGATAGACGACGAGCTGGCTGCGTTTTTCAAACAGATCGGTCAGCGTCTGCTTGCCGCCGGGCGCGTCGAAGACATAGGACTTCTCGATCTTCACCCAGGGTAAAGATTGGCGCTCCCGGGTGATTTCGTCTCGAAGTTGCGTGAATTGCTTTTCCTTAGCCAGGAATGCGGTTCGCGCCTTGAGCCAATCCTCGCGCGAGACGACCGGATGATTCGCAAGGCCGGTATTGGTCTGCTCATTTGCCATGTTGCACTCCGAAAAGTGGGTTGAAAGTGAAATCGACTATCGCGTCGAGCCGACGATCTGCTCGCGCAGCCGTTCCAGATGTCCGACCCAGCCCTCCTCGAAGGGCTTGGCGATGCCGGCGTCGGAGGGAGGCAGCGCGTCCCAGCCGGAATGGATCAGCGTGACCCGCGTCCGGTTTCCCTCTTGCGCGAGCGTGATCGTCACCGTCGTGTCGATCTTGATGATTTTGGAAGTAAAGCTGTAGACCAGCTTCCGCTCGGGGGTGATTTCCGTGACGACGCAGGCGATTCTTCCCTGCTCCTGGCAGTCGAGGATGAACTGTTTGCCGATGGCGGGCTCAAAATCATTGGGCATGAGCCAGTCGGCGATGCGGGCCGGATCGGTGATGTGCCGCCAGACCCTGGCCACCGGTGCGTCGATGAGAACTTCCCGTTTCACGATGTTCATGGTTCGGACTCGACCTGTTGTTTGAGCTTTTGCAGGCGCCGGTCCCAAAGCGCCTCGAACCGGGACACCCAATCCTGGACGGCGCGGAGCGGTCGCGGGTTGAGGCGATGAAGGGTCATCCGGCCCTGGCGGCGGACCCGGACGAGCCGGCAGGCGCGCAAAACCCGCAGGTGCTTGATGACGCCGGGGCGGGTCATCTGGAAACGGTCTTCGATGTCCTTGAGCGGCAGCTCGCCGCCCGCCAGCAGCGCCAGCATCCGCCGCCGCGTCGGGTCGGCCAGAGCGCGAAAGACGCCGTCGCGATCCTGCCACGGGGGTCGGTTTGGCGCTGCCGTTTTCATCTGCCCGAAAAGTTACGTTACCCGAAGGTTTCTTGTCAAGAGCTGCGGATTTTGCAGCGTCGGTGAGGGCGCGTTACCCGTCTCGGGTTAGAATGGATTTTAGATACCGGAGAAGCCATGGCATGTCTTGATCGTGTCGTGATCGTCGGCCTTGTGCTGTTGGCGTGCGGTTGCGGCGGGGCGCCGTCACGGTTTGCCGGGTTGGATAAGGTTCAGGCGCGGGCCCTGGCGCAGGAGATGGCGGCGCAGCGGGAAGGGGAGTTGGCCGCGGACCTGCAATCGGCCTTCGCGGCACGGCCGCCGCGGAACGTTCTCGTGCTGTCGGGCGGCGGGGCGGACGGGGCATTCGGGAGCGGCGTGCTCGAGGGCTGGCGCGACCTGCCGGGTGGGCGGCCGCAGTTCGACGTCGTCACCGGTGTCAGCACCGGAGCCCTGATGGCGACGTTCGCGTTCCTCGGCGAGCGGCCCGACGACCGGGCGCTGCGGGAAGTCTACACGAAGACGAGCGATGCCGACGTTCACGACGGCCCGTTCACGTGGGGCGCGCCGGATTCAGTTTTCGACACGGGACCGCTGGAGCGGCTGATCGCACAGTACGTCAGCGCTCAGACGCTGGCGCGGGTTGCCGCCGCTCATCGCGGCGGACGGCGGCTCTATGTCGCGACCGTCGATCTGGACGCGGGGGACCTGGTGATCTGGCCGCTCAGCAAGATCGCCTGCGAGCAGGGCCCGCAGGCGGTCGAGCGGTTTCGGAAGATCCTTCTGGCCGCGGCGGCGATTCCGGTGGTCTTTCCGCCGGTTCGCATCGATGGCGATCTGCACGTCGATGCGGGACTTCGCGAAGCGGTCTTCCTCAGGCGGGCGATGCTTGGGATGTCGAAGGCTTACGATGCGACGCGGCCCCATGACGCGACCGCGCCGCCGGTCGTGTGGGCCATTGTCAACGGGCGATTGGAGATCGATCCGCAGCCCGTCGGGGACAACCTCATCGATATCGGTACGCGGAGCCTGGGAATCTATACGCAATCGCTGGAGTTTCTCAGTGTCCGCGAGATCGCGCACCTGGCCGCGGCCAACCGCCCCGCCTTCGGCTTTCGCTACGCAAGTATTCCGGCGGCGCTGGATGACGAAGTGCCAAACCCCGAGCCGCTTGGGCCGATGTTTGAGCCCAGGCGAATGAGCCGGTTGTATGCTGCCGGACGGGAAATGAGTCGGAGAGGACAGGCATGGCACGAAGGGCCGCCGCCAGCGGATGAGGACCCGTCGAGTTTGGAGATGGCTCGCTTGTCGCAATTACAAAGATGAGGGTACATGAATTGGTTTGTCCGGCGCGGGCTGAAGCTGGGGTCAGCGATTTCGCTGGCGCTGCTGGTGGCCGCGATCGTGCTGCGCGCCGTAAGCGGTGCGGCGACCGCAGTGGTGATGATTCCGGTCGGGCAGGAGCGGGCGCTGCTGATTTCGTCCGGCGGTGGCGGACTTTTCGAGGCGACCTATGCGACTCATTGGCCGCACCCGCGCGTGGGGGTGTGGTGGGGTTTGGGTTGGAAAAATGTCGGCCCGTTCCTGAGCTGGGCGATTCACCGGGTTTCAGCGAAGGCGGGCATCTGGTACCGCGAGGGGACGGTGATGGTGCCGCGAGTGGCGCCGGGCGGCAAGGTGGCGTATGAGTATGGGTACGACCGTGCTGAGGCGTTGGGATATCCCGACACGCTGGCGCCGCCTCCCGACACGGCGATCGTGACCGCCTGGCAAGTCAAGTTTCCGCCGTTCCTGGCGATGCTGCTCCTTGGCGTTCCGCCAACGATCCATTTCCTGATGAAGCGCCACGATTCGCGAAGACGCGACGAGCGGTTCCGGCTCGGGCAGTGCGTCCAGTGCGGTTACGACATGCGCGCCACCCCCGACCGTTGTCCCGAATGCGGCGCAACGCCGTTCGTCCAGATTCCGAAAGCGAAAGTCACCTCGCGATGGTTTGACGTCGCGGCGGCGATGTCGTTCGTGTTATGCCTGGTTGTCCTCATCATCTGGGCGAGAAGCTACCGGGAGGGGGACGAAATCACGTGGTCCCGGGTGCGCGTCGCAGGCAACCAGCTATTCCTGTGGCGAACAGAATTCTGGTCCCAGCGTGGCGAGATGGGATTCTCCCGGTTGTCCAACGAGCAGCCACTGCCGTCGGCGCCGTCGCCCGCATTGGCGGCTGCTTACGACCGGGCTCGAGCCCCGCAAGGCGTTTCGGAATCCGTCTGGCATCGCGTGCGCCCTGACCAGTTTTCGTGGCGCTTCAGAGGAATGGGGCCGTTGGGGGAGATCAACTCGATGAACGAGCCGAGCGCTCGAGCCGTCGATATCGGCGCGAGGATTCCGGCCATCGCCCTGGCTTTCACGATCCTTCCGGCCGTGTGGGTTTTCCGGCGGCGCCGGCGCCGGTTTCCTCTACGGGCCGATTCCCCCGCCGAGGCGGCACCGAGCCTCGTCAGGGGCTCAGTTGATAGGTGACAAAGGCGATTCTGCGGCCGTCGGGACTCCAGCAGGGAACGTTGGCGGTGCCCTGGCCGCCGAATAGGTTGGCCAGCACCTCGATCCGTTTTGAGCTGAGGGTCATCATCCGCAGCGTCACGTCCTGGTTCTGCGGGTGACCCGTGACCTCTTTGTTGTAGGAGAGGAAAACCATCCGGCGGCCATCGGGGGAGAAGTGGGGGAACCAGTTGTTGAATTCGTCGTCGGTGACCTGTTCCTGGTTGCTGCCGTCCGGCTTCATCCGCCAGATTTGCATTTGGCCGGTGCGCTCGGAATTGAAGTAGATGAATTTGCCGTCGGGGGAGAACTCGGGGCCGTCGTCGAGGCCCTTGGCGGTGGTGAGGCGGGTTTCGGGGCCGCCCTCGATGGAGATCGTGTAGATGTCGAATTCCTTGTCGCGCTGGCCGCAGAAGGCGAGAGTTTTGCCGTCCGGGGAGAAGCCGTGGAAGTAGGACGGGCCGGTCGAGGTCACGGGCTTGGGCGTGCCGCCGGTGATGGGCAGGACGTAGATCAGCGACTGGCGGTCGCCCTGCGATTGATCGCTGATGGCGAGCATGCTGCCGTCGGGGGAGATGCCGTGATCGTTATTGCAGCGGTTGGCAAGGCCGGTCTCGATTTGCTCGGGCGTACCGCCCACGGCGGGGATTTTGAAGATGCGGCCGCGAGAATTGTAGATGAGCGACTTGCCATCGTGCATCCAGTTGGGGGCTTCGATTCTCGTATCGGTGATGTAGCAGACGCGCCGATCGCTGGATGCGATGGTTTGGGTTTCCAGGGTGCTGTAAAGCAAAGCCCGCCGCGTCGCGGCGGGTTGGTCGGACGCGTCGGAAGTCAATTCCACATTGGAAAAAACCGCTTTCTCCGTGACGTCCTTCTGGTGTGAGCAGACCGCGATGCCGACGTAGAACGGTTCTTCAAATGAGATCCGCTCCGCGGCGCCGGAGAATTTCAATTCTTCCCGGTCGCCGGCCAGATACATTCGCGCGTACTTCCCGCGTTTCTCGAGCCGCAATCGTTTGGGCGCGGAGACGTTGGCCTGCACCTCGTGCGTATTGGCGCCTTTGGCCTCGCGGAACTGGAGGGAGGTGAGGCCGACGCCGTGGAGGGCAACGTCGACGTAGGGCGAGTCGGCGTCGAGCGTCTGGCGGATCATGAGGCAGGCCTTGCGGTGGCCTTCTTTGCTTTGGCCGACAAAGGAGATGTCGGCGGTGAGCGTGAGAGCCCCGGACATCTTTTTCCAGACGAACTGGAAGCCGTCCTGGGCGGCCCACATGTTCTCGCCGCTGCCGGAGACGGTGTAAGTTCTGGCCGTGGGATCAAAATCGACGGAGCCGGGATGGAGAACGGCGCCGACGTCGCCGTGGGATTGGAAGATGCCAACGGCGGACGAATCCGCCCAGGACTTCTCCTGGCAGAATACGATCAGCGCGCAAGTCGCCAGCAGGGAGCAGATGATTCTGGCCATGTGCCAAACCTCCTTCGCAACCCGTGTTAGCTTGGGCGGACCGAAGCGTTGCCTCGACAAGGTCTGAGTCGAAGAGGGGTTCCCCGTGGCACGCTTCCAGCCCGTGCTGGCGATCATTGGTTGCGGGGAATTCTGCGTAGGCGAGTCTTCTTTCCGATCGCGCCGCTCGTACGGGCTGGAAGCCCGTGCCAGTGGTCCTACTTCTTCTCATCGCGGAGTCGGGCGAGGAGGGCGGAGACGGCTCTCTGGTTGCTGGGCGTCTGGGCGACGAAGAGTTTGCCGTCTTCGAGCTTGATCATACCCTTGTTGCCGCCGTGTTCCTGCCAGGAGGAGGGGTCGATCGTGTCGACGATCTGGGCGACAATCTTGGGGCCGTAATCGGGCTGGCCGGTTAGGATCGCCTGCACGTCGTAGGTGGCCATCATCACGTTGGTGACATCCGCGGCGCTGATAACGATCGAACCCGCCTGTATCGTGTAGGTGAGTTTGGCTCGACCGTCTCCGGCGGAAGCAAGGATCACGTCCAGCCCCTTGGCGAACGTGACGTTGCGAAGATGGACGCTGACGGGCGTGTTCTGGTCGACGCCGGCCACGCCGAGGGCGACCCAATCCGCGCGAATGTTGCTGCCGGTGACGTCGCGGAGGAAATCGATCACATCGGCAAAGCCCACACCATCGAATTGCAGCGCGGGGAGCGGCCTGTTCAGTTTTGCTTGAGCTTGTTGATTGAGCTCTTGTTGTGTGCGCTGCGTGGCTGGGGGTTTTGCCGGCGATGGGATAATCCCGCGCGTGGGCGGCGCGGGGGGCGGACTTGCCTGCTGCGCTTGCGTCATTTTCAGCGAGAAGGGTACAACGAGCACGATCGTGGCGATCAGCGCCCAGCCGAGGTTTCCCATTGTTCTCATCGAGCGGCCTTGCTGGATCATGATCAGTCTCCTTTTGAGTGTCCGGAAATGCCCGATGCCGCTGGCCAGGACGGGCAGTGGCGGACCTGATGCGAAGTCGATGGTTTCGATCAAAGCAGTTGCGTATTCATCTGAATCTGTCGGGAACGCCCAGGCGACCCACGCGTCGCAGCAGGCTTCCTCGGCGATGTGCAGCTCGCGGCGCGACCACCAGAGAAACGGGTTCCACCAGTACGCGACGGTGACAAGCAACTCCAGCAGGCGAACCCAGTGGTCGCCGCGGCGAAGGTGGGCCAGCTCGTGGGTCAGGAGGCGCGATTGCTGGGCGGGCGAGAGCCGGTCCCAGAGTGCTGACGGCAACAGGATGCGCGCATGGCCGAAGGCGACGAAGAGCATGGGGCAGACGGGGCCGGGGAGGAAGAAGACGGGCGGGCATTTTTGCAGGCCCATTTGTGAGGCGGCGTCGTGGGCCTGGCGCTGAGTCTCCGGCGGCGCGGGGCTGGCGTATCGCTGGATTCGCCCGAAGCGCCGCAGTCTCGCGACGATGATGACGCCGCAAAACAGCGAACCGGCGGCCCAAATCGTCGCGACAGCCAAGGATGGCGAGATGTTCAGTCTTCGTCGGGCGCGCACTGTGTCCGGGACAGGTGTGCTACCCGAGTGATCCGAGACTGCGACGGATGGTGAAGGGCTGGCGGCAATCGCGATCGGCGCCGGCGTGTGAAACGTCGGCAGATCAAGCGTCCAAACCGGCGGCGTCAGGAGCTTGAACAGCACCAGCACCCAGAGGGCATGACCCAACGCTGGTCGGCGCGGAAAAAGGCGGGATACGGCGGCGGCCAGCAGGGCCAGCAATGCCGCGCACGCGGCGTTGGACAAGGCAATGCGAAGAAGCGAATCCATGGGTCGCTCCAGTTATTTGCCTCGACGCTTCGGCGGGGTGGTGCGTTTCTCGACCAGTTCCCGCAGGGCGCGGCGCTCGGCGTCGGTGAGTTCGCGGGCGTGGGCGAGGTGGCTGAGCAGGGGGACCAGCGACCCGCCGCACAGCTTATCGACGACGGCGCGGACGCGGCGGCCGATCAACTCGTCGCGTCCGACGGCGGCGGAAAACAGGTGCACGTGCAGGGTCCGGTCGCGCGCGACGAAGGCCTTGGCTTCGAGCCGCTCGAGTTGTTTCTGGACGGTGGCGTAGTGGGCGGTCGAGCCGCCGGGGAAAAGCTGGTCGGTGACCTGGCGGATCGCGGCCGGGCCGCGCTCCCACAGCACTTCCAAAACCGCCAGCTCCCCGTCGCTGACATCGTTGCTTCGTCCGACCATCGGGCTCCTGTTCAAGGCAAGATGTCTGCGTTCTAAGACAAGTGGTCTGAGAATGCAAGAGAATTCCGATCGCCGCGGTTTTTTTTGTCGGAAGTGACAGGTTCTTACTCGGATCAAGCGGTATCGCAAACTTGCGGAAATTTCGCCTCTTCCGTGTCGTCACGCGGATTTCGCCTCAGTTCAAACCTGTCGCTGCAAGGGCAGACTGCGTTCAACGACTAATGGGCGCAAGGGCAGCGAACCAGGGAAGCGATCATGAAACGACGAACGAAAATCGCAGTGACGTTGGGACTTCTGACGGCGGCGGTCATTTTGCTGGGCAGGTCGTACGCGCAACGCGTCTTCCTGACGTGGCTGGCGTTTCACGACGTGGCCCCGTCGGAAGACGCGGTGAAGGTGGCGGTGGATCATGCGAACGATCCGACGGCGGCGGTCCGCCGGCTCTGGGACTCGGGACGCATCGTCGCCCGCAAGGAAGCGATCAATTATCTCCGCCATCACGCTACCATCGACTCGGCGCTGTGGCCGGCGACGCGCGACATCGTCCTGGCGGCTTCTCGAAGCGGCGACCAGGAGGCGCAGGAATCCGCCCTGGCCGTGCTCGATCGCACGCACGATCCGCAGGCGGTCGAGGTCGCGGCGGGGTGGCTCAGGGACACCGATCCGGAAACGCGGCAGTTCGGGTTGCTCTTCCTCCAGCGCCGCCATGACAAGCACTTCGCATCGATCTACATGCAAATGCTCGACGATACCGACGCCAAGGTGGTGGATCTTGCCTCGGCGGCGCTGTCCGATCTGACCGACCAGGACTTTGGCATCCGCTACGACGCCGACCACATCTCCACAACCCAGCCCAGCTTCGTCGCAGGAGTGACGGCGTGGAAAAAGTGGTGGGAACGGCACCGTGCTGAGTTTCCCGCAGCGCCGCCCGATTCGGCGGCCTCGGTTCTGGGCCCGGGCGTATCGGCGAGCGATTTTGCCCTGACCGACCTCAATGGAAATAAAGTCCGCCTGGGCGATTTTCGCGGCAAGTCCGTGCTGATCAATTTCTGGGCGACCTGGTGCGGCTCGTGCGTTCACGAGATCCCCGACCTGGTGGAATTGCAGCGACGGCGGCCGGAGCTGGTGATCCTGGGCGTCGCGGTCGACGCCGATCCGCATGACGATGATGACGAGCCAAAGGGTAACGAGGATGCCCTGACGCGGATCAAGCGTTACGCGGCACAGAAGCAGATCAACTACCGCGTGCTGATCGACCACGACGCTGAGGCACTGGCGCCATATGCCGGCGGCGATCTACCCGTAAGCATCCTGATCGATCCGCAGGGAATGGTCCGCCGGAGGATGATCGGACCGCGGCCACTGGTGGCGTGGGAAGCGCTGGCGGACAGTTTGAAGCCGGCCGATCCAGGCATGTCGATGGCCGTGTCACGTCATTAATCAACGGCCTGCACAGCTTATAAAGCTTATAATCCGTCTCGGCGACTTTCCTCGGAGAGAAATAATGCGCTCGCGGACCGGATTTCGGATCATTCTGCTTCTGGCGTTCGTCCTCATTCTGTCCACCGGCACGCGCGCCGAAGATCTTCCCGAATATGGCCCGGCGCACGGGACGCTGATCATCATCGGCGGGGGCAACGCGGAGGGGACCGGGATCATGGAGCGGTTTATCGCGCTGGCCGGCGGGCCGGAGGCGAAATTCGTCATCGTGCCCACCGCCGCGGGGAACAAGAACGCCGATGGTTCTCTCAAGGTGTACCAGGAAGGGCGGGTGCTGGCCGGGTGGCGGCGGCGCGGGCTCAAAAATCTGGTGATGCTCCACACTGCCGACCCCAAAGTCGCCGATACCGAGGAATTTGTCCGGCCGCTGCTCGATGCCAATGCCGTCTGGTTTGACGGCGGCCGTCAGTGGAATCTGGTCGACTCTTACGCCAACACGCGAACGGAGACGGAATTCCGCAAGGTGCTGGATCGTGGGGGTGTGATTGGTGGCAGCTCGGCGGGGGCGACTATCCAGGGCGACTACCTAGTTCGCGGCGACACCTCGGGCCCGGACGTGATGATGACCGCCGAGGCCAATCACCAGCACGGCTTCGCGTTTCTCCGCCGCAGCGCCATCGATCAGCACATCAATACGCGAATGCGATGGGACGACCTGATCCCCGTCGTTAAAAAATATTCGGACCTGCTGGGCATCGGATTATCGGAGGGTACGGGGATTGTCGTGACCGGCGATCGATTCGAGGTGATGGGCAAGTGGAAGGTCGCGGTCCACGACAATACCCGGGTTTATGAGCCCTGGGAGAAGCCGTACGACGTTCTCTCGGCAGGTGATGTTTACAACATGAAGACACGAAAAATCGAGAAGCTTGGGATGGGGGCGCAGCCGATGCCAAGAAGGGGCGGCTTGTAAACGCGTAACCCGCGGTCTACTGTGTAGCCCGTGGGGGCTGGTACGATTCGGGCACACAGGTAGAAAAATCAAAATGAGTTCAAGACCGTCAAATCGCGCGGATTCAAGCGTGGAAGCCACCAACTCACGGACGGACCGGCACCCGACGGTCAAATTCACCGGGAGTGATCGTTTCATCCGCGAGTTACGCAAGCGGGTGGACGCCTACTTTGAAACGACCGGCTATTCCCGGCGTGACTGCCCGCAGATGTACTTCAAGACGGCCAGCATCCTTGCGTGGCTGATCGGCGCTTACGTCCTGCTGCTGTTTGTGGTGACGAGCTGGTGGTTGGTTATTCCCCTGGCCGTCATCCTCGGCTTGTCGCTGGCGGCGGTGGGCTTTAACATCCAGCACGACGGCGCGCACAAGGCCTACTCGGATCGCCGGTGGGTGAACAAGATGATGGCGCTAACGCTGGACCTGATCGGCGGCAGCTCGTATCTGTGGGACTGGAAGCACAACTCGATCCATCACACGTACACCAACATCAACGGCCACGACGACGATATCAACCTCGGCTGGCTGGGTCGTCTATCGCCAGAGCAGAAGCGGCTGCCCTTCCACCGCCTCCAGGGCATCTATCTTTGGCTTCTGTATGGCTTTCTGGCGATTAAATGGCATCTTTACGACGACTTTCACCAAATCGCGGTCGGCCGGATCGGCGAGCACAAAATCACCCGGCCACAGGGTAAAGAATTGTGCATTTTCATCGGCGGAAAAGTCATCTTCTTGTCCCTGGCGTTCGTCATCCCGGCGCTGTTGCACCCGATCTGGGCGGTACTGATCGTCTATGCCATTGCCGCGTTTGTCAGCGGGCTGGTCCTGAGCATCGTCTTCCAGTTGGCGCATTGCGTTCCGCAGGCTGACTTCCCGGTTCCGGTGGCGGCGTTGCAGGGCGGGCAGCAGGTTGAAACCGCCTGGGCGGTGCACCAGGTGCAGACCACCGTTGATTTCTCACGCCGCAGCAGAGTGCTGCGCTGGCTGCTGGGCGGGCTGAATTTCCAGATCGAGCATCACCTGTTCCATAAGATCTGTCACATCCATTACCCGGCGCTGTCGAAGGTGGTCGAGGAGACCTGCCGTGAGTTTGGCGTGCGATACACCGCCCACCGGAGCTTCGTTTCCGCAGTTATGTCCCATTTCCGCTGGCTCGTGCAGATGGGCCGACCGACTACGTCGTGATCGTGTAGGATGTGGCACTGCCCGTCACGGAAAGTTCTCCGTTAGCGGACAGGGCGATCGCATCTTTACGCGCTGATAAGTTTCAGCAGATAGTCGTGATCCCAGCCGGCGTTGAGTCGTTTGCCTTTGACGCCGGCTTTGATGCTCGCTTCCCGCTTCAACAGGTTGAGGGCGAT